>ENA-ORMN01003662-ORMN01003662.1-human-gut-metagenome-genome-assembly--contig:-NODE-3662-length-11848-cov-12.002035_pt1 | contig 11848 bp, 6 predicted proteins | sample MGYA00242102_ERZ508993 | MGnify/ENA primary metagenome ERZ508993 (study PRJEB26280, sample SAMEA2338770) | human gut metagenome | biome: human gut; feature: human-associated habitat; material: faeces... | reverse complement strand
GGGACAGCCGCATATTCATATTTCGTTCTGGGATATTTCAATCCACGCCCTCGTGAAGAGGGCGACGAGGTTATAATGGATTACAATAAAATGATAAATATATTTCAATCCACGCCCTCGTGAAGAGGGCGACGCTTCGCTATCGGCAGTTTTTTAGACAACGGAAACATTTCAATCCACGCCCTCGTGAAGAGGGCGACACAGTGTTCTTGCAAGAGCATTACGCTGATGATCATTTCAATCCACGCCCTCGTGAAGAGGGCGACAAACAAAAATCATGTGAGGTTTTTATGAAAAAGAATTTCAATCCACGCCCTCGTGAAGAGGGCGACCTCTCGGGGTTGTAACTCGCTTAAATAGCAAGACATTTCAATCCACGCCCTCGTGAAGAGGGCGACTGTACTCGATAGAGGTCTTTTGGTGCTTTGTACCAATTTCAATCCACGCCCTCGTGAAGAGGGCGACTATAGCGAGTTTACGTCTGCTGTCACTCCCTCAGTATTTCAATCCACGCCCTCGTGAAGAGGGCGACAAACCCCATCAGTACGAGCCAGCGTTTCGGGCGTTATTTCAATCCACGCCCTCGTGAAGAGGGCGACTGCACCGTCTTTTGTCACAATATCGCAGTTGTCAATTTCAATCCACGCCCTCGTGAAGAGGGCGACCTAACGGCTTACTTGACGCATGGAACACTTACAAATTTCAATCCACGCCCTCGTGAAGAGGGCGACTCACACATTTGCTTGAGGGCTTTAAGTGTATGGCATTTCAATCCACGCCCTCGTGAAGAGGGCGACCTCTGTATTGCCCCTGGTCCAACGCCCAAGGCCATTTCAATCCACGCCCTCGTGAAGAGGGCGACCGACCCTCCTCTGCGTATTCCGATGTATTTTCTGGATTTCAATCCACGCCCTCGTGAAGAGGGCGACAGCATCGTGGTTTGTTCGTGTATGTTCCTTACTATATTTCAATCCACGCCCTCGTGAAGAGGGCGACTTTGCCGCAGAGCAAAAAGCAGTAAAATCCGTTTCAATTTCAATCCACGCCCTCGTGAAGAGGGCGACCATCTTATCGGCAGAAGTGCCGCCAACGGAGTTATTTCAATCCACGCCCTCGTGAAGAGGGCGACCTTGGCGGTTATCGTCTCTAACTGTTATCGGCTCAATTTCAATCCACGCCCTCGTGAAGAGGGCGACGCGCGCGCAAACTACTCCATATATTTGACCGTAAATTTCAATCCACGCCCTCGTGAAGAGGGCGACAAATGGATATACCGACGATTTTTTGCTTAGGATTATTTCAATCCACGCCCTCGTGAAGAGGGCGACGACTGGGAAGCGAATTTTCCTGATATGTACGATATTTCAATCCACGCCCTCGTGAAGAGGGCGACGTTTTATTTTAGGTCTTTATTATAACGCCCCTTTGTATTTCAATCCACGCCCTCGTGAAGAGGGCGACCTCCTGTCACTGTCAGTGTTTCGCTGACTGTCTATTTCAATCCACGCCCTCGTGAAGAGGGCGACTGCATAACGTGCTTTACATAACAGTGTTATGTTATTTCAATCCACGCCCTCGTGAAGAGGGCGACTTCTTATAAATTCGGTTAAAAATAATTCGATAAGCATTTCAATCCACGCCCTCGTGAAGAGGGCGACTTCTCTTTATTGCGTTACTGGGATATTCGTAAAACTATTTCAATCCACGCCCTCGTGAAGAGGGCGACACTTTATCTTCTTTTTTGAGTTCTGTTTCAGGCGATTTCAATCCACGCCCTCGTGAAGAGGGCGACTTGAGCGGATTGCCACTCCTGCAAAGCGGCAGTAATTTCAATCCACGCCCTCGTGAAGAGGGCGACGTTTTTATTATACAGAGGGTTTATTATACTTGCCATTTCAATCCACGCCCTCGTGAAGAGGGCGACAAGGTACAGCGTCGAGTGCTTCCATTTCAGCCGATATTTCAATCCACGCCCTCGTGAAGAGGGCGACTCGTTTCATTGTCTATATAATACACCCCCTGTGTATTTCAATCCACGCCCTCGTGAAGAGGGCGACAAAAAACCCGTGTTGCAGTCTGTGACGGATTTTTATTTCAATCCACGCCCTCGTGAAGAGGGCGACAAATATTATGCAGATAGATTATATCAATATGACAATTTCAATCCACGCCCTCGTTAAGAGGGCGACTGGACGAGATAGCTTTTGAGACCGTGGGACTGTGATTTCAATCCACGCCCTCGTGAAGAGGGCGACGCACGGACATTTAATAAAATTTCGTGACAGCTTATTTCAATCCACGCCCTCGTGAAGAGGGCGACGCAGTTGCTCACACGGGCACGGTGTCCGATGTGGATTTCAATCCACGCCCTCGTGAAGAGGGCGACTTATCGCCGCTTTTACGGCGGTCGGCTCTGCAAGCATTTCAATCCACGCCCTCGTGAAGAGGGCGACATATTGTTTAAATCGTTGCAAGTGGGAATTACCAATTTCAATCCACGCCCTCGTGAAGAGGGCGACTAATCAAATTTCGTTCCATTTTTTTCGTAATTTTATTTCAATCCACGCCCTCGTGAAGAGGGCGACTTATCATTTAATTTAATAATTTCATAATCAATTATTTCAATCCACGCCCTCGTGAAGAGGGCGACATGTAAACCACAATCATTTATAAGCAAATGAGCGTATTTCAATCCACGCCCTCGTGAAGAGGGCGACTTATTCGGGTAAACGTGCAGTAGGGAAACAATCTTGATTTCAATCCACGCCCTCGTGAAGAGGGCGACCGCAAAAGAGTATCAACCCATTTTGGGTACACACATATTTCAATCCACGCCCTCGTGAAGAGGGCGACTATTTTCCTTCACTGCCAGCGCAGAAACCGCCGATATTTCAATCCACGCCCTCGTGAAGAGGGCGACAGTTTTGTCTAATATCAAGTTATCCGGTTTTCCTATTTCAATCCACGCCCTCGTGAAGAGGGCGACGGATTCAAATTCTGACAGTTCAAAACCCTCCGCTATTTCAATCCACGCCCTCGTGAAGAGGGCGACTGTGAGAAAGTTTTTAATAATAGGTTTTATGAAATTTCAATCCACGCCCTCGTGAAGAGGGCGACTGCGGGCATTATATTTTTGCCAAATGCTTTTATTATTTCAATCCACGCCCTCGTGAAGAGGGCGACGTAAAATACCAGTTAATATAAGGTTTTTGTATGTATTTCAATCCACGCCCTCGTGAAGAGGGCGACCAAGGCTTATTGTTCGTATCTTCTTCATGAATATATTTCAATCCACGCCCTCGTGAAGAGGGCGACAGCGCAAAATAAGCAGCTATTGCAAAGTAAGCATAATTTCAATCCACGCCCTCGTGAAGAGGGCGACATATCGTCAGAATACGATAAAGGTCAAACGGCAAAATTTCAATCCACGCCCTCGTGAAGAGGGCGACAAAGCCAACATAAAACGTACTTCGGAGAACAAGACATTTCAATCCACGCCCTCGTGAAGAGGGCGACTACCGCATAGATGTGATAAATGCTATTATCTTTGATTTCAATCCACGCCCTCGTGAAGAGGGCGACCTATCAAGAATGCAATCGGGTAAAAGCTGAGCAATTTCAATCCACGCCCTCGTGAAGAGGGCGACCGTTACGGCGGTTTGCAACGTGTTCTTCTGAATTATTTCAATCCACGCCCTCGTGAAGAGGGCGACTAAGTCCTGCTATGTAGTCAATTGATACATCATAATTTCAATCCACGCCCTCGTGAAGAGGGCGACCGTTTGTTCCATTATAGCACATCTTGTTCTAAAATGATTTCAATCCACGCCCTCGTGAAGAGGGCGACTTTGCTGGTGTCGATTTCGACTTTCGTTACCGGGTATTTCAATCCACGCCCTCGTGAAGAGGGCGACGCTTTCCGTTATGTTCATACTAATGTAACAAGTAGATTTCAATCCACGCCCTCGTGAAGAGGGCGACTGCCTTTGTTATAGCCTTTTTTATATCCACTGTTATTTCAATCCACGCCCTCGTGAAGAGGGCGACCAGTCGATCTATCCCGGTGCGCTTCTTGATCTTCTATTTCAATCCACGCCCTCGTGAAGAGGGCGACGACTAATATTTTTATCATAACGTCCATTATTGCAATTTCAATCCACGCCCTCGTGAAGAGGGCGACGGATGAGAGCATAGCTAATCCGGATAATGCAAACATTTCAATCCACGCCCTCGTGAAGAGGGCGACCCGCTGCGGAGCTTATAGTGACCTGCCCGAGTATCTATTTCAATCCACGCCCTCGTGAAGAGGGCGACTTTCACATCGGTGTGACAAGTGCTATTCTTTATGGCATTTCAATCCACGCCCTCGTGAAGAGGGCGACTGTTTGATTATCGTTATCAAATTGATAGCTTAAAAGATTTCAATCCACGCCCTCGTGAAGAGGGCGATGCGTTAGACAACAACTGACGTTCATACTTAAAAATTTCAATCCACGCCCTCGTGAAGAGGGCGACCATACTCAAGAGCCTTTACCATACGAGCGGCGCAATTTCAATCCACGCCCTCGTGAAGAGGGCGACGCTACTCTGTAGTATAAGTCGCCTTCGGTGTGAGATTTCAATCCACGCCCTCGTGAAGAGGGCGACCCGTCAGCAAGCGGAGTATCATTTGATATGTGCATTTCAATCCACGCCCTCGTGAAGAGGGCGACGCTCCTGTCACGGTCAATGTTTCGCTGACTGTCTATTTCAATCCACGCCCTCGTGAAGAGGGCGACCGACATAAAATTAGACTATAAAAAGAAAATAAGTATTTCAATCCACGCCCTCGTGAAGAGGGCGACGAGTTCAAAACGACCCTCAGTACAGTAATATTTTAATTTCAATCCACGCCCTCGTGAAGAGGGCGACGCTACGCCGATCGAGTAATCAGACTTGTTATTTTATTTCAATCCACGCCCTCGTGAAGAGGGCGACACCAAACCCGTATGAAAACTATTTGATAGTTTTGTATTTCAATCCACGCCCTCGTGAAGAGGGCGACATTCACATTTTGGGAAAATAGATGTTTTAAACAATTTCAATCCACGCCCTCGTGAAGAGGGCGACAATGTAATAGGCCACTCTAGCACGTTCCCCGTCAAATTTCAATCCACGCCCTCGTGAAGAGGGCGACTTAATGCGTTAGTATTTATCTTATCGATGTCGATATTTCAATCCACGCCCTCGTGAAGAGGGCGACGCGCTCCGAGATTTTACAAGGGCGATACTATACCTATTTCAATCCACGCCCTCGTGAAGAGGGCGACACCAAAGCAGATAAAAGGCGGCACTTTACTTGTTATTTCAATCCACGCCCTCGTGAAGAGGGCGACCTGTCAAATTTTGGATTATTGCGTGTTTAAGTCTATTTCAATCCACGCCCTCGTGAAGAGGGCGACCCGTGATAAATTTTTCTGCCCGAATCAACGAGCTATTTCAATCCACGCCCTCGTGAAGAGGGCGACCGGTGTTATGTCAACGGCTCGTATGGCGAGAGTTATTTCAATCCACGCCCTCGTGAAGAGGGCGACCTGAGTGAAAGTCACAAGGAAGAAACAACAAAACTATTTCAATCCACGCCCTCGTGAAGAGGGCGACGGGGACCTGCGGCGCCGTCAAGCGAGGTTTTTTATATTTCAATCCACGCCCTCGTGAAGAGGGCGACCTCGCCCTTGCAGTAATCAAAAGCTCCGACATAGATTTCAATCCACGCCCTCGTGAAGAGGGCGACGTGTCTTCTGAGCGTTATTTTCGCAGTATGTGATATTTCAATCCACGCCCTCGTGAAGAGGGCGACTCGGCTGATTGTGATATAATGATTGTGAGAGGGGGTATTTCAATCCACGCCCTCGTGAAGAGGGCGACTCGTTGTATATGGCAGCGTCACTGAAGACAATCCATTTCAATCCACGCCCTCGTGAAGAGGGCGACCGAAAACGGCGAGTATTGCGAGTACATACAGACGATTTCAATCCACGCCCTCGTGAAGAGGGCGACGTATTTCATCAAAAAAGATTGACGTAATGTCATTATTTCAATCCACGCCCTCGTGAAGAGGGCGACGACTATCGGACGGTGTGCTAAAGTTTACGACACAATTTCAATCCACGCCCTCGTGAAGAGGGCGACTTTTGCAATTATATGGCTATGTGTGCGTTCAACGTATTTCAATCCACGCCCTCGTGAAGAGGGCGACTTTACACCGTTAATTTCGTTACCGTCCCGACTAGTATTTCAATCCACGCCCTCGTGAAGAGGGCGACGCTCCGGAGCTGATTTAAGATAGTGCGCTTTTCGTATTTCAATCCACGCCCTCGTGAAGAGGGCGACCTAAATATTTTATGATTCCGCCTAGAGAATGTTTATTTCAATCCACGCCCTCGTGAAGAGGGCGACAGCGTTTATCGGCAAAAACACATATATTAGATACATTTCAATCCACGCCCTCGTGAAGAGGGCGACACGGTAACCGTATCAGATTAGCAAAAATCTTATATTTCAATCCACGCCCTCGTGAAGAGGGCGACTGGCGTCCTGCCGACCTTGAACAACGAGAAGGACATTTCAATCCACGCCCTCGTGAAGAGGGCGACTATATGCAGGATACTAATGAGATCTTAAACGGAATATTTCAATCCACGCCCTCGTGAAGAGGGCGACGCAGTGATACCGCTATATTTTTAATCTCGTTGAGATTTCAATCCACGCCCTCGTGAAGAGGGCGACAGCAAATTTATACAATGATTATCTTTATTTTGGAACTAAATATCACATTTCGGACATTTTCCCTCAATAAAATCATTAATAACTAAATTTGCGCTTTGATAATTTCCTTTATAAGTAAATTATCGTGTGCGAATGTCTACGGAAAATTCTGCGCACTACACATTCGCACAAATTTAGAAAATCAAAGGTTCTTCAACCTTGATTGCAGACTTAGCTCCGTAATGCTCAATACGATTTGAGTATTTATCGCCAAGATTATAGAATCTAAGACTGTCTTTTTCTGTATCAATAAGTTCTTTGAGTTTAAATTTCAGTTCGTGTGCCTGAGTTGAATCTACAACACATTCAAAAACCGAATTCTGAACTCTGATACCGTAATTAATACATTGTTTTGCAACTTTTCTAAGTCGACTTTTCCCAGCCGATGTTTCGGTGTTTACATCATAAGTTATTAACAGAAGCATAACTACCTCCAGAGCAACATAGGATATTCATCCAGATCGCCTCGGATATATCTTGAAAGCAGAAGTGCCTGTATATAAGGAAGCAGGCCCCATTCAACCTTTTCCTTTAAAAACGGATGCATAACAATATCCTGTTTTCTGTTCTGCCAATGCGTCAAAAAGACCTTTCTGCCGTCTTCGCTTAATAATACTGCGCCATCTTCCTTCTTCTCAAAATCGCCGTTATTTATAATGCGCTTGTTGATAAGACTTATAACAAATCTGTCGCACATTATCGCTCGGAATTCTTCTACAAGATCAAGCGCAAGTGACCGTCTGCCGGGGCGGTCTGTGTGCATAAACCCGACGTAAGGATCAAGCCCTACAGTTTCAAGTGCAGAGGTACACATACCGGTTGCAACAGAATACGAAAAAGACAGTAAAGCATTGACGTTATCAAGCGGCGGTCGTTTACTTCTTGTTACAAAACGGAACTCATCTTTCTGCTGAAGTATAAATTCGTCAAAAACCGAAAAGTAGAGCTGTGCAGATTCTCCCTCGATTCCACGCAAAGTATCAATATCAGAAACGCTCTGACACTTGATTATAGCCTGTGAAAGAAGGTCGGAACGGTTTTTCAGTTTATCAACATCAACTTGTAAAGAATGATCTCTTACTGCTCTTTCGATAACATAGCGGCTGTTAAACAGTTTTCCGATAATAAAATTCTTTGCTACAGAAAGACTTCTCGCCTCATCATCCGCTATTCTGAACTGTTCACGTCGCAGATACACATTTCCGCTGATTGCTCCCTCTGCTCTTGCAAGAAATTTTCCGCTGCGGCTCATAAATGTAAGCCCGATATTATCTTCAGTGCATTTATTCATCAATGCAGGACTGGCTCCCCTGCCGCCGAATATCACAATATCCTCGACATTATGCAAAGGAAGACGTGTTTGCGTATCGTCTTTGCTATGCATTACTATATTTTCGCCGTCAAGGGACAGATATTTGTCAGGTGTGATCACATAAAGCGTATTTCTGAGCTTTCTCATATACTGTCCCCTTTCAAGCGATTTTTAATATATTCCGATGCTGACGAAGATGTTGCCGACGGTAAACACAAATTGTTCATCGAACAAGCATTACAACTCCTGCTCTTTTTCACAACAGGTGTATGATGTGCCTTATACAGCCTGTGCATTTCATTCAACACAGACGAAAGTCTAACTCTTAGTTCATCGGTGAACTCAACTTTCACCCTGCGTCTTATCTGCCCGTAATACATATATCCGTACGGTATGCTGCAGCACAACATTTCTTCAAGACAAATAGCCTGTGCGATAAGCTGAAGATCGTTACAGTCGCTGTCAATAGGTCTTCCCCTTTTATATTCTACGGGGATAACGCTGTACTTCCCTTCTCTGCCAAAAAGACATATTCCGTCTTTTGACTTGTGAAATTCAACTATATCGCATTCACCGCTGATACCGTATTCCGATGAAGAAACCGGCATACTTCTGGTAACAATAACATCCCTACGCGTTTCGGTAAAATCTCCGTCGTGTGCATTACGATGAAGAATGTTGCCGTCAACCGTGAGGTAGTTTTCGTTCCATTGTTGTTCAATGTGCAATAATGCCCATTGTCGTTTGCAAAACACAAAATGCTGTATGCCGGAAATCATTAGATATTCATCTTCGCTGTAGCTCATTAAATATTGTCAATTATCTCAGGCTGTACTGCACCCTCGGGATTGTTGAGTATAATATCATAATCGGCTACAGAATTAGGTTCCTTTCCGTTAAGCTCAGCCTTTTCCTTTATCTGAACAGCATTATGTATCTTTGCAGAAGATACCTTAGGTGTTTTACCGTCATGCTTCCACCAGTAAACTCTGCACACCTGCATGCTTCCTTCAGGACGCGCTGAAGAACAATCGTTTTCGAACAGCGTTACAAGTGCCTTTTTTATCTTTTCCGCATCTTCGTCGCTGAAGCCTGTTTTCTCAGCAAGCTGGCAGTTGATACTGCCCTTGAATACATAAAGGCCGAAACCAACACGGTTTTTTGTACCCATAGTATCAGAAGCTTTACCGTTCTTACCGCTCTCTCCGTTTACGCTCTTTGTTATCTGCATACTGATTATTTCAACAGGAGATACGCTCTTTGCGATGCTGATTGATACCGGACCCCTTACGCCAACAGAAACCGCATCACCTTTAAAGGCGAAAACCTGACCAAAACTGCGGACATCTATCCACTGTTCACAAGCGATCCTTGCGTATTCATCCTTGTTGGTATTCTTGCCTGAAGATGCTTTTTTGAGTTCATCGCAAGAATCCGCTCTTGCTCTTAAGCTGTCGCATCCGTCATCACACTTGTCATCGCTCTGTACGAATATTCTTTCGCCCATATCCTGAAGTCTGTTGCGTATCTTACGCTTGATGCAGACATCTGAAATCTCACCCAGACCCTTTGAATTTATTCTGGGGCGGTTACCGCTTAAAGGATCGCCGTTGGGATTTGCGTCTGTTGCTGAGATAATAACCTCAAAATCAACCTTGTTTGCTAATGTGCTCATAATTATTCTTCCTCCTTGTTATCATCTGTTTTCTTTGTGAAAAAATCATTCATCTGACAGCTGTATGCGTGCAGAAATTCCGAAGACAACGGTGAATTATCGTTGTAGGTATCCAACGGGAACATCGCTGTGATCTGATTTATCATACGCTCAAAATAACTTCTCTTACCTATATTCATTCTGTTGAGATACGGTCTGAGACTCAGACAAAGCACCTTCCATGTTTCGCACGGGTGATTTGAAAATGCCTCAATCAAGCGCTTTGCGTTAGTCGGTCGGTTTTCGTTATCGTCATACGTTGAACCTTCCGCATAATCTGCTACTGCAAGCAGTCTGCCGTACAGATAATCTCTGTCGCAGCATTCTTTTTCAAGTGACATTGTACACTCTCCTTTTGTTTCGATAATTCTTTTTCGTATCATGCCGCAGGCACAGTTAACAACTCTTTGCCAGTTGTTGCTTTTATTATCAAAGGCATTGTATCTGCAAGCTCTGATGAACAGTTGGTTTACTATATCCTGCGGTATTCTTCCGCCGCAAACGAATATCCGGAAACGTTCAGCGATGCGAAACATATCCTCTACTCGGCAGCCATCCAACAGGATACGAAAGACAGCCAGTTCCCGTCCGGACAATTTCCTCAAATCTACCGGATCAGCTTGGACGGCGGGCGCCCTGAGCTCTATTCCTCCCTGGCGATGGAGAGCCTGGCGTTGAACAAGAAGGGCGACAAACTCTTATACCAGGACAAGAAAGGATACGAAGACCCCTGGCGCAAACACCACCAGTCATCTATCACGCGCGACATCTGGTTGTGCACGCTCGGTCCGGAACGTTCCTTCCAAAAGATCACTTCCTTTAAGGGAGAAGACCGCAATCCGGTATGGGCGGCAGACGGTTCTTCCTTCTACTACCTAAGCGAAGAAAAAGGAAGCTTTAATATATTCAAGAACGACCTGACCGGCAAAAGTAGCCGGCAGATAACCAACCATACCACGCATCCCGTCCGTTTCCTGACTTCCGACAGCAACGGTAACCTCTGTTATGGGTATGACGGTGAAATCTATACGGTCAAAGAGGGCGCACAACCAAAGAAAGTGGATGTCCGGATCATTTCGGACAAGGTGGAGAACGACCTGATCCACCAACTCAAGACAAGTGGGGCCACCGATATCGCAATTTCTCCTAATGGAAAGGAAGTTGCCTTTATCGTGCGTGGCGATGTATATGTGACTTCGGTCGACTATGAAACAACCAAACAGATCACCAACACCCCACAGCAAGAACGCGATCTCGATTTCAGCCCAGACGGACGCTCATTGGTTTACTCGGCCGAACGGGGCGAAACCTGGGGCGTTTATCAAAGCAGCTTGGTACGCAAGAACGACAAATATTTCACATACGCACAGGAATTGAAAGAAGAACCGTTGGTAGTAAATTCGCAGACCTCTTTCCAGCCGATGTATTCTCCGGACGGAAAGGAAGTCGCTTTCTTGGAAAACCGTACGACTTTACGCGTGATTAACTTAAAAAGCAAACAGGTACGTACTGTCCTGGATGGCAAATACAACTATTCGTATGCCGATGGTGACCAACATTACCAATGGTCACCCGACAGCAAATGGTTCCTCGCTAAATATATCGCGATCGGAGGATGGAACAATACGGACATCGTTTTGGTGAAAGCGGACGGCAGCGGCGAAATGACCAACCTGACCGAAAGCGGCTATTCCGACAACAACGCTAAATGGGTGCTGGATGGGAAAGCGATGATCTGGTCATCCGACCGGGCCGGTTACCGCAGTCATGGCAGCTGGGGAGCACAAAGCGACGTCTACATCATGTTCTTCGACGGTGAGGCATATGATAAGTTCCGTCTTTCCAAAGAAGAACAAGCACTGCTGGACGAAGAAAAACAAGATCAAAAGAGCGATACAGATAAAGGCAAGGATAAAGACGCTAAAAAAGATAAAGACAAGGACAAAGACAAGAATAAAGACAAAAAGGAAGAGCCAACTGTCGAACCGCTCAAATTCGACTTGGCAAACCGCAAA
>ENA-ORMN01003655-ORMN01003655.1-human-gut-metagenome-genome-assembly--contig:-NODE-3655-length-11867-cov-8.303082_pt1 | contig 11867 bp, 16 predicted proteins | sample MGYA00242102_ERZ508993 | MGnify/ENA primary metagenome ERZ508993 (study PRJEB26280, sample SAMEA2338770) | human gut metagenome | biome: human gut; feature: human-associated habitat; material: faeces... | reverse complement strand
GAAATTCTTTTTTGCTTGTTTTGGCCTGCGCCAGTTCATCGCTTATAAGCGAGAATGTTAGTTGTTTATTCATAACTATATTATACCATTTTTCTTCCTGATTTTCAATGGTTTGTGCGGTATTGCCTTAGAATAACTGCTTAAATATCTTTTGTACGCCCCTTTGGCTCATCGTCCCTGCCGTATTCGCCTGTAATAACTTCCGTTATCAGCTCTTCGGAAACAACAGCGTATGAGGACGATATTTCACGAAGCTGTTTCGCCGTTTTCATATCAATGATATTCACATTAAGCTTCACCATGACCGAATATGTGAGCTTCTGCTGTTCCTCGGTCATAAAAGAAATATCGACGGCAGAACGTTGCTTGATGTTTTCCTTGTCCACAAGCTCCTTGAACTCGTCAATAAGCTTGTTCACTCTAAGAAGCCTTGCCACCGTTGCCGAGCTGATGCCGTACTGCTCCGCCGTGGCTTCTCTTGTAGTCGAATGTTCCACCGGAACATCTGCATTGGAATTTGGCTTTCCGTTTTCAATCAGATACAGCTCATCATTGATGCCTTTAAGCTTCTGTTCGTCAAAAAGCTTGCTGTACCGAAGCCCGACCGCAAATGCCTGTTCGCTTATCTTCAAGTCCTTGAAGCCCCTCTGAATAAGATTGGTTTCCACAACATAAATTTCAGCATCTTCATCGGCCAGATCAGTCTTTACAACAGCAGGAACACTTGGTATTTCTGCCTGCCCTGCCGCATAAACTCTGTTGTGTCCTGAAAGTATCTCATATTTTCCATTGTCCATAGTTCTTACGATTATGGGCGTAATAACCCCATTTTTCTTTATGCTCTGAATCATATCTTCCAGACGTTCACCCTTATATAAAGTGAATCTGTGATTGCGGTACGGAATAAGCTTGTCTATCGCTATGCTTGTTATTCCCTGCTCGGACGAGAAGTCCAGACCGTCCGCAACTCCGAATTTGCTTGTAACATTCCTTGCCATAATATTCTCCCCTTTCAGCCCGTCAGCTCATCGGCAAGCCTGTTGTAATCCTCAGCGGCAGTACAGTTCGGTGCATACTCTATAAGCGTCCGCTTCTGTGCCTGTGCTTCCTTGACTTTTATGCACTCACGGATAGAAGTATCAAAAATCTTTGTATTCATACTCTCCGCAACGGTTTCAAGCGATGCTCTGACCTCTCTTGAAAGATTTGCCCGGCCGTTGTACTTTGTGAGAAGAAGTCCGGCAACCGTAAGCTTCGGGTTCTGACGCTTCTTTATCGCCTTTATGGTTTCGTTGAGCTGTGAAAGTCCCTGCAAAGAATATCTGTCTGCCGTAACAGGAATAATGACTTCATCTGCGGCAATAAGGCAGTTGTGCAGTATGGAATTCATCGCAGGAGCAGTATCAATGATTATGTAGTCATACCCATCGCACTTCTCCAAAGCGTCAGCCATACGGTAAAGCCCGTCAACACAGCCTTTCAGCTTTTCATCTGCCTGACGGAGCAGGCTGTCCCCTGCAAGTATTTCACCGCACTCGGTATGCTGAATCGCTTCAGCCACGCTTATCCTGCTGTCATCAAGGAGAACATCATAAACGGTCGCTGCACCCTCGGTTTCCGCACGGTAAGTGTCCGTGCTGTTGCACTGCTGATCGCAGTCGATAAGGAGCGTTCTGTATCCACGCTCGGTAAGTATAGCCGAGAGAGCTGTTGCGGAACTGGACTTGCCAACTCCGCCTTTCATATTCGCCAAAGTTATAACTTTCATATCAGTATCCTTTCTCACGCAAGCTCAAGCCTGTTCATTTTCTCTATCCACTTATCAACAGCATTGATAATCCCCTCAAAGGCATCATACCTCTCCATTTTCTCGTTGTAAAGGTCAATATCGTCCTCGTCCGCATCTTCGGGAAGTTCGGGCTTGTCATAATAGCCGTTAAATTCAAGATAGTCACGGCGTTCTTTAAGATAGCCGAGAAATGCGGAGTGAATGCCTTTGGAAAAGTTCTTGTTCTCATCGTTAAGGTCAATGATCTTCTCCCTAATAGCTTCACAGGTCATTTCATAGCGTTCCGCATCGAGATCGTCCATAACACAGAACGACGGTCTTGCAACGTCCTCCCAATCCTCATAATAATCGGAGGTTTCACAGGCACAGCCTATATCCTCCAAAATGTCGGTTACTCTCTCATAGCTTTCATCGGAAATTCTTAACATAACAAATACCTCTTTTCATTTATTTACATATTTAAGTGTGTTCCAGACCGCCATGCGTTCTTCGGCGGTCATAGGCTTACGATGTGGCTTCGGCTTTCTGCGTTCGGCATAAGCCCTTAACGCTTTTTCACGGATATTTCTTATCCTTTTCTCACGGCTGATAAGGATCTCTGCCTGTGCCGAAAGAATTGTCTTGGAAATGATAAGCTCACTCTTGGAATCAGTCATCTTCGTCCTCCTTTATAAGTCCCTGCCTGTCATATTCACGGTACATTCTGCCGATAACACCGCTTAAAAGCTCCTCCGCATAATCGTTAAAGGTCATATCGGTTTCGCCGTCTGCTTTTTTCAGAAGTCGGAGCTTGTTAAAGTCCTTATCAGAAAGACTGAATTCAAATGATACTAAAAAACATTAGAATTATGGAGAAGAAATCACTGCAAAAGCTTTAATATATGCGGTTTTGCAGTGAGAGATTCCCATAATTCAATGTTTTTTAGTATTACTGCCATAGATCATTACCTCCGTTTGATGTTCCACCGGAACATTTCGTTGTTTCGTGTTTTGATTACATTTATATTTTACTACTTGCGACAGTAGTTTTCAATAGTTATCCCGGACAAAGTTTTCGGCAAATTCCGGTGCAATGCGCACATTGACTTCTGCGTATGGGTATGATATAATAAGGTATTAAATACTTACGCAAGTAGAAAGAGTGATAATATGCCCGTATCGGAAAAGCAAAAGGGCTACGCCCGCAAATGGGACAAAGAGAATATGCACACTATTTCCACCCGTGTCCGAATGGAAGAATTCAAGGACTACAAGGCTTGGTGTGAAATGCGTGGGGTAACTGTCACCTCCGAGATAAAGCGTTTTGTTATGGGCGAGCTTGACAAATATTATGCCGAGCTTGACCGTCTGCACGAAGAAGAAATGAAAAATTGATTTTGGTTATCTGCCACCTTTCTTTGATTTATATTTGATTTTTTTATTTTGATATGGTATAATGCTTTTAACAGCAGATTGAATATGTCTGCTCGACAAATCGGAATTTATTAAGGAGGATATGGATGAAACTGTTCTTATGTTCGCACTTTTCAAGTGTAGGAAGTTTGATAAAAGAAGAAATTGATAACAAGAAAGTCGCATTTATTCCCACAGCTTCGCTGCGTGAAGGCTATACCGGTTATGTCGGCTCGGCTCGAAAGCTATTCAATAAACTGGGAGCAACCGTAACGGAAATTGATATTTCAACGGAGGCTTATTTAACGATACAGTCCGTTTTTGAAGATGCGGATGTGATATATTTTACTGGTGGAAATTCTTTCTTCCTTATGGACCAGCTCCGTAAAACGGGAACGGATGAGCTATTGAAGAAAGAATTGGCAAAGGGAAAACTGATGATCGGTGAATCGGCGGGTGCGATTATATGCGCTCCAACTATCCAATATATTGAACAAATGGATGAAAAGCCGGAGGACTACTCACAAGAAGATGATGCAGGGCTTGATTTGATTGATTTCTATGTTCTTCCGCATTATCTTACAGCACCATTTAAGAAAGTTACCGAGAAAATAATGACTGAATTTTCGGATTTGAATCTATGCCCAATTAACAACCGTCAGGGAATTGTAATCGATGGTGAAGGTTCAAAGATTATTTGCAAAGACTAATTTGAAAATTCCAATTTATCGAGCAGTTCATAATCACAGCACTCAAACGGGTGCTGTGATTTTTTCATCACCTCGAAAATTCCGCCCTGCCCCTATCCTGCATTTTGTTCTCCGCCTGCAAATCACTCCTTTCCTTTTCCTCTTTCTTCCGTTCTTCCTCCCTACGGATATTTTCAATTTCCGCCTTTGCCTGTTCAAGCAAAATCTGATAATCCGACTTCATCTGATTTTCATACAAGGCATAAAAATCAGAAACGGTCTTTTTCTCGGCAACAGCTTCACGGATCTTTCCGTCAGCATCTTCAAGCCGACTTTTCATATCGGCAAGCATAAGCCTGTGCTTTTCCGCATCTTCAAGCGAGGTTATCCCTGCATCTTTCAGATAATTGTATTTAGCAAGCTCAACTGCATCTTTCGGAAAAAAAGGTTTGCGACCGAGAATTTCAAGATATTTCGGAATGTCCTCTATTATCTTTTCCTCGTCCGCAATTTTTTGAATAAGCTCCGCTTTCTTGGCTTTCAGTTCCGATAATTTTTCATCTGCCGAGGAAACAGCTTTCTGAAAATCCTCAACAGAGTGAATCCGATGCTCCTGCAAATAGAACAGCAGTCTGCTTGACCTTTCCACCTCTCGGAATGTGGCAAAGTGCAGGCGTTCGGCTTCGGGACGGCGGTAAAACTGAATTTGAATCTGCCTGATACACAAAGCGTACTCCCTCTGAATGCCAGAATACTTCAAAGCTTCGGACATCGGCATCTCCATATTCTTATGCTCAATGCGGAATTGCAGATGTTCAAGAGCGTAACCGTCGCCAAGCCGATAACTGCGGATAGGCTTTCGGTTCTGCCTGACCTTTATGGAAATGTACTTTCCTCGCCGAATGCCATAGCCCTGCTTCTTCAATTCTTTCAGCAGGTCATCAACACTCCCGACACTCTCTTTCATAATCGCATCGTCAATATCATCACACAATTTCTTCTTCCAAGACTCCCCCTCCTTTCGCATTTTGTACTCGCCGTACTTGTGGTTATATGATTTTTTCGGGTGTTCGATAATTTCAAGCCCGTGAGCAATAGCAATTTCATCGGATATCGCTTTGCATCTCCGCAAACTTTCCTTGTTGGCGTGCCAGTGCTTACCATCCATATCGTAAGGACATACAGCAAAATGATTATGAATATGCCCACGGTCGGTATGTGTCGCACACAGCACGACTGCCTTTTTCCCGAAAACCCTTTCTGCCCATTCCACTCCGTTTTGATGAGCTTCTTCGGGAGTGACCTCACCCGGCTTGAATGACTGGATATAGTGGTGAAGCCGAATTTTCTGCTTTTCGGACTTCGCCGTTTCAGATTTTATAGACCTTTTGAAAAATCTCTCACCGCTGAACATTTCAAAACCGAACTTCATATCCTCATAAGCTTCGGAAGCATTCGCCGAGCAGTTAAGCCCCGTGACAAGAGTTTTTTCCGTTTTCTTCTCGTTGGTCACATAGGAAAGCATCCTTTTCGGAGCGGCATATATCGGAATATGTTTGATTATCGGCAAGGCACACCTCACGAAATGTATGTCGGCGAGATTTCAAACAGATAGTTTTTCATCACGCTTCGAAAATATTTGAACTCTTTCTGCAAGTCCTCAATGTCTTTTTGATAAACCGAACCGGAAGAATTTGCGACCTCTGCGATCTGATTGACATTGTTTCCGATTGAAAGAAATGCTCTTTTCAAAGCTGAAAGCTCTTTCAGTTCGTAGATTTTGACCTCGCCCTTGACCGCCGTTCTTCGGATATATGTTCCTGTCCGAAGCTTGGCGGCTTTGGATTTTTTGCAGACAATACTCCATTCATCGGGTGAAAATCCGATAAGCTTCTTAATTCTGTCCTTTCTATACGGCATATTTTTATCATCTCCTATCATTTTATCGGGTTGCAGGGCTGTCCCTGATTTTTGCGTGTTTAAGCCACGCAAAACGAAAAGGTATATACCTTTTCTACGCTTGCGGGTATCTGCCCCATTATTGCTCCGCATCACACTCTCGTCCCCCGACAGCACCGAAAAAGGTGATTTTTCATCGGTTTCTGCCGGGAAACGAAGTACATTGAAAGAAATTCAGTTGGAATCAGAGTCCGTGCAGTAATCAAATCCCCGAATGATCTTGAAATACACATTCGAGTATCTCTCACGTTCCGCACCGTCGGAATTCATCATCGCCTCAAGGAAATGATTTCTCGCTTCCGCTCTTTCGTCCCACTCACGAACTTCTCCATAGCAAACTGTTGTGATGCTGTCCTTTGACGATTCGGAAAAATTCACTTCTGCCTGTCCCCCGTCTTTCCGCAACGCAGAAATTCAAGGAATGCGTCTTTGGGAATATGTATCTTTCGTCCGGACCTCACCGTCGGAAGATTCATCTTTTCACGGTTTCGGTAAAATGTCGAAAGCGAAATTTCCATAGCCGCAGCCTCTTCGGCAGGCGTAAGAAAATTTCTGTCCAGCTTTTCGATTTCTTCTATAAGCAGTCTTTTCATAACTCACACTTTCGGCTTTTTCGCATTGTGACAGATAACAAGAACCACACCTGCCACAGCTGCACACACGGCGGAAATTACTGCGATAAGCTTGACTGTTTTCTTGGATTTCTTCCTGCCACCGCTTTCACCGAAAAACAGAATATCAAAATCTTCGGGAAGCGGCATTTCAGAATCGGTATTTTTTCTGTAATAGATCATTTAGGGATTCTCCTTTTTACATCTCAATGTTTTTTCTTCGTTTTTCATTTCTGCCCGAAAGGACAGCTTTCAGCCTTTCGTTCTCATATTTCAGCCTTCTCACCTCCTTTCGCAGCACTTCATTTTTAGCTGCAAGAATATTTATTTCATCGGCGGCAGAGGAAGCATAACTTCTGCCCTGCTTGGTTCTGTTCTCTTTGCGGAGAATTGCCCCTGCCGCCATTATTGCTTTTTCATCAAGCACACGTTCCCCTGCGGAATTGGCTTTCATTTTTCTTGCCAGCTCCGGGTGTCTGCTCAACATTTTGTAAAACTCCAGCGTTCGGAAATTGTTGTTCCTGCAAAATTCGGAGATGGAACAGGATTTCTTATTCTTTCTCATTGATTTGTTGTCCTTTCTTTTCAAGCGAGTGCTTGACAATTGAAAAAAAGCGTGTATAATATAATTAAACACGTTTAATAAGGTGAGGTGATACAATGTCAGATAAAATAAAGCGTGACCTTGAAGCAACAAGAAATGCTCTTTTAAATTCAACTGCAAAACTTATGACGGATTGCAGTGAACCTTCGGAAGTTACATCTCGAGCTATTGCAAAAGAAAGCGGAGTAAATCTTGCAATGATTAATTATTGCTTTGGTTCACGAGAGGGTTTGCTTTATGAGGTGTTTCGAAAGCTTTTGTCAGATGTTCAGAAACACGATACGGAATTTATAAAGATTATGTCATCGGGAATGTCGCCTAAACAGAAGCTTACTGAATTGCATTTTAAAATGATGAGGCTTATGATTGCAAATTACAACTATTCGCAAGCGGTGACAAAATATATATTGTTCAATCGCAATGATGATTTTGGTATGGAAAGCCTACCATTTATTGTAGAACATTTTAACGGAAGAAAAACCATAGAAGATTGCAGATTGATTGCGTTTGAGCTGACAAGTATACACGAACTTTCAGTTCTGCGTTATGAGACAATAAAAAGCTCCTGTAATATCGACCTCACCGATGATGAAACACTTAAATGGTATATTTGTCAGAATATAAACAGATTTTTAGATTAGGAGAAATTAATATGTCAAACAAGAAAGCGCTTATAGTTGTAGATATGCAGAACGATTATCTTTGGAATAGAAGAAAAAAGATGTTTTCCTATAACACTCCCGAACTTGTAAACGCTGTCAATAGTCTTATTAGCGAGTTCAGTGAACGGGGTGATGATGTGATTTATGTTGGGCAAGTATTCCCCAATATTATCACAAATAAATGGTTTATAGGCTTTTCTATAAAAGGTACATCTGGTGCTGAAATTTATCCTGATGTGGATATCGTATCTGATAATTACTTTGAAAAAAATCTGCCTAATAGTTTTACTTCGCGAAGCTTCAAAAGCTTTGTGACTACAAAAGAATATTCGGAAATCACAGTATGCGGACTTGACCTTTGCGGTTGTGTGGGAGCAACTGCAAAGGGGGCCATTAAAACAGGAATGGCTGTAAAGCTTTCAGAAGCAGCTACGGGGTGTCGCTTCGGAAAAGAAAAAGCAAATAGAATGAAAAAAGATTTGATTTCATTGGGTGTCAAAATTATTAAATAGATATAAAAGTGAGCCGTTTTAAGCCTGTGACGGGTCATTCTTCGGCAAATCTCAAATACAGCTGCCACAAGCAAAAGTTCAGCCACTTTCCTCATTCCTTTCAAAAATCCATATCATCATAGCAGCTTCATACCCATATTGTGTTCAAAGCCTGCAAAGGTGGAGTTCATCAGCGTATATACGGAGTTTAACAGCGATGTTGTCAGGAAGCGGTCTATCCTGCTTATCTTGTCGGGGTAATTCTGTAATAGATCATTTTGGGATTCTCCTTTTTTACATCTCGATGTTTTTTCTTCGTTTTTCATTTCTGATCGAAAGGACAGCTTTCAGCCTTTCGTTCTCACATTTCAGCCTGCTCACCTCCTTTCGCAGCACTTCATTTTTAGCCGTAAGAATATTTATTTCATCGGCAGCAGAGGAAGCGAAACTTCTGCCCTGCTTGACTCTGTTCTCTTTGCGGAGAATTGCCGCTGCCGCCGTTATTGCTTTTTCATCAATCACACGTTCGCCCTTGGCATTGGTTTTGAGTTTCTTCGCAAGCTCCGGGTGTCGGCTTAATGTTTCATATAATTTTGTTGGCTTCAAGCTGTTCGCTTTGCAGTATTCGGAGATTGAAATGTATTGACTGTTTTTTCGCATTGGTTATTGTCCTTTCGGTGATTTTTGTTGATTTCCTTATTGGAATATGGTATAATGTAGAAAAATAAGTTGAGTTTATTTGCTCGGCAAATCGAAATTTGGTGGTGAATATTTTATGTTTTATAATGCAAAAGAACAACTGTTAGAAATACAGGGTGTGCAGATGAATTACATTACTTTTGGAAAGGGAACGAAACCTTTGATTTTGATTCAAGGTCTTAGCACCCGCAGCATTAAAGGGGCAGCATTTTCATTGGCTTATATGTATCGAATTTTCGCAAAAGATTATAAAATTTATATGTTTGACCGCAGAGAAGATATTAGCGATAACATAACAGTAAGAGACTTAGCTGCAGATATAGCAATGGCAATGGATACACTAGAGCCTGTTGACACTAACAAGAAAACGTGATATAATATAAGCATGAATATCACGAAAGAACAGTACGCCAGAATCGAAAAACATTTTCCGGTTCAGCGCGGAAACGTAAAAATCGACAATTACACGTTTATCAATGCTATCTTATACATCGCCGAAAACGGGTGCAAATGGAGGGCACTTCCAGAAAAATACGGCAAATGGAACAGCATATACCAAAGATTTAAGAGATGGTGTGAAAACGGCGTAATACAGCGTGTTTTTAATGCTTTGCAGCAGGAAAAGATCATTTCAATCAAGGTGGAAGTGCTGGCACTTGACAGCACTTCCTGCAAACTGCACCCTGATGCACATGGAGCTTTAAAAAACACGGGCAGCAATCCATTGGAAAATCAAAAGGCGGATGGAACACCAAGCTTCACGTGGTATCCGCAAATGACAAGGTCATTGTCGAGATGCACTTGTCTGGAGGAAACTGCCACGATGCACCGCAAGGAAGAACCTCAATCGAATATATAGGCAGCAGCTACTCGGGCGTTCCAATTCTGATGGACAGAGCCTATGAAGGAAACAAAACAAGAGAACTCTGTCAGTCGTTCGGGCATGATCCCGTGGTTCCGCCAAAGAAAAATCGTTTGGATCCTTGGGAATACGATCAAGACCTATATAAGCAAAGAAATATCATCGAGAGACTATTTCGATGGCTGAAAGCATTTCGCCGAGTGTGTACCAGATATGATAAGCTTGATTTGATCTTCCTATCGTTCATTCAGATTTCCTGTATCGTAACATGGCTCAAATAGTGTCAACAGGCTCTAATGATTACAAATGCTGATGTCTTTGGTGTATCACAAGGTGGTATGATTGCTCAATATCTTGCAATAGACAGACCCGATTTAGTAAATCAGTTAGTCCTCGCAGTAACACTTTCGAAAAATAATGAAACCGTTGAAAGGACAGTCAATGACTGGATTCAAATTACAGAACAGAATAATATGAAAAAGCTGATTACAGATATGGCTGAAAAGATGTATTCCGATATTTATGTGAAACGATACAAACCGTTTATGTCATTATTAACGGTTTTTCAAAAGCCAAAGAATGTACCAAAATTTATTGTATTGGCAAAAGCTTGCCTTAGTTGTAAAGCTTATGATGAATTAGATAGAATTCAATGCCCGGTATTTGTAATTGGAGGTATGCAGGATAAAGTGGTAAGTGGATCGGCTTCTTTGGAAATTTCAAAAAAACTTGGTTGTGAAATCTTTATGTATGATAATTTAGGACATGCCGCTTATGAAGAAGCTAAGGATTTCAATCAAAGAGTTTATAACTTTTTACAGCATAAATAATTTATATAAAGCAAAAATTCCAATTTATCATGCAATTTATAATCACAGCTCTCTGACGGGTGCTGTGATTTTTTATCTAAAGCATCTTCATACGCATATCATGTTCAAACCCTGCAAACGTTGAGTTTGTCAGCGTGTAAACCGAGTTGAACAGGGAAGCCGTCAGGAAACGGTCTATCCTGCTGATTTTGTCGGGATAGCTTACAAGGCTTTTCATCACATACTGAATATGTTCATAGGTGATTTTTCTATAAGCTGCCCTCGCCGTTTCTTCTGATACACGTTTTCCCTCCGATACCACACTTCGCTCTCCGCAGAGAACATCAACCATAAGGTCTTTGATTTCTTCTGCCATTTGAACAACAGAGCTGTCGGGGTGAGAAATAAGGCAGTCATAGTCGATCTGTTTCTTAACTTCTTCCACAACTGTGTTTCTGTCAATTCCATCAATCAATCCGTCAGCTCCGGGTGAAAAATTTTGAAAGTCCGTCCGTGGCAGATTGATAGATTGATCGTAAGTATAACTCATATCAGTATTATTTATATCAATATTATTAGAGTCCGAATTTCGGACTTCAAGAAGTCTGCTTTTCAGACTTCTTGATGTCGGCACACGATCGGCATTCTGCTCTCTTTTAACAATGAAGTTCTTCACATACAAAATAGACGGCAGTCCCAGACCTCGGCGTTTCTTCTTCACAAGCCCGATTCCAGATTGATCATCAAGTTCCTTGAGAAGATTGAGAGCCTTTTCGTGACCTACATCAAGGCTTTTCTCAATTTCTTCAATAGGAAAAATGATATACACCCTGTTGTGCTTGTCAATCCAGTTGTTCTTTCTGCTAAGACTCATACGTTCAAGGAGCAAACCATACAACAGCTTTGCCTCATTGGATAAGCCGCCAAAGTGTTCCTTATCACTGAAAAGCACTTTCGGCACTCGGACAAAAGTAAATTGCTCGGCTTCAACGCCGTAATAATAGTCAAAATCAGTTTTTGGCATATAGATCACACCTTATCAAGAATAATCGGGCAACAAAAAAGGGCTTCCGTACACTTACATAACGTAAGCATACGGAAGCCCTGCTTCCTTGTGAAATAATCTACTCTTAATTGTAACAGCGATAAAAAAGCCCTAAATAACGATTTAAGGCGACCTAACGCTGAGGAAGAAGAGTTAAACAAACATTACTCTCTGTCCTCGATTTTAGTTCGCCTTAAAATTTGCTTGGCTCCCCAAGCTGGACTCGAACCAGCGACATCATGATTAACAGTCATG
>ENA-ORMN01003652-ORMN01003652.1-human-gut-metagenome-genome-assembly--contig:-NODE-3652-length-11872-cov-4.570280_pt1 | contig 11872 bp, 8 predicted proteins | sample MGYA00242102_ERZ508993 | MGnify/ENA primary metagenome ERZ508993 (study PRJEB26280, sample SAMEA2338770) | human gut metagenome | biome: human gut; feature: human-associated habitat; material: faeces... | reverse complement strand
CCGATATATGGACGAACTGACAGACGGGCATGGCATTATATTTGCCACAGGCACGCCGGTATCCAACAGCATGACCGAGCTTTTTACCATGCAGCGCTATCTGCAATATGAAACGCTGCGAAAACAGAACCTGACGAATTTTGACGCATGGGCTTCGGTTTTTGGGGAGACCGTGACCGCGATTGAGCTTGCGCCGGAGGGAACGGGTTACCGTGCGCGGACGCGGTTTGCAAAATTTTACAATCTGCCGGAATTGATGAATATGTTCCGTGAGGTGGCAGATATCAAGACGGCAGATCAGCTTCATTTGCCTACGCCCAATGCGCACTATGAAACGGTTGTCGTTCAGCCGTCTGAAATTCAAAAGCGCATGGTACAGGAACTGTCAAAACGCGCTGCCAAAATCCATGGCGGAGCGGTCGATCCGCACATTGACAACATGCTCAAGGTGTCGATGGACGGGAAAAAGCTGGGGCTGGATCAGCGGCTTATAAATCCCATGCTGCCGGATGACCCCGGAAGCAAAGTCAATGCCTGCGTCGGCAACGTAATGAAAATTTATCGTGAAGGCAGCGAGCAAAAACTGACGCAGCTCATCTTCAGCGATATGTCAACGCCGAAAAACGGACAGGAAAAGGAGTTCAGCGTTTATGACGATATTCGTGAAAAGCTGTTGGCGCAGGGGGTTCCGGAAAGCGAAATCGCATTCATACACAATGCAGACACGGAGGCAAAAAAGAAGGAGCTGTTTGCGAAAGTGCGCACGGGTCAGGTGCGAATTTTACTTGGCAGTACTGCAAAAATGGGGGCGGGAACCAATGTTCAGGACCGCCTGATTGCTTCGCATGACCTTGATTGTCCGTGGCGTCCGGGCGACCTTGAACAGCGAGCAGGACGCATTGTGCGTCAGGGAAACCGGAACGCCGATGTGTACGTTTACAGATATGTAACAGATGGTACATTTGACGCGTACAGTTGGCAGACAATCGAGAACAAGCAGAAGTTTATCTCGCAGGTCATGACCAGCAAATCGCCGGTACGTGTCTGCGATGATGTGGATGAATCGGTTCTATCCTATGCCGAAATCAAGGCGCTTTGCGCGGGCGATGCAAGAATCCGTGAAAAGATGGATTTGGATGTCGAAGTTTCGCGGCTCAAACTGATGCAGGCGGACTATCAAAGCAAGAAGTATCGCCTTGAAGACCGGTTGCTTCGATATTTTCCGCAGGAGATTCAAAATAAAACAGAAAGAATCGAGGGTCATGTACAGGATATTGCGTGTTTACAGGCGCATGTCTTACCGGAAGATGGGTTCCAAATGGAAGTCGGCGGTAAAATGTATACGGAAAAGGAAGCGGCAGGTCAGGCACTGATAGAATGCTGCAAGAAATGGAAAGGTGACGTCATTCAGGATGCTGTGACATATCGCGGAATGAGTGCCAGTCTTGCTTTTGATGCGGGAAGCAGAACATACTGGCTGAATATGCACGGCAACATGACGTACAGCGTTGAGCTTGGCAACGATCCAAGGGGAAATATCACGCGAATTGACAATCGTCTGGCACGAGTACCAGACAATTTGGAAAAAGCAAGGATGGAACTCCAAGGTCTGAAACAGCAGGAGAAGGCAGCGAAGGAAGAACTGGAAAAACCGTTTGCGCAGGAAGCTGAGCTTGCAGAAAAACGGATGCGGCTTGCGCAGCTCAATTCAGAACTGAACATAGACGATAAGGCGCCGATTGAGGCAGCGATAGAGGATGCGCAGGATGTGCCATCCATTCGGGAGCAGCTTCGAGTATCCAGCGAAAGAGAAATGGAAAAAAGGAACAGAAATCAAGAAAGGGAGGAACGATAAATGGACATGACGATTCGAGCAATGAAACCTGACGAGCGGAATTACAGCTACACACAGGAGAAAAGTGTGCAGAAAAATACAGGATGTATTGGGCATCTGCGTGGAGATATGGGCAGAAGCGGCGAGGAATTTTATACAAGCTGGGATGATCACGAGGCTTCGCTGAAAACGGAAACATTCAAAAGCGAATTCAACAGCATTGTGAATGCTCTGCGCAAGGATGAGCGTTACGGTCTCCTTTTGAGCAGCAGAAAAACACTGGCAGCGTGTTGCCATGCAATGCCGGACTGTGCGTTTGACGGAAGTTCTGCACAGGAGTACGGATTTCGTGCAGATACCAAGGCATACAGCTATATGATTCGCTGCAATCCGACACAGGGCAATTACAACTTTTATATTTATGCGTATGACCGAGCAAAGCTGGACAAGGTGCTTGAAATGCAGAAAGAACAAATGCAAAAGTGTGAAGTGCCGGTGTATCTGTATCCGAGAACATATGCGCAAAAGCATGGTGAGATGGAAGAATATCGCATGTCAAGACAAGCCAATATCGCCTGCCGCGACGCGATAGATCGGGCAATCTGCGAACATTATCATGACAATGTTCTGAGCAGAAAGGCTGTGCAGAATGTGGTCGGACAATATGGATTTGACAGGACGCTGTATGTGCTGGCGGTCACAGTCATGGATAAGAATTGGGATGGACGTATTTCGCAAAAACTGGGCAAAAATGCAGCCGGTTTATGCCGACGTGGACGAACTTGGACAGGAGAAAAATCAGGCGTTTGTTGCAAGGTCACATCCGGGCTTGGTAGATCTGTTCCTGCGAGAAACCAGACGGGCAAAAGAGGCGAACCTCGAAAAAAATACTCCGGCATTGGCTAAATGCAAAAGGGAAAAGGAGAGATGAGCATGGCGGGAAGAACACGAAATATACAGGTCATTTTCCGTGTTGATGAGCGGGAAAGAGGACTGATCCGTCAGAAGATGGAGCTGATGGGTGTACGGAACATGCAGGCATACCTGCGCAAGATGGCGATTGATGGGTATGCGGTCAAACTTGATCTGCCGGAACTGCGGGAAGCAGTGGCGATGCTGGGGCGGTATAACGGCAACATCAACCAGATTGCCAAACGCGCAAACGAAACAGGGCGCGTTTATGATACAGATATTCAGGAAATTCGAGCGTCGCAGAAGGAAATCTGGAAGAAAATAGATGAGCTGCTGACGCGGCTGGGTGCGCTGGGGCTTTGAGTCGTATCCTTGCATGAAATGAAAAAGTGCGCGACAATGGGGATGAGAAAAGGAAGATACAAGGGAGGGAAAAGAGAATGAAGATATGCAGAGTCGTGTTGACCGTAGTTTTGCTGCCGGTGCTGCTGGCAATGAAGGCGTTGATTTTCCTGTGCCTGTTTCTGACGGCGGTTTCAAGCGGGTTATTGTCGATTGTGTCCTCGCTGCTGGGGATGATGGCGCTGGTGAGCATATTCCTGATTCCGATAAAAAGTGCACTGATTCTGTTTGTGAGCGCATGGCTGATTAGTCCGGCAGGATTGCCGCTGGCTGCGCAAAAGCTGCTTGAGGTGCTGTATGTGGGGTGCGAACGGATGCAGGATTGGGTGATGGGATGAATACAAAAATGGCGCGGAGCTGGGTGGGCTTCGCGCTTATTTTTTTGAAAAAAGGGAGGTGAAGTCTACATGGCACCCACGCGCCTTATCCCTTTGCACACAGGCAAAGGACGAAATTTCGGCAAAGCAATCCGCAACGTAATCGGGTATGTGTCTAATCCGAAAAAGACACATCAGGGGGAATTGGTGACGGGCTTCGGTTGCAATCCCGAAACGGCGGACGGAGAGTTTTTACTCATGAAGCGCGAGTATATTGCGCGGACAGGGCGGCGCAGAGGAAAGGATGATGTGATTGCGTATCATCTGCGCCAATCCTTTGTGCCGGGCGAAATTACGCCGGAAGAAGCCAATCGAATTGGCTGCGAACTGGCAAAACGATTTACGCACGGGCAACATGCCTATGTTGTAGCCACCCACGCTGATCGGTGCCATGTGCATTCGCATATTATTATTTCGGCGGTGAATCTTGATTGTGATCGGAAGTTTCGCAATTTCTGGGGCAGTTCAAAAGCCATCCGCCGGCTCAGTGATACATTGTGCATCCAGAACGGTTTGTCGATTATCGAGCAGCCTAAGGGACATAGCAAGAGCTATAATAAATGGCTGGGTAATGAAGCGAAAACCTCTCAACGGGATGGACTGCGGGAAGCGATTGATGCTGCATTGGCACGCCAACCGAAAGACTTTGAAGAACTGCTGACCATGCTCCAAAGAGGCGGATGGGAGGTTAAAAGGGGAAAACGAATCAGTCTGAAAGGAAAAGGACAAGAGCGGTTCAAACGACTGGATTCGCTGGGAGAGGACTATTCGGAAGCGGCACTTCGAGCGATAATCGCAGGTGAGAAAGAGCATCATCCAAGAGAAAAGAAAACAGTTCAACCGATGCGGCAGGTCAATCTGTTGATCGATATTCAGTCAAAGCTGCAAGCTGGAAAAGGTGCAGGGTTTGAGCGTTGGGCGAAGGTCTTTAACCTCAAACAAATGGCTCAGACGCTCAATTATCTGTCTGAGAATAATCTGATGAACATTGAGGATTTGACGGCGAAAACGGATGCGTCGATTGCACGGGTTCACGAGCTGCAAGTCACGATTCGTGAAACGGAAAAGCGCATGGCAGAACTCCATACGTTAAAAGGACACATCATCAATTACGTTAAAACGCGGGAGGTTTATGCTGCGTACCGCATGGCAGGGTATTCAAAGAAATTTGTCGCGGAGCATGAACAGGAGATCAAGCTGCATCAGGCGGCAAAGGAGGCTTTCTCAGCGCTTGGTACACAAAAGATACCGAAGGTAAAAGAGATTCAAGCTGAGTATGATACGCTGAGAGAGAAGAAAAAGCAGGCATATGCAGCGTATCATCAGGCGCAGGATGAAATGCGGCAGTTGCTGACGGTGCGTGCCAATGTGGAACGGATACTTGGCGTCGAGGAAAAAGAAAAGGAACGACAGAAGGAAAAGAAAAAAGAACGTTGATGGCGTTCCTCCGTCCTGAAAAGCGCCCCGAAGGGTGAGCGCAGCCGCATGACTTGTCATGCGAAAAAGGGGTTTGGGGAAGAGTTTCCCCAACAAGCAAAGCGCCTCTGGATAACCAGAGGCATTGCTTGCCATGATTGCAACAAATACCTCTAAAGCATTGTGAATTTGATATTATCGGTATTCAATGGTAAATAAGAATGGTTGGCTTGCTTGCTGTGTGTATCCCACATAGCAGGCGAGCTTCTTTTTGTACATGGAATTTTTGGAAAAGAGAGAAACAGAAAAAGCGGCTTGAAATTCATGGATACAAAGCGATTTCTTTCGATTATAAAGATGGGTGGCAGCCAATGAGGGCTTGCAAGAGAAAACAAAAGAATAATTCAAGGAACTAAAATAGAAGTATCAAAAATTACAGCTTTTTATGTCATAGAAGTGAAGGGTGAAATGTGCGTGTACAGTTTGAAAAACAGATAGGAGGAACGATGATGAAAAGGTTTGCGACAATGATGGGGCTTTGCTCCTTGTACCAACGATGGCATGTGCGGAATTGATTGGAATCGCTGAATTAACGAAAGAGGTGCCGGAAACCTGGCTGGAGAAAATTGATGTAAATGGTAAAACAGTCAGTGTTGACGTTCCAATTTATATGCCAGAAGTTGAAAAGATCGACGTTCTTCGCATTGGAAGGATAGAATTTCATGAAGATGAACTCAGAGAAGGACTAGGAGCGGATGGCGTTATCGACAGCAATTTCAAAAATTACATGAACTACATCGTGGATGATTATTCGAAACAGTATGGAAATGGATATTTCTGGAATGAAGATGAATGCTTGAATGACGCTTGGAAGCTCAATGAACAAAGCCTGAGGAATATATACGCTGAAAATCAGCAGATTTCCGTTTATGATGTCATGAAAAAGGCGGAAAAAGAAATGGCCGGTGTGTTGCATGAACCGCTTGGTTTTAGAATCGAAAAGATCAGGGTAAATTCCAGTTTTCAGAAGACAAAGAAACCCGGAAAACATATCAGTGATGGAACGTTTCCACTTGGAGATTTGACGGGCATTGGGCGATATTGGATAACAGAAAAAGAAACGATCAACGGGATTCCGCTTCTTGCGACAGTTGCGGGAGGATATTTGAATGATAAGGACTTGCAAACCTCCGTTGGCGAAGCCTTGTGCTTTGCGAATCCGAGAATCCATTTTATCTGGCATGGAGAACGGCTGCACTCGTTTTATTTCGGTGACTTGTTTGAGCCGCTTGAAATTATCAAAGACAATATTCAATTTTGTTCTTTTCGCTTGATAAAAGAAGCGCTTGAAAATGAAATAGAATCTGGAAGTATCTCGAATGTTTATAGCATTCAATTTGGATATATCATTTGTGCAGACCCGTCGCAGAAATATGGTAGCCCACGAAGCGGTGAAACATTCATTGCATTCCCGATGTGGGTCATTAAGTGTAGCTACACAGGCGGAAACGGACCGACTTCACCTTATCCGGTATTAGAGGAAATGGAAGAAAATGCTTTCGATTATGAGTCGGCGGATAGAGATTTGCAATATGTTTTTATCAATGCGCAAACAGGGAAGGTGTGTGACCCTAATACAGTAGGAACAGAAAAATATAATGTACCTCAAATTATCGAATGAAAGGTTCTGGAAGAATGTTGATGAAGAAAAAACTCTTGGCATCATTTTGTGCCCTGCTGTTAGTGCCGACAATGGCAGTAGCGTCCACTAATATGGTGTCCATTTCCGAACTGCGTCAGCAGGTTGAAGCTATGGGACGGTGGACGCAGACTTATGAAACGCCAACGGGTACACTAGAGGTAGACATTCCCATTCTTATGCCTGATGTAGAGGAATGCCCGGTGATTACGGTGGAAAATGATAAACCATTTAATCGTGAAATGGTAAAAGAAATGCAGAATCGTGCAACAAGGGACGATGTATTTACGGTTTTTCCATACGAAATGAATGGACGTAATTTTGAAATCGTTTGGGGGACAAATGGATGGAATGGATCAACGGCAGATTACGATGAGGTGACAGATTTTAGCATAGGAACGGGGATTTGGAGACAAACAGCACATGTAAAAAAGTCAAGATTCTTTTCAACGCCGATTGCCGCCCGATACCCATGGGAGATGGACCTATCGGAATCGGTGATCCGAAATGGAAACCAGACAGTGGAACAGGTGATGAATAACTGGCAAGAACTGATTGATGCAATGTATCCTGGAAGGGATTATACGATTGCCCCAAAGTGGATTCGGATTTATGGTTATACCCAAATGGATAGTGATGAAGCGGACGAAGGCAATGGGCACTACTTGATTACAGCTGAGCAGGTGATTGGGGGATTACCTGTGTTTGGAGCAATTTATTCGTATGGCGATTTTCAGATTCCTTACGCTTCGACGCCTGAGACAAACAAGAAGCAGGAAAAGCTTCGAGCATATGCAACGGGCGCTTTCTGGAAAACAAGGAGCATACTGCAAATCAGGTCTTCAAGCAATGATGATTATGCTGCCAATATAGGAATGAATAAAGTCCGGAGCGTTGAGTTGGAGGATATACCACTTGCGTCAATGGAAAAGGTGATGCAAGAGATTGAGAAGGAAATCTCTAAGGGGAATATTTGCAATGTTTACGCGCTTCGGCTTGGATATATGCGATATTCGAATCCAGATATGAAGGACTACGCATGGGCAATTCCGATGTGGGTACTTGATTGCAAGTATATCACAGAGGAGAACCGAGAGACAGCAGATAGTGTTGAAGAAAATACACAGGATGAAGTTGCTTTGATTTGGGATGCGTATGGATTTTCGCAAATTCCCATTGACGCTCAAACAGGTAAGATGAAGATCACTACAACGGGAGACGAAGAAACATTTTCTGTGCCGAAGGTGACAACGTGGGAGGATGTACAATGAAGAAGTTCTTGACGGTGTTATGCGTTTTACTACTTGTGCCGACCTTGGCAACGGCAAACAGCAACATGGTGTCCATTTCCGAGCTTCGCCAGCAGGTTGAAACTATGGAGCGGTGGACGCAGACTTATGAAGCGCATGGGCGGACGATTGAGGTGGATATTCCAATATATATCCCGAATGAAAAGGAATTGGCTGTATATGATTGCTCGGCGTATACGGATTATATTAAAAATCCAAATGACGAAGATAAAACCAATGTATATACATATTACGAAAATTTGAGTGAATTGGTTGGTGAAGACACATCGGGAAATGCAGAAATTGATGTGTATAATGATGGGACAAAATTAAGAATAATGCTTAACAATCCGGAAGAATTATTGCTAAAAAGAAAAAAAGACTATATTAAAGTTAAAGAAAATGGATTCTATCCGTATGAACTTGATTGGAATACTGTATATGCAGAAAACAATGGCATGTCACTGGCAGAGGCGGAGAAGAATCTTGAGAAAACCGTTGAGTATTTCATTGGAAATGAGTATAACGGAATTGATGTTGACTATATTAAGATTGCTGAACGAGGAAGAAAAACAAAGAATTATACTGATGAAAAACTGGGGGAGTGTGTGGATTATTATCCAAAAGGATCATATTATATCTATTACTATCAGACTGTTCATGGAATACCGATAATGATGCCAGTCATTGATACACTTAATAATACACAGGAAAATAAGGTGTACGGAGATCTATTTGAATATTGGGGAACTACAGGTGGAACATGTCAAATTATGGACAAAAGTTCATTTTGGTTATCACTCAAATGGATGAAAGTGGCGAATGAACATGATAAAAAGGTCGAATTGTTGCCGGTTGAACAGATAATCAATACGGTTGAAAAGGAAATTAAGGCAGGACATATTAGAAATGTATACGCCTTAAAACTGGGGTATATCATTTACCTGAATGACAGAAGTCCCGAAACATATACGCTATATCCGATGTGGGTACTGGATTGTGACTATGTAGAAAATAAGAACAAGGAAATAAAGGTCAATCCATATTCTGATGATATTCGAGATTGCTTCTCTTTTGAGAGAATTTGCATCAATCCGGAAACGGCTGAAATGATGGATTTCTTAAATCCAAAGACCAAAATGTTGTATGCGCCATGAAAATTTGAAGAGAAGGAGAGCAAATGCAATGAAAAAGATGATGGTTTTATTTTGTACGCTCCTGCTTTTTCCGACGCTGGCATTGGCAAGAGGCGACATGGTATCTATTTCTGAACTGCGCCAGCAGGTTGAAGCTATGGGACAGTGGACGCAGACCTATGAAGCGTATGGGCGGACGATTGAGGTAGATGTGCCGATCATTGTGCCGGAAGTTGATGAATTGCCAATTGTGACAGTGCAAGCCTATAATCCTTATTCTGAAACCGAGCTTTTTTCGTGCGATCATTTAAAAAGGTATGAAAATCCACATACAATGGGATGGAGCTTTGAAGAAAATGCTCTGTATGGATATCTGAATCCTGAAATAGAAAAAGGCAAAAATGTTGATTATAATCAGTATAAAGATGAAGAGGAATGCGTCGGAATTAGTGTGAAATTAAATGCCCCACAAGAGATTTTGAGCATAGGTCAAAAGGATCATCTTAAATATAAAGAACAGCATGTTTATCCATGGCAGGTTTCGATGAATGAAGCATATGCTGAAGATGGTGATATGGCGCTTTTTGAAGCGATTGATTATGTTCAGAGAATAGCCAATTATTATTATGGAAGCGGAATAGATGGATATGATGTTGAGTTTATTGAAATCAGAGACAGAGCAAGAAAAAGCAAGACAAGTAATCCTGCCGATATGAGCCTTGGAGAAACTGTTGATTATTATCCGAGTGGAACGTATTACTTGCATTTGCGTCCAAAGGTGAATGGAATACCGATTTATGAAATTGCACCTAATCTGTATGGTTCGATGGATAAGATGTGGAATAAATTCTGTCAGTATTATTTTAGAATCGTCATGCTACCACTGTGTTCAGCAGAAGTGATGAGTCGAGATTCATTTTCACTGAGTTTGATCGGCATTAAAGAAAAAGATACTTTAGCAGATGATATATCGTTAGCATCTGTACAAACGATCATTAGGGAAATTGAGAAGCAAATCGACGAGGGCAAAATCAGAAATATATATGCGCTACGTTTGGGCTATGTTTGTTTTTTGAATGAGGAATCGCCGGAATCCTACACCTTATATCCAATATGGATATGCGAGTGCGATTACACACAATCTGCTAAGGAAGACGGAAGTGTTTATATTGCGGATGCGGGTTTGCGAGAAGGAACGAAATTTACAAGGGTAGGTTTTAATGCGCAGACAGGAAAGCTGTTGGATAAGCAGAATTTCAGTTGGAACGATATGTATTGTCCAACCATTCAATGAAACCAAGAGTATTGGAAGGAAAAAGCAATGAGAAAAATAACATTTTTGTTCTGTGTTTTGATGATTGTGCCGACGCTGACATTGGCAAACAGCGACATGGTTTCCGTTTCCGAACTGCGCCAGCAGGCAGAAGCTATGGGGCGGTGGACAAAGACTTATGAAGCGCATGGGCGGACGATTGAAGTGGATGTGCCGATCATTGTGCCGGAAGTGGAAGAATTTCCTGTTTTTTTGGTTGAACCCTACTATGCGGTATACGAGCAGCGTTTAACCAGAGATGGAACTATGCTGGAGAAAATCGGAGAAGACGGATGGTGCTCAGTATATGCAGAATCAAATTTACTTTCAGAAGAAGGTATAATAGGAGAAGCAAAGGCATTAGACCTCGATGATTTTGAACAGGTTGACTTTGATGCAAACTATTCTTCGCCAAGAGATGAGCATAATCTGAATACAAAATACACGAGTGAATTTTTTTACCCATACGAGATCGAGCAGGCGGATACCTATGCGGAGGACAATCCTGCGTCGCTAGAAGATGCTGTGGCGAACATGGAAAAGGTCGTTGGTTATTTCTATCCTGAAGAACCGGCTGTTATGGTGGATCGTGTGGAACTACGTTCGCGGTTGCATAAGGTTAAAGGGATAGATGATTATAATCTCGGAGATTATGTGGAAGATTATCCATCAGGAACATATAATCTGAGTATTAGAGAAATGATGGACGGAATTCCGATTTATGTAGATGTTGGAGATAGACTTTCATTGGATTTGGCTTCTGATAAAGGCAAAAAGGGTGTAAACGATTTTTGGCGAAAAAATGTAAAGCTATGGCGTGTGAGAGATAATTATTTTGAGTTTATGAATAGAAGTCGATTTGAGCTGGATGCAGTATGGCTGAAAAGAGTAAATAAAATTGAAGAAGATGTACCATTACAAAATGTTGATGTAATTATAAATAACTTGGAAAAGGAAATTGAAAAGGGAAAGATTAGGAAAATACATGCTCTAAAACTGGGATATTGCGTCTATTTCAGTGATGAAGGAAAAAATATATACCGCACCTTTGTGGGCAAAGGAATAACAGCAAGGCAGGTATATGTGGACGGAATCCGGGCAATAAGAGCGAGAAATGACGTTGTACGGCAAAACTACATTACAGCAGACGGTAAAGACGGTCCCGGCATTCTAACCAACGCTGAGGTGGATGCAGAAAAAGGCATCTACATCTGTGACGACACCGAGTATGTCAGCTTTCAGAACCAAAGCGACATGGAGGCGGTTTATTATGAGTATTGGACAAACCCTCGCGTCAAAGTAAAAAACATTGCATTAAACGAGGAAGGAAAATGCGTTATCACCATGAATTCCACATCGTGGAAGATGGGAATTTCTTCAAACAACTGCCCGACCACATTTCCAATGTGGTTTGAAAATGCCTATGAGCTGTTAAATGCTGAAGGAGAATGGTATTTAAACAAAACAGATGGGTACCTATATTACAAACCCCGCG
>ENA-ORMN01003646-ORMN01003646.1-human-gut-metagenome-genome-assembly--contig:-NODE-3646-length-11893-cov-2.557020_pt1 | contig 11893 bp, 13 predicted proteins | sample MGYA00242102_ERZ508993 | MGnify/ENA primary metagenome ERZ508993 (study PRJEB26280, sample SAMEA2338770) | human gut metagenome | biome: human gut; feature: human-associated habitat; material: faeces... | reverse complement strand
AGCAACTTTGTATTTTGTGTGGCAGTACCGGTATAATTTTTAATCCCGTTTAAGGTTGCAATCCTTTTTCTGTTATTCTTTCCGGAGTTGATACCTAATGATTTCAGTGCATCCACAAGCGATTTCGACTTGCCTTTATATTTCGGATAATATACAACTTTTTTCGCAACTGGTTCTTTGTAGAGTACGTTCAAATCAAAATTGCCAGAATTTCCGCTTGAGATTATTTTTGGAAATCTCCCTTTAGATGTGTACTGCCATGCAATGTTGGCTGCGGCAGGTTTTTTCTCCTGGTCCGGATTTGTTGCAATCTGCATACGAGCATCCCCACGATAATAACGGGCAATCCACCAATTATTACACTTTACGAGTTTTCTATCAATATGTTCGTTGTAGTAACTCATTCCTGTGTAAACACCGAACAGATAACCTCTCTCCTCTACAACCTGCTGTGCTGCATTGATGATTTCGGCGATTTTCGCCTTGCTTAATGATGCCTGCACTTTATCTTCGATATCAAACCATACTCCATATTTAAAAGATGATTTGTCAATCTTATCTAAGATATCACAGACCAATTTCATGTCGGATTTAGCTTTTGCGGCTGTTGTGGCGTATGAGTAATTGTATACTCCCCAGCCGATTTTGTTTTTATTACAGGCCTGGTAGTTTCTGTTGAAACCGTTGTCAATTTTTAAATCCTTACGAATAATCTTTAAGATAGTTCCCTGGCAACCGTATGTCTTTGCCTTCTCCCAGTTTACTGTGCCATTGTATGATGACACATCAATTAATTTTTTCATTCTTACTCCTCCTTACACTCTGGCAGTCCTGCAACGCTAGTCAGTAAGCTTACAACGCCCGCAAGTGCTGCTGTACCAATTACAGTCGTCCACTCTACCGCATTGATAGATACCGCGGCGGGAATTAATGCGACTGCTGTCTGCGCTGCTGTTTTCACTGCTCTTACTCCTGCACATTTTAACCACTTCTTTGTTTTTACACTAATATTCATAACTAATCCTCCTGATCGTGTGCTTGTTTATTAATATGTTTCTCGATTTTGTCAATCGCTTCTGTGACAGGGCCATTACACCCCTGCTCCTTCAGCCCCTTCAAACAAGCGAGAATGCCATAGGTCAACAAGCACTGCTCGCCTTTCATCCTTTCGATTTCCTCGTCCTGTTTATTCTGTTTTAAGTACCACCGATATGCCCCGAAAACAGCACCACCGATTGCGGATACCGCTCCGAGCAATGCCCCGGCGGTAATGATTGTATTTGCATCTATGTACACAGTCATCTTCCTCATTTCACCACAATTATTCCCTTGTACTTTGTGTTTGTACATTTTTTTGCATTCTCCTTTTCAACTGTCGTTGTGTTCTTATGACCATCAGAAAACCGCCAGATTTTACCCGATTTTAGATCTCTCAGCAAGACAACCGTATGAATCGGATTTCTCTCCTCAAAAAGAATCATATACCCTTTTCCGAGGAGTTTCTGTAATCTCTCATTGCTTAATGGGGTCTTATAAACCGCAGGTTTTCCAGGGCAGATCTGGTTAATTCCCTTAACGATTTCTGTTAAGGGATATTTGGCGCCGCATTTTAAATGTTTCCGGCAATATGCAAGACACTGCTGCATATTTTTCTTGATGCCCTTGTAGCGTAGAGCCATGTAAAACGCCACCAGACTGCATCCATGACGCTGGATAAAGTCGCTCTTGAAATCATGCTGACTTGGAACAGGAATCTGTCTTCCATTGTCTAAAATAATTCGCCACGGGTATTTCTTTTTTCTCTTCCTGTTTTTTGTTGCTACTATTCTCATTGTTTTCACCTCCTTAGAGAACAAAAAATACACAATAATATTAAAAATTACTATTGTGTATCATGTAAAATATGTTATTATAATTTTATAACCTAATTTCATAGGTTAGTATTTTTTTCATTTTTTAAATAGCTCCTTCGGGAGCTATTTTTTGTATATCAAATAGTAATGCGATTACGGAGCACAAGATTAATTCATCTTTTGCTGATATAGAAAACGAAAGAACAGGATTTTATGCTATTTCATATGGTAATACTACACCTTCTTCCGATCCAAGTGCCCCTGATACTTCCACTGCAGCACATTTCTGGTTTGTAATACATGCGCAAAGATTTGCAACTAGAAAATTAGAAATTGCTATATCTCCTTTTAGGGAGCGTAATACACTTTATTTTCGTACATATCATGATAGGGCCTGGTACGGTTGGTATGCATTAACAGGTGAAAAAGTAACCAATTAAAGCTTTATAAAATAGTAAGCGTCTTAGGGCATATACACTTAAAGCAAACACTACTCTGACTATCGAATTAGAGTACGACACTTGTTATTTTCTTGTTATAACAGGAATGAGCAATAATGATATACCTCCTTCAACAACAAATGTGTATACAGTTACGGTAGCAGCCGAAACACGAAGCAGTGATGTCTCTATCATTCATTCGGATATTAGCAACATCGAGGTTTCAATCGAAGGAAATAAATTAACTTTGTGTAGCACCGCATGGAAGAAAATCTTCATTAAATAGTAAGAGTTTCGGACTGCTTCCTCAAATAATAAACAATGCACAACCAGATACCATGTCAAATGGATTATTCTTATCCAGATATACAAAAAGCACGGAAAATCGTCCCTCTGATTACGGAGTTGCTATGTACATAACATATAAAGATGGAACTAATTTTTGGTGTACTGCAATAGCCTGTAGTACCAACAACATTATATACATATCATCAAAAACAAATACTGATAGCTGGAGCAAATGGAGTTCTATTGCTAGTGCGTAAAATAGTAATAAAATTACAACAAATTCCCCCGTTATAAGAACGGATGTGAAGGAATATGTTTTAACGTTGCCTAGTAGCAAATTGCATTTTTTTCGCACAATAAGCAATACGCCTGGAGCCGCCGCAACTGGTAGTTGCATTTATATATTTTATATGCTCAACGAAAAAACTAATGGTGTTGGTATCGCAGTAAGTTATTCGACCCCTTGTGTTTATTATGTGAAACTTGAAGAAGGTGAATTAAAACATATTGCTTTATCTTAAATAGTAAGGTACGAGTTGAGACAAATGTTGCAGACCTTAATCTTGATACATCAAAATATATCAGCTCAAAAGTTTCTCTTGCCATACTTATCGCCCGTACTGACACGCTAAATCGACCCGGCTATACAGGATATGTACTCTGCTTGTTCTGGATTTACGGCAAATGGTGCACCCAAATTTCTGTTCCGGATTCTGCGAATAATTCGCTAAAAATTCGTTCGCGTTCGAATGACGGAACTTGGAGCGATTGGATGAATATAAAATAGTAAGGGTTCTCAGATTGTTGCGACAGGTATAAATGATTTAGATAGTCCTCCTAATGCAATAATATTGAGAACAGCAGTCAATCCCGTTGGCCTTCCTGAAAGTCTCGGCAGCAATGGGTGTATTGTTATTCAACAGAATCCGAACAATGCTTTTAACTGCCAGCTTGCTTTTTCTTTCGGAAGTGATAAGATTGCTATACGCCGAAAAAGAAATAGCAATGCTTGGTCAGACTGGAAGTACTTCTCTGCCGAATAAAATAGTAAAAGTTTTTACAAAATGTATGTACTCCAAGGGGGAGTTGCGCTGACTATTGAATTGAAATACGACACTGGTTATTTTCTTGTTGTAGCAGGATTGAGTAATAATAATATATCCCCATCAACAGCAAATGTGTATACAGTTATAACAGCAGCTGAAACACGAAAAAGTGATGTCTCTATCGTTTGTTCAAGTACTAGCGACGTTAATATTTCAATCGAAGGAAATAAATTAACTTTGTCCAGTAATACATGGAAAAAAATCTTCATTAAATAGTAAGGCTGCCGCCTTAATAGGTACTACAGCGCAAAAAGATATTACTGAAATACCAATAAACGGAGCTCTGAAATTTGCACTTGTTTTTTGTGGCAATAATATGTATTTTGCAAATACCAATTCAAATGGAACTCAAGCTTTCGTTAGAGCTGTATCAGCACCAGAAAAGACTGTAACATGCACGACTATTCAGAATAAGCTCATCATTCGAAATGATGATGAAAATGCAAAAGCTTATATGTGTAAAATTTTTTAACACTATAAAATAGTAAGGCTCAAATTGTCTGTGTCACAGGAACAACAAATGATGTTGGGATTGTGACGATCTACGGAAAGTTTGCGGTGAGTAAAGCTTATTGCCTATCCAATGTTGCTTCGCAATTAACAACGCCTTATCGTATAACTGTAGATTCGATTTCCTCTACAAATCTCCGATTAAGGATTAGAGATATTGCAACTAACAAGGCTTTAGCAAACGCAGATTTACCAAAGTTTGATGTACTCATTGTCGGAAAATAATTTTCCACTTCCCATTTAGCCTAGCAGTCTGCTTCTCCTCTTTTTCCTTGCCTTCTCCCTTGAATTTCTTTTTCTTTCCACGCAGAATAAACCGCCATTTCTGCCGGTTTGAAAAATCATTATAAAACGTTGCGTTAGGCTATGTAACGTCTAAAAGATGCTTTTACATTTTCCTCACTGACAGTTACATAAAGCATAGTCGTGTCTGGTTTCTGATGACCTGCGTAAGCTTGTATCTCCTGTAACGGAATACCTCTGTTCCCTGCGTCTGTAAGCAACGTCCTACGGAATTTGTGTGGATGAGCATGGATACCTGTCTTTTTACCCAGTGTCCGCAACATCGACTGTATTGCTTGCTTTCCCAGACGGCTGTGTGGCTGCTTATTGCTCACAAATAGAGCTGGATTCATATCTGTCCTTGCAAACAGATACTTTTTCAGATGATATGCACACTCATCTGTTAGATACACCTTTCGTTCTTTCTTTCCTTTTTCTCCGTAAATAATTACCTCTTTATTGCTCCAGTCTATATCTTTTCTGTCTAATCTTATTACCTCTCCTATTCTTGCTGCTGTTGAGTATAAAAACTCCATAATTGCTATATCTCTCTGGCATTCTGCACTACATCGCAGATGTTCCATTTCTGCTTGTGTAAAAGGCTTTTTAATCACCTGCGGTACTTTTATCTTCTTTAGCCTTCGCATTGGATTCTTGGGGATATATCCTTCATCAGATACCCAGGCAAAGAAGCTAGATAAATATCTTCTAATTGTATCAAGATAAGACATGGATATTTTCCGTGTCTCTTGATACATAGCAAGATAATACCGTATGTCATTCGTTGTGATGTCTTGTAATTTTTTATTCAGTGTTGTTATTAATCTTGTTACACAATCATTATAACTTTTCAGCGTTCCTTCTGAACAGTTTTCGATCCTCTTGCTTGCCAGAAATGTTCGAAGTATTTTCTCCCAATGCCGCTCCGAAGTTACCAGATCTGTACATTCCTGTTTTACTTCAATGTTGTGAAATTCCAGAACTAATACGTTCTCTAGCTTCTGTAATTGCTCATTGTCTAAAACTTCCTGCATTCTCATTAAAATTTTGCTCTGAATCTTCTCAATTTCAGTCATAATAAGCACCTCCTATGGCTTAATTTTGCCATAAAAAGTGCTTTGTTCACAATTAAATTAAATGGGAAGAGTATTCCAATCGGAGAATCTCTTACCTCCCCAGTACGTCCGAAACTGAATGTTTCCGGATTCACCGGAAAACATAATCTGATATCCGTACCAAGAGTTAAACAGCGAGATTGCAATGAATGATTTTTCATTATCGTTATTAGAAAATATACAATTGCTTTTGATGTCGTCCAGCAAGGAAACAGCCTCTGAACTCGATACTTTTTTCATGGAAAAACTCTTACTATTTAATCAATACTGCATTGACCTCATATTTGCTGGAAATAGCTTTTGCGCTGGTTATGGTAAGAACTTTTTTGTTTTGCTCATTTTTAATGGTGTTGCTACTGGAGAAGACCACCTGCTTTACATCCCATGTTGAGCCATAGTTGATAATTGAAGAAAAATAAATTTCTCCACCGAAACGACCAGCGATAATAATCACACCTCGTTCAGCATCGGCAATATCAATTGATATTGTGGCAATGGTGTCCTGCAAGCTCACAGACACAGGAAGATGCATCATGAATGGCTTACTATTTTATACGAATTCACATTTAAAATCTCTGTTAGAAATAATTGTGACTTCGTCCCAAGCGGTTACAGTGAAGGTAATCTGATTTTTGTCATCGACAATGGTTGAAGCAATGTCAGCAATTTCAACACCAGAAACCAGGAATGGTTTTCCTGAGTACAAGACATAAAGAGATTTATCACTAAAAATAATGCCGTTAAAATGATATTTATTTTTTATCGTAGTTATTTTTAAAATACACTCCGTACCGTTATTGACGTTTACTTGCGTATGCACTCCGCCGAGGTTACTATTTTATAGCTCATGTACAGACAAAGCAATCCAGGATTTTTTAGATGTAACAGAACATGATTCGGTCTCTATCAATATGGCTATAGACTCTGTTTCTTGAGTAAGCCACAGAGCCATCCCTTCTGCATCTTCTCTCTGCTTAGAACACACAATGCAGGCACGAATGCTTTTTATTGTGTCTTGGTCTATGTATTTAAAAAGAAGCACATAAGCATGTCTCATTTTGATTGGAAAAGTCATTGCTATTGACGGCTTTAATGTGAATATTCCTTCATACTTGCCATTACTATTTTGTAACAGAAATTTTCTCCCAATTGCTCCAGGGTCCACTATTTATTTTTCTAGAAATAAAAGCTTCATTTGTGGCTGTTCCAAAGGCAATAGCGATATACCATTTGTTGGAATCTTTGTTATGAGCTAGATATAATATTATTCCGTATTCACTTGGAGCATTTGCCGTTTGAGTTACATAAGTTGCGATAGAGATTCCCGTTTGTAGCGTATCTTGAAATGCATCGGTCAATCGAGTAGGGAAAGTCTTACTATTTAATTCATTAAGAGCCGGGATGATTGACTTGCTTTGAGTCTCTAACTGCGAGATTACTGCAGTTGCTAATTTGCCTGCAATCCAATTCCATAATCCGCCGAATGGGGTTCTTTTATTTGCATTTGCCTTGGTATCGGCAATCATAATCTCATCTGCATCTTCTGGTGTCGTTTTGGTTGTGTATTCTTTCCAATTTGCCATAATCTATTACTTCCTTTCTAAAATCTTCATCCAGTCAAATAATCTGAAATCTCCTGTTTCCTGTGCTGTTGTACAAATATATATTGCATCGTCAGCTATCCAAAGGTCTCCCAAATAATACGGGGGTTTGGGGACTACTACTTCAACAGTTATTCCGATCTCATTTCCTGCGAGATCGAGAATCGTATTGCCGACCGTATCGCTCAAAGTGCTCTCTTTAGTAGTAATTGTTGAATCCTCTGTAGTTTTTCCTGGAAACCACGCCTGAATCTTCGTTTTAACTAAAGTTGCTATATCATTTTTATTTGCTTCAATCTGCTCATGGTCTTCGGCGAACTGTGCTGCTACCTGCTGCAGCTTAATTAATTCCTGTGCCGCTACTTCGGTAATATTTACATTCTGCTGATTTCCTGCTTCTTCAACATTTTCCACTTGCGTAGTGCCGGCTTTATTAACTTCCGTTATCTGTTCATTACCAGCACTCTCAATTGCTGTTACCTGTGCTGTCCCAGCATCTTCTACCGCCTGTACGGATGCTGCCTGTTGCTTTGCTACAGCACTAACTGCTGTATTGCCTGCACCTCCGACCATTTTTGTCTGTGTTGTTCCCTCATCCGTAACCGCTTTCGTAGACACATCCTGCTGTGTCGTAATTGCATTAATGGCTGTTTTTCTCACCTCTTCAACAGCTGTCTCTGCTGCAGATGTTTTTTCTGTAACATGTGTATCAAAGCCAGTTACCTGTGCGTTAATATTCTGTTCAGATTCCGCTGCCGCCGTTCTGGAGGCTTCTGCTGACTGTGCATACCCTGCCGCACTGTCCCGGCTTACAGCAGCCTCCTCGGATGCTTCTTGCGTATCCTGCCACATCTGTCTCACGTCTGCCTGTGCAGCTTCGATTTCCTGCTGAGACAGCTCTACAGCTGCTCGCGATGTTTCGACCTGCTTTGCATCATTAACTACATCGTCATGCATTGCGATGTAGTCTGACGTTAATCCACCCGGAGCAGCGACTATCTGCCAATACTCCGAATTTTTACCCTTTTCTGGCTCTATACCAGTTATCGTATTCGGATACTTTACACAGCACATATAAGTTCCGCCCTGATACGATACTGTATCAAGGTATTCATAAGATGCTTCTGAATCATACTCACCTTGTGGATTAAACGTGATATTTCCCAAGTCTGTATCCTGATAATTATTTTCTGTACTTGGCATTTCTTCACCTTCTTTCTATAAACTATAAAGCTACTCTATATTTGAGTCGGCTACCCTCTCGATAAAAATGTATTTTATCTATTGTAGGGTCTGAACACATAATCAATTTACTTCCAACAACTTTAAATGCGGCAAAATAAACATCTCCTCTTTCACCTTTTAGTTCCGATTCTTTCTGCCGCACATAATTATCAATATTCTTCTTTGCTTCCTCTGCTCTACCGGATACAGATGCCGCATCTTTTTTTGTTAATGCAGCGTAATAGGCAGCATTGTCTTCTTTCCTCTCCGGGTAGTCTTTATGTCCATGCGCCCAGGATTCCGCTTCTTTCTCTGCTGTTTCTGCTCTTTCTGCAGATGCATTCACTTTCTCAATCGCTTTTCTGAAAAGGTCCTCCTGCTCTGGAATATCAAAAAGCTCTGGTTTGGGTCGAGCCTTAACCGGAATCGTAATCTTATAACCTGTCCCTCCTGCTCGTTCTTCAGTCAGATAAATATATGCATACACGTTATAACTCTGCAATGCGTCCATATTGTCGAGGCAAGTATCTGGGATAACAACTTCTGTTACATTATCTGAGGTAACTCCTACACGGGTTACAGAAGTTTCTTCATCCTCGATGGCAAAATGTACCTCAACTGCAGCAGGTAAATGTAACCCCTGTATTCTCAGTATCTGCCCATAATCGTATTGCCAGGCATGGCTAGCTATGACTGATGTATTATTTCCAGCAAAAACCGCAAAAACAATATTACTATTCACTTTTTCACCTTCTTTCAATACACAATATCTACGTCAAGATAAAGTTGATTTGGTGCGATATAACGCGGAGAAAGATTATTGAATCCATAATTGATATATGAGCACTCCACATTTACCTTTATGCAAGGGGTTCTGATATCATCAAAATATAATTCGATGTCTCCAACCCCAAATGTTCCAAGCGCATAGATTCCGCTTGAGCTTGGTGCTCCTGGAGAATCAATTTTTTTTATACTTGCTGTTATCTTCATTGCACTAGAGCCGTATTTCATCCAGTAATTTAAGAATTCTGTTGATAATGTAGTTTCAGCGAACATAAATTCCACGGTCGCAGTACAGACTTCTTTGCCTCCCCCTGCGAAATCTCTGTATTTTAAATGTAGCTCACAATGCTCCGTTCTATAATGATATGGTACTGTTTCGCCTGCATCGTAGTGCTGTATGCCCTCCTTATTCATGACTGCTTTCAATTTATCGTTTTCATCATAAATTTCTAATACACCTTTATCATTTTGCGAACCGCCCAGCGCCATTGTCCCCGCTTTTATATAGCTCATATTTATATAAAGTTCGTTCCCTATCTTATAAATTCCCTTAACCGCTCCCTTATTTGTCAATAAATTAAATATCTGTTCCTGCGTTAAGGAATCTTCTGCTAATGTTTTAAGAGTTCCTTTGCCATCAACTGATACTGATGAGGCCAACTGAAATTCTCCAGTGTTTAAATTCCAGAAGTTTTTTCCTGTCCTATCGCTAAGAATTCCTAATATAAGCGTATCTGCATATCCGCCTTCAGCCGTAAATGCTGTCTTCCAATCCCAGTCTCTTCCGTCCTGGGTTCTTGTATTTGCAATCTGAAAGCCTTGTGTGCCCAAGCACATTGCACCGTATGTAGAACTTTCTTTATCTGTATCCTCAAACAAAATTGCTCTTACATCCTGTTTCTGTGCTACATTTTTCTGATATCTTAGCTGTGTATTGATTGCATTAAGTACGCCTTTTATCTTTTCTGCCATAACAGTTTTTGATTGTGAGTTTACAATGCTATTAATTGCATCAACTGCTGAAGACACCTTTTCAAAATACGTCTGTGCAGTATCTCCTAATTTCACAGATGACACAGTGTTTTTTATACAATCCCATTCGATTTCAATTGCTCTAGTTTCTGTTGTAATATCCAGTTTTTTATGTCTGCATTTAACCGTATCTCCAAGACCAATCATTTCGATTGCTTTTACATCACTGTATTCATTCGTATCTGATATCTTAATCATATTTATCTCTATTGAAACAGCCGGCAAATCAATTCCTTCCAAAAATTGTTCTTTACACTTCTTTTTTAATGCCTTTTCTAAATCACTTTGGCTTTCACATACAATATCATTCTCGTCTGGTTCTCCTTGTATATCCTGTTTCAGTTTGATATCTTCAAATACAATTTCTTTTGTATATACTGTGGCATATTTATTAATGTTTTCGGAATCTACAAATACATTTCCGTTTATCGTTCGACCATTATATGCTACTGGAACAATCCTGGTAACAACATCTGACATATCAACTGTATATGTAATCCCATCTATATTCTTACCATATCGTATCTCTGCTCCATAATTTCCTCCTACTCTTTCATTTATGATAATCTTATAATTATCATAAAGAATTTCTCCACCCCACCTTTGCAAAAATGTAGGCTCATCTGAACCAGAAATAGCATCGAGAAGATTTCTTCGTTCAAAATATGCCGTTGAGCTTGTTGAGATATCCGATTTTCCCTCGAAATTTGTTCCGCTAGTCATAATATCAAGAGCTTCTTGTCCATTTTTTATGGTAGGTCTTACATCTTCCAGGAAAACTTCTTTTGCAGCATCAAAAAATATCGGATATGCGACTACATCAATGCTGTAATCCTTTTTTGTCAGCTTATTCACTCGGAATAATTGCCCTTTTCCAACAAAAGTAGGTACCGACAAAATAGACTCTTCCTCTATATATTTCCATCGTCCTTCCGAATCCGTCGGATGGTTCATATTTAAGATCCAGCTTCCATTTAGTGTTGCCTGGAGCTTACACGAGTTTGGTAATAATACCATTTTTCCATTTGTCGTAGGTTTGATAGTATTTTTATCATAAATCTGAATCATTACAAACACCTCCAGTTAGGTATGATCTTCATTTCTGCTCCTGCAACGGAAATCATATTTTTCCCAGGTTTTAGATACAGATCTTCATAGTCTCCATTTACGTAGGTATTCATCATTTCTCCACTTAATTCACGATATGTAATCATTCGTTCCGTATCGATCCGACAGTTTTGTCCTACATTTACATAAAATTTATTTCCGTTGACTGTCAGTGTTGCATTATTATTTCCGGATATAATATACGTCGGATGTGCTAATGCATAGTTATTTTGCAGTACATCTTCTATCTCATATTCTTTTAATCCATCTTCTCTATAGATATAACCGCTACATGTAAATATAGCGGTTATTGTTCCTATTTCTCTATTTTTTCTCTTTACATCGCTTATCTCTACCTTCTTAACTTTATAAAAATATCCTTCATCGTCTGTAAATCTCAATATTCCCAACGGACTAAGTAGCCAGCTCTTTATATCTCTGTATCTTTCAGACCACTGCTGAGGTAATGTCATAAAATTAAGTTCAATCGAAATTTCTATATCTGATACCGTTCCGTCATCAATATAAAGAGAACCATCTTTTCCAGGA
>ENA-ORMN01003643-ORMN01003643.1-human-gut-metagenome-genome-assembly--contig:-NODE-3643-length-11899-cov-2.641253_pt1 | contig 11899 bp, 7 predicted proteins | sample MGYA00242102_ERZ508993 | MGnify/ENA primary metagenome ERZ508993 (study PRJEB26280, sample SAMEA2338770) | human gut metagenome | biome: human gut; feature: human-associated habitat; material: faeces... | reverse complement strand
CTATCAAGGGCCTCTCGGCCCAGGTAAAGGAGCTGAAGGAGAATGGATCTCAAGCAGATCATAGCGGCCGCGTCGAGGATGTTCCCCAGCGCAGACCTGCAAAACGCGGTGCAGAAGGCGGAGCAGGCGATCAGCGGGACGGCTGACACGCTGGAGGGCGTCCAGAGCACAGCCAGACGGCTGGGCATTGACCCGAATATCGCCAACAGCCTGTATGCCCGCTATGGGAAGACCATGCAGGCAAAGGCCCTGTGCGGCCTTCTGGGGACCACACCGGAGGCCTTGCGCTCCGATGCCAACAAGATCCTTCGCACGCTTCAGGCGCTGGAACTTCCCTTGGTTCTTCCGGACGGCATTGATACGGCAACTGTTCTTCAAAAAACGGCATCAGACAAAAAGTTCCGGGCCGGAACCATCCGCTTTGTTCTGCTTTCCAAAGCAGGGGAGGCAGGCATTTCTACGAAAATTACCCGGGAAGATATGGCGGAAGCCATTGAAGAATTGCGCCGCCCCCTGGATTGAGTTTACCACCCGTGGCCCTTTGTTCTCCAGCAAGAAAACTCCGGGAGTCGGGCTGTACAGATATTTTCTCCTTCTCTTCGCGCATTTTCCCATCAGGAAGAGGAAAGGATTTACCGGGGGACCTGATACCATATCAAAACCGCCCTTCATTCCGGCAAAACGGAATGAAGAGGAACATTGGAGTAATTACCCAATTCCCGGCACGGGGAATTTATTTTTACGGCTCTTCCGCGGTAGGTTCGAATCCATCCACATCCAGAGGCACACTGCCCGTGTATTCCCCAGCATCGAAATGAATTCCTTTCAAAGCATCTTCCAGAGACGAAGAACCATAACATTCCCGGCTGGCCAGACGCATCAATTCATTTGCAATATTTACGGCTTCTTCATTGGGAATATCCCCGGGCAGGGAGGCAGCCAGCTCTTTCACCTCCGCCGCGTGGGCGTTTGCCGTAGCCTGATCCTGAATAAGCAGCAGAACGGCCAGAATTTTTTCTCCCGGAGTTTTAGGAACGGCCTGTTCGCTGGGAACCGAAACATCCCGGGGATGATCCTGCTTCTCGCCGTCACAGGCAACAAACACTAACGCCGCCAAAAAAGCCGTAGAAGGAATGAGATTTCGCTTCATCATGATGATTGGTTGAAAAGCCGGAGGCCTCATTGAATTCATCATGAACACTGAGGATTCCGGAGTCAAATCAGTTTTTATCCTTAAAAACTGTTTTTCAGGCAACATATCTCTTTAACCTCTGCCTCTCGTTCTGAACGCAGGAAACAGCCCTTCCCATTTAATAGGCAAAATATAGGGAGTTCATTGACTCCCTCCGCAGGGCACCATTTCCGAGAATGACGGTTGCGCCTATTTTTTGTGTCACCATTTCAATACGACGTTTGATTTCACAGGACGTCACCGTATAATTCCCCTGAGATGGGTTACCCTATTTGGAACAGACGCCGTTTTTTGAAAACCGCCTCAGGAACAGCCGGATTCCTTGCCGTCATGCCCTGCCTGAACGCAGAAGAGGCCCTGACGAACGCAAAACCGCTCAAGGTGGGCCTGGTAGGCTGCGGAGGCCGAGGCCTGGGCGCCATGAAAAACGCTCTGGACGCCGATCCCGGAACAATTGCCTGGGCATTGGCAGACGTGTTTCAGGAACGTATCGATTTCGGCGCCAAATTGCTGGCGGAACAGTACGGCAACCGAGCCCGGCTGGACAGGAGCCGCCTGTTCAGCGGCCTGGACAGTTACAAGAGACTGCTGCAAACGGATATTGACGTAGTTCTGCTCTGCACTCCCCCCGCTTTCCGTCCGGAACATTTGGCGGCGGCCATTGACGCCAGCAAACATATTTATGCGGAAAAACCCGTGGCGGTGGACGTTCCCGGCGTGCTTTCCGTACTGGAATCCGCACGACTGGCAAAACTCAAAAATCTGGTGATTCTGGACGGCTTCTGCTGGCGCTACGACAAGGCGAATGAAGAAGCCCACCGCAAGCTTTCCTCCGGGCAGCTGGGCCGTGTCCTCTCCTTTGACGGGTTATATTACACCACTCCTCCCAAGTCTCCACTGGCCCTGGATTCCCGACCTTCCTCCGATACGGACGTGGCATGGGCGCTACGCAACTGGACCGCATGGAACTGGCTGAGCGGAGGCCAGTTTGTGGAACAAATCGTCCATACGATTGACGGCATGGTCTGGTCCATGAACGAGCAGCTTCCTCTGGCGGCTTTCGGCTCCGGAGGACGCGCCCAGCGCCGGGATGACGGCGACGTATGGGATCATTACGACGTTTATTTTGAGTACGGCCACAATGTAACGGCCCACATTTCATGCAGACAGTGGGTTGGCTGCCACGGGGAAATCGTGGACCGCACCATCTGCGAAAAAGGAATGCTGGTTACTCCCTACCGCCCCTATATTCAGGCGAATAACCGCTGGCGTTTCCGCGGGGAACGCGGCAATATGTACGCAGACACGCATGTGGCCTTTTACCGTTTCCTGCGCTCCGGCACCTGGACCCAGACACTGGAAAGCGCAGCCAATAAGACCCTGGCTGCCATCATGGGGCGTGAAGCGGCCCACACAGGCCAGCGCATTACCTGGGAACAGATTAAGAAAAGCACCGCACGGCTGGTGCCTGAAGACCTGACGATGGATACGCCCCTGCCGCCCGCCCGCATCCCGCGCCCGGGCAGAACGGCCTGACGGAAGCTCCATCCCTTTCTCTCTACGGTTCATGGCCAACATCTTTCCACCCAATACCAACAAACGCTTTTACGGGATTGCCGCCCTGGTTGCGCTCGCTGCCGCGTTCGTACTGGGGGGAATATATTATGTTAATTTCAGCATTCCGGAGTATGAACCCGTGCAGCCCGTCCGCTTTTCCCACAAACTTCACGCCGGAGATCTGAAGATGAGCTGCACGGCTTGCCATAGCGCCGCACAGCGCTCATCCAGAGCCGGCATTCCGGATACGAAGTCCTGTCTGGGCTGCCACCAGCATATTCTTCCGGACAGCCCGCTCATCGCCCCCCTGAGGGAAGCGGCGGACCCGCAATACCCCGGTTACACAGGAGAACCGGTCCGCTGGGTGATGGTCAACCGCCTGTCCGGTCACGCCTATTTTAACCACATGGCCCACCTGAACCGGGGTATCGGCTGCACGTCCTGCCATGGAGACGTGGCGGGCATGGAACGCATCAGGGCTCCACGCGATGCCCGCATGCAATGGTGTCTGGACTGCCACCGCAATCCGGCTCCCCATCTGCGCCCGCTGGAGGAAACGGCCAGTTCCCGTTATTCCGCCGCAGACTACCTCCGCACGCATTCCATCCGGGATGAAGAAGGGAAAAGCATCCAAACCCCGCTTCAACTGGGAAATTTCCTGAAACGCCAATGGAAAATTCAGCCGAAGACGGATTGCACCGCATGCCATCACTGACCTCCATGGCCTGTTTGACATCCGCGGCGCCAAAGTTATTCCTCCCTGCGTTCCCGGATACTGCGTAATAAAAAGACCAAAGGACTTTTCATTAAATGATTCCTTCCTTGAATCCGTAATCAATGACATTGAATTCCACAAGAAAGATTTCCTCCTGTTCCCTGTTTATCCCTTATTGGCCCGAAGATAAAGACTACCGTCAATCACCACTTGATTTCATCCTTCGGATTTCCTAAAAAAAGCCATCCCTGTTTCATCAATCCCCATCATTACCCGGTTTGACTCCCCTCCCTCCATCTTCCCAGAATGAAGTTCCCCAGAACCACCCCGCTTTTCTTCCGGAAGAAGAACGGGGGATGACGCGGCGTTCCTTCATGAAATGGATGGGTGCAGGGGCAGCCCTGGCAGGGATAGGGCTGCCGGCCTGCCGCCGTGTGGAAAAATACCTGGTTCCCTATAACGAAGGGCCTGAATGGTCTGTTCCCGGCGTGGAAACGGCTTACGCCACCTGCCTGACCATGGGAGGAAACGCGCAACCCGTACTGGCCGCCTGTTATGAAGGGCGCCCCGTCAAATTGATTCCCTCCCTGCAATACCCGGAAGGTCCGGGGCTGCCGGCTGCGGCTCAGGCCTCCATTCTGGACCTTTACGACCCCGGCCGCAGCAAGCATATCCTGTTCAACGGCAATCCGGCCTCCGAAGACGAATTCCGGGGAGCCTTTTCTTCCTGGTCCCGCAATCTTCGGGATGGTGGCGGCATCGGCCTTCTCCTTCCCCCTTCGGCTTCCCCTCTGCTCCATTCCATGCTGGAGGAAATCACCAGGAAAAATTCACTCGTGCGCATCTACCGGTATTCCCCCGTGCCTGAACCGGGTTCCGGCATGCAGGCGGGGCTGCCGGAAGAAGTACGGTTCCGCGTGCGTTTTGCGCGCGCCAGGCGCATCCTCTCCCTGGATTGCGATTTTCTTCATCAAAACCCCTATGGAAACACGCGCGACTTCATTGCGTCCCGCTCCCTGGAAGGGCTTTACTACAAAGAAGAAAACAGGAACCGAACACGCCTTTACGCCGTGGAGGGCTGCGTTTCCCTGACCGGGGCCCATGCCGACCACAGGCTGCCCGTTCCTCCCGCACGCCTGGCGTTTTTCCTGGAGGAATTGTTCCGCTATCTTTCCAGCAAAAAAAACTCCGGACAAACGCTTCCCCCTCCCCGGCGAACGGACCATCCCCTGACGGAAAGGGAACTCAACTGGCTTCGCCATTGTGCGGATGACTTATTCAGCCACCCCGGAGAAAGCGTGATCCTCCTGGGGGACAATCATCCGGAACTATCCGGCATTGTCTGGAAGCTCAACTGTCTTCTCGGCTCCATGGGAACATGCATCCAGTTGCTAAAGGCTCCGCGCCCAACCCCTTATGGCACGCTGGACGATCTTGTTCGGGACATCCGGGGGAAAAAGGTGGAAATCGTTTTTTTACTGGATGCGGGAAATCCCGTGCTGGATTCCGGGCACAGTTCCGGACTGTCGGAAGCCCTGAACAGGGTGGAAAGCATCCACCTTGGAATGTATGAAGATGAAACCTCCCGCGTCTGCCGTTGGCACCTGCCGGCAGCCCACTTTCTGGAATCATGGGGAGTGGAGCGGGATTACCGGGGCAGATTTTGCTATCGCCAGCCCGTCATTCTTCCCCTGTACGGGGGCATTTCTCCGGAAGAAGTGCTTTCCGGCCTGCTTTCCTCCAAAGGCCATCTCTCCACGGCGGACAATTCCCCCACCCACCTCTCTCCCGTTTACCACAGAGCGCGCAAATGCTTTGAACGCGCCGTGAATCCGGAAAATAAAACTGCGGCCTGGGCTCAGGCGCTTCAGCGCGGCTATTCGGAAGAAACGGCCTATGCTCCCCTGTCCCCGCAGGAAGAAACGGCTCTTGGAACAGCCATGATGCAAACGCCCGCAGCGCCTTTTGGCGGCCACGGGAAAAAATTGGGAACCGGGATGCTGGAATTGCAATTCCGCCCGGACTATTCCATTGGGGACGGACGCTGGAAACGCAATGCATGGATGCAGGAATGCCCGGACCCAATAACAGGCGTCAGCTGGGCGGCGTCCGCACAGGTCTCCCCCGCCACCTTTCTGCGGCTGGGAGGTTCGGATTCCGGGCCCATGCACTGCACGCTTACCGCCCCCTCCACGCAAATGGAAGTCATCCTGTGCCCCATTCCGGGAGTGGCGGATAATCTCATTATTCTTCCTCTGGGTTATGGCGGCATCAACCACGTAGCGGAAAGGCAGGAAAATTCCGGCGGATATGAACTCCGCAGACAGGTGGAAAAAACGGAAGCATACGGCATTGCCCCGGAACAGATCGCCTTGTCTGCCCTCCGGGAGCGGACGGAAGCCATTCAAAGCCCCGTTGTGCAGCCTGCCCCGTTCTCCCTGCATCCCGGTCCGTCCCGCGTCCCGCCTCCCCCTCCCGGCGCGGATGCCGTTTACCAGTGGAAAATGGCCATTGACACGTCCCGTTGCATCGGCTGCAACGCCTGCATGATTGCATGCCGCGCGGAAAATAACATTCCCGTGGTGGGGCGTGACCAGATGGCCAGGGGCCGCGCCCTGGACTGGATACGCATCGACAGATACTTCACGGAGGAAGGGACGCTCACCTCCATCCCCGTGGCCTGCCAGCAGTGCGGCAGGGCCCCATGCGAATCCGTATGCCCCGTCAATGCCACCGTGCATACTGCGGAAGGCCTGAACGCCATGGTGTACGCCCGGTGCTGGGGTACCCGGTACTGCGCCACCAACTGCCCGTACAAGGCTCGGCGCTTCAATTTTTTTGATTACGCCAAAGCATCGGAACAGGCCACGCGCCTTCAGCGCAATCCCAACGTAACCGTTCGCTCCCGCGGCGTCATGGAAAAATGCACCTACTGCGTCCAAATGGTGGAACGTGCCAAAATCCGGCACAAATCCCGCTTGATGAAGGAGCATCCGGGCCAGCCATCCACCTCCATCCATGTGACGGCCCAGGACATGCTGCTTCCGGACGGGGCGGCTCAAACGGCCTGCCAGCTCGCATGCCCGATGGGAGCCATCACCTTCGGCAATGTGCTGGACCCCGCCGCAGCCGTTTTCCGCGCCAAGTCCCTGCCGCGCCACCAGGATCTCCTCTCCTGCCTGGGCACGTCTCCCGGCACGGGCTACCTGGTTCCGGCAAGAAACCCCAATCCGGCCATGGAGAAATAAAATGCCCTGCCCGGAAATTGATAAAAAACGGCCCTTCCTTAAAAAATAAGGCCGCCTTCTTCAGGAGGCGGCCTTACCAGTCAAAGGTCTTTTGATAAGCTGGTCACTCAATCTTCCACAATTTGCTCCACGGTCGTAATCGTTTCCACCACGTCGATGTTGGCGGCGTCGGCAAAATCATTCACCGCCTTGAGCAGAGCCGGAGTCATCAGCTTGTCCTTTTGAATGCGCTCGCAATTTTCCAGCATGTCCACGATGGTGTCCTGGGCGTCTCCGTTCAATTTGGTGATGCGGATAGCCTGCTCGGAAGTAAGCTTCATCTTTTCCATGGACTTGTCCAGCTGCTTGGCCTGCTGGGTCAACGCATTGAGCTGCTTAATGGCGATTTCAACCGCAGCGTTGTCCTTCACGTCGTCCAAAACCTTGTTGGCGGAAGAAATCAGGTCGATATTCTGCTTGACCATCTGCACGGGATCGGCAGCGTTCTGGGCAAAGGCGGAAGCGGAGCATACGATGGCCACCACAGGGAGTACTTGATACGTTTGAATCATTGTTTTATCGGTGTTCGGGTTGAAGAAGAAACATCTTCTTTGCCTCTTTAGATTCATTCCGGCGGATAAATCGTTGCCCTCTTATCTGTCATGCGCCTCTTACAAGCTGACCGTCAGCAAACGGTAGAAAAACAATCTTACCCGGCCACACGCCTCCCCGCCCCGTCTTCCAGCAAAAAACGGAGAGGGCGGTATTTGGCGGATTCCAGATTGGGATCTTCCGCCAGAATAGCCTCCGCCAGCTGCCGCCCGCGGTGAATCAGGCGCGCATCCAGCAGCCATTCCTCAAAACGTACGCCCTTCAGGCCGCTCTGGGACGTACCCAGCACGTCTCCAGGGCCGCGTAACCTCAAATCCTGTTCCGCCAGGTCAAATCCATTCGCCGTAGTTTCCACGATGCGCAACTTCTCCCATTGCTCATCCTCCGGACGGGCGTCCGTCATCAAAATGCAGTAGGACTTGTGCGACCCGCGGCCGATGCGCCCCCGGAGCTGATGAAGCTGGGAAAGCCCGAAACTTTCCGCATTATTGATGATCATCACCGTGGCATTCGGAACATCCACCCCCACCTCCACCACCGTGGTGGACACCAGCACGCTGATGCGGTTGGAGCGGAAATCCTTCATCACCGCCTCTTTTTCCTCTGAAGACATCCTGCCGTGCAGCAGCCCCACATCCACATGAGGCAGCAGAGCCTTCCACTCGTCCCATTCCTTCGTCACGGCTTTCCCCTTCCGGGAATCCTCTCCGTCAATCAGGGGGGAAACCACGTAAATCTGCCTCCCTTCCTCCAGCTGGTTCCGAACGAAAGCCAGCACTTTTCCCTTATCCTTCTCCGTCCGGATGGCTGTCACGACCGCCCCGCGCCCCCCGGGCACGCCGTCCAGGATGGAAACGTCAAGCTCCCCGTAAAAAGTCAGCGTCAGCGTGCGGGGGATAGGGGTAGCGGTCATCACCAGCACGTCGGGGCGCTCTTCCCGGTCAATCAGCTTCTCCCGCTGATTCACGCCGAATTTGTGCTGTTCGTCAATCACGACCAGCCCCACACGCTCCGGCACATTTTTCCCGTACAGCAGGGCATGCGTGCCAACCACAATCCCGCCCTGCTTCCCGAACGACACATGGGATTCTTCCTTCCTGTCCGCCGTCACCAGGGAAACAGGCACATCCAGCTTGTCCAGCATCTGCCGGAACTTCAAATAATGCTGTTCCGCCAGAATCTGCGTGGGCGCCATCATCACGGCGGAATAACCGTGTTCCACAGCCAGCAGCATGGCGCACAGAGCCACCAGCGTCTTTCCGGACCCGACATCCCCCTGAAGCAGGCGGTTCATGGAACGGGGGGCTTTCATATCCCGGTAAATCTCCCTCACGCAGCGCTTCTGAGCCTCCGTCAGCTCAAACGGCAGGGAATCCGCCAGATCCTTCACCAAATGGCTGGAACCTGCGGTCCGCATGCCGGGCATTTCATCCGCCCGCCTTCTTCTGTAGGCCACGTTCAACTGCTGAGCAAGGCATTCCTCCAACGCAAAACGGCGCCGCGCCCGATCCCGGGCCTCTGCGGTCTCAGGAAAATGAAGATCCCTCAATGCCGTTTTGCACGGAGTGTCCGGCACAAACTCATACACCTCCGGTTCCGGAGCCGGGGAAAGCCTGGACAGCGTCTCCCATACGATTTCCCGCAGCCTGCGGACCGCAATCCCCATACGGCCGCCATACACGGGAACAATGCGGTTCAAATGAATGGACTGCTCATCTCCTTCCCGGATAATTTCAAAATCCGGATGCACCATACTGAGCTTTTTCCCATACGGTTTCATGCGCCCGTATACAATCATCTCCTGCCCGGCGCACAGCATCCTGGCTACGCCCGGCATGCTGAACCACAGGCAGGAAAAACGGGCCTGCCCCAAAGACTGCTCATCCGCCAGCACGGCTTCCACATACCGGCCGCGGCCCTTGCCGCCCCGTCCGCCCCAGCCTTTCCAGCCCACATCCACCACCCTCCCTCTCAGGCAGACGGGCACACCGGAAGACAGGGAATCATAGCGGTCAAACATGCGGCGGTCTTCATACCTGCGCGGAAGCATGAACAACAAATCCCGTACGGAGGCCATTCCCGCCGCCTGCATGGCCGCCAACTCTCTGGGACGGATAAAAACGCATTCCTCCAGAGAAGATGTTAAAAGCAATTCTCCAGCCATGAACCCAAGAACGTATCCCTTATCATGCACCATGTGCGCGTACCCGTCAGAGCGCTGCGGCGGGCCGTGTCTCCAGACAGCGCCTGTAATAATCCACGCGGGAAATGAACCAGCTCCATTTATGTCCCGGACGGCCGTTGGTCAGCAGCGGGGCCGGGCAATTCTTCCCCGTCCAATAATAATGGGGAACCACATTACGGAGCGGAATATGGTACTGCTTCATCAGCACTGCCGTCAGCTTGGCGGAGCGGTTCCAGGTAACAATGGGGTTATGGCTCCTTACCTCCCCCATCTCAATGCCGATGGAGTACATGTCTCCGGGGCCGCCCCGGTCTGCGTGGCGGCCCGTCTCATTCAGCGGAATATGCTGGACGGCACGGTACTGGTCCACCGTAAAATGCCAGTTCAGGGACCCCATGGCCCCCCTTTTCAATGCCCGGGCATGCGCCGCGGCGTCACCCCTGGGATTGGCTGTGCTGTGAATCGTGATAAACCGCGGATGCATGGAATGGGCGGTCCGGCGAGCACGGGAGCGCGGGGACATGAAATCACGGTTAATGTGCACCTCTCTGGACATCTGGGCCATCGTGCGCGGCACGGGAGGCACATTCTGAATCCTGAAGCTGACGGCGGGCGGGCGCGGGGCGTCCGAACACGCCGCCAGCAAAGCCGGCAGCATCAGAAACACCGCATTTGCCGACAACATTCTGACATTCATGATTCTTCCCTAGACTATCGCAGACGAGCTGGCAAGCAGATTTCCAGTCAAAACAGTCTTTTTCACCCTTTCCGAGAAACACGGCAGCAGGAAAAAGGGATATCCTGAAGAAAGCCCCCGCGCACAGCCATCCGGCAATCAGGGCAACGCCATTCCCCGCATGCGGTTTCCATGCCCGGAGAAACAAAACCGCCCCATAAAAAGCCGCACGGGAGGCTTGCCAACGGCTATTTCCGTGCATACACTATCTTCACCATGAGTACCACTCACGAAGCAGCTAAGAAGTGGGTCGAAGAAATCGCCCAGCTTTGCCAACCCGACTCCATCTACTGGTGCAACGGCTCTCAGGAAGAAAATGACGAGCTTTGCAACATGATGGTAGAAAAGGGCACCTTTATCAAACTGAACCCCGAGAAGCGCCCCGGGTGCTTCCTCGCCCGTTCCACCCCCTCCGATGTAGCCCGTGTGGAAGACCGCACGTTCATCTGCAGCGAGAAGGAAGAAGACGCCGGCCCGACCAACCACTGGGCTGATCCCGTTGAAATGAAGGCCAAACTGAAGGGCCTCTTCAATGGCTGCATGAAGGGCCGTACCATGTACGTGATTCCCTTCTGCATGGGCCCCCTGGACTCCCCCCTGGCCAAAATCGGCATTGAAATCACGGATTCCCCCTATGTCGTGACCAACATGCGCATCATGACCAAGATGGGTGAACAGGTTCTCAAGCGCCTGGAAGACGAAGTCAAGGGCGGCGGCAACCCGAAGCGTGACGGTTACGGGACATTCGTTCCCTGCCTCCACACCGTGGGCGCTCCGCTTGCGGACGGCCAGGTTGACGTGCCGTGGCCCTGCAACGAAGAAAAGTACATCTGCCACTTCCCGGAAACGGAAGAAATCTGGTCCTTCGGTTCCGGTTACGGCGGCAACGCCCTGCTCGGCAAAAAGTGCCTGGCCCTGCGCATCGCCTCCGCCATCGCCCGCAAGAACAAGTGGATGGCTGAACACATGCTCCTTCTGGGCATTGAATCCCCGGACGGCACCAAGGCCTACGTCGGCGGCGCATTCCCGTCCGCCTGCGGCAAGACCAACCTGGCCATGCTCATCCCCCCTGAGGGCTACCAGAAGAACGGCTGGAAGTGCTGGTGCGTGGGCGACGACATCGCCTGGATCCGCAAGGGCCCGGACGGGCGTCTCTGGGCGGCCAACCCCGAAAACGGCTTCTTCGGCGTAGCGCCCGGCACGAACGCGAAGTCCAACCCGAACGCGCTTGCCTCCACGAGAGCGAACACCATCTTCACCAACGTCGTGCTCAACGAGGACGACAACACCGTCTGGTGGGAGGGTCTGGACAAGAACCCGCCCGAGCATGCGGTCAACTGGAAGGGCGAGCCGTGGAACGGCAAGACCAGCACCGAGAAGGGCGCGCACCCCAATTCGCGCTTCACCGCGCCTGCCAAGCAGTGCCCCTGCATCTCCAAGGAGTTTGACAACCCTGCCGGCGTTCCGCTGTCCGCCATCATCTTCGGCGGCAGAAGAGCCAAGACCGCGCCGCTGGTGTACCAGTCCTTCGACTGGAAGCATGGCACCTTCGTCGGATCGATCATGGCCTCCGAGACGACTGCGGCTGCGACCGGCGCCGTCGGCGTGGTCAGAAGAGACCCGATGGCGATGCTGCCCTTCTGCGGCTACAATATGGGCGAATACTTCGCGCACT
>ENA-ORMN01003637-ORMN01003637.1-human-gut-metagenome-genome-assembly--contig:-NODE-3637-length-11907-cov-6.807627_pt1 | contig 11907 bp, 10 predicted proteins | sample MGYA00242102_ERZ508993 | MGnify/ENA primary metagenome ERZ508993 (study PRJEB26280, sample SAMEA2338770) | human gut metagenome | biome: human gut; feature: human-associated habitat; material: faeces... | reverse complement strand
CTTTTCTATTGCAATTCGACACTATTCTACATTATACTTAACCTAAGCGCCTGCCCTGACGCAAAAAAGGGGACGGTTGGCCACTTATCCTGACCTTACCATATACGTCAGGGGAAGGAGGTGACCACAATGGTGACATGGGCTTTATTCTTTGCATGCGGCTCATTTATCGTTGGACTTCTCAGGTTGTTCTTATCAACCTTGGAATTCGTAATGAAGTTCCAAAAAAGGAAGTAACCGCTCCGGTCGAAAGTAGCGGTTACTTAATTTAACCTATTACTCCGGCCAACCGTCTCCGGCAGGCGCGGTTTTATGCTTATATTATACGCAAATCATAGAAAATGTGCAAGTGGAAACTGAATAGTACAGTGCCAAAAGGCGCCACCGCTTGCGGGGGAGCTGTCTGTGAACGATAGTGAACAGACTGAGGGGGAACACCTCGCGGCACTCGCCCGCTCCGAGTTATTCCCCTTTCGACTGCTCATTACATTCGCAGCCACGAACGCTGGTTGGAATATGGTCGTCTTGCTACGCTGCCGCTTGCAATACTCCCTATTCCGCCCGATTCTCCCCTCGCTGCATCGCCCACCGGGCGCGCTCGGCTCGAATCCCCTTTCAGGGCAGGCTGGTGGTAACACCAACCAAAAGCTGTCCCCATGAAATGGGGAAAGTGTCGCGGCGTAGCCGTGACGAAAGGGGAGCGGCTCAAAGCTGCCAAGTGGCACGAGTTATGCCCCCCTTACCTTGCCTTATCCCCTATTATGCGGTCTATCTGCTCCTCTATGTGCAGCAGGGAGCCGCGGTCTATGAGATAATCAAATACTATCACCTGATTTTGGGCAGCCGTGTATTCGTCAAGCAGGCTGCCCGTTTGATTGGCGTCGAAAAGCGGGCTGTCCGGCGCGGCTATAACGGCGCGGAAGCGGCGCATGAAGCGGCGCATGGCCTTTGGATCGGTATCGAAGCACACGGGCGGGGCCTTGCGGTGGGAGGTGAATATCTCCACCTGCTCGGCAATAAGGTTGGCAAATTTGTTGCTTTGGCACAGTATGCCTATGGTGCAATCGTGCGGCAGGGCGCAAAGGCTCACAACCGTTTTGCGGCTTAACGATACGTCCGCCGCCATCAGCTTTTCGCGGTTGCGCGTAAGGCTTTTTGCAACGGTATCGTAATGGGTAACGGTAGTGAGCACCAAGTCATAATCGTTCATAAGCTCGTCCGCGTCGTCGTCCATAATTATGGTATCCACAAAGAAGGAGGATACCACTATGCCCGGAATATAGCTTAGCTGCCGCTTGAATACGGAAAGCGATTCCGGATTGCAGTCTATTACCGCTATGCGGGCGTAGCTTTCGGGCGGCGCTTTTTTGGCAAGGGCAATATGCAGCAGCGTGCCAATTTCCTTATGGCTCAGGCCCATCGCCGCCATGCGGTCGTATGTTTGCTCCATCAGCTCCGCGGCCTTCCTTCGCGCGTCAAGGTCTATTGTTTCGCGCTCGTTATAAACATAGCTGCCGCTGCCGTGTATCACCTCTATTATGTTGTTGTCGCTCAGTTCCTTATAAGCCTTTTTCACCGTGCCGCGCGCTATGCACAGCGTTTCGGCCAAGTCCCGCTCCGTGGGCAGCCTGTCCCCGGGCTTTAATTCCCCGCTTTTTATCATGCGCGTAAGCTGCTCCACAAGCTGCTTATATATTGGCGTTTTCTGCGAAAAGTCTATCGTTATCATGTTCCCTCCCAAAGTGGTACACTATCCACCGCGCGGCGCAGTACCAATCCATGCTGCGGAGTGCTGTGCAAACCGTATTGGTACATTATTCGCCGCATAAATTGCTATATCTGTGCCTATATCCTATAATTATAATATACCAATTTATACGCGGTATTTCAACCGGAACATAGATATTTGAAAGGGGTGTTTTTATTATGATAAGCCTGAACGGGCGCGACCTTACCATAGAGCAGGTGATAAGGGTCACGCGGGGTTACGAGGAAGTAAAAATAGCGGAGGAGGCCAAGGCGCCTATGGATAAGGCCCGCGCCTACGTTGAAGAAAAGGTGGCGAGCGGCGCGGCGATATACGGCCTTACTACGGGCTTTGGCAAATTTCAGGATAAGTATATCTCGATTCACGATACGGCGACGCTGCAAAGGAACCTTATAGTGTCCCACGCATGCGGCATGGGCGAACCGTTTGCCGAGGATATTACACGCGGCATAATGCTTTTAAGATGCAATGCGCTCTGCCGCGGCAATTCCGGCATACGCAGGAGCACCGTTGAAACGCTTATAGCCATGCTAAACGCGCGCGTGCATCCCATAATACCGCAAAAGGGCAGCCTTGGCGCGAGCGGAGACCTTGCGCCCCTTGCGCACATGGTGCTGGTTATGATAGGCGAGGGCGAGGCCGTGTATAACGGCGAGCGCATGAGCGGCGCGGAAGCAATGGCGCGGGCGGGCATACCAACGGTGGAGCTTGCCGCAAAGGAGGGCCTTGCGCTTATAAACGGCACGCAGGTTATGACAAGCACGGGACTGCATACGCTTTACGGCGCGATGCAGCTTGCAAAAACCGCCGATATTGCCGCCGCAATGACCACAGAGGCGCAGCTTGGCATAACCAAGGCGTTTGACGCGAAGGTGCATGAGCTGCGCGGCCACGGGGGGCAGATTGACTGCGCCGCGAACATAAGAAAGCTGACAGAGGGCAGCGGCCTTTGCGCCGCCGTGCAGCAGGGCAAGGTTCAGGACGCATACTCAATCCGCTGCGTGCCGCAGATACACGGCGCAAGCCGCGATGCGATAGAATACGTCCGCGCGGCAGTTTCCCGGGAAATAAACGCCGTTACGGATAACCCGATAATATTCCCCGATGACGACGACGCCATATCCGGCGGCAACTTCCACGGCCAGCCCATGGCGCTTGCGTTCGATTTTCTCGGCATTGCGCTGAGCGAATACGCAAACGTATCGGAAAGAAGGCTTGAGCGCATGGTCAATCCGCAGCTTTCAAACGGCCTGCCCGCCTTCCTTACCCAAAACGGCGGCCTCAATTCCGGCTTTATGATAGCGCAGTATTCGGCCGCCAGCATGGTGAGCGAAAACAAGGTTTATGCGCACCCCGCAAGCGTTGATTCAATCCCCTCAAGCGCCAATCAGGAGGACCATGTAAGCATGGGCACCACCGCCGCGCGCAAGGCGGGCATGATACTGGACAATGCCGAAAAGGTTATAGCCATTGAGCTTTTTGCGGCGTTTCAGGCGCTGCATATAAGGGGCGAAGCAAAGCTTGCGCCCGCAACAAAGGCCGTTTGGGACGAAATGCGCAGGGTTGTGGAGCCGATAGAGGACGACGTTGTTATGTATCCGCGGCTTAACGCGGTTGAAAAGCTGGTGCGCGGGGGCGACATTGTGCGCGCCGCCCAAAGCGTATGCGGCGAACTTAACTGATAATAAACAGGAGGAAGCAAAATGGACAACACAGCAATAAAGAACGCAATGACCATAAGGCTGGACAATGCCCTGCCGGAATATCCCGAATTTGTTGAAGGCATACGCCGCGCGCCGGATAGGGGCTTCCGCCTTACAAAGGCGCAGGCCGAAACCGCGCTGAGGAACGCGCTGAGATACGTTCCGGAGGAGCTGCACGCGGAGCTTGCGCCGGAATTTATGGAGGAGCTTGTTACGCGCGGGCGCATTTACGCATACCGCTTCCGCCCGGAAGGACGCATCTACGGTAAGCCCATAGACGAATACAAGGGCAACTGCATAGAGGGCAGGGCGTTCCAGGTGATGATGGACAATAACCTTGATTTTGAAATAGCCCTTTATCCCTATGAGCTTGTAACATACGGCGAAACGGGTAGCGTTTGCCAGAATTGGCTCCAGTATAGGCTTATAAAGAAATACCTTGAGCAGCTTACCGAAAACCAAACGCTTGTTGTGGAATCCGGCCATCCGCTGGGGCTGTTCCCCTCCCGCCCGGAGGCGCCGCGCGTAATAATAACAAACGCGCTTATGGTGGGCATGTTCGATAATGCGCACGATTGGGAGATTGCCGAGGAAATGGGCGTTGCCAATTACGGGCAGATGACCGCCGGCGGCTGGATGTACATCGGGCCGCAGGGCATAGTTCACGGCACGTTCAATACCATACTCGGCGCGGGGCGCAAATTTTTGGGCATTGCGGAAACGGACGATCTGCACGGGCATATGTTCGTATCCAGCGGCCTTGGCGGCATGAGCGGCGCGCAGCCAAAGGCGGCGAACATAGCAAACGCCGTGGGCGTATTTGCGGAGGTTGATTACAGCCGCATAAAGACAAGGCTTGACCAGGGCTGGGTGGATAAGGTAAGCGGAAACCTTGACGAGGTGTTCGCATGGGCGAAAGCCGCGCTTGAGGCGCAGCAGGGGCTTTCCATAGCATACCACGGCAACATAGTGGATTTGCTTGAATACGCCGTGAAGAACAATATACACATTGACCTTTTGAGCGACCAAACCTCCTGCCACAACGCATACGAGGGCGGCTACTGCCCCGTTGCGCTTACGTTTGAGCAGCGCACGGAAATGCTGCATACGGACAGGGAACGGTTCGTTGAGCTTGTGAACGAATCGCTGCACCGCCATTTCCATGCAATACAGGCGCTGTGCGCGCGCGGAACGTATTTCTTCGATTACGGCAACAGCTTTATGAAGGCCGTGTACGACAGCGGCGTTAAGGAAATATCCAAAAACGGCTACGACGAAAAGGACGGCTTCATATTCCCCTCCTACGTTGAGGACATAATGGGGCCGGAGCTTTTCGATTACGGCTACGGGCCTTTCCGCTGGGTATGCCTTTCCGGCAAGGGCGAGGATTTGGACAAAACCGACGCCGCCGCGATGAGCTGCATTGACCCCAACCGCCGCTTCCAGGACAGGGACAACTATATTTGGATACGCGATGCGAAGAAGAACAGGCTTGTTGTGGGCACGCAGGCAAGGATACTTTATCAGGATGAACTTGGCAGGATGCGCATTGCGCTTAAATTCAACGAAATGGTGAGAAACGGCGAAATAGGCCCCGTAATGCTCGGGCGCGACCATCACGACGTTTCCGGCACCGATTCCCCCTTCCGCGAAACCAGCAATATTAAGGACGGTTCAAACGTTATGGCGGACATGGCGGTGCAGTGCTTTGCGGGCAACGCCGCGCGCGGCATGAGCCTTTGCGCGCTGCATAACGGCGGAGGCGTTGGCATAGGCAAGGCCATAAACGGCGGCTTCGGACTGGTGCTGGACGGCAGCGAAAGGGTGGATGGCATAATACGCTCCGCCATGAGCTGGGACGTTATGGGCGGCGTTGCAAGGCGCAGCTGGGCGCGCAATGCCCACGGCATGGAAACGGCAATGGATTACAATGCCCGCCGCGCGAACGAAGGCCATATAACAATACCCTATATTGTTAACGACGGCATAATCGAAAAGGCCGTTGCCGATAAAATGAACAAATAAACCCGAAAGGACAGCAAAACAATGGAAAGAATAGTTGAATGCGTACCCAATATAAGCGAAGGCAGAAGGAAGGACGTTATAGAGGCCGTGGTGAACGAGGTCCGCTCCACGCCAAACGTAATGCTGCTTGATTATTCCAGCGACGAAAGCCACAACCGCTCCGTTATAACCTTCATGGGCGAACCGGCGGCCGTTGTTGACGCGGCGGTGAAGCTTGCCAAAAAGGCGGCGGAGCTTATTGACCTGACAAAGCACACGGGCGAGCATCCCCGCATGGGCGCGGTGGACGTTATTCCGCTTATCCCCATTCGCGGCATCACAAAGGAAGAAACCGTTGAGCTTTCCAAAAAGCTGGGCGAGCGCGTTTGCATTGAGGCGGACATTCCCGTTTTCCTTTATGAGGACAGCGCCTCCGCACCCAACCGCACCAACCTTGCCGCAATACGCAAGGGCCAGTTTGAAGGCATGGCGGAAAAGGTGCAGCAGGACGAATGGGCGCCGGACTTCGGCGGCAGGCGCATCAACCCCACCGCGGGCGTTGTGGCCGTTGGCTGCCGTATGCCGCTTGTTGCGTTCAATATAAACCTTTCAACAAGCGACGTATCCGTTGCAAGCAAAATTGCAAAGATAATCCGTCGCTCCTCCGGCGGGCTGGACTGCGTAAAGGCGCTGGGCATAATGCTTGAGGACAGGAACATTGCCCAGGTTTCAATAAACATGACCGACTTTACCCGCACCCCGCTTTACCGCGTGCTTGAGTTCGTGCGCTTTGAGGCGGCGCGCTACGGCGTGCATGTTATAGGCACGGAGATAATCGGCCTTACGCCCATGCGCGCGCTGGTGGACTGCGCGGAATATTATCTGCAAATAGAAAACTTCAATGCGGATAAGCAGGTGCTTGAAAACTACATTCAGTAAAAAAGGAGCAACCATGCCTGCACTTATTCATAACATAGGCACGCTGCAAACCCCTTTGGGCAGCTTCCCCCACGCGGGGGCTGCCCAGGGCGAAAACAGGAAATATCATAATGCCGCCGTGCTTTGCGAGGGCGGCGTTATAAAGGCCGTGTACGAAAACGGCGCCCTGCCGGAGGTGAGCGCGGATACCCAAACCATAGACGCACAGGGCCGCCTTGTTACGCCCGGGCTTATAGACGCGCATACCCACCTTGTGTTCGGCGGCTGGCGGCAGAATGAGATTCCGCTAAAGCTTAAAGGCGCGGGGTATTTGGACATACTGCGCGCGGGCGGCGGCATACTTTCAACCGTGCGCGCAACGCGAAAGGCAAGCGAGGAGGAGCTTTTTGAAAAGAGCCGCGCCTTCCTTGACGAAATGCTTGCGCAGGGCGTTACGACCGCTGAGCTGAAAAGCGGCTATGGGCTGGATAAGGAAACGGAGCTGAAGCAGCTTAGGGTTATAAAAAGGCTGAATGAAGTCCATCCGATGGACACTGTGGCAACATATCTTGGCGCGCACGCCATACCCGAAGAATACGCGCTCAGGAGCGGCGAATATATAGACTTTATAATAAGCGATATGCTGCCCGAAATAAAACGCCAAAGCCTGGCGGAATTCTGCGACGTGTTCCTTGAAACGGGTGTGTTCGGCGTGGAAGAAAGCCGAAGGCTGCTCACCGCCGCGCGGGAGATGGGCTTTGGGCTTAAAATACACGCCGACGAGATAGACGAGCTTGGCGGCAGTCAGCTTGCGGGCGAGCTTGGCGCGGTGAGCGCGGAGCATCTTATCGCCACGGGCGAGCGCGGCATGGAGGCCCTGGCCCGCGGCGGGGGGATAGCGGCGCTTTTGCCCTGCACCTCGCTTTATCTGAATAAATCCTTTGCCCGCGCGCGGGACATGATAGCCCACGGCATACCCGTTGCGGTTGCCACGGACTTCAACCCCGGCAGTTGCCCTTCGCTGAACATGGGGCTTTGCATGACGATGGCGTATCTTAAATACCGCATGACGCCGGAGGAGATACTGTCCGCCGTTACGATAAACGCCGCGTGCGCCGTGAACCGCGGCGGGAGCACCGGCACAATAGAGCCCGGCAAGCAGGCGGACATGGTTATATGGAACGCGGAGGATATGGCGATGCTTTGCTACCGCATGGGCAGCAATCTTGCGGGCACGGTAATTAAGAATGGCGCGATAGTCAAAAATAATATATAATAATTCTGATAAGGCCTTGTGCCGAAGGAGAGGACATTTATGCTTAGCGAAATGAAGATTAACGATTATATAGACCTGCTTGCAAGCGACGCGCCCGCGCCCGGCGGCGGCAGCGCAAGCGCCCTTTGCGGCGCGCAGGGAGCGGGGCTTTGCGCAATGGTTGCGGCGCTGACGCTCGGCAAAAAGAAATACGAGGAGCATCAGGAGCTTTGCCGCGACGTTTACGAGCAGGCACGGACGCTGTCGGAGCGCATGTGCGCGCTGATAGACGAGGATACGGAGGCATTCAACCGCGTTTCCGCCGCGTTCAAGCTGCCAAAGGCTACGGATGGGGAAAAGGCCGCGCGCAAGGCCGCCATTGCGGAAGCTACGCTCGGCGCGACAATGGTTCCGCTCGATACGCTGTACCGCGCGCACGACGGGCTGGAGCTTGCGAAGATGCTTATAGGCAAAAGCAACACGAACTGCGCAAGCGATATAGGCGTTGCGGCGCTTAACCTGGTAAGCTGCGCATGCGGCGCATGGCTGAACATACTTATTAACCTTGGCGGCATAGCGGATGCGGAAAAGGCGCGTGAGATACGCGAAAAAGGCCAACATGTGCTTGCCGAATGCGAAAGCATGGGCGGCGATATATATGCGGCCATATTGAAACAGACGGAGGAATAACAAATGAGGGAGCTTCGCGGGGCGGAAGCGGCAAATGCGATATGCACAGATGCAATGCGGCAGACAGCCGAGCTTATCGAGCGCGGCATAGCGCCGTGCCTTGGCGTTGTGCGCATAGGCGACGACGCGGCGGACGCGGCATACGAGCGCGGCATAAGGAAGCGCTTTGACGCGGCGGGCGCAAATGTGGAAAGCATTTGCCTGAGCGCGGACTGCACGCAGGAAGAAGCCGAAGAAGCCATAGCGAAGCTTGCCGCGGACGATTCCGTGCACGGCATATTGCTATTTATGCCCCTGCCTAAGCACCTTGACGCGGACAGGCTGCGCACGCTGATACCGGCCGAAAAGGACGCGGACGGCGCAAACCCGCTGAGCGCGGGGCTGCTTATTGGCGGGCGGGACTGCTTCGCCCCATGCACGGCGGAGGCCGTGATAAGGCTTATTGAGCATTATAAAATAGACCTTGGCGGCAGGAACGTATGCATAATAGGCCGCAGCAATGTTGTGGGCAAGCCGCTTGGGCTGCTGCTGCTGAACAAAAACGCGACGGTTACCGTTTGCCACACAGCGACGCGCAGCCTTGCCGCGCATACACTGAATGCAGACATAATTATAGCCAGCGCGGGAAAGCCGGAGATGATAACGGCGGACATGGTTGCGGAGCGGAGCATACTCATAGACGTTGGCATAAACACCGTTGACGGCAAGCTTTGCGGCGACATTGCCGCCGAGGCCTGCCAAAAGGCCGCGGCATATACCCCCGTGCCGGGCGGCGTGGGCGCGCTGACGACGGCGGTGCTGCTGATGCACACCGTGCAGGCGGCGATGAAGGCGCAAAAAGAATAAGGAGGACATTGCCATGAAAAGAACAATATCCGTATTCGCCCTGATACTTGCGGCGGCAATGCTGCTTGCGGGATGCAAAAAAGAACCCTTGCCCACGGTATATACGGTTTATTCATACGGCGCGCCGTATACCATAGATACGGAAGGCCGCACCATATCGGACGGAACGTACACCTACGGCTACGAATACGCCGCATCAGGCAGCAGCGTGAGCTTCACCTATCCCGACGGGAACGTATACAGCGCGGGCATACAGTCTGCTAACAGCAGCGGGGCCGGCGGCGTGAGCGCGGGAACGATAAGCGCGGACTATGATTACAGCAGCGGCTATACCGACCCGCTTTCCCTGTGCTATGCGCTCGCCTCCCCGCGCGAGACGAAAAGAGCAGCTTCCTCCGGCAGCAATCATCCGTTTGTGGCGCTGCTGCTTTGCGGCGTTGGCATATTCAACCTTGCCGCGCCCAAGGCGAGCTGGTATCTAAGCTACGGCTGGCGCTTTAAGGACGCCGAGCCGAGCGACGCGGCAATAACCCTCAGCCGCATAGGCGGCGGTATTGCCGTAGTGATAGGCGTTATAATGCTGATAGCTTAAGGAGGTAAATCCACCATGAAACGGACAACGGCAATATTCGCCCTGATATTCGCGGCGATATTGCTTTTTGCGGGGTGCAAAGCCAGTCAGGTATACACCGTTTATTCAAAGGGCGTTACATACACTGTGGACAAGGCGGAGCAAACCATAACGGACGGCAAGGATATATACAAATACGAATGCGACCCGTCCGACGGCGGCGGGTACACGGTGAAATTCATCTATCCCGACGGCAGCGCCTATACCGTTGTCAGCCACGAATTACAGGAGGACTTCGACCCCGGCTGCGGCTACGTTGACCCGCTTGAGCTTGACGATGTGTTCGTAAACAGAGAGTAAAAAACTACCCCGGCAGGGATTCCCGCCGGGGCTTTTTGTTTTGCTAATGGCAAAGCGATTGGTTATCAGTTGAGTTTGTTTTTCTTATTCTTGCGGTTCAGCAGCCAGCCTGCGAACATGAATGCCGCGAATACTATCAAATACCACACGTTCTCCATGCCGTGGCCTACTATGCAGGCATACACCATGAACAGGCTGCATATTATGCCAAGCGCGGGCAGTACGAAGCGACGGAATGCCTTTTCGTCCTTCTCCTTCTTCATCCATGCTATGAAAATGGGGATATAGAGAAGATATATGGTGATTATGGGCAGCTCCGAGGAATCGAACACGAAGGGGCCGCTCCACGTTCCCGCAAGGCAGGCAAGATAGAAATACATGCCCCAGAAGCCGGTAATAAGCAGCGCGAATATGGAAGCGTTGTTGGGCATGTTGGTTTCGGGGTCAACCTGGGCAAACACCTCCGGACGGGGGCCTTCGCCGCGCACAGCCAGCGCGTACATGCCGCGCGTGCAGCCCAGCATAAGGCCGTTCATGGTGCCTATGCAGGAAATGGCTATGAACAGGTTAAGTATGTTGCCAAGCACGTTGCCGAATATGTTGGTGAAGGCGGTGGTTGCGCCGTCCGCCATAAGGGTTTCTACCGTTGCGCCGCCAGCAACGCCCACGTAGTACGCAATGTATACTGAAATTATGATTATGCCGCCGATTACGAGCGCCTTAGGCAGGTTGCGCTTGGCGTCCTTCAGTTCGGAATTTATGCTGGTTGCAATTATCCAGCCTTCGTATGCAAAGGCCGTTGCGCAAACGGCGCTGAGCAGCAGGGAGCTTGTGCTTGCATCGCTGGGAAGAAGATCCTTTGCCGCGGCAAAGTTGTTCACCAGCATGTGCGTGGGGCTGACAAGGCCGACTATTATGCCAACAACAGCCATGAGCCCGAGAGGTATAAGCTTTATCACGGTGGTGGAAGTCTGAATCTTGCCGGCAAGCTTGGGGGAGATTGCGTTCACGAAATACGCGCAGCACATATAGAACATCATCAGCGCAATGCACTCCGGCCCTATCACGCAGCCGCCTTCGGCCGCGGGGATTATGAGCGGGAAATCGGGCCAGCAGGACGTGATGAAAACGAGGGTATAGCGCGCGCTGAGCCAGCTGAGAACGCTGGTGAGCGTGGGGTAATAAATGGTGCTCATGAACCAGCCCACATAGTAGCCGTACTTGCCGCCTACCGTGGCCTCGGCATAGTCAACTATGCCGTTCACCTTGATGTATTTCTGCGCCATCATGGCGAACGCCAGTATGCACACCAGCATTATTACGCCGCCGATTATCCACGCCAGTATGCCCAGCGGAAGGTCGCCATCGGTCTTTTGCAATATGGTCTGCGCCTTAAAGAATACGCCCGAGCCTATAACGATGCCTACTACCATGCAGATAGCCGTAAATAGACCGTATTTTTTGCTCAGCTTCGACGTGGATTCCATGCCTGATACCTCCGATATTGTATAATAAAAAATTTATAAGTTGTCCGACAATAAGATGAACGTTTGACATCTTATCCGACAACTAATTATACAGATTATACATAGTCAATATGTCGATGTCAATATAAAGTTTACATTTACGCCGCAATATTATATATTATATACTTCAATCGGTGGAGGATTGGGTGCAGGTTGGTTCCTTTTAACTCCCTCAGTCTCGCCAGCTCTCCCTGCTGCGCAGGGCCACTCCGGTTGGAACAAGGTCGCCTTACTCACTGCCGTTCGTAATTCTCCCTGTTCCTGCC
>ENA-ORMN01003633-ORMN01003633.1-human-gut-metagenome-genome-assembly--contig:-NODE-3633-length-11921-cov-2.598348_pt1 | contig 11921 bp, 10 predicted proteins | sample MGYA00242102_ERZ508993 | MGnify/ENA primary metagenome ERZ508993 (study PRJEB26280, sample SAMEA2338770) | human gut metagenome | biome: human gut; feature: human-associated habitat; material: faeces... | reverse complement strand
TTGTGATCGATGCGTGTGTCCGCAGGGAAGAATCCAGAACTAAAAAGCTTCTGGAAGCAGCACTGGATACAGTGAGAAAAGAACATCCAGACTGGAATCTGGAAATTCTGAATCTGATGGATCTTGACTTGATGTACTGGAAAACAGAGACATTAAAAGAGCGTGATGAGCTTCTGGCTAAAAAAGAATACGATGCACCTGTATTTAAATACGGAAACCAGTTCCGGGAAGCGGACGGGGTAATCGTGGCGGCACCTTTCTGGGATCTGAGCATTCCGGCGGTCCTGAAGGTTTATATTGAGAATATTTCCGCAGAAGGCATTACATTTGGATGTAACGAGAGTGGATTGTATGGCCTCTGCAAAGCGAAATGGCTACTTTTCCTTACTACCAGAGGAGGAATCTGGGCTGACAGCGACATGGAGCAGGGAAGCACTTATATGGAGGCACTGTGTAAGTTCTTTGGAATTGATGAATATGCGTGCGTCTATGCGGATGGAATTGATGTGCAGGAACTTGATGGAGAAGAGATTCTTCGTGAAGCGATAGAAGAGACAAAGGGAATATGTACGCGTCTTTCCTGCGAATGAATCAGTTATTTGTCAAAACATATCGTGGGTGGCGTGTGAACAGGAATGATATTACCGGGAACAACAACGGCATATAGGATAAGCGTATTAAATATAGGAATATAGAAAGTTGGTAAAATTAATAAAAGTAATAACAGAAATAAAAAGGAAAGAGAGGACAGGATATGGTTTATTCAGACAACGGAAGAGCATTTCACATTGATGTAGCACCGGGAGAGGTAGGCAAATACGTTCTTATGCCGGGAGATCCAAAGAGATGTGCGGCGATTGCCAAGTATTTTGATGATCCGGTACAGATTGCAGATAAGAGGGAATTTGTAACTTATACCGGCTATCTGGACGGAGAGAAAGTCAGCGTGACTTCTACCGGAATCGGCGGACCGTCCACTGCTATCGCTCTGGAAGAACTGGTACAGTGTGGGGCAGATACTTTTATCAGAGTCGGAACCTGCGGTGGAATGGATCTGAGCGTAAAAGGCGGTGATATTGTCGTTGCAACAGGATCTATCCGTATGGAAGGCACAAGCAAGGAATATGCACCGATTGAATTTCCGGCAGTGCCGAATCTGGAAATAGTGAATGCGTTGGTAGATTCTGCAAAAGAGATGGGATGTAATTACCATACAGGAGTGGTGCAGAGTAAAGACTCTTTCTATGGACAGCATTCCCCACAGACAAAACCGGTAAGCTATGAACTTGAGAATAAATGGGAAGCATGGATAAGACTTGGATGTCTTGCGTCAGAAATGGAATCAGCGGCGCTTTTTACAGTTGGTAATTATCTGAGAGTACGCTGTGGAGCAGCTTTTCTGGCGGTTGGCAATCAGGAGAGGGCAAAGAAAGGAATGGACAACCCGCAGTGCCACGACACAGACATGGCTGTGCGCGTGGGTGTGGGAGCGTTGAGACTTCTTATTGCTCAGGACCGTGCGAAATCCGATTGTCCCAGATAATTCCGGCAGCAACAAGAACGATACCGAGAAGCTTTTTAAGACTGATATTCTGGAACATCAGTGCATCAAAGAGAATGCCTGCGGTTAACTGACCGACCAGCAGGAGAATGGTGGATTCCATAACCTTGAGGTGAGAGAGTGTGATCATGGAAATAATAAATGCTACGATTCCGAATGCACCTCCAAGGTAAGCCCACCAGGGTGCCTGACTAAAAGAGTACAGATTTACGGAAAATCTGGAGGATACCAGCAGGAGTATAAAAGATAACACGCTGGCAACGATATAGTTAACAAGAGAACCATTATTTGTTCCCAGGTATTTGGTACAGCGGTAGTTGATCATTTTAGAAATGACGGTTGCACATCCGTTTACGAATGCCAGAGTAAGTACAAATGCCATGATAAAACTCCTTTCATGAAAGATTGATGATGATCAGACCGACTAAGATCAGAGCAAAGCAGGGAAGACGCTTCAGATTGAACGGAATCTTTGGAACGCCGAACCAGCCGAAGTGGTCGATCACTGCAGAGATCACAAGCTGTCCGGTGACGGAGAGACATGTCATTACGGAAACTCCGAGTGCTCCGATGCAGTAACTGGAAGTAACAACCAGAAAGATGCCAAAGAATCCGGCAGAATACAGGTACCATGGCATTCCGGAGATTTTTAATTTCTCATGGCAGTACAGTTTCATGTATAAGATCAGAAGGATACCGCCAACTGCATGAACGACAAGGCTCATGCCAAACATTCCCACATAATCTGTGAGCATACGGTTCAGACTGCCCATAGCAGACTGGCAGGCACCTGCAAACAGAGTAAAAAGTGCGTACATAAATAATTTCCTCCTCCTAAATAGTGGATGTTGTGAGAGTTTTGCTCATCAAAAGTTACCGGACACAAAGAGAACAGTTACCATCAAAACATCATATCACGCTATTATACAAGAAAAAAATAGCGCTTACCAGTTCTTTCGGACAAAATTTATTGATAATTATCGGTTGTTGTTATCGGAGGTCCATATTTTCTGCATCGCGAAGCGTGTTACTGAGAACGCAGTGAATAGTAACCTATATTATGGAAAAGCACACCTTTTGTCTAAAAAAGGGTGGAAATTCTGATAAAAGTACGTTACAATGGATATATTAAACCAAAATGTGGGTAAAACTCTCACTTTTCTGTTCAATAGTACTAGTGTAGTACAGATTGCAGAATGAAATTTTCAAGTACTTTTTAAAAGGAGAATTTAATTATATGAAAGCATGGGAGATGGCGCAGAATATTTTCTGGAACGCACAGCCTGTGATTCGAAGCGAAGAAGAGCAGACATGGACAGATAATGTAGATGTATCTGGTTTCTATGATGATAACCTGTCTCTTGACTGGGGCAGTAATGTACCGGGTTCAGGAGCACCGGAGAAAATCATGGTAGCTGCGGTTCAGGCTTTGGAGAACAGAGGATATCAGGTCAGTGAGAAAGGGTATCAGCTTTTGCAGGATGGACTTTTGGCACATGCAAAGAAAGATTTTGTGAAGCTTCATCAGATTTCAGCTTTACTTCGCAGAGAGCTGACAAATGCGGTAAAAGATGATACATCACCATACTGGAATTACAGATATTATCACTCTTTTGAGGAGTATGAAGAGCAGGTTATTTTTCCGAAGGCGGTTACGGTAGACTGCACAACTTCGGAATTTGAAGAGAAAATTCACGCAGGGTGGCTTGCACAGCTGATTGGCGGCGCCATGGGAACTATGGTAGAAGGCTATACCAGCGAGAATTTAAAGAAAACTTTTGGAGATGTAGAGGGATTTTTAAGAGAACCCAATACATATAATGATGATATAACCTTTGAACTTGCATTTCTGGATGCATTTTCAAAAAAAGGATATGAGGTCACATCAGAGGATATTGCACTTGCCTGGGTAGGACTGATCCCGTGTGGATGGTCTGCCGAGGAGCTTGCTATCCGTAATATTAAGAATGGTATTTTTCCACCGGAGAGCGGTACACACTGCAATCCGTTTAATGAATGGATCGGAGCTCAGATGAGGGCCGGTGTATGTGGTATGACAGCACCGGGAAGACCTTATATTGCAGCGATGCTTGCGTGGCGGGACGGAGAAGTTTCCCATGCAAATAACGGGATTCTGGGAGAAGTTTTTAACGCAGTAATGACTTCGCTGGCGTTTGTGGATGACGATATCCGCAGCGTGGTGAGAACTTCTATACAGATGATTCCGAAAGACAGTGAATATTATTCGGTGATCTCTTACGCGTATGACTGCTGTATACGTTATGAGAACTGGCAGGATGCATTATATGCATGTATGGACAGATACAAAAAATATAACTGGATCCATGCGTACCCTAATGCGTGCTGTGAGATCATCGCATTAATATATGGAAACGGCGATTTACGCAAGACGCTCCATATCATTGCCATGTGTGGCGTTGATGTGGACTGCAATGCGGGAATGATCATGCCGCTTCTGGCAATTCAACAGGGAATGAAAGCCATTCCCCCTGAACTGATCCATCCGGCGTTTTCCAGGCTGGACACCTATATGAGAGGAGAATACAGAACCATTTCTCTGCAGGACTTAGTTCAGGAAACAGTAAAGAGCGTTAAAAAGGCTGAACAGGCAAAAGGAAAAGGAGGAACTAAATAATGAAGAAAAAATTAGTAGCAGCAACTCTCACCGCATCAATGATCCTGTCCATGGGAGTAGCAACCGTACCGGTTATGGCAAAAGACGATGGTGAGCCATACAAAGTAGCACTTCTGCTTAACGGAACTCTGGGTGACAAATCTTTCTTTGACTCTGCAAATGCCGGAATGGAAGCACTGCAGGAGGAACTTGGGGAAGACAAGTTTACTTACAAAGTAGAGCAGATGGGAGCTACATCGGCAGATGAAGCAAAATGGGAGCCTACAATGTATGATTACTGTGATGATGGTTCTTATGATATGATCATCTGCGGTACTTATCAGATGCTGGATGCTCTTACAAATGCAGCGAATGATTATCCGGATCAGAAATTCATCTTCTTTGATGAAGCTTTTGATTACAGTGCGGGCGGTGAGGACAATGTATACAACGTAATGTACAAACAGAACGAAGTATCCTATCTTCTGGGCGCTATGGCTGCAATGATGACTACAGATGATTCTCTTGATATGATCGATCCTTCCAATAAGATTATCGGATTCCTTGGCGGTATGGACAACTCTGTTATCGAGGACTTCCTTGTTGGATATATCCAGGGTGCAAAAGATATCGATGAAGAAACACAGGTTGCTCTTGCTTATGTAGGTAACTTCTATGATTCTGCAGCAGGTAAGGATATGGCTCTTACTCAGTACCAGAATGGTGCAGACGTAGGATTCAACGTAGCAGGAAGTGCAGGTCTCGGACAGATCGAAGCCGCTGTAGATGCTAAGAGATATGCGTTTGGCGTTGACTCTGACCAGGCAGCAGTTCTTCCGGATTATGCAGCAAACATTCCTACATCTGCTCTTAAGAATGTAGGAAACTCTCTGGTACGTGCAATCAAAGAAGATATAGACGGCGAGCTTCCATACGGTACTCTTGAATACCTCGGACTTGCAGATGGCGGTGTTGAGCTTGTAGAAGACGAGCATTATGAAGAAGTAGTTCCGGAAGACATCCGTACAAAAGTAGAAGAACTGAAACAGGATATCATTGATGGTAAGATCACAGTTCCGACTACTCTTGGCGATGATGCAATGAGCCCGGATGATGTTCAGGCACTGATCGATTCTGCAAAATTAAGCTAAGGGCAAAAGTTTTTTTGACAATAACATCGTTGAACTGAATAATGAAAAAACGACCAGGCCTTGGGCCGGCAATATATTAGACTGTCTGATAATGGAGACACCAAATATATCAAGATGACAAGCAAAGGTGCGCGTCATGCTGTTTCGCATGATGCGCATTCTGTGTCTTGCAGTGAATGATTTGCTTATAGTTCGTAAAGATGCAGATTACAAAGCCCTTGTCTGATACAAGGTTTTGGTCAAAGATGAGCAATGATATCAGGTTCCAAAAGCGTATCGTGCAAAAGTAAAGTTTTTGAGTTTTTTGAACCTGATATATGTGATAAATAAGAAACGAGGTGAACAGATTGGGTAATCAGACTGTATTACAGATGAACCACATCATGAAAATTTACGGTAATGGTGTGGTAGCCAATGAAGATGTATCCCTTGAGCTTCGTAAGGGGGAGATTCACGCGATGCTTGGAGAGAACGGTGCCGGTAAGAGTACGCTGATGAAGGTACTGTTCGGACTGGAAGCACCTGATCAGGGTGAGATTATTCTTAAGGGACAGCCGACAACGATCAAATCTCCACAGGACGCGATCAGCAAGGGGATCGGTATGGTCCATCAGCATTTCATGCTGGTACCTTCACTTACGGTTGCCGAGAATATTATCCTGGGAGTTGCGCCTAAGAAAGGCCTGTTCATTGATATGGACAAGGCAGTTAAGGCTGCAGAGGACATTGCGAAGGAATATAACTTTGACATTGATGTCCGTCAGAAGGTAGAGGAGATTCCGGTAGGTATCAAACAGAAAGTTGAGATTCTGAAAGCTCTTTACAGAGGTGCGGAGATTCTGATCCTGGATGAGCCGACGGCCGTACTGACTCCACAGGAAACAGATGAGCTTTTCATTCAGTTAATGAAGCTGAGAGAGAAAGGACATACGATTATCTTTATTTCCCATAAGCTGGATGAAATCAAGAAAATCTGCGACCGTGCGACAATCATGAGAAACGGACGCAGCATGGGAACATACGATGTAAAGGATATTTCCACACAGGAGATGTCACGTCTGATGGTGGGAAGAGAAGTATCTCTGAAATTTGATAAGAAAGAACAGCACCTTACCGATGATGTATTTATGAGAGTCCGTAATCTGACTGTACATAATGCACAGGGTGTCCTGAAGGTAGACAATCTTTCTTTTGACCTGAAGGGCGGAGAAATCCTTGGCATCGCCGGAGTTGAGGGTAATGGACAGAGTGAGCTGATTGATACACTGACAGGTCTTAATAAGAACTACAGTGGTGAAGTTAAAATCAAGGGTGAGGATATCGCGAAGGATTCCATTGAGGACATCCGAGAACTGAAACTTGCACATATCCCTGAGGACCGTATGACTTCCGGATGCGCAGGAAACCTGAGCATCATGGAAAATATATTTTCCAACCAGTATAAGGATAAAAAATTCTCCGGAAGATTTCTGCTGAAACGTAAGGCAATGGAGCAGAGAAGTGATGAGCTGATCAAGGAGTATATGGTTAAATGTAAATCCAGAAAGCAGAACGTTGGAATGCTTTCCGGTGGAAATATTCAGAAGGTTATCGTTGCCAGAGAATTTTCTACAGGTCCGGATATCATTATTGCGAACCAGCCGACACGTGGTATTGACGTAGGCGCCGCTGCATTTATCAGAAAGAGACTTCTGGAGTTTAGAGATGCCGGATGTGCAGTTATCCTGATCTCAGCAGACCTTACAGAGATTTTCTCCCTGAGTGACAGACTTGCTGTTATGTATAAGGGCAAATTTGCCGGATTCTTTACAGACGTGGAGAATGTAACAGAGGACGAGCTTGGCCAGCATATGCTGGGTATCAAGCATGATGATGTACTGGAGGGAGTTTTATATGAATAGTGCAAAAAGATTTGATATGGTGAGGACCGTTTTTTCCGTCCTGATCGCACTTGCCATTTCTTTTGTGATTATCTTCCTGGTAAGTGATCAGCCGCTGGAGGCAATTAAATATTTGCTGATCGGTCCTTTTACAAATAAGAGAAGTATGGGTAACGTAGTGGAATCCATGATTCCGCTGATTTTCACAGGTACTGGTGTCTGCATTATGTTTTCTGCAAACCAGATCAACCTGGCAGGTGAGGGTGCATTCCACATCGGTGGTCTGATCGCTTCCTGTGTGGCTATCAAACTGACTGCCACTTTTGTATCTCCGTTTATGGCACTTCTTTGTGCCGGACTGGTAGGTGCACTGTTTACAGCAATCCCTGCTATTATGAAGATTACAACGACAGCATCTGAGATGGTTTCATCCCTGATGATCAACTATCTGGCGTTATATTTTGGAAACTATATGTTAAATAATGTAATCGGTGACCCGAAAGCGAGTGCTGCTTCTTATAAACTGGCAGACGCTGCAGAACTTCCGGTGCTGATCCAGGGAACTCGTGTACATTTAGGTTTTATCATTGCAATTGCAGTGGCTGTTCTTGGATATTTCTTCCTTTACAGAACAAAGACAGGATATGAACTCCGTCTTGCCGGTGAAAATGAAGAATTTGCAAGATACTCAGGAATCAGCATTGTGAAAGTTATCATGATCTCCCAGCTTCTGGGTGGTTTTGTTGCAGGTTTAGGCGGTGGTGTGGAAATGCTCAGCCCGATTTACGCAAGATTTACCTGGACTTCCCTGTTGGGATATGGATGGGATGCGATCATTATCTGTACACTTTCCAAAAAGAACCCATTGTATACACCTTTTGCAGCTTTGTTCCTTGCTTATCTGCGTACAGGAGCTTCTATCATGGCACGAAGAACAGACGTTACACTGGAGATCGTTCAGATCACACAGGGTATTATTATCCTGCTTGTAGTTGCTGAACAGTTCCTGAGCAAGTATAAACATAAGATCATTGCAAAAGAAGCAAAAGCAGCACTGAAAGATGAGGAGGCGGTATAGGTATGTGGAGTGCGATTTTATCCCCTGACTTTTTTTCAACGATTTTAAGATCGGCAACTCCGATCCTGTTTGCAACCCTGGCAGCCGCTGTTGCAGCGAAAGCTGGAATCTGTAACATGGCTCTTGAGGGAATCATGCTGTTTTCTGCTCTGTTCGGAGTTATTTTTTCATCATTGACTCATAGCGCATGGCTGGGACTTCTGATCACTATGGTGATCGGTGGACTGATTGGTCTGATCCTTGCATTTTTTATCCTGAATCTGAAGACGGATGAGATCCTGGCAGCTATCGCTATCAACCTGACGGCGACTGGTGGAACTGTATTACTTCTGGTTGCAGTATCCGGAGACAGAGGTGTTTCTTCTTCTATCCGAAGTGTGTCTGCACCGTCAGTAGTGATTCCGTTTATTGAGAAGATTCCGTTTATCGGAAGTGTTCTTTCCGGACAGAATATTCTGACATGGTTTTCTATCCTGGCAGTGATCCTGCTTCATCTGTTTCTGTATAAAACACCTCTGGGACTTGCAATCCGTGCAGTTGGCGAGAATAAGAATGCAGCAGAATCCGTAGGTATCAGCTCAAGAAAGATTCAGTACATCGCACTGATCATCAGTGGTGTGCTGGCAGCGATGGGCGGTTTCTATCTGTCCGGTGGATATATGAATATGTTCACAAAGGATATGGCGGCCGAGGCTTTATTGCTCTGGCAGCAGCAAGCATGGGTGGAAATACCCCGATTGGTGGTTTTCTGGTATCCCTGCTCTTTGGTATTGCGCAGGCGGTTGCAAATGTTATGCAGCTTACCTCCGTTATGCCATATGAAATTATCCTGATGGTACCTTATCTGACAACTCTGGTCGGACTTGGTGTTTACTATTATGGACAGAAAAAGAAAAAAGAGCGTCTGAGTGGTAAGTAAAAAGAAGAGTAATAAAGTAACAGGTGAAAATGTGTCGCCTGAATGCTTTAAGCAAGAAAATCCCTGCTTATATTGCAGACAGCAATAAAGCAGGGATGCTTGTATACGGGATACTTCAAAAATTCAGTTTTGCAAATTCCTCATCTGGCAGGATCGCAGACGGAGTTGCTACAACAGCAGAGGAAACGCGGTTTGCTTTTGCAATAGCGTCATGCAAACTATCGCCTTTTTTCAGACAGGCAATGACAGAGCCGATGTGTGAATCACCTGCTCCGATGGTGTCTGCCTGAGCGGTTGGCACTGGCGGGACAATTTCTTCGGTGACTCCGTCGAAATAGTAACAGCCTTTTTCACCGAGGGTGATGATCACGGTGTTATGCGTCTTGCTATAGAGGTATGCACCGGCTTCTGAAACAGATGATTTCTGGCTGACTCCCAGTGCTTCTGTCTCATTAAGGTGCAGAATCGGTGAGAGGTTGTAAATGCGATTTACAAGAGCAGGATCAATGATAGTGAGTCGTGGTCCAGGGGCGAAGAAAACTGTAAGTTCTGGATTCTTTTCCAGGAACTCTACGACATTACTTCCGGTAGTTTCTTCAATTTCAAGACCACAGATGTATACAGAATCAATTTCTCCTGTATCAATAAGGTTAAACCAGTCTTTCTGGAAGAGATATTCTGCGCCATGATAGGAGATGAAGGTGCGTTCCCCGCTTTTCTCTACGAAACAGTAACAGCAGCCGTTATCCATGTCAGGAGATGGGATAGGACTGGCAATTCCTTTTTTCTTTAATTCTTCTCTTACGAAATATCCGTAGACGCCTGTGCCTACAGGAGAAAAAAGAATGTAAGGAACCTGAAAGTGACGGACGGAATCAGATACATTATAAGCGCATCCGCCCAGAGACATATGCTGGCTGCGGACGTGGACATCTTCTCCGGTTTTTGGGAGAGAATCAACAAGATTTACGATAACATCTACAACAGTAGAACCAATGATCAGTGCTTTTTTCATGATGGAAAACTCCTTTTGGTGTAGTTATGAAAATATGCTACCACACATGGATTTTACTGGCAATATAGAAAGGGTGAATTTATGCAGAAAACAATTTTACTTCAGAGTGCAGGGATTCTGGATGAAGAAGCGAAATGCACACTGAAACAGAATGTTTATATTAAAGATGGAAAAATCTTCAGGATTGTTGCAGAGAATGAAGATGACCACTCTGTTGTGGCAGATGAGACGATCGACTGCAGCAAATACTTTGTGAGCCCAGGTCTGGCAAATCTTCATACTCATACCGCTATGAATATTTTTAAGGGAATTGCAGAGGACGTAACTGCAGATGCCTGGTTTAATGAAATGATCTGGCCATATGAGAGCAAGATGACGGATGATGATGTTTATATTGGAACATTGATGGGAATCTCTGAGATGATCAATAATGGTGTGACTGTTTTTGCAGATCACTATTTCGGAGAGGAACAGGTTCTGAAAGCTGTAAAAGAGACAGGAATCCGCGGAGACCTGGCACCGACATTGTTTGGTATGACTCCTGGTTTTCATGAGCGTCTGGCACAGGTAAAAGAATTTATTCTGGAGCATAGAAATGATTCGGATAAAATCGCATTTCATATGGGACCACATGCCAATTATACCTGCCCGTCACCGACCCTGAAAGAAATCATTGATGTGGCTAAGGAACTGGATCTGCCAATTCATCTTCATGTATCCGAAGAAGATGTACAGGTCGAGAAAGCCAGAAAAGAAACAGGGATGACACCGTTTGGAATCCTGCATGAAGCAGGTGGATTTGACTGTAAGGTGCTGGTTGGACATGGACTGTGGATTGAGGAGGATGACCTGAAATATTTAAGAGATGATACCTGGTTTGCATTTTGTCCTAAGACCTACATGAAGCTGGCTTCTGGTAAGGGTGGATTCTTTGATCATTATAAGAAGTTAAACTATGGTTTTGGAACAGATGGAGCGGCAAGCTCTAATACGCTGAATCCGATGGAGCAGGCGAGACTTTTTGGACTGCTTGGAAAGTATCAGGACAGAAACTCTGCAGCATATACAGCTGAGGAAATCTGGAAACATCTGATGGCAAGCCACCAGGCATTTCCGTTTGGAAGCGGAAGAATGAAAGAGGGAGCACCGGCTGATCTGGTTATCTGGGATCTTTACCAGCCGGATACATTCCCATTCTACAATCCGATTTCATCGATCCTTTACAGCAGCAACAGTCAGAGTGTAAAATATACTATGGTAGCAGGTGAATTCCTGAAATATGATGGTAAGCTGAAAATGGATACAGATGCGCTGACAAAAGAAGCAATCCGTTTACAGAAAGATCTTCTGGCCAGAGGCAAGGGAAAAGCGGAAGTTACTTACTAAAAATAATATGTGCTTCATGGCAGTGAAAAAATGTTCATGTTATGAAAAAATGATTGTTCATTTAATTAAAAAACATTTTAGGATGCTGCTATAGAGATAAAAACAAAAAAAGGAGGAAATGACTATGTGTATTCCAACACCACACAACACTGCAAAGAAAGGTGACATTGCAAAGAAAGTTCTAATGCCGGGAGATCCGCTGCGTGCGAAATATATCGCAGAGACATACCTGGAGAATCCTGTATGCTTTAATACAGTAAGAAATATGTTTGGTTATACCGGAACATATAAAGGAG
>ENA-ORMN01003632-ORMN01003632.1-human-gut-metagenome-genome-assembly--contig:-NODE-3632-length-11923-cov-6.453488_pt1 | contig 11923 bp, 11 predicted proteins | sample MGYA00242102_ERZ508993 | MGnify/ENA primary metagenome ERZ508993 (study PRJEB26280, sample SAMEA2338770) | human gut metagenome | biome: human gut; feature: human-associated habitat; material: faeces... | reverse complement strand
TCCACCTGTTCCCATTCCGAACACAGAAGTTAAGCTCATACACGCCGAAGATACTCAGATGGTGACGTCTCGGGAAAATAGGGCTGCGCCGGCTCTTATCATATATACCATATTCCTCAATAGCTCAGTCGGTAGAGCGCATGACTGTTAATCATGATGTCGCTGGTTCGAGTCCAGCTTGGGGAGCCAAGCAATTCTAAGCACTAACCATCGAGAAAAGGTATAGAGAGTGATATTTGTGAATCTCTTCTTTTGAACGATGGTTAGTGTCGTTTTATACAGTTTTATTGTATTTATTTGAAGTATGGAAGGTTAAGCTTCCGTATGCGTACATTTTGTATGCGTACGGAGGCTTTTTTTGTTGCTCCCAAAAAGGAGAGTAAAAATGGCTATAGATTGTATTAACCGTCCTAATATGGAAAATTATATAATAGATGATATTCTTAAAATACTCAGTGATAATACCGTATATATTCCCAAGAGCGTAGCACAGCGCAGTGATGTATATGATGTCAGCAAGACTTTGTTTGGAGTGATATTCACCGATTGTGTTGATGATCTCAGGGCATACGGAAGTAGTATCGACGGTGAAGCAGTCGGTAAAATGATGAAAGCGTATGTTATGGATATGTCTATATCGGATATTCAGTGCGAATGTCTGTGTTCTCAGTCAATGGCTTCGGCTGCAAGAAGTGAAACTGTTATGCTCATCAACAAGACTGACCTTTCGGAATGTTTGTGGGAAAGACAGGTGATATGATATGCAATACCTCATAACTTCTTTGCTTGAGGTGCTTAATCCGACCAATACGGTTTCAAGGAACAGGCTGCTGTCTTTCGCTATCGGCAATGCAGAAGCAGAGATATATAACTGCCTTATTGCCAAACACGTCTATTACAATAATCTCGGTAAGCTCACGGAGGGCGGCTGGTTCTATTCAACCGTAAAGGATCTTCACCTTAGCAGCGGTTATGCTGAAGATGCGCAGAAAACAGCTAACAGCTATCCGTCATCTTATCAAGCACGGTCTTATTGAATCGGAGCTTAAAGGCTTGCCTGCAAAAAGATATTTCAGGATAATTCCCGATGCGGATAAGCTTGCATCTCTGTTGAGATCGGGCGAAGAAGCTCAGGAAGCCATTGCACTGAAGTATGATGAAGAGCTTGAAAAGAGAAAGAAGCGCAGATACAACAGAAAGCATCGTCTTGTAGAGGTAACAGCATTTGATTCCGTTCAGAGCGTTCCCGACGATGAAAAGTCCAAGGCTGTAACGAACCTGAATTCCGTTTCAGGCGCTGATGATCCCGATTCCGCTCGGCTCATCGGTAACAGCGGTGATATTCCTACCTTTTCTGTCGAAAATGCTTGTTCAGCTGACTATGTGGGAACAAGGTCAGCCGATGCACGGGGTAAAACTAAAGATAATAAAAATCAAAGTAATTGTTTTTCAAATCATTCATTCTCTCCGTATGCGTGCGATGAAAAAATTTTGAATGACGGAATGAAAACGGAAAGCAAATTATCTTTTCTTGAAATTCTCTCGGCTATGGGGCTTGACCTTGATGACTGGCATTACATTTACACCCGTGACCCGACTTCTGAGAGGGACTTAGTTTTTGTTGACGAGGAAGATCGAAGGACGAAAACTCTTCATATTCCCGAATCATTACGAAGTGACAGCGGCTATGTTCTTACGGCTTTGCAGTATCTTTCGTCATACAGCAATTATGTCTTTGACGATGATATGAAGCCGATGTCTAACAAGAATTTCATAGACATAACGTTGAAAATGCTGACTGAGTTTATTATGGCTGACAGTTTCAGGTTCAACGGGCAGATCATCGGCTACAAGAAAGTTCTTGATACGCTGAACAGTCTTATCCGAGAAAATTCGCTTTATGATTTCATTCTCAGCTTTCAGTACGAATGGGAAAAGATACTGAGAGAAAAAACGGAAAGCAGCATTCGCAACAAGGCAGCATACATGAAGGTTTGCTTATGGGACTGGCTGAAACGCTGGAAAATTGAGGAGTACAATCAGCTTGTGGGATTGGTTTGAGGTGGAGAGTATGATTGAACTTTTTATTGTTGCATTGGTTTTGGAGATTTGCAGGCAGGTGACTTTGTGCAAACTTTATGGCAGAAAAAATCACAGCACCCGTTAAAGTGCTGTGAGTATTAACTGCTCGATAAATTGGAATATATTATGGCTTTTCAATAATTTCAAATTTTACGGTCAAATCACATTCTTTTGATTTAAGTCCTGTAAGTTGAATTGTATTATCAATAAATGGATATATTGCGATATTTCTGTTTTTTTCATATGTATCGACAAGTAAATAATTTTTCCCGTCTTTGTTCGTACAGACAGCAAACAGCAGTTTAGGTACTGCAAGGTTATAAACTAAATTAGTAACAAATGGGTTTAGCAAATCTTCATTTCTTTCAAGAATTTTTATACTTAATGATTTAGTATTATCTCTGACACGTTGTACGAAATCTTGCTGCATATAAACTTTTTGGAATCTTCTGTTTTGAAAATGGTCATATATCAGACTATAAGGAAGAAACCACAAGCCGTAATCAATAAAACCAAGAAATGCTAACCATTTAATAGGAGAAAACAGAAATGCTACAGCAAGAATGAAACCTCCGAAGAAAGGGACTCCGGATATGAATTTACCTCTTTTTTTGCTTTGATATAGAGCAATATATGTAACAGAGATCAAGAATAGTCCAATTATGCCGAGGACAGTAGTAAAGAGCCATTCTTGCATAACGATTTTCCTTTCTGGATGACAATTCCAATACAAAAACAGTTAAGCTTATTCCGATTTGTCGAGCAGCTTATGCCCGTTAAATAGATTATACCATACTCATCACAAAGATTCAAGAAATGTTTCCGCAGAAAGACAGGTGATTATTTGAAGAACAAAAGCTTAGAGGAGATAGAAAATTCAACGAAAAACTTTCTGAGTGCATCAGAGGCGGCAGCAGTTCTGGGCATCTCACCGTCAACGCTCAGAAAAAAGGCAGATGAATATTCGGAATTGTTTCCGATACAAAGGGTAGGAAAGAAATACAGAATACCCAAAGCTCCGTTCATCGCATACGTCAGAACGGGAAAAACATTTAAGTGAAAGGTGTGATGAGATATGAGCAACCGGATCAGAGATTCTCCCTTTTTGAAAAATGTGAAAATGCATGATTTTGTGCCGAGAGGTCATACGCAGGAATTTGAAAATACGGGGGAGTTGGAAGATAGCAAGCGTAGAAAAAGTATCCACTTTTTCGGGGCGGATATCGCAGAATCCGCATTTTAGGAGTGTTACCCCTATACCCCCAACAATAGAAAGGACAGGTATATGAGCAGTAAATATATAGAGAAGCATATAAAATTTACGGAGGAACAGTACGCCATAGTTTCACAAAAAGCAGCTGAACTCGGACTTCGTACTGGTGCTTATGTGAAGCAGATGGCAATTCAGGGCAAGCTTATCAGATATGACCTCGCTGAACTTCGTGAGGTAACAAGACCGTTCCGAATGATCGGCAACGAGCTGAACCAGATCGCCAAGAAAGCTAATGAAACGGGTGAGGTCACAGCCAAGGCAGTGGAGGATGTCAGAGAACAGTATGCCCGACTTGAAAATGTTTTTGAAAAATATCTGAAACCATTGAAGCCGAATGTGCTTATGGAGTGACGCAATGCCTATTATAAAATACATTGCGGTTCATGGCTCTCCGCTGAAACTTCTTGAATATGTGACTAATGAAAACAAAACGAGCAACACGCTCACGTCATCAATAAATTGCTCAACAGATCCGCATATTGCATACAAGGAAATGGAGCAGGGCTTTGAACATTTCAGCGGTCAGCGATTCTGGAAGAAGTCGCTTTTTATGAAAAATGAAATTCTCGGCGGAAAAGAACGTGTGCGGCTGCATCATTACATTCAGTCATTCAAAGCCGGCGAGCTTACGGAAAGTGAAGCTCACCGCATCGGCGTGGAATGGGCACAGGAGGTTTTCGGGAACAAGTTTCAGGTTCTTATCTCCACCCATACGGACAAAGGTCATTACCATAATCATTTCGTTGTATGTCCGTATGATGATGACGGAAAGCTTTGGAGAGCCGATAAAAAATCTCTGAACCGATGCAAGGCAATATCGGACAGGATTGCTCTCAGACATCATATCAGCATTATCGAGCGTCCGAAGAAAACTTACAACCACAAGTATGGCGATTATCTGTCACGGCAGCGGAGAAACTCGTGGAAAGAAAATCTGAAAGCCGAGCTTGATGAACTTGTTATGCGTGATGATGTCTGCAGCATTGATGATCTTACAGAGAAGCTCAAAGAAAAAGGCTACGGCGTAAATCTCTCATATCTGCAAATGCAGGGTAGGACACTTGATATGGGCGAGTATCGTGGGTTCAAGCTGTCGATTTTCTTTGATACCCTAACAAAGTACGTTATCCAAATCTGATTTCAGACGGAGTAACTCCATAGCATTCTCTGATTTTTCTGCTCATGTCACTCTGACTGCAAAATCCTGTGTTTGCGGCAATATCGGACAGCTTCATGCCGGTATATCGTATAAGCTCACAAGCTCTTGTGCAGCGTATGTGGGTAAGATATTCACGGGGTGACATTCCCGTTTCCGCCTTGAATGCGTGAGAAAGATAACCCTCGCTGATAAAATTATCGGCGGCAATATCCTCAATTTTTATGCTGTCCGCATAATTTTGCTCAATATACGTCCTGACCTTTTCCGAAAGAATTTTTCCCGAACGCTTAGCAGTTTTTTCATTCTGTGGTCTGCAAACATCGAAAAATTCCGACACGATATCAAGTGCCGCACTCAGCTCCGAGTAAATATTTCCGCCATACAAAAATATATCAGCCATTTTTTCAAAGCCCGACCGAATTTCGGGCTTATTTTTTATCACGATGATACCGCCCTTGCTAATGTCCGTCAGTATTGAAAATAGATCGGGACGGCTAAGCTGATTTTTCAGCTCCCACGGGTTTATTATTGTAATAAATCGCTTGTACTCTATATCCTTTTCTACAGTTACATCATGAAGCTGTCTGCTTTTTATAAGCGCAGAATCTCCGTCGGAAAGAACAGATATAATATCTCCGGTGACAATGTTCACTTTGCCGCTTACGATGTGCATGATCTCGCATGACGTATGAGTATGACAGACATTGTACATGGGATTTTCATAATATCCTGCGTGTTCTATAATTGCCATTTTATCACCCTTTTTATCATATCACACATCGGGATAATTTACAACAAAAAACAGCAGATTTTCTATAATAAATAGCAGATAATATAATGCAGTATTCCATAAATTCAGCTAAAATATTGCAAATAACCCTTTTAAGGAGATGCGCTTATGAATATCAAAAAAATTATAGCGTCCGCAGTATGTACAGCAATGATTCCCATCGCTTTAAGCGGATGTACGGACAGTAAAAATCAAGCTGAAACGGAGGAAACTGCTATGCAGACAACTGAAACAACAGCAGAAAAGGAAATACCGCTTGCAAGTGTGAACACAGCTTACAAATCTGTTACTGTTGACGGAAACACAACAAATATGGACAAGGGTACGGTATGGCGTGGTCTGGGCGTTATAACGGGAAACAATTCCTCACGTCTTCTTATGGACTACAAAACGGAAAACCCCGATGCATATTGGGAGATAATGAACCTGCTGTTCAAGCCCGATTACGGCGCAGGTCTTACTCACGTTAAGATCGAATTCGGCACGGACGTTAATTCTTCATCGGGTACAGAGCCTTGTATAATGCGTTCAGCCGATGAAGAAGCGGACGTTACAAGGGGGGCAGGCTTTATGTTTGCGGCGGACGCTCTCTCCATAAATCCCGATATTACCGTTGATCTGCTCCGCTGGGGAGAGCCAAAGTGGGTAACAGACGCATTTGCTGAGTCCCTGGAGGCAGGCTTTGAAGCAAGATACAAATGGTATAAGGCTGCTATTGAAGGTGCGTTCGATACATACGGAATGAAATTCACCCACATCAGTGCCGACGCTAACGAGGCAGAAAAGGTGGACACCGATTGGATAATATATTTTGCCGACAGGCTGGAAAATGAAACTGATGAGCGGTACGATTACGGTGCGATAAAGATAGTTGCTTCCGATGAGATAGGTTCATGGAAGATCGCGGACGAAATGACAGATAACGAAGCTCTGCGAAACGCAGTTGATATTCTTGCCGAGCATTATAACACTTGGGCAAGCGAAAAGGCTAAGCTTCTGAACAAAAACTATGGCAAAGAGATCTGGTATTCCGAGGGAGTTGCTTCCACGAATATTGCAAAGCTGGCGGTGCAAAGCAACGGCAGCGGCATTAACGGCACAAACGGTGCTCTTGACGTATGCAATCGCATCATCAACGGTTATTACAACGGCAGAATGACCATGTATGAGTATCAGCCTGCTGTGGCAGCGTATTATTCGGGAGCAAAATATTTTCCAAAATCACTGATAAATGCACAGAACCCTTGGAGCGGTTATTATGAAGCGGACTGCGGTGTATGGACTTCCGCACATTTTACCCATTTTATAAAGAACGGCTGGAGATTTATCGACAGTGCCTGCTATGGTGACGGCAAGGAAAATCACTACATTTCCGAGTCAACTAACAATTATATGGCCGTTACCGATACGGAAACGGGAGATTATTCTATCATCATCTGCAACGACAGCGAGGAGCAGCGCAATTACACCTTTACCCTTGAAAATATGAAGCAGGCAGAAGCACCGTTCACAATTTGGGAAACAAGAGGTCCCGATGAGGGTCAGGCTTACAACGAAAATTATTTCAGGAACATCGGCACCTTCCGTCCCGTTGAAGCCGAGGGAAAATATTCCTATTCTATCGAGGTAAAGCCTTATTCCATAGTTACTGTTACAACTCTTGACAATACCGCAGATACTTCCGTTTACAACTGCAGGTATGATGATATTCCCCTTGATATAAATTATTCCGATGATTTTGAATACTCCGAAGAATTTCTCTCTGCAAGAGGAAACGCTCCCCTTTACACTACCGATCAGGGCGGAGCCTTTGAGGTTTCGGAAATTGACGGAAACAAGGTGCTGATGCAGATGATAAATGCCGATAACAAGCCTACCGATTGGCGTTACAGAGGTACTCCCAATCCCATTACCTCTCTCGGCGATGACCGCTGGGCAAATTATTCTGCGAAAATAGATTTTAAGCTTGCGGATAGTGCTGCGGATAATTATATTGCGCTTGGCGTTCGCTATCTCACAGCAGAGCTTGATTCATGGTCAGCGGAAAACGGCTACAGCATAAGAGTATATCCTAACGGAAAATGGGAGCTTAAAAAGAATGCACAGACAGCAGACAGCGGAGAAATTGACGGCTTTGACAGTTCGGTATGGCATACGGTAAGAATCACCGCCGCAGGAAAGCATATATCCGCAGAGCTTGACGGTACAGAGCTGACCGCCTTTGACGATGATATTGCTTTTGCAAATTCGGGACGAGTTTCGATCGGCAGCGGTCTTTACAACAATATTTTTGACAATATGAAAATATCTCCTGTGGACGGCTGCAAACCCACAATTACAAGAGTTGACGATCACGATCCGTCCGTTACCTATAACGGTGACTGGTACAGAACCGTTCCCGACAGCTATCTTAATTTCAACAGAACAATTTCCCGTGCGGAAATTGCCGAGGGAGATACGGGCGAAAAGAGCTTTGAGTTCAGCTTTACGGGCGATCGTTTTGCGATAATCGGTCAGACCGACCCTGCGGATATTGAAGTTTATGTTGACGGAGAATTGCTTGAAACAAAGAAAAATCCTTGGGGAGCACTTGCAAGACAGTGCAGCTATTCTGCGGAGGTTCCCGAGGGCGAACACACGGTAAAGATCAAGGTCATAGGCGGTTCCTATACTGTTGACGCAATAGAATATTGAGGTGCGAAATGTTTGAAATAAAGGATAAATTCTATCTGAACGGAAAGCCGTTTAAAATAATTTCGGGAGCATTCCATTACTTCCGAACCGTTCCCGAATATTGGCAGGACAGACTTGAAAAACTTGTGAATATGGGCTGCAATACTGTTGAGACCTATATTCCTTGGAATTTTCACGAACCGAACAGGGGACAGTTTATTTGGGAGGGAATGCGTGATATATGCCGATTTATCGAAACAGCACAGGAATTGGGACTTTATATAATAATTCGACCTTCACCCTATATCTGCTCGGAATGGGAATTCGGCGGTCTGCCTGCATGGCTCCTTCGTGACAGGAATATGCGGCTTCGGTGCAGCTATGAACCGTATCTTAATGCTGTAAAGAATTATTACAGTGAGCTTATCCCGAAGCTGGTGCCTTATCAGATAGACAGGGGCGGCAATATAATTTTAATGCAGATCGAGAACGAGTACGGCTATTACGGCAACGATAAGGCGTATCTTGAATTTCTCCGTGATACTATGAGAGAGCTTGGTATAACCGTTCCCTTTGTAACCTCGGACGGTCCATGGAGTGAGCCGATATACAAATCGGGAATGGTGGACGGTGCGCTGCCTACGGGAAATTTCGGCTCCGGGGCAGAGTGGCAGTTTAGTCAGATGAAAAAATTCATCGGTGATGACAAGCCCCTTATGTGTATGGAATTCTGGAACGGCTGGTTTGATGCATGGGGAGATGAGCATCACACAACTTCTCCCGAAAAGGCGGCGGCGGAGCTTGACGAGCTGCTGAAACGTGGCAGCGTTAATTTCTATATGTTTGAGGGCGGCACCAATTTCGGTTTTATGAGCGGCAGAAACGGCGGAAGCAGAACAGGGGACGTGACCTCATACGATTATGACGCTCCTCTCACGGAGGACGGACAGATAACCGAAAAATACAGGCTTTGCAGGGACGTTATCTCAAAATATACAGACATAGCGGAGATACCTCTTACAACAAATATTAAACGGAAGGCTTACGGAAAAATTCCCTGCACGGGCAAAGCTGATCTGTTCTCAGTCCTTGAAAAAATTTCCGAGCTTGTTTGTTCAAATTATCCGCTGACAATGGAGGAGATCGGACAGAATTACGGATATATTTTATACCGCACCAAAATCAGGGACGGCGAGACGGTGAACGAGATACGCATGGAAAACGCTGCCGACAGAATAGAGTGCTATCACAACGGTGAATATGTTTATACTGCCTTTGCAGAAAATATTCACGAAAAATTTGAGCCGAATGAAAAGCGCTCAGGCGGAATTATTGACATGCTTTGCGAAAATATCGGGCGTGAAAACTTTGGAACGGGTCTTGAAAATCAGCGTAAAGGTATTTGCGGCGGTGTTAAGATAAACGATCACCGACAGTTCGGCTTTGAGATCTTTCCGCTCCCTCTTGATGAAGAACAGATAGGAAAACTAAGCTTTGATGAGGGATATTTTGCGGGCGTTCCTGCTTTTTACAGATTTGGATTTGAAGCCGATGAGCTTTGTGATACGTTCCTTGAGCTGGACGGGTTTGGTAAGGGCTGTGCTTTTGTAAACGGATTTAATCTGGGTCGTTTCTGGGATATAGGTCCTCAGAAGAGGCTGTATCTGCCTGCGCCTTTGCTGAAAAAGGGAATGAATACGATCATTATCTTTGAAACCGAAGGCAAAGCCGCAGATGAGATATACCTTGCGGATGAAGGCAGACTTGGTTAATGGATTTATAATCGCATACATCAAGGGGCTGTTGCACGGACATCATTTATGGATGTCTTGCAACAGCCCTATTTTCGTTTTATAAATGTGCATAAACGGCAAATATTGCGTTATACTAAAATTAGAATTAAACTCGTTTTCGTTTGAATTGTTTACGGATCTTTACAGGGCGTTATTTCAGCACCTCTCCGAAAAGCTTTGCAAGCTCCTCGTTTTTTCCATTTGGATAATCGTCATACAGTCCGAAAGGCAATTCATTGTACACATGATAATCAAATCCGATGTTGTATTTGCGGCATATACTTATCATATCTCTTACCCAACCGACACCGTTGCGGCCGTTTTCAAAGCCTTCCGAAATAACGCCGAATTCGCCGAGATAAATCGGAACGTTATGCTTTTCGGAGAACTTTACATACGGCATAAAGCCTTCTTCAAGATAATCCTTGTCAAAGTTGCGGATATTTTCGCTGAGTGACATATCCATTCTTATCTCGGGCGAGCTGCTGTCGGATTTTATATATCCCGATATCATATACTTATATTCCTTTTTCATCTCAAACCGCTTGAAATTCTGTACATACACCGAGGTGGTTCCCGATATCTTCAAGCAGCCCTTAGCATTGTTTCCGTCACCATCATAGTATTCGGAAATGCCGCTGCCGTCCTCGCTCCACGGACTGCTGTTCAAGATCCCACCGGAAAAATCGGCTTTAAAGAGCGTTCTGCGCTTTCCTTTCGGGGATATCTCAGTCAGCGTGATATCGTCGAAATATGCTGTACCTCCCTCTCCGAGGTTTGAAGCAGTCACGGCTGCAGTCACGACATTTGCCTTGTTCGATAAAGAAATAGTTTTGCTTTGGAAATAAGACCAGCCGTTTCCTTTGGACGATTTTTTCGAGGCGGCTTCGCAGTTCACCCAGCCGTTTACAACATCCTCACCAACTATCTCCTCGGTGGGGTATGTCATTGTGTGTCCTTTCGTAACTGCCCAGTCGGCGTTCTGGTGCGTGAAGTAAAAAGCATCGTATTTATGAAACTCATAGATGACGTTTTTATCGTTTATTCTTGCAAAAGAGTGTTCGGGAGTAAAGTATTCATACTCTCTTTCTCCGTCAGACTTAACTGCGCTGCCTACACCTTCAACGAATACTGCCTGATATGGTGAAACCTTTCTTATTGCCGAGGTGATTCGCTGCATAAGTTTATTATACTGTTCGTATGTTTGTTCCATAGTATCCTTCATAGGAACAACGGGTTCGTTTATAAGTCCGTAACCCCAGACAGTCGGCTCATTCGCATAACGCTTTGCAATCGTTTGCCAAAGTGCGGTCAGCCTGTCCTGATTGCTTTTATCCGTCCATAGCTCCATTCCGCCGCCCGTTGACTGATAGCCTCCCTGCGGACAATGCATATTTATGATTATGCCCATACCGTATTTTTTTGCCCATTTTATGTTTTTATCGAGCCATTCAAAACCGGATTTCTTATATTTATACGGTTTTTTATCGTCTTCAAACAAGCCGTAGTTGATATAAAATCTTACGCTGTTAAAACCCATTTCCGAAAGCTCTTTGTATGTTTTTTCATTATGATGCGATGTATCGGGAAGGGAGGGATTGCCCCACACAGAATTTCCGAGAGCCATTCCCTGAATGTGGAGTTCCTTTCCGTCTGTTCCGATTATCCTGCTTCCCTCGGCATGAACGAAATCGTCTGCCGAATATTTCTGAGCCGAAACGGTAAATCCTGCCGCAGAAGTCAGCATAACCGCTGCGAAAAAAAGTGCGGTGAATTTTAACAGAAAGCTGCGAAGCTTATTCTTTTTTCCATTCATTTTTATCTACCCCTTTCAGAAGTTTATGTTATACATTTATATTACAATGCTTAAACAGTCCTGTCAAGCGTGTATTTGTTAATTATCATAACAATAAGCTTGATATTTCGTTTAAATCTGGGTGATTAGTCAAAAACGTCGTTTTTTGATGATTCTGTCCAAACTTTGCCCTTACCACTTTTTCCTTACAGACCCTGGCTTCTCATTGCCGCACCCATTACTGCTCTGGTGCTTATGGCAACATTCTGGGCACATCCCGATTGGAGCAATACCGCAAAGATAATTTATACCAACCTCTATTGCAATATATTCGAATATGTGATATAATGTAATAGGG
>ENA-ORMN01003620-ORMN01003620.1-human-gut-metagenome-genome-assembly--contig:-NODE-3620-length-11951-cov-10.841796_pt1 | contig 11951 bp, 8 predicted proteins | sample MGYA00242102_ERZ508993 | MGnify/ENA primary metagenome ERZ508993 (study PRJEB26280, sample SAMEA2338770) | human gut metagenome | biome: human gut; feature: human-associated habitat; material: faeces... | reverse complement strand
CGGGGCGGCCCTGGACGTGGTGGTGCCGGAGCCGCTGCCCAGGGAGCACCCCCTGTGGAGCACCCGGAACCTGCTGCTGACGCCCCACATTTCGGGGAATATGTCCCTGGGCTACACCTGCGACATCAACGTGGATATGTTCTGCCGGGATCTGGAAAACTACGCCGCCGGCCGTCCCCTGGAGCACCGGGTGGACCGGAAGCGGGGCTATTAAAAGCTTGTCCAAAAAGGCTTGCAAGCTGAGCAGGGCCGCCCGGGAGGGCGGCCCTGCTGCTTTATATTACTGCTTTGGCGCCTTCATGGACAGGCTGATGCGGCGCTTCTTTTCGTCCACCTCCAGGACCGTCACCTTTACCACGTCTCCCACGGACACCACCTCCGACGGGTGGCGGATGAACCTGTTGCAGACCTGGGAGATGTGGACCAGGCCGTCCTGGTGGACGCCGATGTCCACGAACACGCCGAAATCCACCACATTGCGGACGGTGCCCGTCAGCACCATGCCGGGGGCCAGGTCCTTGATCTCCAGCACGTCCGTTCGCAGAATGGGGGCAGGCAGGTCGTCCCGGACGTCCCGGCCGGGCTTGGCCAGCTCCGCCGCCACGTCCCGCAGGGTGGGCACGCCAATGTCCAGCCGGGCGGCGGTCTCCTCCCAGCCCAGGGCCTTCACCTTCTGGGGCAGGTCCGCCAGCCTCTCGGCGGACACATCCGCCAGCGTATAGCCGCACAGGGCCAGCAGCCCCTCCGCGGCGGCGTAGCTCTCCGGATGGACGCCGGTGTTGTCCAGCACAGACTTGCTCTCCGGCACCCGCAGGAAGCCCGCCGACTGCTGGAAGGCCTTGGGCCCCAGCTTGGGCACCTTCAGAAGCTGGCGACGGCCGGTGAAGGCGCCGTTTTCCTCCCGGTATTTCACGATATTTTTGGCGGTGGCGGCGTTCAGGCCGGACACCCGGCCCAGCAGGCTGGCGGAGGCGGTGTTCACGTCCACGCCCACGGCGTTGACGCAGTCCTCCACCACCCCGGACAGCGTCTCGTCCAGCCGCTTCTGGGGCATATCGTGCTGATACTGGCCCACGCCGATGGCCTTGGGGTCGATCTTCACCAGCTCGGCCAGGGGGTCCTGCATCCGCCGGGCAATGGACACGGCGCTGCGCAGGTTCACGTCATACTCCGGGAACTCCTCCGCCGCCAGCTTGCTGGCGGAGTATACGGAGGCCCCGGCCTCGTTGACCATCATATAGCTGACGCCGCCTCCCAGGGCCCGGATCATCTCCACCGCCATCTGCTCGGTTTCCCGGCTGGCGGTGCCGTTGCCGATGGCAATATGGGTGACGCCATGGCGGCGTACCAGCTGGGACAGGCGGGCGATGGCCTCCTGCCTCTGACGGGGACCGAAGGTGGGATACACCACGGCGGTGTCCAGCACCCGGCCGGTGCCGTCGATGACCGCCACCTTGCAGCCGTGGGCATAGCCGGGGTCCAGGCCCATGGTCACATGGCCCTTTACCGGAGGCTGCATCAGCAGGGGCTTCAGGTTCAGGCCGAAGTTGGCAATGGCCCCCTCGCAGGCGGCGGCGGTCAGGTCGGACCGGGCCTCCCGCTCCAGGGAGGGGTAGATCAGCCGGTCATAGGCGTCCTCGCAGGCGGCCTTGATAAACTCCATGGCCCGGGACCCGGGATGCACCACCGCCCGGCGCAGAGTCATCAGACCCAGCTCCCGGTCCAGCAGCACGGTGACGGAGAGGACGCCCTCCTTTTCGCCCCGGTTGACGGCCAGGACCTGGTGCCCGGCCAGCTTGGCGATGGGCTGATCAAAGTCGTAATACAGCCGGTAAACGGTGTCCTCCTCCGTGGCGGCCAGACTCCGCAGATGTCCCTGCCGGCGCAGCAGCTCCCGCAGGGTCTTGCGGATGGCGGCATCGTCCGACAGCAGCTCCGCCACGATGTCGTTGGCCCCCTGGAGGGCGTCGGCCAGAGTCTCCACCCCCTTCTCCGGGTCCACATAGTCCCGGGCGGCCTCCTCCGGAGCCGGGCAGTCCCGGCCCTGGTCCAGCAGCAGAAGGGCCAGGGGCTCCAGGCCCTTCTCCCGGGCCACCGTGGCCCGGGTGCGGCGCTTCTGCTTATAGGGGCGGTACAGGTCCTCCACCTCCGCCAGGGTGGCGGCGCTGTCGATGGCGGTGGACAGCTCGTCGGTGAGCTTCCCCTGGCCGTCGATGGCGTTTTTCACCTCCTGGCGGCGCTGGTCCAGGTTCCGCAGATAGCTCAGCCGGTCCTCCAGGGTCCGCAGGGCGGTGTCGTCCATGCTGCCGTGCAGCTCCTTGCGGTAGCGGGCGATGAAGGGGATGGTGTTGCCCTGGTCCAACAGGTCGATGACGTTCTGCACATGGGCCAGGGGCTTGTCCAGCTCCCGGGCCAGAATTTCGGCAATGGTGGGCATAAAATACTCCTTTCTTCCGGGGAAAAACCGGGACGGAGCCTGTCCGTCCCGGTTTTTTCACTTGTGATACAGGCGCTTGATCTCGTACCGGGGCTGGCAGCTGACGTGGATACCCAGGCGCTTATAGAGCTTCTCGTCCTCCTCGGAGAGGATAACGGAGAAGTGGGCATCGCAGCCCCGGAGGTCGTCCAGCTTCTTCAGCACCCGCTCCGCCAGGGGGTTGGTGACGGCGGAGATGGACAGGGCGATGAGCACCTCGTCGGAGTGCAGCCGGGGGTTCCGGTGGCCCAGGTGGGAAATCTTCATGTCGCTGATGGGGGCGATGATGGACGACGGCAGCAGGTCCAGCTCCTTGTCGATACCCGCCAGGGCCTTAATGGCGTTCAGCAGCAGCGCCGCCGAGGGTCCCAGCAGGGAGCTGTTCTTTCCGGTGACCACCCGGCCGTCCGGCAGGACCATGGCCCCGGCGGGGGCGGCGGTCTCCTCCGCCTTTTTCAGGCAGGCCGCCACGGCGGGACAAATATCCGGCGTGACACCGGCCTGCTGCATGATGATCTCCAGCTTGCGCACCACATCGTCGTCGCATTTGCCCCGGACCCGGTCCACCATACCGGCATAGTACCGGCGGAGGATCTCCATCCGGGAGGCCTCCTGGCATACCGCATCGTCCACAATGGCAAAGCCCGCCATGTTCACGCCCATGTCCGTGGGGGACTGATAGGGGGACGCGCCCTGGATCCGCTGGAACATGGCGTTGAGCACCGGGAAAATCTCCACATCCCGGTTGTAGTTCACGGTGGTCTTGCCGTAGGCCTCCAGGTGGAATGGGTCGATCATGTTCACGTCGTTCAGGTCCGCCGTGGCCGCCTCATAGGCCAGGTTCACCGGGTGCTTCAAAGGCAGGTTCCAGATGGGGAAGGTCTCATACTTGGCGTAGCCCGCCCGGACGCCCCGCTTGTTCTCGTGATACAGCTGGCTCAGGCAGGTGGCCATTTTGCCGCTGCCGGGGCCGGGAGCCGTCACCACCACGATGGGGCGGGTGGTTTCGATATAGTCGTTTTTGCCCAGGCCGTCGTCGGACACGATGTGGGCCACGTCCGAGGGGTATCCGGCAATGGGATAGTGGCGATAGCTCCGGACGCCCAGAGCCGTCAGCCGCTTGATGAAGGCGTCCGCCGCCGGCTGCCCGGCGTACTGGGTGATGACCACGGAGCCCACATAGAACCCCAGGCCCCGGAACACGTCCATCAGCCGCAGCACGTCCTCGTCATAGCCGATGCCCAGGTCGCCGCGGATCTTCTTCTTTTCGATATCTCCGGCGCAGATGGCCACCACGATCTCCACCTCGTCCCGGATGGAGGCCAGCATCCGGATCTTGCTGTCCGGCTGGAACCCCGGCAGCACCCGGGAGGCGTGGTAATCGTCGAACAGCTTGCCGCCGAACTCGATATACAGCTTGTCGCCGAATTGCTCCCGCCGGGCCCGGATGTGCTGGGCCTGGAGGGCCAGGTATTTGTCGTTATCAAAACCGATTTTCATATGTGCTCCCTCTTTCCGGTAATTGCTTCAACCTAACTATTATACACGACCGTGCCCGGAGAGAAAAGGCCTTTTTGCATTTTCCCCTCCGGCAAATTTGCCGGTTTTCGGGGCGGGATTTTGGGCGAAACGCGCCGTTGCGTTTTGCCCCCGGCGGGGGTATACTAAAAGGTACACCACATATGCAGGAGGATGCACACCATGCGCTTTCAGGTTTTGCTGAAAAAGGAAAACGTTCCGGGGACCAATTTCTTCCCCTTTTTCGAGACCGACGACATCCAGGAGGCCAAGGACTTCGCCATGCGCCTGGCCTTTGAGGAGTTCAACCTGGTGAAGGTCATGGACACCAAGCGCCAGGAGCTGGTGCGGGACTTTGACGCCGCCATCTATCGGGAGTAACGCGAATACGGACAAAAAAGAGGCGCTGCCGCGGCAGCGCCTCTTCTCAATTGGTGGATCGGGTAAATCAGAACCACAGGCCCCAGGCCAGGAAGCCCAGGCAGGCCACCACGCCGGTGAACAGCAGAACGATGACCAGATAGCCCATGATATCCCGGGCAGACAGCTTGGCAATGCCCAGAGCAGGCAGAGCCCAGAAGGGCTGGATCATGTTGGTCCACTGGTCGCCCCAGGCAATGGCCATGGCGGTGCGGCCGGCGTCGATGCCCAGGTTGGCGCCGGCGGGCATCATGATGGGACCCTGAACGGCCCACTGGCCGCCGCCGGAGGGAACGAAGAAGTTCACGATACCGGCCGCCAGGAAGGACAGCATGGGGAAGGTGATGCTGTTGGAGATGTTCACGAAGAACTGGGAGATAACGCTGGCCAGAGACACGCCCTGCTCGTTGGCAGCCACCATCATGCCCATGATACCGGCATAGAAGGGGAACTGCAGCAGGATACCGGCGGCGCCGGCGGCAGCCTCGCCGATGGCGTCCACGTAGCGGCGCAGGTCACCGTGGAGCAGGATGCCCAGGAACAGGAAGATCATGTTCACGATGTTCAGGCCCAGGGTGAAGCCGTTCTGGACGAAGTAGTAAACGATGTAGGCAAACCCGGCCACCACCAGGATCACCCACAGGATCTTGGAGTGCTCGATGCGGTCAGCGGGGGTCTTGATCTCGTAGGTCTTGTCCTCCTCATCCTGCAGCAGGGTGGGGTCGATGCAGACGGTGTGGGCTTTGTCGGGATGCATGGCGTAGTTGATGAAGGGCATGGCGATCAGGATCACGACGCACATGATGATGTTCACGGGGTGGAACACGGTGGCGGTGATGGGGGCCTGATAGGTCACCTCACCGAAGGCCTTGCCGGCCACCAGGTCCAGGGGGATGGAGCCGGACAGACCCGCGTGCCAGATCACGAAGCCGGAGTAGGCGGAGGCGATCAGCAGAGGATAGTCCACGGTGGGAACGCGGCGGACCACTTCCTTGGCCAGCAGAGCGCCCACCACCAGGCCGAAGCCCCAGTTCAGCCAGCAGCAGATGGTGGAGACCATGGTGGTGATCACGATGGCCTGCATGTTGTTGTGGCACAGACCCGCCACAGCCCGCAGGGCCTTGCGGCAGGGCTTGGCGGAAGCCATGGCGGAACCGAATACCAGAACCAGGGCCATCTGCATGGAGAACGCCAGCAGGCCCCAGAAGCCCTTTGCGTCGCCCCAGGCGTTGAGCACCTTCAGCGGACCCATTCCCGTGGCAAACATGGCGCCGATGAAAACGATGATGCTCAGGATGATGGCGAACAGGAAGGCATCCGGCAGCCAGCGATTGACCACGCGAACGCAGCCGTTGGTGAATTTCTTGAACACAGACTCACTCTCCTTAATTTGGGGGCGCGGCGCACCGCGCTGTTTCGTTTTCCGGTCCGCCGCCCTATACGCAGCGGACCCGTCTATGTTAATTCTATAACAGTCACAGAATGTTTACAATTGCCAAATCGCTGAATTTTTAACGAACATTTTGTGAAGTGTTACAGATTTCTCGGATTTTTCATATATCACGCTAAAATATCGCAGAAAAGCATAAAGAATCAATAAAGTAATGGAGTTTTCGCGTTAAGTTTTTGGTTGGAGTCACCGAGCGACAGAGCAATAAAAACGGATGAGATTCTCCGCTGCGGCGGACAGATTTTCCCGGCAGGAAACCCGCACCTGCTCAAAGGGCAAGGGCAGAGGATTGATGGGGAAGGCGGCGGTGAGGCCCAGCTCATAGGAGATGGCATCCCAGTCCTTGCCAAGGTTCAGCGGCACAGCCACGGCTCCGGCAATGACCGTGCCGTACATGCAGATGACATACTGGTAGCTGTTGCGGGCCAGGATCGCCACACGCTTGCCGCGCACGTCGCCATACTCTGCACGCAGGAACGCCACGAACCGGCGCAGATCCTGGGCATACTGTGCGTAGTGCACCTCGGCCACGCCCTGCTTTTCTTCATCATACCAGCGCAGAGCCACACGGTCTGCAATGTTGGTTTCCATATTGCAAAGTGACTGATACAGCGATGTAATCATTTTTTCCTCCATTTTTATCATCCGATCCGGCGCTCCTGTGTAGGCCAACACAGATCCTTCCAGTCATTTCCAACTGTGCCCAGTATACAATAAGGCCCGTGTCAATGCAAGAGTTTTGCAACATTTAATTCCAAACATTGACAATAAAATCTTGCATATCATGTCGTTTCCAGATGTAAATTCTGCCTTTCGTTGCGAAGCCACCCTGCCTGTGCTATGCTTTTATTGCAGGCTGCAATGTGTCCCCGCCCGCCGGACCGCAATTCAAAATTGACAGTCTGTGCAAAAAGCATTATACTGGGTTCATATCCATACAAAATTTTATCTTTTTCATTCAAAATCTACGCATTGTGCGGCGTCCGGCTCTGATGGAATGTCCCGCGCAAGGAAGGAACCTCCATGGAAGGAACCAAGCCCCGCACCGCCAGCTCCATCGGCATGTTCGACATGCTCAAGGGTGCCGGTATGCTGACCATCGTTTTTGCGCATACCGCCGAGCTTTATCCCATGCAGGCGGTCAGCGGCCTGTCCCTGACCGCGTTTTTCCCGTTCATCTACCGCGAAGCGCTGATGGCCGCCTTTTTTATTGCCAGCGGCTACGGCTTCCGCAAGCGCTCTATCCACAAGTGCATCCACCAGCAGCTCAAAAGCCTGCTCAAACCCTATGCTTACACGGCGCTGTTCACCTGCGTGCTGCACTTTATCATTCATTATAAGACGTTCCAGTACCTGCCCGGCACCATCGGCGAGTCTATCAAGGTCACCGGCGGCTTTCTGCTGGGCCTGCCCCACACGGCCGAGTATTTCGGGCAGGAGTTCTTCTCCTGCGGGCCGATGTGGTATCTGCTGGCGCTGATGGTAGGCTGGGTGCTGCTGGATGTGATCCTGAACATCTTCCCGGAGCGCTATGTTCCATGGGCTGTGGCAGGCTGCGTCCTGCTGGGCTGGGGCGCGAGCCTTGTGTGGGAGCTGCCCTTCTGCCTGATCCAGGGTGCCGTGGTAGTGCCCTACCTCTATATCGGCTTCCTTGCCAAAAAGAAGCATCTGCTGGACGAGCCCCTGCCGCCCAAAGTCTTTGCCGGGCTGCTGGCCGCCACAGCACTCATTGCCGTAGGCGCTCTTGCTACCCGCACCACCGACTGCATCTCGCTGGCCGAGTGGTCACTGGGGCCGCTGAGCATCTTTCTGGACGGTGCTGCAGGCCTGCTTTTCATCCGGCTGTTCATGCGGCTCAGCCATGGCCATGGCCCCATCGTGCACTTTCTGGAAGCGGTGGGCCGCCGTTCGCTGAACATTTTCTGCGTACATACCGTGGAGATCATCGCTATTCCGTGGTATCTGATGGTAGCAAAGTTCTCTGCGCAGCCGGTGCTGGGCATGTGGCTGCAATATGCCATCGCTCTGGGCTCTATCTGGCTGGTGTGTGAGCTGCTGCGTGTACGCCGCGCACTCATCATCCGATTTTTCCCGGCACAGCGCAGAACGCCCGCCGTGCACTATACCTCCCGGCACTGACATGTTTTTCCGGCTGCTGCGGTGCAGCCATCATAAAAGTAAGAGGAGAATCCGGTTATGAACAACGATGTCCCCGAGACCCTTGCTGCGGCCCGCAGCCGCGCTGCTGACTTGGAACAGCAGCTCAAGCTCTCTGACGAAGGTGTATCCCGGCTGGCACAGCGGTGTCTGGAGCTGGAACAACAGGTGCTGAACTATCAGGCCGCACTGGCAAGGCACGGCAGCGACAACGAACCTGCCGCCCTGACCCTGCCGCAGCTGTTCTACGATTCCGGCTCCGGCTATTCCCCGCGGGAATGCCTGACCGTTGCCGAGGATGCCTACGACGAACTGACCCACGAGGTCTCTGCGGTGTTCACCCTGCCCACGGATGCCCGTGCGCTGCGGCTGGACCCCGGTGAGTTGGCCTGCTGCGTGACTGACCTGAGCATCTCGGACGAGCGGCTGGAATGCCGCGCCATGAACGGCATCCAGCTGCAGGAAGACTGCCTGCTGTTTTTGGATGTGGACCCCAACCTGACCGTGTGCAGCACCGTGCCCTTTGCGGCCGGGATGAAGTTTGCCGTGACCTATCATTACTATCCACTGGGCCGCTTCCAGCACGAGCAGCCCGGCAAGGCCCTGCTCAGCGCGTTGAATACCATCAAGCTGCAGGCTGAGGCCGAAAAGAACGATGTTCTGGAACAGCTGCAGGCCGCCCTTGCCGAGAACACCCGGCTGAACAATCAGCTGACGGAACTGCAGAACAGCCGTGCTGCCTATGAAGATTCGCTGGAAAACCTGTACGAGAGCAGCAGCTGGCGGCTTACCGCACCGCTGCGTGCTTTGCGCCGCCTGCTGCGCGGCTGAATCGGATCGCTAAAGGAGTTGTCAACATGTACAGCAGTTACAGCACCCTGCAGCGTAAGCAGCTGACGAAGCAGGTTTATACCGATACCCAGAGCACCTATCTGCTGGTGTATGCACCGGGCCGTCATCAGGCGCTGGAGCACGCACTGGAAAACCAGCTGCACCGCAAGTTCCGGCTGGTGACGGAGCTGGCCCCCGCCCTGACCGACTCGGTGGAGGGCGTGCTGCTGGTCAGCGAAGATCTGGAGTGCACCTCCACCGCCCTGACCTATTTTGCCGCCGCCCTGCGCACCGGTGCCGATTTTGTGGTGTGTGATGCCGCCTTTGGCTTCGATGGCTCCACCGCCCTTTATCTGAGCACCCAGCACATCCCGTGCAGCCGCTGCGCCATGGTATCGCGGAAGCTTCTGGACCGCATCCGCGCCGCTGCCCGCGGCAGGGACAGCGTGACCGAGCTGCTGCGCCTTGCCACCGCCATGGCGGAAAACTGCCACCGCATCCCGCAGTCTTTGCTGCACTTCCGGCGGGAGCTGTGTGCCGACGATGTGTTCTCTGCAGACGGAAAGCGTGCTTTGATCCTGAGCCACGAGCTGACCATGACCGGTGCGCCCATCGTGCTGACAAGTGCCGTGCCGGTGCTGCGCAGCATGGGCTTTGAAGTGGTGGTGCTTGGCCCTGCGGACGACGGCTCGCTGCCGCTGTTTCTGGATGCCGGTGCCGCCGTAGTGACCCGCAGCGACTGCGTGATGAACTCGTCGCTGTGGGGCCTTGCCACCAGTGCCGATTTTGTGCTGGCCAACACCGTGGTAGAGGCTGCCGCCGTGAGCACCCTGAACGGCTCCTTCGTGCCGGTGCTGTGGTGGCTGCACGATGCCTTTGCAGGCTACCCATTCATTGCGCACAAGATTCCCAAAACACTGGGCTCCAATGTGCATGTGTGCGCCGTAGGCTCCCACGCCACTGCCGCCATGCACTCGGTGCGGCCGGACTTCAGCATTGAACAGCTGATCTACGGTCTGCCGGACTATGCGCAGGAAAGCTTCCCGCCCTACGATATCAGCTATGCCGGCGGCCGGCCGCTGTTCGTGACCGTAGGTTCCTTTGAGCCGCGCAAGGGTCAGGATATTTTCTGCAACGCCATCCGCCTGCTAAAGCCCGAGGTGCGCCAGAAGGCTGCTTTCCTGTTCGTGGGCAAGGCGGCGGACAAGAGCCTGAAGAACGCCGTGGATGCACTGGTGGAGGACTACCCGGACACCGTTTTCTACCGCAAGCGTCTGGAACGGCCCGAGATCAAATCCCTGATGGATCAGTGCACCTGCGTGGTATGCGCTTCCCGCGATGATCCCATGCCAACCTTCGTCACCGAGGGTCTGATCTTCGGCAAGCCTTCCATCGTGTCGGAGCACACCGGCACCGCCGGGCTGATCACCGAGGGCGTGGACGGCTTTGTGTACAAAGACGACGACCCGGATCAGCTGGCAAAGGTGCTGGAGCATGCTATCCTGCATCCGGAACAGCTGGCCGCCATGAAAGCTGACTGCCGGAAAATGTACGAGAAATATTATTCCAACGAAGCCTATGTTGCCACCCTGACACGGCTGGTGAACGAATCAACAGTCTAAAAACAAGATAAAGGCAAGGGTCGATGCGTGCATCTGCCCTTGCCTTTTTATCATTCCATCAAAATTGCACAAGAAAATTCCAGTTCCGTTCACAAAGACACAGGCCGCGTGTGTTATACTTTTATCAAATCATTCCGCCTGAAAGGAGCCTGTTCTCTCTATGAGCCAACCCGCCTCTGCCGCACCTTCCCGCAAAAAGACAGTGATCTCGCTGCTGGTGCTCGCCGCACTTACCGGCATCATCGTGCTGCTGTTCAAGGACAACTGGGCCGAGATCACCGCAGCGCTTTCGCAGCTGTCCGCATGGCAGGTGCTGGTGGTGCTGGCCATCGCCGTGGTGGTCAACCTGGTGGTGGGGCAGCTGCCCTCTGACCTGGTGGAGCGGGACATCTCGGACAACAGTCTCTACACCGTCAGCGACACTTCTGTGGACTACCTCTCCGCCCTGGAGCGGGACGTGGAGCTGGTCGTCCTGGCCAGCGAGGACACCACGGACCAGCGCATCACCAAATTTCTGCACAACTATGCCGCCCTGTCCGGCCATCTCTCCCTCTCCTTCGTGGACCCTGTGGAGCACCCCTCCGCCCTGACGGAGTATGAGGCAGACCAGAACACTGTCGTGGTCCGCTGTGCCGACACCGGCAGGCAGCGGGTGGTCCCCTTCTCCGACATTTTGGTGGCCAATCTCATGTCCTACTACACCTATGGCACCTATACCTATTCCGAGTTCGACGCCGAGGGGCAGCTCACTTCCGCGGTGGACTACGTCACCTCAGACAACAGCCACATCCTCTATCTCGCCGAAAACCACGGGGAGAGCGCCTTGGGCGGCTCGGTCACCGACGCCATCAGCAAGGCCAACCTGTCTACCTCCACCGTCAGCCTCCTGCTGGACAACGGGGTGCCTGACGACTGCTCCCTGCTGGTCTTCAACCAGCCCCAGACCGACCTGTCCGCCGACGAGGCCCAGATGGTCCGGGACTACCTGGAGGGGGGCGGCCAGGTGATGATCCTGCTGACCCGCACGGACCTGGCCAACTTCAATGCCATCCTCGCCGACTACGGCCTCGCCATGGCCCAGGGCTATATCGGGGACACCGCCCGGTACTATGCCCAGTACGGCCGCTTCTACTTCAGCGCCACCCTGTCCGCCTCCAGCCCCATCACTGCTCAGTTCGGGGACGACGACCTGACTCTGATCTACGGCGCCCACGGCATGACCCAGTGCGATCCGGTCCGTGACACCATCACCGTGACCCCCTTCATGACCACCACGGAGAGCGGCTACTCCGACGCCGGCGGGCAGACCGGCACCTATATCCTGGGCGCCCAGGCGGAGGAGGAGACCGACGGCGGCACCGCCCGCCTCACCGTCTTCACCACCGAGAGCGTGGTGGACCAGAGCATCCTCACCTTCAACCCCAGCATGGTGAACCTGGACATCTTCCTCAACGCGGCCACCTCCGGCATGGAGGAC
>ENA-ORMN01003615-ORMN01003615.1-human-gut-metagenome-genome-assembly--contig:-NODE-3615-length-11964-cov-4.889411_pt1 | contig 11964 bp, 12 predicted proteins | sample MGYA00242102_ERZ508993 | MGnify/ENA primary metagenome ERZ508993 (study PRJEB26280, sample SAMEA2338770) | human gut metagenome | biome: human gut; feature: human-associated habitat; material: faeces... | reverse complement strand
GCGGTTACATACACAAAGTATGCGCCCTTGCCTTTTAAATTTTATTTTCCTGGCCAAAATTTAATTTTTTACCAATCAAATTAAAGGAGTAGTAGAAATTATGGAGATTATAGGAAGTTTAATATTATCGATTATACAGTCAATTTTATTTTATGGTAAGCAAATTGGAATTTCAATGCTAATATTTGAAATTGTATGCAATGGAATTATTTTATTTGTGCTTAATAAAAAGGAAAAGATACAGAACAAAGCTGGTTTATGGCTTATGGTTCCAATAGTATTGCTAAGTAGTACCTATTTTGTATTTGCTAATAGAACATTTTATGTTGCAAATATATTTGTAATATTTGCTTTAAATTTTATAATGTATGTAAGTTTAACTAATCAAAAAGGTACTTTAACTAATTACTTATATAAGACAGGATTGCTATTTACTGATACTGTGGGAGAATGGAAAGATGGATTGAAATTAAGTAAAGAAGTTGTAAATGAACATTTATCTGTAAAAAAGAAAACTGTAAATTTTAAGAAAATTGCTAAGTCAGTATTAATTGTTTGTGTTGTAGTTGGAATTGTATTAATATTGTTATCATCAGCCGATTCAATATTTGCAAATCTATTTTCTGGCATAGAGCGTATATTTACGCATATTAATACAGCAAATATATTTAATCTAATTTTGAGAATAGTAATTATGGTAATGGTATACTTCTTATTCTTAAGCTTTATTCTGAAAGTTCAAGATGAATTTGAAGAAGATGAATATAAACGAGAAATAGAAGTAAAAGATACTTTTACAATTAAAATGCTTTTAGTAACATTAAATATTGTATACTTGGTATTCTGTTTTATACAAATACAGTCCTTATTTGCTAAAATAAATATTCAAGATTCGTTTGATTACGCAAATTATGCAAGAAGCGGATTCTTCCAATTGATGTTTGTATCTTTTATAAATTTGGCAGTAATATTAATATCAAATAGATATAATGCTAAAAAAGAAAAAAACATAAAAATACTAAATCTTATGTTAGTAGTGTTTACTATCATAATTGCAATATCGTCAATGTACAGAATGCATATGTATGAGATGGAATATGGTTTAACATATTTAAGAATGTTCGTTTATATCATACTAATTATCGAAATAATTGCATTTATTCCAATCGTAAAATATATTCTTGATGATAAGTTTGATTTTATGAAGTGGTGCTTTGGTATTTGCATTGGAGCTTATTGTGTGGCAAACCTTATGAATATTGAAAATATAATTGTAAACAGAAATCTTACAAGAGAGAGCATTAGATCAATTGACTATAATTACTTATCAAATATTGCAAGTGAAGATAGTTATATTATATTGGAGGATAAACTACAAGACCAGAATATAGATTTAAAAGAAGAAACAGCAATTGAGAATATCTTAATAAATATAAAGAAAAATGAAAAAACATTAAGCTGGCAAGAATTTAACATTTCAAAGATGAGAATTCAAAAGAGAAGAACAAATATACGACAAAAGATAGAAGAAACATATAATTTAGATTACGAATAAACTTTATTGTTGTAAATAAATGTGTTATACTAGAACTATTACTGTTTACTAAAATGGGCAGTAATAGTTTGTGTTTTGCAAGAATATATAATATTAACTTAGGAGGAAAGAAAAATAATATGGGAGCAATAGAAATTTTATTAATTAGTATAGGACTTGCAATGGATGCATTCGCAGTTTCTGTTTGTAAGGGATTGGCAATGAAAAAAATGAGCTGGAAAAAGGCTATAATTATAGGCTTGTATTTTGGAATATTTCAAGCTGTAATGCCAGTTATAGGTTATTTTTTAGGGACTACGTTTGAAAGATTTATAACATATGTGGATCACTGGGTTGCTTTTATTTTATTAGTTGGAATTGGAATAAATATGGTAAAAGAAGCTTTTGATAAGGAAAGTGAAAATAGGAATGATAATGTAGATATGAAGACAATGCTAGTTTTATCAATAGCAACTAGTATAGATGCATTGGCTATTGGAATTACTTTTGCATGTTTGAAAATACACATAGTAATGCCTGTTATAACAATAGGGTTGATAACATTTATAATTTCTGTAATAGGTGTAAAAATTGGAAATCGATTTGGTAATAAATACGAGAAAAAAGCAGAAATAATGGGCGGAGTAATATTGATTTTATTAGGAATAAAAATATTATTAGAACATTTAGGAATAATAAATTTTTAAAAATATTGCAATATAAATTTTTAAAGTATATAATAATAAAAACGAAAAAAGGAGAAAACTATATGAAAAAATCTTTAATTGTAATTATTGTTATTGTTTTATTATTAGGAGGCTTATTAATTGGAAGCTATAATGGAATGGTTTCAAAGAGAGAGACTGTAGATACGGCATACTCTAATTTGGACGTAACATTGCAAAGAAGAGCCGATTTAATTCCTAATTTAGTAAATACAGTAAAAGGTTATACAAGCCATGAAACTGCTGCTATAGAGCAGGTAACAAATGCTAGAACTAAATATTTAAATTCATCATCTACAGATGAGAAAATAGAGGCCAATAATGAAATTTCAAAAGCATTATCTAATTTATTGGTGGTTGTAGAAAATTATCCAGACTTAAAAGCATCAACAAACTTTACACAACTTTCTGATGAGTTAAGTGGAACAGAAAACAGAATTGCTGTTGCAAGAAGAGATTATAATGATGCCGTTAAAACTTATAATTTATCTATAAAACAATTTCCTAATAGCATATTAGCTGGAATGTTTGGATTTAATACTGCAACATATTTTGAAGCAAGTGAATCAAGCAAAGATGTACCAAATGTATCTTTTGAATAAGAATAATAAAAGGAGAAAAAATTAGGAGTTATTTAATGTAAAAATGAAATAACTTCTAATTTATTAATTAGTATGGAAAAAAGAAAATTTTTAATAGGATGCTTAATTTTTATAGTAGTTTGTTTAGCTATTTTTAATAAATCAAGAGCTGTTGTTAGTCAAACAAGTGATTTTTATGTGAATGACTCGGCAGGAGTATTAGATAACAGTTTGAAAAATTATATTATATCAACAAATAAATCTTTGTATTCACAAACAGGAGCACAAATTGTGGTAGTGACTGTAAATAGTCTTGATGGTGATGCTATAGAAGATTATGCCAATAAGTTGTTTAGACAATATGGAATAGGAGATAGCAAGAAAAATAATGGTGTGTTAATTTTACTTTCTATTCAAGATAGAAAATGCAGAATTGAAGTGGGATATGGATTAGAAGGAACATTAACCGATGGAAAGACTGGAAGAATACAAGATGATTATATGGTTCCATATTTTAAAAATGATAATTGGCAAGACGGCATAAAGAATGGTTATAATGCAGTTTTACAGGAAGTAAAGAATGAATACAACGTCACAGTTGATGGGAGTGTAGAGCCTGTAAAAGATGAAGAGACAAGTCTTTTTGAAACATTAGCAACTATATTTATAATTTTGATTATACCATGCTCTTTAGTTTCGTTGTTCAGTAGCCACACAAAAAAAGTTATAAGGTGGATTTCAGCCATTTCAGCTATTTTTAGTTTTATACTATTTATATTTTTAGATAGTGATATTTTACTAATGATATTTATGATTAGTGGATTTCTATTTCTTGTAACATTAGGTTCTGGAAGAGGCGGACGTTTCGGAGGAGGCTATGGTGGTGGAGGATTTTCATCAGGCTCTTCAGGAGGATCCTTTGGAGGTGGAGGTTCTTCTGGCGGAGGAGGCTCTTCAAGAAGTTTTTAACAAGGCGAAAGAATGAATTAAAATCTACCTAGTAAAGTGTTAAATTTTACTAGGCAGATTTTTTAATGTAATAATTTCATAAAAAATTGTTCTGTACTGATTTCAGGAACCCTATTGTTTCTTTTTAGAAGATATAAATAATTAGGGTCTTTGGTTATTATGTTTATACCACTCGTACATGATAGACTTGCTTTAAATCCAAGATTTTTTACAATTGAATTTGATTCTTTAGAGACTGCTCCAAATGGATATGTGAATGTATTTGGTTGATATCCATTGCAATTGTTTCTAAATTCTTCTTGTAGCTTATTTAAGTCATTGCTTAAAAAATTAGAATAGTGCTCAGCACTTTCAGAAGACGTTTTTTTGCAACCGTTTCTGCCATTATTCATAGAATGCAAATTATATGTATGGTTTTGAAATTCAATATAACCATCAGTAATTAATTCATTTATATCTTTCCAACGTAAATAACCATAATTAGGGTTGGCTTCATCTGACTCTGTGTATCTATCGGAATATTCTCCAACAATTGAAATTACAGCTTTCATGTTATATTTGTGAAGAAGTGGAACTGCGTAGCTTAAATTATTATAATAACCATCATCAAATGTAATGATAATAGGCTTTTCAGGAAGCGGAGCATCATCATAAACATAATTTATTAGATCGGTCATTGTGATTGTAGAATAACCTTTGCTTTGAATGTATTTCAAGTCATCTTCAAAAATGTTTGGGTGAACAATGTAAGTACTTTTTTGAGATTTTAACAGACTATGGTACATTATAATAGGTAACTCAATTTCATCATCACTTTTAGCAAATGAAAAGCTAAATAAAAATGAAAACAGAGAAACCATAGCTACAAAACTTAAAATAATTTTATAATTAAATCTAATAACTTTTAAAATTTTCATACTTAATAATATGCTACAAATGATATTTAATGAATATATATAAATGTAATTTGTAATAGCTGTGTAATCAATGATTAATAGAGGTTCATTTTACGGTAATAGATACGAATATTTTCAAACCCCTTGCAATATTAATGTAACAGTTATATAATAATCTACGAATTAGGAGATATAATTATATTTCCTTAATAACGCTTCTTTTTTAAGGAGAAAGTATTATGAAAAAATTTTTAAAAACGTACAAGTCAGTTATTATACTTTTGGCTGCGATAATAATTGGCGCTATTGTGGGGATAGCATTTAAAGAAAAAGCAGCTGTCTTAAAGCCCTTCGGGGATATCTTCCTAAATTTACTATTTGTAGTAATAGTTCCGCTTATATTCTTAAGTATCACAACATCAATTGCGAAAATTAAACAACCAAAGAGATTAGGAAAAATAATGATTACTATTTTCTGTGTATTTATAGTAATGTCGTTAGTTTCTGTTCTTGTTGGAGTTTTATCAACGTATTCATTTAAACTTGTAAATACGGATGATGGAGCAAAAATAAGAGCCGAGTTGGAAGAACAAAGTGGAACGGCGGAAACCACGGAAACGGAAGATTTAAATATTTTAGAGAGAACTGTAAATGTACTTACAGTTAGTGATTTTAACAAACTATTATCAAAGGAAAATATAATTGCAATTGTTGTATTTTCAATTTTATTCGGAATAGCCATAAAAATGGCTGGTGAAAAAGGAGAACCACTCGAAGAAGTTCTAGAATCAGCATACACTGTTATGTTGAAATTTGTACAATTAATATCGTACTATTCGCCAATAGGATTGGGCTGCTATTTTGCAGTGCTAGTTGGAACATTTGGTGGTCAAATTGCACTAGGATATGCTAAAACTTTTGTAATATATACATTAGTATCTATTGTTTATTATGTGGTTGCTTATTCTTTATATGCATTTATAGCAGGAGAAAAGAAAGGTGTAGTAGCAATGTGGAAAAACATTGTATCACCAACAGTTGTAGCTTTAGCAACATGTTCGTCAGCTGCTGCTATACCATCAAATACAGAGGCTGCAAAAAGAATAGGAGTTTCTGGAGATATTGCAGAAACAACGGTACCTCTTGGAACAAGTTTTCATAAAGATGGTTCAATAATCGGGTCAGTCTTTAAGATAATGTTTTTAGTATGTTTGTTTGGAACTAGTGCAAGCATATGGCAGGTTATGATTGTGGCATTAATTGCTAATTTATTAGTTACTGCAGTGCCAATAGGTGGTGGAACAATATCTGAAATGATGATTTTATCTATGATGGGCTACCCAGTAGCAGCACTACCAATACTTACAATGGTTGCAACAATAATAGATGCACCTGCAACTGTGTTAAATTCTGTTGGAGATTCGGTTGCATCAATGATGGTGGCAAGAGTTGTAGACGGTAAAAATTGGCAAGAAAAAAACAATAATCAAAATAAAAATTAAACAATAAAATTTTAACTTATTTTCTGATGAGAAAATAAGTCGCTTAGAGCGAGATGTGTCTTAAAAAAACTATTGCACAAAAAAGTCTATTGTGATATTATATACACGAGTTGTGCTCAAATGGATATTATATAATGAGCAACAAAGAAAGGAGAGCATTGCAGTTTTACAATGCACAATAGAAAATGGACAATAAAGAGACGATATTAAAAGCAGAAGAATTATTAAAAGTAAATAAACAAGAGAATGTATTAAACTTTTTTAAAAAGTTAAGTGAAGATAAAAAAGTAAAATTAGCAGAAGAAATTATAAACTTAAATTTTGAACAATTAAATAAATTATATGCTGAAACAAAAACAGAGCCAGAAATATCTGAAAAAAAGATTACACACATTAAATATGTTGATGAATATAAATTATCTGATGAAGCTCAAGAAAAATATACAAAGCTTGGAGAAGATGTAATAAAAAATAACCAATACGCTGTTGTTACAATGGCAGGAGGTCAAGGAACTAGACTTGGACACAAAGGACCTAAAGGAACATTTTTAATAGATGTTTTACCTGAACCTAAATATTTGTTCCAAATATTAGCCGAAAATCTAGAAAGAGCTAACAAAAAATATGGAATCATTTTACCATGGTACATAATGACAAGTACAGAAAACAATGCAGAAACTGTAAAGTTTTTTGAAGAACACAATTATTTTGGATATCCAAAGGAAAATGTAAAATTCTTTATGCAAGGAAATTTACCATTATTAAAAAGAAATGGTGATTTAATAATAGATGAAGATTATTCTATTAAAGAGGCTGCAGATGGAAATGGCTGTATATATGGTGCAATGGCTAAGAACGGAATAATTGAAGAAATGAAACAAAAAGGCATTAAGTGGATATTTATCGGTTCTGTTGATAATACAATTTTGAACATGGTTGATCCAATTTTAGTTGGTCTTACAATAGATGAAAAACATGAGGCTGCCTCAAAATCTGTTGCAAAAGCAAGTCCCAAGGAAAAGGTAGGGGTATTTTGCAAGATAAATGGAGTTCCATCTGTTATAGAATACAGTGAATTACCAGAAAAAATGGCAGAAGAAGTAGATGAAGATGGTGAATTGCTATATGGAGAAGCACACATAATGTGTAACTTATTTAGCATAGATGCACTTGATAAAGTGTCTAAAATACATTTACCATACCATGTAGCAGAGAAAAAGTCTAACTATATGAATGATGATGAAGAATTTATAGAAGTTACAGAACCTAATGCTTATAAATTTGAAGCTTTTATATTTGATGCATTTAATTTCTTTGATGATATATCAATTTTAAGAGGAAGAAGAGAGAAAGACTTTGCTCCAGTAAAAAATAAAACTGGAAATGATAGCCCAGAGACTTCAAGAGAACTATATAATAATTATTGGAAAAACAAATAGTTTTTTTAAAATTAAAATATAAATTTATTATTTTACTGAAAAAATAAGTGCATACAATAAAATGTGTATGCACTATAATCTTTTGAAATCTTATATACCTGAAATTAAAAAGTTTAAAATTTAGTAAAAAGGAAGGAAAGTCAATTATGGAAAATTGTAAAATAACAGAATTATATAATCTTGATGAAACAATAGCTAAGGACTTATTATCAAAATATACATATCCATGGGAAGTGTTAGCTCATATAAATGATTTTATTTTAGAATTAGGAGCAACATTACCAACAGACGAGTATAATAAAATTGGTGATGATGTATGGGTACACAAAACTGCAACAGTATTTGAAAGTGCTTATATACATGGACCAGCAATAATTTGTAAAGATGCAGAAGTTAGACACTGTGCTTTTATTCGTGGTAAAGCAATTGTTGGAGAGGGAGCTGTTGTTGGAAATTCTACAGAGTTAAAAAATGTTATATTATTCAATAAAGTACAAGTTCCTCATTACAATTATGTGGGAGATTCAATATTGGGATATAAATCTCATATGGGAGCTGGCTCAATAACATCAAATGTAAAGTCCGATAAAAAATTAATAGTAATAAAAAATGAAACAGAAAAAATAGAAACAGGAATAAAGAAAATAGGCGCAATGCTTGGAGACAACGTAGAAGTTGGCTGCGGGAGTGTATTAAACCCTGGTACTGTAATTGGAAAAAATACAAACATATATCCGCTTTCATCTGTAAGAGGAGTAGTTCCAGCAAATAGTATTTATAAAAATAAAAATGAAATAGTAGAAAAAATATAAAAGTAGAGGTAGAAATATTTGTAATATGCAATATTTCTATTTTTATGCAAAAAAATAGAATAAAAATAGAAAAAATCTTATTAAGTAACATACTTAACGAGATTTTTTTTATGCTTTTATTATATCAAAAGAGTAAAGAAAATCAAGAGTTATTTTTAATTTTCTTGCCAAATAAAAATGAAAAAAAGAGAAATTGGGTAAATTTGAAAAATATTAAAAATGGCTTAATATAAGGTAAATTGGTTATTATTGCTTATCATTAAGTATGTTACTTAATAATAAGCTAGGAGGAAAAAAAATACATGAAAACAAAAGAAGTAAGAGGAATTACAATAATTTCGCTAGTAGTAACAATAGTAGTTTTATTAATATTAGCAGGAGTAAGTGTAAGCGTAGTAATTGGAAATAACAATTTATTTGATAAAGCAAAAAGTACACAAAAAGTACAGACAATAGCTGGAATAAAAGAGGCATTGGAACTTGAAAAAGCAGATATTCAAGTTGAAAGCAAAACTGTAAATTTAGAAAATTATTTGAAGCAAATAAGTACAGGAAAGAAAAATTATGATTTGAGTTCAACAGAAAAGATAGATAGCAAGAATGCATACATTATAATTAATGACCAATATAAATTTTTGTTAAAAGATAAGGAAAATGGAGATGTAGAAATAACGTATGAAGGAGTAGCAGTTTCTGGAGATTTAACATTATCTTCATATGATGGAACATATACGTATCCAAACAGTGGCAGTTTCGAGATAACAAATAATGCTTCTGGAGGAGAGCTAACAGTAAAATCAGATGCACCAAACATTGCCACGGCAACTCTTGAAAAAAACACAGTAACAGTAAAACCACGGTATAACAGCAGGAAAGGCAAATATTATAGTAAAAAGTTCTGCAAATGGAGAATATGCAGAAAACAAAGTAATACATGTAGCAACAGTTGAAAATGGCACAATTAGTTTATCAGCAACACCATATGAAGGAACTTATGATGGACAAACACATCAGAATTTACAGTTACAGTAAAAGCAAGCAAAGCAGGATATAAAACGCAAACAACAACGGAAACTGTAAAAGTAAATAAAGCGTCTGGAAATTTAACACTATCGGCAACTAGTGGAACAATAGCATATCCCAATAGCACAAGCTTAACAGTAAGTAATAATACAGGAAGTTTAAGTGTTTCTTCAAGTAATTCAAACATTGCATCTGCAAGTATAAGTGGAAACACAGTAACAATAAAATCTGGAACAACAGCAGGAAAGGCAACAATAACAGTAACAAGTGCAGAGGCAAGTAATTATAATGCAAAATCTGCAACATATGAAGCAACAGTAAATAATGGAACAATAAGCCTAAGTGCAACACCTTACATAGGAACATATGATGGAAAGGCACACAATGCATTAACAAATGTAAGTGTAAATCCAAGTGATGCAAAGAAAGAGTATTCAATAAATGGGGGCGCGTATAGTACGACAATGCCAACAATAACCAATAGTTCATCATTTACAGTAACAGTAAGAGCAAGTAAGGTAGGTTATAAAACACAAAGTACAACACAAACAGTGAAAGTAAATAAAGCAAATGGAAACCTAAGCTTATCATCTTATAGTGGTACAATAAATTATCCAAATAGTACTTCATTTACAGCAAGTGGTACTGGAAGTATAAGTGCATGGTCATCAAATACAGGAGTAGCTACGGTCAGTGTAAGTGGTAATACAGTAACAGTAAAATCAGTTGGAGCAGGAAGTGCAAATATAACTGTAAAGAGTGCATCTAACACAAACTATAATGAAAAAACAGTAACGTATTCTGTAACGGTAAAATATCAAACATTTACAGAAAATTCAGGAGTTGGTTATTATGCAGATACAGATGAAAATGGAACGGTAGATGGAATAATATTTGCAGACTTTAAAAACGGTGGAAGTGGCTACTGGGGAGTGTCTAGTGATCCTTACACGATACCTACTAAAACGGGGCTAGAAGAATATTATGTAAGTAAAACAAATTATAATGGTCCATTTGGAACAAAAGATGTATTATCTGCAAGAGGAAGTGGAAATGCAAGATTTAATGTAATGGCATTAAGTGATTACAATAATGGAACTAAATATTATTTTAAAGATGCGAAAAATATAAAATCAGGAGAATGGAGCATGCCTACTATAAATACATGGATAACATTTGCAGGACAATTAAATATAAGGAAAACAAATCAATACCGTGAATATGGACTAAAAGATACTTATTGGTCGTCAAGTGGAGAATATATAGGACTTTATAACGGTTTTACATATTCTTATAGCCCCTATGAAAAGTTCCCTGTGCGTCTATCTAGGACTTTCTAATTTTGTTGAAAATTATTCAAGAAAAAATATAGGATAAATATTATAAATACAAAAAACATGCATATTCCCGACCACTTTTGATACACTAGTATTAAAAAGTGGTCGGGAAGCTTGAGTTTTTATGAATAGTGTAATAATATTATGTACTAAAGTGCTCCTCCGTCGCAATGGAACTAATAAAGAAATAATATTAAAAAAATAAACCAGTATTTTTAAGTTTAAAGATTTGAATGACTTTAGAAATATAAAAAAAGCTGAAATAATCAAAATTAACAAGAATTATACCTCTATTTAAAAAATTCAGACTGCATATAAATGACAGCCATTATCTTAAAAAAATTGCACAAACCCCTAAAATGTGCAAAATTTTACCTATTCTTTTATTAAACAGACAAGTATAATTCTTAAGTTAATTTATCCCATATTTCCCAAATTTACTACTTTTACATTGAAATTAAATAGTAAATGATGTTTTATAACAATAGCCAAGCCATCATCATAAAAATGTAAATTAAAACCATGTTTAACTTACAAATAACATTTTTGTGACAAGTAGTATAAAATTGTTACTAAAACATAATAAATAGAACAAAAACCAAGTAAAAATAAAATAATACAGAATAAAGTTATAAATAAAAAAGTGATTAATGCAACATAAAGACATATAACATGAATAAAAAAGAAAGTGAAGAAAATATCTGGGAAATTATCGGATTTATAAAAGTATCATCTTCACGGTACAAAACAATAAAGTCATTGTCTGGCAATGATTATAAAATGCCTTCTGAAATTGCAAAAGAAACCAATTTACGTCCAACACAAGTATCCAGTGCATTAAATGATTTGAAAAGTAAAAAACTAGTAATATGTCTCAATGAAAATGCTAAAAAAGGCAGACTTTATAAAACAACAAAATTAGGATTGAAAATACTTGAAATATTAAAATAGCTATTTTTGATATCCAATAAAAATTATAATAAAAAAAGAAAAAGTTAAGAGAATAAGAGAAATTCTCTTAAGGACTAATTTTTATAGTGTTTCCTGTTTGGAAATTGTTCCAGTAGGAAGTTATTATATATTCACCAGCCATTAATCTGATTCTTAGGCTTGCAATACCGTCTTCATTAGTGATTCTGTGATAGA
>ENA-ORMN01003607-ORMN01003607.1-human-gut-metagenome-genome-assembly--contig:-NODE-3607-length-11985-cov-3.527578_pt1 | contig 11985 bp, 9 predicted proteins | sample MGYA00242102_ERZ508993 | MGnify/ENA primary metagenome ERZ508993 (study PRJEB26280, sample SAMEA2338770) | human gut metagenome | biome: human gut; feature: human-associated habitat; material: faeces... | reverse complement strand
ATTTATTAAATATTTTTTTTGTGTTAAAATATATCTATGATTATGGACACTTTTATATGTTCTGAAGGAAGTGATTATATATATGCTATTAGATGATTTTAACTTGGCTGCACTTTTTGGTTTAGGAGCAACATCAGTTGGTGTTATCGCAGATATGATGAGGGTAATATTTTTCTTTTTAGATTCAATTGTGTATAGTTTAATACCAGTAGTTTATAGAGGAATATTTGCTTTATATGATATAGATAAAATAATAGGCGTGGGGAATACTCAGAATCTATTAAATACAGCAAAAGAAACTGTTTATTCGTTTCTTGCTATTTTTATGTTCTTTAGAGTTGCTTTTTCACTAATTACTATGTTAGTAGACCCATCTTTAATAGATGATAAAAGTAAAGGAGCAAAAAAAATAGTACTAAATATTTTTATATGTTTAGGACTTATTGTTGTAGTACCAGTTTTCTTTAGAGTAGCAAAAAATATTCAAACAAGGGTACTGGAAGAAAAAATTATAGAAAGAGCTGTTGGCGGAGATATTTATTCAAATGATCAAAATTATAATCTAGGGAATGAACTAGCACTTTCTACATGGAGCGTATTTTTACAGCCAGTAGTAGATGAAGGAGATGCCTATGATGCATGGAAAGGTGTTTTCGAAAGTGGAAATCCAACAATATGGCCTCTACCAGTCCTAGCAACTCACTTAAATGATACAACAGGAGGTATTTTAGGAGGATTGGCTACTAAAATAGCAGGAGTAGCAGCAATCTTAAGAGCAACTGGTACAGTCACATATCAACTAGGATATATATGGTTAATATCTGGTTTAGTTGGAATTTATGTAGTTTGGACAATGATCAAATTGCTTATTGATGTTGCATATCGTTCAATTAAATTCTTACTATTAGAAGTTATTTCACCAATTGCAATAATTTCTTACATAGATCCAAAATCATCAGAAAAAGGATTATTTAGCAAATGGTTATCAGAAACACTAAAAACATACTTATCATTGTTTATAAGAATATTCATATTTGCAATGGTTTCAGTAATACTAAAACAAATTTCAGTTAGTTCGTTCTTTGACGAAGGAAACATACTTACTAGATTATTTTTCATACTTGCACTTGTTGCATTTATGAAAACAGCACCTAAGTTTATAGATAACTTATTTGGAACAGAAATATCTAAGGGTAGTGATACTAAGTTTGCATCTGATTTGCTAAGAGGTGGGTTAGGAGCAATTGGTGGAGCAGCGACTGGAGCAATTGGTGGTGCTGTTGTTGCAGGAAGAAAAAACCTGCCTATGGGACGAAGTGTATGGGAAGGTGCTAAAAAAGGCTTAACTGGTGGATTTTCTTCGGCAAGAAAAGGAAGTTTCATAGATTATGGAAAAAATATAATATCAGGAGCTTCAGGACAAGCTGCTAGAGAATATTTTGGATTAGCTAAAGAAGCGGATGAAAGAAAAGCTTTAAGAACAAAAGAACGTGCTGAAGCAGCATCTGACACATACGATGCACTTAAGAGCAGTTTTGGTTACAAGGATGCTCCTGATGCTATGACTAAGGCCACAAAACTTGCAGATGCATTTAGGATGAAAGGTATAAGATTTGATCCTGTAGCGAATGCAAAAGATAAAGAACTTAATAAAGCGTTATTGGATGCTGATGAAGCTGATTTAAAAGACGCTTCATTAATGACTGAAAGAGGCAAAGTTCTTGACACGGCACTTGCATATAGAAAATTAGTAGACGATGGAACAATATCACAAGATATGGCTGATAAGTTAACAATGCAAGCAATTAGAAAGTATAACAAACTTGCCGCTTCTAAACATTATGCAAGAGCTAAAGGCGATTTGAACGACGCTTCAGCAAGAGCAATCCAATTAGAAGTTAGTTATGATGGAAAATCTGCAACAGAACTTCAATCAATTGTTACATCTAAACAGCTTTCGAATTATCAAGAAATTTTAGGAATGTCGGTTTCTGGAATTTCAGGAATAGAAAATATGAGTGTTGCTGATATAGAAAGAACATTAAGAATAACAATTTCAGATGATAAGAGAGAAAAGATAAACAATATAAGAAATAAATCTAATACTTTACGTACAACAGTTGACAAAAAAGAAATTTCTGAATTTGTTGCTGATATAGATAAATTTACTGAAAAAGCGGTTGCTGCAGATGGTGTTTCTGGAAAATCAGAAGCATTACTAGGAAAAGCAAATGCTGCTGTAGATGAAGAAATGAAAATCTCTAGTAAGAGTTCTGAATTTATTAAAAGAGTTCAACTTGGAGATAAGTATAGGGGTAGATAGGAGGTTAGCTTATGATAAATGGTGGTTATTTGATACCAGCAAATACAAAAAAAGGCCAGTTGATATTTGGTATATTCACAGCAGTAGATTTAATGCTATTTGGAACAGGAGTTGGAATATCAATAATACTATTGTTGGCAATTGGTGCTAGTGAAACAATAAATGCTATAGTTTGTTTAATACCAGCTTTAGTATGTGGTTTCCTAGTACTACCTATACCAAATTATAGAAATGTTAGAAATTTTATAGTTTCGGCTTATCAATTTCTAACTAATCAAAGAATATATAAGTGGAGAGGATGGTGTTTGTATGAGCAAGCAAGGGAAAGGAAGCAATAGACCTGCAGAAGCTTGGATGCCAGTTAGAAACATTTCTAACGGGACAGTAATATTAGACAACAATGAAAAAGTAACAGGTGTAAAAGTAACTCCGAGAAACATATTTATACTTGATGAAGATGCACAACAAAATGTTATTAGGGGTTTAAGCAACTTTTACAATACTATTGATTTTGAGTTTTGGTTAATAGTTTCTGATAGAGTGGTGGATATTTCTTTATATCAATCTCAGTTACAACTTTTATATAATAATGTTTCTAAACCAAAATTAAGAAAACTTATTATGCAAGATATAAATAAAGGTAATTCGTTTATGAATAATAATGTTGTTGATACCGAGTATTATATTTTGTTTAGAGAAAAGAATCCAGATTTAATACAAAAGAAAATAAGGGCTATAATAAATGGACTTGCTCTATGTGGTTTGGATTCAATGCAAACTACTAATGAAGATTTAAGAACATTGATAGATAACTTTATCAATGGAGGAGTTAGAACTCAGTTTGGGACGGTGATGCCTGTATGAATTTAAAAACAGAATTAGCACCTAAGGGATTAGAATTTAGGTCAAGTGACTTTGTAATGAGTGATAAATATTGTACTATACTTACTGTTATATCTTATCCAAGATTAATTGGTGAAGGGTATTTATCTTCACTTACAAGTATGCCTGGTATAAAAATAGTAATAAGACATATTCCAGTACCTTTTTCTAGTTTACAAAAGATGATTAATAAGCAGGTTGCAGACTTAAGGCAAAGATATACAGAGGAAAATGATAAAACTACAAAAGAAAGATATAGACAAGATGTTGAATCATTAGAGTTCTTTATTTCACAACTCGCATCATCTCAATCAAAGATATTTGATTTTCAAATGCATATTTTGATATCTGCTGATAATGAAGAAGATTTAAATATGAAAAAGTTAACTGTGAAAAATTATCTTGAAGCGATGGATATGAGAGCAATACCTTTAAGATTTGAACAAGAAAAAGTTTTAAAATCAATGTTACCAATATTCCCAAAAACAAGAGAGGTTGCAGATTTAGAAAGTAGAATAGGAACACCTATTCCAGCCCCTACAATTGCAGCTATGTACCCATTCATATTTGATAGTATAAAAGATGAGGGCTTGTCTACACTTCTTGGAGTAGATTTCTCAGGTGGTGTAATATTATTTAATCAATTTTTATTCCAATTAAGAAAAGAAAATAATAGAAATAATGCAAATTTAATTATATTAGGTACATCAGGTAGTGGTAAAAGTACAAGTGCTAAACTTATTTTAAGAGGACATATTAGAAATGATTATCAAATTGTAGCAATCGATCCAGAGGGTGAACTTGAAGAAATGGCTTCACTTTATGATGGAAACTTCATTGATTTAGGTAAAGGTGGAGAATTTGGAATGATAAATCCACTTGAAATAGTAATAGATGCTGATGAAGATGAAATAAGACAGGGATTGGGTTATACAGTTTTAACTAAGTCACTACAATTTCTAAAAGCATTTATGAAATATTATGATCCATCAATTGGAGAAGATTTACTTACATTATTTAGTGAAGTAGTACAGGATACATATAAGAGATTTGGAATAGATTTTAATACAGATTTTAGTAAATTAACATCTAATGATTATCCTACATTTAGTGATGTATATGCAACTATAAGAGGTAGATTATCTCAATATATGTCAAAAACTAATGAACAAGATATAATGGAAAGATTAGAGATAAAAATAAGACCATTAACTAAAGAATTAAAATATTACTTTGATGGTCATACAACTATAACAGGTAATAAACATTTTATAGTATTTAATATAAAAGAACTTATGAATTCAGAAGTAAATGTAAGAAATGCATTATTCTTTAATATATTGAAATATGCATGGAGTTTATGTTTAAATAAAAATGAAAATACAGTTTTATGCGTAGATGAAGCACACGTATTATTAGGAGCAAATAATGCACTTGGAGCAGAATTTTTAGCACAAGTTCAAAGACGTGCTAGAAAATATAATACTGGTTCAATTATAATAACTCAACAACCAAGTGATTTCTGTGATCCGTCAGTAATTACACAAGGTAAAGCAATATTTGATAATGCCTCATATTACTTAGTAATGGGTCTTAAAAAACAAGCTGTTGAAGATTTATCATTACTTATTGATTTAAATGATAATGAAAAAGAAAGTATAAAAAGATATAGTCAAGGAGAAGCATTATTTGTTTGTGGTAACAGAAGAGTTAGAATGAATGTTACTGTTACTCCAGAAGAATTAGAATCATTTGGTAGTGCTGGAGGTTTATAATAGCGAGGAATATAATGAATAGAATTTTTAGACGTTTTATAAATTATATAAGAAAAGAAAAAAAGCAAATAATATTTGCTCTTTTTGCATTTATTATATATTCATTATATTATTTAATATTTAAAGAAAATAGCGAAGTAATTAGTATGGCAGCACCAGTAGTTGTCGCTGGTGCAGTAGCAGCTGGTGGTGCAACAACTGGAGCAGTTGCAGCAGGTACAACTGCAGCAGGAACTGCAGCAACCACAACCGCAGCAGGAACTGCCACAGCAGGTGCTACTACAAGTGGAACTCTAGCCACCGCAAAAGGAACAGCTAGTGGAGCAGTGCAAACTGCAAATACAGCAAAAAGTGCAGCGAATACTGCAAACATACAAACAACAGTTAAAAGACCAGTTAATACAGAAGTAAATGCAGGAAAGACAGATATTGGTATGAGAACTGGCAACACACCTGATGCGTTAAAAGGTATAAAAGAAAAAAATACTAGTTTAGATCCTGCAACATCAAAGAGTGCACAAAAAGAAGCAAGTACAAGCGAAGTGGAAAAAGCAAAAAAATGGAGTAAAAAAGATAGATTATCACCTGAAACATCTAATGACGATGAAGAAAATGAGACTGAATTAGAGGAGGGCTCAAGTGCAGTTTTAAAAAAAGGAAATTTAACTAAAATATTTGTAGGTGGTATATTTGGATTTATATTAGTAATACTATTTGGAATTCCAATTTTACTAGTATCTATAGGTACTCCAGTTTCTTCAATAATCAAAGTTACTGATTGTAGTTCTGTAGAAGGTAGTGGTTGTGAAGAAAATGGTTTAGCATCTTTTGTTGAAAAGGCAAAGAATTTCTTTTTATATGGAAGTTTTGAAAAGAGCAATAAATTAATAGCTACAAAAGCAGTAGAAACATCAAATGAAATATTTGAAGAAACTGAGGTTAATATAAATATACCATTACTTTTATCAACCGTTTTTTCGGACGTTACTGATTCCTTTGAAAAATATGAAACAGATGATCTTACAAATGTTAATGGAAAAAATCTTTTAGATAGATTAAAATACTTTAAAGAAGTAGGTCTATTTCAAATCATAGAAGATAGTGCAGTTTTCGAATGTAAAGCAAAAGAAGTTGATGGAAAAATGACATATTATACAGTTATTGATACAAGTTTTACTGATCCATCTACTATTACTGAAACTGAATGTAATGAAGAAAATGTGGGCAAACTTATAAAGGAGACAGTTTATCAATTAAATATAGAAAAATATTATGAATTACTTAAAGAAAAGAAAGATATATTAGCAAAAATATATGGAGATGAACAAGTTTCTACAAAAGAAGGACTTGAACAAGTTATTGATAGTATAAGAATGAATAGAGAAGTATTTAAAATTTTATATGAAGATGAAACTGAAGAAAATGGTAGTACTGGTAATATTCCTTTATCAGTAATGCGTGATCAAAATATTAACTTACAATCGCCATTAAAAGGAAACATAGGTGTTACATCCCCATATGGCAATAGAACGGGTATTTTTGCAGGAAGACACTTAGGCATGGATTTAGTATCTAACGATAAAAACATTTATGCAACGGGTGATGGAGTAGTAACAAGAGCGAATATAGAAACACTTGGAGGAAAAGTTATTGAAATAACACATACTACATCTGATGGAAAAAGATATGTATCTCAATATGGACACTTAAGCCAATTCTTAGTTAGTGTTGGTGATAGAGTTAAAGCAGGTGAAATAATAGGAATTATGGGAGATACTGGAAAAACCTCAGGAGTACACTTACACTTCCAAATGTGGAATGTAGATACAAAAGAAACATACAATCCAGCAAATTTATTTAATACTAATTAATAACACTTTATTATTAGTTTTAATTTTGATATAATCTATGTAGTTTAATAATAATTAAGAGGGTGAGAATATGAAATTGAAATTTAGAGCAGAACCCAAAGATATACTATACTTTATATTATTTTCAATTTTTCTATTTTATTTAATAGCAGTTGGTATAGGGAATATAACAAGTTTATCAAGTAAGGGAACCTTAGTTGGTTTCAATCCGTTTCCTGGTTTATCAAAAGAAAATATATTTAGTACAATACTATTTTTTATAATCGCAAATATGGCAATACTTCTTCTCGTGTCATCATATTTCTTTGATAGAGAAAAGGGCATTGGCTTTGCAAAAGAAAAAAAAGTTGGAGATGGTTATTCAAAATGGGCAAAACCAGAAGATATAAAAAAATCACCTGGAGTAAAAGAAGTTCATGAACCTGATTATACATATGATGCTGCAGGAGTACCATTATACTCAGAAAAAGGAAAAATTTGGGTTGATGACGGAGAGAGTCATAGCTTAATTATAGGAGCAACAGGTAGTGGTAAAACATATTGTATAGTTAATCCACTAGTTCATATTCTTGCAAAAAAAGGCGAGTCAATGGTTATTACAGATCCTAAAGGTGAAATATATGAAAACAATGCAAACTTCTTAAGAGATAGAGGTTACAATATACTTTTACTTAATTTCCGTAACCCACAAAAGGGTAATATGTGGAATCCACTATCGCTTCCTTACATACTTTATAAAAGTGGAAATTACGATAAATCAAACGAATTACTTAGAGATTTAGCAATAAATATACTTCACGAAGAAAAAACAGATGATCCATTCTGGCAAAACACATCAGCCGACTATTTCGTCGGTTTAGCACAAGGATTATTTCAAGATGCAGATGAAAAATATATAAATATAAATTCAATAATTCAAATGCTTACAGTAGGTGAAGAAAAATATGGCGCATCTACATATGCAAAAGAATACTTTAAAATGAAAGATTCATCTAATCCTGCATATATAAATGCAGCAGGAACAATTGATGCACCAAATGATACCAAAGGAAGTATTATATCTGTATTTAGACAAAAAATTAATATATTTGCAATGGCTGAAAACTTATCTGAAATGCTATCAAAAAGTGATTTCGATATGATGGATATAGGAAGAAGAAGAACAGCAGTATTTCTAATTATTCAAGATGAAAAAAGAACATATCATGCTCTTACTACTATATTTGTAAAACAGTGTTACGAAAGCTTAATAGATGTAGCACAAGAAGCAGGAGGTAAACTTCCAGTAAGAACAAACTTTATTCTTGATGAATTTGCTAATATGCCCGAATTAAAAGACGTAACAACAATGATTACCGCAGCGCGTTCAAGGCAAATAAGATTTAATTTAATAATACAAAACTTTGCACAATTAAACCAAGTATATGGTAAAGAAAATGCAGAAACAATTAAAGGAAATTGTGGAAATATGATTTACTTATTAAGTAGTGAACTTAATGCACTAGAAGAAATAAGTAAACTATGTGGTGATAGAAAAGTTAAAGGTAAGAGTAAAGACAAACCAGATGAAACTAGACCACTAATATCAGTAACAGATTTACAACGCCTTAAATTTAAAGATGCAATTGTAAAAAAACAACGTGTTGATCCATTCCAAACAAAACTTAAAGGTGTAGATGAATATAACTGGAATATTCCAAAATATGAAAAAGCAACATATCCAAGTAGAGAAAAACATTCAATAGAACTATTTGATTTAAAAACATTTGTTAAAGAAAAGAAAAAAGATAGTATTATGGAATCTGGCTTTGGAATAGAAAGACCTACAATTATGCCTCCATTTTCAAGAAACGTACCAACTAAACCAAAACTTGAAGAAGATGAATTTGATGTTGATGAACTTATAAAGAAAATAGATGCGAAAATTGCAGAACTTGAAAAAGAAGATGCGGAAAATAGCAAAAAGTTAAATGGTAAATCAAATGAAGTATCTTTCGAAAATTTGAATAATGAATCTCTTGATAAAATCGTAAATAATATTAAAGATATAAATCAAGACAAAAAACCAACATACAATAATGATGATTTAAGAAAAATTGTTGAACCAAGCAAAGACAACGCAGTCAAAGTAAGTGCTGATATTGATAAAATAATAGAAAAAATAGAAGACGAAGATGTAAGTGATGATGAATTTTTTGATGATTTCTTCTTTGATGAATAACACTATATGTGTTATTTTCTTTTTCCATAGTAAAATATTATGAGCGAGTTAAATAATGTACCATAAAATATAATGGTGAAGTATATGAGTGTAAATATAAGATATTTAAAACCAAGTGAAACTATATTAATAGATATAAGAGAATCATACGAATATAAAATGGGTCATATAGAAAATGCAATTAACATACCAAATGATCTTTTAGAACTAGTTCCAGAAAAATATTTAAAGAAAAATAAAGTATATTATTTATATTGTGATCTTGGTATAAGATCAGAACAATTATCAAAAATGTTAAATAAAAAGGGATATAAAACATTTTCTATAGAAGGTGGATATAAAGCATATAAAAAATCTAATGTAAATTGATTTAATATTAAAAAAATTGTATACTTATAATAGGTGATAGTATGAAAAAAAATGCATTTACATTAGTAGAATTATTAGCAGTTATTGCTATATTAACTATAATAATGGTTATATCTGTACCACAACTTATTACAAGCATAAAAAACAAAAAAACTGATGCACTTGAAAAAACAAAAGATTTATTAACTAGTGCAGCAAGAAATTACGTAATTGACTATGAATTAAAAGTTCCTACTTCTATTTCAATAGAAACATTATGTAAAAATGATTATTTAGAATGTCCAATAAAAAATCCAATAGATAATTCAAATCTAAACGGATATGTAAATGTTGATGACAATAAAGTATATGTATATTCAGATACAAGAGATTATATAACTATAAGAGATTATATAATAGACTTATATAACGACGAATCCTTAAGAACAAGTAATGGATTAAAAAAAGATAATACAGTAGATACAAACATAAGATATTATGGAAGTGATCCAAATAATTATGTAAGTTTTAATAATGAATTATGGAGAATAATAGGAGTATTTGGTAATAATGTAAAACTAGTAAGAAGCGAATCATTAGGCAGTTTATCATGGGATAGTAGCGATTCATCAATTAACAAAGGTAATGGAATAAATCAATGGGGGGAAAGTACATATGGAGATGGAAGTTATTATGAAGGAGCAGATTTGCAAGTATATTTAAATAAAATGTATTATGGAGGAGATACTACTGTAACGTGTTATGATGGATACCAAAATTCAACAATAACGTGCCCAACAAATACATTAGATAGAATTGCAAAATTATTAATAGATAAACATACATGGAGTTTAGGCGCAATTGAGATGAGCATAGAAGATACCATTTCATTTTATAATGCTGAAAGAGGAACAGCAAATGGAAAAACATGTACAAGTGGGAATTATTGTAATGATTCAGTAATAAGAACAACAAAATGGACAGGATATGTAGCACTGCCATATATAACAGACTGGGCCTATGCAAGTAGTGAAAGTATATGTGAAACAAATATACAAACAAAAGATAGTTCAAATTTATTTGTATGTAAAAATAATAACTGGATGCAGAGAAGTGCATGGACATGGTATTTATCTCCCGGTGTCCAATCTGCAAATGCAAACTATGTATGGACTGTAAGTGGCAATGGAAACGTTGCTAATTATATAATGTTTGGTGCTATGAGTAAATTTGCTTATTATGGTTCCAATGTTGCACCTTCAATCTATTTAAAATCTAGTGTTCTAATGAAAGGTGGATTTGGAACAAGTAGTGATCCATATGAACTTAGTTTATAGGAGGAGTTATGGAATATTTAATTATTGGATTATTAATATTGATAATAATATTAGTAATTATATCTTTATCTAAAAATATAAATGAAGGTAATATTACTGAGAGATTAGGTAGATTTGAAACTAATATTACTAAAGAAATAGGTAATTTTAAATCAGATTTTAGTAGAGATATGAATAAGGATTTTAATGCTTTAAATGATAAGATTGAAGAAAGATTAATTAGAATAAATGAAAAAGTTAATAATAGATTAGATGAGAATTTTGAGAAAACTAATAAAACATTTATGTCTGTTTTAGAAAGATTATCAAAAATAGATGAAGCACAGAAAAAAATAGAAACATTATCTAGTGATATTGTTTCTTTACAAGGGATTTTAACTGATAAGAAAAGTAGAGGAACTTTTGGTGAAGTTAACTTAAATAATATATTAAGAAGTGTATTTGGAGAGAATAATACTAAAATATATGATTTACAACATAAGTTTCCTAATGGAAATATAGCAGATGCAGTTATATTTGCACCAAGTCCTCTTGGAACTGTTGCAATTGATTCTAAATTTCCTCTTGAAAATTATCAAAATATGGTAAACAGAGATATTTCTAAAGTAGAAAGAGAAATGTATGAAAAGAAGTTTAAGATGGATGTAAAAAAACATATTGATGACATAAAAAATAAATATATTATTGATGGAATTACATCCAATCAGGCATTTATGTTTTTACCAGCAGAAGCGTTATTTGCAGAACTAAATGCATATCACCAAGATATAATTGAATATGCGTATAAAAGTAGAGTATGGATTACATCTCCTACAACATTAATGTCTATGCTTACAGTAGTTCAAACTGTAATTAAAAATATGGAAAGAGATAAATATGCAGTTATAATACAAAAGGAATTGAGTGCATTAAGTTTGGAATTCGCAAGATATAAAGAAAGATGGGATTCCTTACAAAGAAGTATTGATAGAGTTTCAAAAGATGTTAAAGATGTAAATGTTACTACTGAAAAAATAACAAGTAAGTTTGAATCTATAAACAAGGTAGAAATAGATAAGTTTATAACTAATAAAAGTGATAATAATGGTTAATAATGTAAATAAGTCCGTGCATTAATTTGTATTGGACTTTTTTACATTTTTATTAAAAAGAACATATGTTCTCTTGACAAATAATGGAGGGGAGGGGAGGGGTATATAATAGATATATAGTATAAATAGAAGGAGAT
>ENA-ORMN01003605-ORMN01003605.1-human-gut-metagenome-genome-assembly--contig:-NODE-3605-length-11988-cov-3.624068_pt1 | contig 11988 bp, 10 predicted proteins | sample MGYA00242102_ERZ508993 | MGnify/ENA primary metagenome ERZ508993 (study PRJEB26280, sample SAMEA2338770) | human gut metagenome | biome: human gut; feature: human-associated habitat; material: faeces... | reverse complement strand
CAGCTGTCCAGAGAGGACTGGATGAGATCCGCAGCTGGGGTGTGGATGTGGGAGCAGCCACGATTGAGGCTTCTCAGACGGAGGATAAGGATTGGATCAACAACTGGAAAAAGTATTTTAAGCCTATCCCCGTCGGCAACCGCTTGCTTGTGCGTCCCATGTGGGAGGACGAGTACGAAGCAGGTGACCGCGTCGTGCTGCATCTGGAGCCGGGTCTCGCGTTCGGTACCGGCACGCATGAAACGACCCGCCTTTGCATGGAGCTGCTCGAAAAGTATGTAAAGCCGGGCGATACCATGCTTGATATGGGCTGCGGCAGCGGTATTTTGTCCGTCGCCGGTCTGCTGCTCGGCGCAGGCAGCGCCGTTGGCGTCGATATTGATGCTCTTGCAGTCAAGACCGCCGTCGCAAACGCAGAGATCAACCACGTCGGCGATAAGTTCACTGGCATCTGCGGCAATCTGGCGGATAAGGTTACCGGCACATTCGATGTCGTTGTCGCGAATATCGTCGCAGACGTCGTGATTTTGCTCACAAAAGATGCCCCGCGCTTCATGAAACCCGATACCGTCTATATCATGAGCGGTATCATCGATACAAGGGAAGACGACGTTTTGGCGTGCCTCGCGGATAAATTCGAGATCATCGACCGCAAAGAAGAAAAAGGCTGGGTCGCACTTGCAGCAAAGCTGAAGTAAACATAGCGAAGCGACAAACAAAGTCTTTGGTCAAGTTTTCTTCAGAAAACTTGCGGGTTATCAGGGCAGAGCCCTGATTCGTCGTCCGCAGACGACGAAATCCTTTTGCCTACATTAGGACTAGGAAGGTAGGCTAAACAGTCCGGTGGACTGTTTAGCCGCAGGAAACCCAGTCAATGGGGTTCCTGAACGACTCGTAGAAACGAGTCGTTAGAAAATATAAATAAGCACTAAAAAGATTCGGAGGGATTATCATGACAGCAGAATTCCACAAGGCAAATCGTCAGCGCCTGTACGCCGAAATGAAAGACGGCAGCGCAGCCGTGTTCTTTTCCGGCAGCGCACCGCGTCAGAGTGCCGATGCGTACTATACATTCTTCACAAACCGCAATTTCCTGTATTTAACGGGCATTAAATTCGCGGGGCTCGTGTTGGTCGCCACAAAAATCGGCGGCAATGTGCAGGAATCCATCTATATCCTCCCACCGGATCTCATGAAAGAGCGCTGGACGGGCCGCAGACCGAAAGCCGATGAAGTTATGGCGCAGTCCGGTATCACGGATATCCGCTTCGTTGAGAATTTTGAAAACGATATCCACCGTGTTTTGAACAGCGGCAACGTGCAGCGCGTCTACCTCGACCTCTACCGCCATACGCCGGACGAGGGCTTAGATGAGGCCCACCGCTTCGCGCAGACCATTAAGACCGGCTACCCGTTCCTCACGGTTGAAAATATCCTGCCCATCTTAAAGCGCCTGCGTACCCTGAAGGCTCCGTGCGAGATTGACGCCATGCGTCGTGCCATGACCGTTACGCGCGAAGGCATTCTGCGCATGATGCGCGCTTCGCACCCCGGCATGTATGAGTACGAGTATAAAGCCGAGTTCGACTACGCCCTCACCAGCGCCGGCGTGCTTGAGCCCGCGTTCCACTCCATCATTTCCGCCGGCGAAAACAACTTCTGCATCCATTACGACAGCTACATGGGACAAGCCAAAGACGGCGATATGATCTTGAATGACGTTGGCGCGCAGTGGGACGGCGAGTGCAACGATGTCTCCCGTGGCTGGCCGTGCAACGGCAAATACTCGAAAGAGCAGCGCATGCTGTATGAGTGTGCCCTCAATACGTCAAACTACATGTTCTCCATCATCAAGCCCGGTATGCTCATGGACGATGTGGATAAGCCCGCCCGCCGCTATTGCTGTGAGCAGCTGAAAAAGATCGGTCTGCTGTCCTCTTACGATGAGATTGGCAAATACATGTGGCACGGCGGTGCGCACCACGTCGGCTACGACGTGCACGATGTCGTTGATGCACTCGGCAAGCCTATCGCGCCGAACATGGTTTTCTGCGTTGATATCGGCATTTACGCCGAAGAGCTCGGCATCGGCTTCCGCGTGGAGGATAACTGCCTTGTCACGCCGACCGGCGCAGAGAACCTCTCTGCGTCCGTGCCGCGCACCATCGAAGACATCGAGGCCGTCATGGCAAAATAACGGGAGAAATTTTAATGAAGCTCATTTTACCCGAGCAGATCACGGAAGCGCAGTATAAAGCGTATCTTGCGGATTGGGGCACAGAGCGCATCGTGCCCGTTGCGTCCGCGAGCGCCGCAAGGGCTACGCCAAAATGCAGCTTGCGCTCGCGTTGCCTATCGCACACGCCATAGGTTTGCAGAAGGTGCTTATCACCTGCGCAGACGATTTGAAAGAAAGAAGTGAAAAACATGACAAATTTTAGCAAGCTCGTTTTGAAAATGACGGAGTACGAGGGCGGCTGTGTCGAGCGCGTCAACCACTTTTTGAAGGTGTTCGCGTTCGTAAAGACCATCGCGGAGGGCGAAGACGTGGACGATGCGACAAAAGAAATTTTGGAAGCCGCCGCCATTACGCACGACATCGGCATCCGTGTGTGCTTTGAAAAATACGGCAACTGCAACGGCTCTCACCAGGAGGTGGAAGGCCCGCCCATCGCACTCGAAATGCTGCCCGCGTGCGGTTATACCCATGGGCAGACGGAGCGTATCTGCTATCTCATCGGCCACCACCACACGTACACGAACATCAACGGCATCGATTATCAGATTTTGGTTGAAGCCGATTTCCTCGTAAACATTTTCGAGAGCGGCATGACCCATGAAGCCGCCGAAAAGGTGTGCGAGAACATCTTCCGCACAAAGACCGGCAAGCAGCTTTTAAAAGACCTGTTCTTGTAAATTGCACATAAAATCAAAAATTAGAATATTGACATTTATGAGAAATAACCTTACAATTAACATTGCAAGGTTATTTTTTACTTGTCAAATTTTTAAGGAGTTGTGATATATGGCAAGAAATTTCATGTGCACCAAAACAGACCCGGTCGTCGAGACCAAAGCCGGTAAGCTGCGTGGTTTTCAGCTTGACGGCACATATGTGTTCCACGGCGTAAAATACGCCGATGCAAAGCGTTTCCACCAGCCGACCCCGGTAGAGCCGTGGGAGGGCATCAAAAACGCGCTGGCTTACGGCTACGTGTGCCCCATGCTGCAGCAGGATCAGCCCAGCAACGAGCTGATGGTGCCGCACCGCTATTGGCCGCTCGATGAGAACTGCCAGTACCTCAATATCTGGACGCAGCATCTTGACCCGAACGCCAAAAAGCCCGTGCTCGTTTGGCTGCACGGCGGCGGATTCGCGGCGGGCTCCTCCATTGAGCACATCGCCTACGAGGGCGAAAACATGAGCAAATACGGCGATGTCGTCGTCATTTCACTCAACCACCGCCTCAATATCCTCGGCTATCTCGATCTTTCCCCGTTCGGCGAGGAATATAAGAATTCCGGCAACGCCGGCAACGCCGATATGGTCGCAGCTTTGCAGTGGATTCACGAAAATATCGCAAACTTCGGCGGCGACCCGGAAAACGTCACACTGTTCGGTCAGTCCGGTGGCGGTATGAAGGTCTGGACGCTGATGCAGACCCCTGCGGCGGACGGCCTGTTCCATAAGGGCGTCGTGCAGAGCGGCTGCATCGATCACTTCGTCTCCGGCAATTCCACGGAGCAGAACGGCAAAGCCATCGTCACGGCGCTTCTGGCAGAATTGAAGCTCGATGATGTCAAAGCACTGGAGACCATCCCGTACGCACAGCTCGCGGCGGCGTACAACAAGGTCGCGCCGGAGGTCGCAAAGACGGGCGCATACGTCGGCGGCAACCCGCTTGCAAACGATTGGTACCTCGGCGATCCGCTCGAGGTCGGTTTCACGGAGCACGCAAAGACCATCCCGGTCATGGTTGGCACCGTGCTCGGCGAGTTCTCGTTCATGCCGGCATTAAGCGAAGAGGAAAAGGCCGATGCTGCACTCATCGATTCTATGATCGAAAAACGCTACGGCGCAGAGGGCAAAAAGCTCAAGGAGATGTTCGCCGAGGTTTACCCGGATAAGGACGTCAGCGACGTGCTGTTCATGGATTCTATTTTCCGTGCGCCGTCTACCGATTTCATCTTGAAAAAAGCACAGCACCCGGAAAGCGGCACGTATTCGTATATGATGACCTACACCTTCCCGTATGACGGTGGGCATATCGCATGGCATTGCAGCGAGATCCCGTTTGTGTTCCATAACACGAGCCTCGTCGCCGCGTATAACGAGCCCGGCGTGACCGACTTGCTCGAAAAGCAGATGTGCGACGCGTGGCTCAACTTCGCGCGTGACGGCAAACCGTCCAGCGAAGATTTGCCGGAGTGGCCGGCTTGCACTGCAGACGACGAAGCGACCATGATTTTCGACAAAAAGTGTGAGGTCAGACATAACTACGACCACGAGCTTGTTGCGCTGCATAAAAAATTGGCTCCCTCGCCGTGGAGCCATAACGATGACGAGGAAGAGCAGCAGATTCAGCACTAAGCGCTTCGCATTTGCCTGTGAAAGCGAACGAATAAAGGCTTTGATTTAAACTTTCTTCGAGAAAACTTGAGGGGACTTGGGGCACTGCCCCAAGTCCCCTCTGCCTTTGAAAAGGCGGGCGCAATTTTTAGTGTCGCTACGCTATGTTCCCCGCAAGTTTCTTTTTTTGCGCAACAAAAAAGCCGAACACAACTTCTGTGCTCGGCTCATTTTGCATTAAATTAAATTACAGGTTAGCCTTCAGCCATGCAATGTCTTCAGCAAGGCAAGCTACGCGATCCTGCGGGTCGTTGTAGCTGGCTTCACGCTCAACAACGTAAATGACGTTGTCGCACTGTGCGTCGGCAGCTGCCTTAACAGCCTTCCAGTCCACAATGCCCTGGCCCTGCGGCACGTTCAGCTTGTCGTGCTCTTCCTTCATCTTGAGGAACTCCGGCGGGAAGATCGGCTTGCCGTCAGCGTCTTTCTCAAACTTGAAGCGCGGGGTGGTGTCGTGGCGGGACTGCGGCTTGTTTGCGCCGATAACGCCGCCGTTTTCCTTAATGTGGATGCTTGCAATGCGGCCTGCGTGGCTGTTGATGAAGTCTACCGGGTTTACGCCTGCTGCGCTGCACCAGCCGCAGTCAAGCTGGAAAGCCGTAACTTCCGGGTCACATGCATCGATGAGCCAGTCATAAAGATACTTGCCCTCGTCCACATAGAACTCGTCGGTGTGGTTGTGGTAGCCGATCTTGATGCCGTACTGCTTCGCAATGTTGCCGAGGCGGTTGAGTTCTGCTGCAACTTCTTCAGCTTCTGCCTTGTTGCAGAAATTTGTCATCGGGCAGATGACAAGCTTTGCGCCCAGCTCTGCAAAGTAGGGGAGAACGCCTTCAATCTGATCCAGACCGACGTGAGCGGAATCGACCTTCAAATTGTTCTCTGCGAGAACCTTCTTCATTTCTTCAACCGGCACTTCCGTGAAGTCTGCAGTGAACTCTGCGCCTGCAAAACCAAGCTTTGCAATGGTCTTCAGCTTCTCAATCGGGCTAATCGGCTCGGAAACCAGGGAATAAACCTGAACATTGATATTTTCCATGGGAAAAACCACCTTTCTGAAAATTATAACGTTTGCGGAAACTCCGCCTTAAAAAATGTGCGGCGACACGAAATGCCGCCGCACACAAAATGTACTGATTAAAATTAGTCGAAGTAAACAGGCTTGCCGGTTCTGTTGGACTCATAGATCGCATCGAGGATTCTCGTGACGACATAAGCCTGATCAGCCGTAACAAACAGCTCGCCTTCGCCCTTCAGAGCCTTGACCCAGATCTCAGCTTCCTTGGACTTCGGTGCCGGACCCTGAGAGAAGCCCGGGATGAAACCGCTGACCTTGTTGCCAACCCAAGAAATGGTCGGGTACTCAGCAACAACATGGTTCAGACGGACACGGCCTTCCTTCGTATCGAGGCCGCCCTCGGTACCAGCCAGCATCGTGTAAGCTTCGCCGTTTGCAGCGTAGTCTTCAGCCATGTTGATAGCCCAAGCAGCGCGCAGAACAATCGTAGCGCCGTTCTTCATCTTGATGAAGCCAACAGCGGAGTCTTCAACGTCGTAGGTCTCGTTGTTCCAAGTATCGAACTCACCGCGGTAGTTGACCTGACCCTGATGCTTAGCATCGAGCGTGTGGCCGAGCTTCTCGAAGGAGGTGCCGCAAACATAGTCAACATCGTAGTTGTTCATGAGGAACAGCGTGAGGTCAAGAGCATGCGTACCGATATCGATCAGCGGACCGCCGCCCTGCTTTGCCTTATCCGTGAATACGCCCCAGGTCGGAACGCCACGGCGGCGGAGGTATGTAGCCTCTGCATAGTAAACATCGCCAAGAACGCCGGAATCGACAACCTTCTTAGCAACCTGATTCTCCGGGAAGTGACGATACTGATAGCCGATCGTCAGCATCTTGCCGGTTCTGTCTCTTGCTTCAAGCATCTTCTTAGCGTCAGCCGGGGTAGCAGCCATCGGCTTCTCGCACAGAACGTGCTTGCCAGCCTCAAGAGCAGCAACGGTGATCTCGCAGTGTGCAACGTTCGGGGTCAGAACGTGAACAGCGTCGATCGTCGGGTCTGCCAGAAGCTCATGATAATCGGTGTAAACCTTAGCGTCCGGGGTGCCGTACTCTTTTGCAGCCTTTTCTGCTCTCTCAAGAATGAGGTCGCAGAATGCGCACATATCTACGCCTTCCTGCTGGGCCATGCCCGGGAAGTGCTTGCCGTTTGCGATACCGCCGCAGCCGATAAAGCCAACTCTTACATTTGCCATTGGAATTCTCCTCCTAAATTTACGCCGAAGTCCATACGGACTCCTAACGATTTATTTCTGTTTGTATTTTAGACCATTTCAAAGCAAATGTAAAGCCCTTTTTGTGAAAAAAGCGGATTTGCACAAGCTTTTTCTATTTCGCTTGTATCATTTGCATAAAAACTTTTGCTTTGTTGCCTGCGCATCCAAAAATCAGCCGTGCATTTCATAAAAAAGAGCAAAAAAAGAGGCACACCGCAAAAAATACGGTGTACCCTAAAGTATTCTTACAACATTCTGCTTATAAAAACACAGTTAAAACCGTGTAAAACACGTATGCCGATTTGATATAGCACTACGCAAAGCAGAAAAATCAGTACTGTCTGCCCCAGTATACCATGTGTTTTGCCGGCTTGCCGCAGCAAACGCAAACATCAGAGAGGTGCTCTTCCTTAAACGGAATGCAACGGGACTTCACGCCACCGGTCGCGTCCTTCAGCTTGTCCTCGCACGCGCTGTCGCCGCACCACATGGCCTTGATGAAGCCGGGCTTGTTTTCCGCAATGTCGAGGAACTCTTCATACGTCGTCGCCGTGAAGGTCTTCTCTTCAAGGTTCTTCAGCGCACGCTCATAAAGACCGTCATGCACAGCCTGCAAGGCCTTTTCAATCTCGCCCTCAAGGTTATCGAGCGAAACGAAAAGCTTCTCTCTCGTGTCGCGACGGACGAGCACGCACTGGTTCTGCTCAATATCCTTCGGACCGATCTCCAAACGCAGCGGCACGCCCTGCATCTCATACTGGCTGAACTTCCAGCCGGGGGAGTTGTCGGTGTCGTCCAGCTTCACGCGGAACTTCGTCTTCAGGGATTCATACAGCGCGTTTGCCTTGTCGAGCACGCCGGGCTTATGCTGTGCAATCGGGATGATTGCCAGCTGGATCGGCGCGACCTTCGGCGGCAGTACAAGACCGTTGTCGTCGCCGTGTACCATGATGATGGCGCCGATCATGCGGGTGGAAACGCCCCAGGAGGTCTGGTACGGGTGCTGCAGGGTATTGTCGCGGCCCGTGAACGTAATGCCGAAGTTCTTTGCCCAGCCGTCTCCGAAGTAGTGGCTCGTGCCGCCCTGCAAAGCAACGCCGTTGTGCATCATCGGCTCAATGGTGTAGGTCGCCACAGCGCCCGCAAACTTTTCTTTCTCGGTCTTCTGGCCGGTCACAGCCGGAATGGCGAGCACGTTCTTGTAGAACTCCTCGTAGGTGTGCAGCATGCGCATGGTCTCTTCCATGGCCTCTTCTGCGGTTTCGTGCATGGTGTGGCCTTCCTGCCACAGGAACTCGGAGGAGCGCAGGAACGGACGCGTCGTTTTCTCCCAGCGCACAACGGAGCACCACTGGTTGTAGAGCTTCGGCAGGTCGCGGTAAGAGTTGATGATCTTCTGGTAATGCTCGCAGAAGAGAATCTCACTCGTCGGGCGTACGCACAGGCGCTCACTCAGCTTCTCGCTGCCGCCTTCCGTTACCCAGGCCACTTCAGGCGCAAAGCCCTTTACGTGGTCTTTTTCCTTCTGCAGGAGGGATTCCGGGATGAACAGCGGCATGTAAACGTTCTGGTGACCCGTCGCCTTAAAGCGATCGTCCAGTTCATGCTGAATGTTTTCCCAGATCGCGTAGCCGTACGGCTCGATGATCATGCAGCCTTTTACGCTGGAGTAATCCATCAGCTCGGCTTTTTTAACAATATCGGTGTACCATTTGGAAAAGTCAACGTCCATGGAAGTGATGTCGTTGACCATCTTCTTCTGATTCGCCAAGAAATTCAGTCCTTTCACGATTCGTGCGGCAAACGCTGTGCCGCCGGGCCCAAAGCGGGCATATTGTTTCTTATTATACAGGGAATTTTCCTGAAAAGCAAGAGCGGCAGCCATCTTTATGCGGGCCGCCTAAGATTTTATTTAAAAAAACAGAAAAGAAGGTCCGTTTCTTCTTTCCTTGTACGATTCGGTGCAATTTGTACCAAAGATACTTAATACATAAATAATTCAATAAATAATTCAAAGTTAGCTTAAACTAATTTACAGAAACAGAGTACCAACAAAACAGCTGTCCATCGGAATAAATTAAATCAGCGAAAAAAACACCGGGAACAGCCAGAAAGCCGCTCCCGGTGTTTTCATATCGTTTTGCACAAGGCGAAAAATTTCACGCAGAGCGCAAAAATTACTGACCCTGATGTTCTTCGATGAACTGAACGATTTCGCCAACCGTCTTGAGGTTTTCAACTTCCGTATCCGGAATTTCTACGTTGAAAGCATCTTCGATGGACATGACAAGATCAACAACAGCAAGGGAATCTGCGTCCAGATCCTCAACCAGGTTGGAATCCTCGGTGATCTCGGAGGGATCTACGCTGAGCTCCTCAGCAATAATATCGATAACTTTCTCCAGAACCATTTAATTTTCCTCCTATCGTGTAGTATTTGTCAAGTACTGCACCGTCTGCCGTATGGACAAAACGCCGCAGGCATGATACAATCGGGGTGTACTTCACATACATTGTATGGATGCACGGCTTATTTGTCAATAGCAATTCCGCATTCCGTGCTAAATTTTTCTGTTTTTAAAGGAGAGCCTTAAAATGCAGCTTCGCCGTTTTGCCGTCATCGGGCACCCCATCGGGCACACGATGTCGCCGTTTATCCATGATCGCCTCTTTTCCCTCACAGGCCATAAGCCGGAATATTCCGTGCTGGATGTACCGTCCCTTACACAGGCGCTGCCCGCACTGCGCACGCTCGACGGCTTCAATATCACCATCCCCCACAAAAGCGACATCATTCCCCTGCTCAACGATATCGACGAAAAAGCGAAGCTTTTCGGATCCGTCAACACCGTGCGTGTCGAAGACGGCAAAATGACCGGCTACACAACGGACGGTGTCGGCTGCAAAAAGGCCCTTGCGCGCTATGGGCTCGATTTTAACGGCGAGCTCCTTCTACTCGGCCGCGGAGGCGCGGCGCGTGCCATCGCATTTGAAGCCGTGCTCACGGCCGATGCACCGCATCTTGATATCGTCTGCCGCGAAAGCTCGCTCGAAAAAGCACAGGTGCTCAGCGATGAACTCGCGGAGCTCTGCCGCACGCGCAGCAAAACCGGCGTGTTCCGCGTGCTGTCTTATGACGAGCTTGCAAAGGAAACCGAGCACTACGATCTCGTGCTCAACACCACAAGCCTCGGTATGTACCCCAAAACCGGTGTCAGTGTTGTCGGGGAAGACGTGCTCTCCCGCTGCAAAGCCGCGTTCGACGCCGTCTATAACCCCGGCAAAACGAAATTTTTAAAGCTTGCCGCAAGCTGCGGACTCAAAACTGTCGGCGGCATGGGCATGCTCGTCTGTCAGGCGGTCGCCGCGCACGAGCTCTGGTACGGCGCGTCGTTTAAGGACAGCGATATCGAACAGCTCATCTGCGATGCGGAAGCGGAAACGGCACGGCTTTTCCGCGCATAACGAACCGAAAGAAACGGGGAACGGGAAATGGACAAAAAAGTAAAAGGTGAAATCATAAAATCGGGCAATATCGTTTTAAGCGGCTTCATGGGCAGCGGCAAGACCACGGTCGGCCGTCGCTTGGCCGCCGCGCTCGATATGCAGTTTGTCGATATGGACTTGTACATAGAAAAGAAGACCGGCATGACGGTCAAGGAGATTTTCGCAGAATACGGCGAACTGCATTTTCGCGCGCTCGAGACCGAGACCGTAAAGGAGCTTGCGCAAAGTAATCATTTCGTCATCGCCACAGGCGGCGGCACGCTGATGCAGCCGCAGAACGTAGAGGGCTTCCATCAAGGCGGCGGTACCATCTATTATCTCGACGTACCGCTGGCCGCCTTGCAGGAGCGCCTCAAAAACGATAAACGCCGCCCGCTTCTGCAGACGCCGGATCGCCGCGCGGTGATTGAGCGCCTTTTGAACGAGCGCCGCCCGAAATACCTCGCAAGCGCGGACGTCATCGTCGATGCCGGCGCGCCCACGGTTGTCGTTGTAGAGCGCATTTGCGCTCTGCGCGGCGAGCCCATTGAAAAAGCGAAGCGCAAAAAGCCGGGAAATACCTCCGAAAAGGAGCGGCCCCAAAAGAAGCGCTTCCGCAGAAGAAGACGCAAAAAAGGAACTTCTCCCGGAACACCGCAAGAAAACTCTTGACAAAGCGCCCGCGCGGCGGTATGATTTTAACACGGCGATGCAGGATAGATAAAGCAAACCTGCAAATCGCAAAGCAAGAGTCACATATAGGATGGTTCAAACTATGCAGTCCGTTTTATTCACAAGACGATTTACAAAGTATTTTAGCGCACGATTTTATACCGTGTGCTTTTCGTCGTATGTGAATATACCGGGCAACGCTTGAAAACGCGCGGAAAATTTCTGCGCGGAGGAATTTGAAGTATTCTGAGCAGTATAAAACCAAGCGGAGCCAATGGGCTTCGCTTTTTTTGTGCCGAGAGCGGCAGCGGGGCACGGCTCCTATAAAAGAAAGGTAAGGGAAAAAACATGATCATCGTACTCAAAGCCAACCGCAGTGAAGAACAGGTCAAAAATTTCATTTCGAATCTCACCGACCGTTATGACGTCAGTGTTAACACATGGGTCGGCACACATTCCACCGTGCTCGGCCTTATCGGCGATACCGCTGCGGTAGACAGCGAGTACATCGCCGCACAGGATATTGTAGAAAGCGTTAAGCGCGTGCAGGAGCCGTATAAAAAAGCAAACCGTAAGTTCCATCCGGAAGATACGGTCATCAAGCTTCCTACCGGTCAGGTGATCGGCGACGGTTCCCTTGCGCTCATCGCGGGTCCGTGCTCCGTCGAAAGCGAAGCGCAGATCTGCTGTGTCGCAGAGCGCGTCAAGGCCGCAGGCGCTACGTTCCTGCGCGGCGGCGCATTCAAGCCCCGCACCTCGCCCTACTCCTTTCAGGGTATGCGCAGCGAGGGCCTCGACCTGCTCAAGCTGGCACGCCGCGCCACCGGTGCTCCCATCGTGACCGAGATCATGAACACCGAGCACCTGCCCCTGTTCGAGAATGTAGACCTCATTCAGGTGGGTGCCCGCAACATGCA
>ENA-ORMN01003600-ORMN01003600.1-human-gut-metagenome-genome-assembly--contig:-NODE-3600-length-11998-cov-8.618605_pt1 | contig 11998 bp, 10 predicted proteins | sample MGYA00242102_ERZ508993 | MGnify/ENA primary metagenome ERZ508993 (study PRJEB26280, sample SAMEA2338770) | human gut metagenome | biome: human gut; feature: human-associated habitat; material: faeces... | reverse complement strand
AGCTGATAAAAGGGATGTTTGCAGGTTCCTCTTTTGGTGAAGTGGTACGGATGCTTGGCATTCTCGGAAGCGGCGGATCATCTTCCATTGAAAAGAAATTGAAAAAGAAAAAACAAAAATACCTGTTTGTCGGACTGGTATGTGTACGGGAAGAATACCAAGGACAGGGCTATATGAGGAAAGCGCTGGAGCTTGCGTTTGCCGAGGGCAACAGGCTGGGGCTTCCGGTCGTACTGGACACCGATGCCAAGCTGAAAAGCGATAAATACAGACATCTTGGCATGGAACTGGCAGGCATCCGTACCTGCAAAAACGGCAGTAAATTATACGAACTGATCAAATATCCCGATCCCACAGCCTGAAAAATAAGAATTTACACTTGACAACTCTCAAAAATTGCACTAACATAACAGCGTTATCTTTATTTCATTGTACCGTGCAGCCCCGAGCAGAGTGAGCTGAAATGGATGCACGTCCTGATTTACCGCAATAAGAAGGGAACGAAGGAGCTTACATATGAAAGACGAAAAAGAAACCAGGGAAAAGCTCCTTGCCAGTGCCAGACAGGAGTTCTTAGAAAAAGGATACACACAGGCAAGTCTCCGCAGCATTTGCAAAAATGCAGGTGTGACAACCGGAGCGCTTTACTTCTTCTTTCAGGATAAAGAAGATCTGTTCACGCAGCTGGTAGAGCCAACCTTACAGAAGCTTCGTGAGTATATCCGGCAGCATTTTCAGGCGGAGCAGGAGATGATCATAAGCGGTGTCCAGAATGAAACTGAGGATGCGGATGACATCAGGATGACCCGTCAGATCCTGCATGCCATGTATCAGAATTATGATATTCTGCTGCTTGCCATTACAAAATCGCAGGGATCGAAATACGAGTACTGCGTAGATGAGTTTGTAGCGATCGCCGAACAGCATTACCGTTTCCTGGCAGACGGGATGGCGGCAAGAGCCGGGATAGATCGGATCGATGATTATACGATCCACTGGATTGCCCATATGCAGATTGATGTTTTTGTGCATATGCTGCAGCACGAGCCATCGGAGGAAAAAGCACAGCAGTATATCGGAAAAATCGTCGACTATCTGGTAGCCGGCTGGATGTCCATCTTTGTAGCTTGTGATAAGGAGGGACCCACGAAGTGGGAGGATGCCTTATCGCTAAGTAACGAGCAGGGCTCGTTACAGAAGGTTTCATCCGAGCGTAGTATGTCATGCATCAAAGATGCATGATGCGGCCTCAGCCCATTGCCGCAGGCAATTATGCATGGGATGAGGTTCCAGTAGAGAAAATCATAAGCAGCGAAGCTGCGGCGCTACGAAGTAGCGGGATTTTTGAGTATGAAAGAGGAAGGAACCCAAGAACTAAGCGCACGTAAACCGTGCGCAATTATTTGGATCAAAACATAACACTGTTATGTAAATGAGAAAAAATCTCAATTAGAAAAAACCAAATTTTCAGGCAGGAGGAGAAAAATGTATTTAGAGGTCAGGGATTTAAAAAAGAGCTATGGGGAAAACGGAAGCTATGTACAGGTATTGAAGGGAATCAATACAGAAGTGGAAAAAGGACAGATGTGTGTGATCCAGGGAACGAGTGGTTCCGGCAAGTCCACACTATTAAATTGCATCGGCGGACTGGATACTGCAGAATCAGGTTCCATTGTGGTGGATGGAACAGAGATCGTAGGAATGAAGCAGGATAGGTTGTCCGAATACAGAAGAGATCAGCTTGGTTTTATCTTCCAGTTTTACAATCTGGTTCCGAATCTGACCGTAAAGGAAAATATCCAGGTCTGCGAATATCTGACAGAACATCCGCTGGATATCAATGATCTGATGCAGACGCTGGGACTTACGGAGCACCAGAATAAATTTCCGTCACAGCTTTCCGGTGGACAGCAGCAGCGTTGTGCCATAGCAAGAGCACTGATCAAAAATCCGAAACTGTTACTCTGTGATGAGCCGACCGGTGCGCTGGATTCCAAAACAAGCCGTGATATTCTGATCCTGCTGGAAGAGATCAATGCAAAATACGGAACGACAATGCTGATCGTTACGCATAATAATTCCATCAAAAACATGGTACATAAGGTGCTGATCATCAAGGACGGACTGATCCATAAGAGCTATGAAAACGAAGTAAGAGTACCGGCAAGAGAATTGGAGGATTTATAAGATGCAGAAAGTATTACGGAAAAGAATCTTACGGGATCTGAAAGAAAATCTGTTTCGTTATCTGGCACTTTCTGCACTGATCATATTTGTCATGTATCTGGTTGTCAGTATCGTGGGTGCAGCGGATACGATCATCATCGGTTCCGAAAAGCAGGCAGAAAAAAATCAGTTGGAAGACGGACAATTCGGTGTATTTGTCCCGCTGACAGATACAGAAACGGAAAAGCTGGAAAAAAAGGGTGTCAGGCTGGAGAAACAGTTTTATCTGGACTTTGGCATGGAAGACCACAGTACACTTCGTGTATACCAAAATCGTGAAGAGATCGATCTGATCGCACTCGAAGAAGGAAAATTGGCACAGACAAAGGACGAGATCGTGCTGGAAAAGCGGTATTGTGAGGAAAAGGATCTGCATGTCGGAGACAGCATCATACTGGCAGATGCGACCTACAAAATTGTCGGTATCGGTTCTACACCGGACTATGATACACCGCTGAAGCAGACAAGTGATACCACTGCGGACAGCAGCATTTTCGGAACTGCTTTTGTAACGGCAGATACCTATGACATGCTTCGAAAGAGCGGAAAGAGCGAAAAAACGGAAGAGTATGTTTATGCTTACAGGCTGCCAGGAAACCTGACCAATGCACAGATAAAGGAAGAACTGAAAAAGCTGGAATTTTCTGCAGAGGATGTCAAGGATACTTATTTTCAGGAATACTGGGATCAGACAATGGGGAAAAAGGATGATCTGGAGAATGGCATAAATGATCTGGTGGACGGTGCAAATGAGCTGCGTGACGGACTTAGTGAACTGCAGGATTGCAGTGACGACCTGAATGACGGCGCAGATGAAATTTTTGATGCCTATCTGGATGAGGCAAATAAAGCTTTGAAGGGATATGGCATTCAGGAGGTAACGGCAGACAACTTTGAAACGGTTTTAAATGATTATGTAAACCAATCAAACGACCCGGGCGCGAGAATGGTGGCAAGAGGCGCCAGAATGCAGCTTCAGGAGCTGAAAAGCTACGTGGATGGTACAAAGGAATATACGGATGGCGCAAAGGAAGCTGCAGACGGAAGTGAAGAACTGGCGGACGGTGTACGGGAGTTAAAAGATAATACAGATGATATCATCGATGATATTTTCGATGTGGATGTCAGCAATATGACATATTTCCTGGTAGCAGAGGATAACCCGAGAGTGCTTGGTGCAGCAGGTGATCAGGAGATCAATAAGATCGGCGGACTGATCGCAGGTGTGATCTTAATGGTGCTGTTTACTTACGTTATCTCTGTTTTTGTGGTGCATGGCATTGAGCAGGAAAGCAGCGTCATCGGTGCATTGTATGCACTTGGTGTAACGGCGGGTGATCTGATGCTGCATTACATTACACTTCCGGTTGTTGTTTCAGCCGTATCTTCCGTGATCGGCGGACTGATCGGTTTCAGTAAATGGGGAATCGGGCTGCAGATGCAGGATTGCTTCGGCTTCTTCTCACTGCCGGTACCGGCGTTTGAGTATACACCATACCTGATCGTTTACACCTTTGTTATGCCTGCACTTACTGCAGCGATCGTCAACTGTCTGGTGATCCGCAAGAAACTTTCCAGACCGGTGCTTTCCATGCTGCGCAAGGAGCAGAAAGCAAGCAGGATCCGGGATCTGAACCTCGGCAATATGGGATTTATAGCAAGATTCCGTATCCGTCAGATGCTGCGTGAGATGCGCTCCGCATTTGCCGTGATCTTCGGTATGTTTGTTTCCATGCTGATCGTCATGATGGGCCTGGACATTTACGTGATGTGTCAGAATGTCAACATTGAGAATAAGGCAGATACCAAATTCGCCTATATGTATACATACAAATATCCGACAGAGGAGGTACCGGATGGCGGCGAAGAAGCATTTGGCAAAACGCTGAAAAAGGAACGTCTCGGTTATAATCTGGATGTCACGCTTCTTGGTATCCATGATGACAACCCGTATTTTGATGCCAAGGTGGAGGATGGTAAAAATAAGATCGTCATTTCCACAGCAGTTGCACAGAAATACAATGTCGGTGAGGGTGATGTCTTTGTCTTAAACGATGAAGAAACCGATACTAAATATGCCTTTGATATTGTTGGTATTGCTCAGTACTCAAGTTCCCTTTATATCTTTATGGACATTGACAGTATGCGGGAACTGTTTCATGAAGGCAGTGATTATTACAATATTGTATTTTCTGATAAGGACCTTTCCATTCCGTCCGGCAGATTATATGCGACAACGACAAAGGAAGATGTAGAAGAAGCATCCGGTATCTTCATTAAGATGATGTGGCCGATGATCTATATGCTGCTCGGCTGTTCCGTGATCATCTTCTGTGTTGTCATGTATTTGATGATGAAGGTAATGATCGACCGGTCTTCCTTCCATATCTCACTGATCAAGATCTTCGGATACCGCACAAAAGAGATCGGTAAGCTGTACCTGCGCGGTAACTTTTATCTGGTGGCAGCTGGTGCACTGATCTGTATCCCACTTGCCAAGGCATGTATGGATGCAATCTATCCGATGCTGGTTGCCAATGTCTGCAGCGGCATGAACCTGACGTTTAGCTGGCAGTTGTATGCAGGTATTTATGCAGCGGTGATCCTTCTTTATCTGTTCATCAATCAGCTGCTTGTGGGCAGACTGAAGAAGATGGTACCGGCTGAAGTGCTGAAGAACCGTGAATAATGGCAGGGCGTAAAACGGAAAATCAGAACGGTCTCAAATATAAAATAGAGAGAAAACCGCAGGGAAATATTGAAATCCCTGCGGTTTTTGCGTATGATATAGTAGCTGCTTCGAAGAAGCGGCTGCAGAGCACGAAGTGCAAATCTGCGAGTCTTAGAAACAAAGGAAAACAGGGAAATATGACAAAACGTGTACTTACAATGCAGGATATTTCCTGCCTGGGACAGTGTTCTTTAACGGTAGCACTTCCTATTATATCAGCATGCGGGATCGAAACGGTGATCCTGCCATCCGCGGTGCTTTCCACGCACACAGGCGGCTCTTTTAAAAATTATACATTCCATGATCTGACGGATGATATTCCGGGAATACTGAAACACTGGAAACTGGAGGGCTTTCGGTTTGACTGTCTGTACACAGGTTATCTGGGAAACATACGGCAGATCAATCTGGTAGAGGAGATCAGAAAAGAACTGCTTACGGATGATGCACCGTGCATCATTGATCCTGCCATGGCAGATTTTGGCAAGTTGTATACAGGATTTGACACGGCGTATGTACATAAAATGAAGGAGCTTTGCGGGCAGGCAGATGTGCTTTTACCGAATCTGACAGAGGCAGCCTTTCTGACCGGGCTTCCGTACCGGACAAGAATGTCGGAGGCAGAGGTGCATGTGCTTTTGAAAGGGCTTGCAGCCTTGGGCTCTAAGCACATCATCTTAAAAGGAGTCAGTGATACGCCGGATCAGATCGGTGTGGCAGTCTACAACTGCGAAACCGACAGAGTTTCTTATTATTTTACGAGAAGATTACCGAGAAACGGTTATGGAACAGGGGATTGTTTTGCCTCTGCTTTTACAGGTGCTTATATGAGGGGCATGGAGATCAAAGAGGCAGCAGCACTTGCCGCAGATTTTGTTCTTGCTGCCATGGAAGCAACGACAGGAGATGAAAAACACTGGTATGGGGTACACTTTGAACAGGCTCTGCCACTTTTAATGGAACGACTGGTTATAGAATGAAACTATAACCGGTTGTTCCTTTTTCCTATTAGACAGATGGGAAAACTCATGCTACTATGATGCTATCAAAAGAAAACAGACAAAACCTACCGGAAGAGGTAGACGACAGGACGAAAACAGAAAAAGAAAGGACTGCCAAAGGCAGAGCGTGAGTGAAAATGAGTAAAAAAACATATGCAGAAAGAAAATTAAAATTTGAAACGTTACAGCTTCATGTAGGACAGGAAAGCCCGGATCCGGTAACGGATGCAAGAGCTGTTCCGATTTATCTGACTTCTTCTTATGTATTCCATAACAGCCAGCATGCAGCAGACCGTTTCGGTCTTCGTGATGCAGGTAACATTTACGGAAGACTGACAAACCCGACAGAAGATGTATTCGAACAGAGAATCGCAGCACTTGAAGGCGGTATTGCAGCACTTGCAGTCGGTAGTGGAGCAGCAGCATTGACTTATGCATTTCAGGCAGTTGCACACAAAGGAGATCATATCGTAGCAGCCAAGAATATTTACGGTGGTACCTATAACCTGCTCGCACATACACTGCCGGATTACGGTATTGAAACAACATTCGTTGATCCTTTTGATTATGAAGGTATTGAAGCGGCAATCAAAGAAAATACAACAGCGATCGAGATCGAAACACTCGGTAATCCGAATTCAGAAGTAGTTGATATTGAAAGAATCGCAAACATCGCACATTCTCACAATATTCCATTGATCGTGGATAATACATTTGCAACCCCTTATCTGGTGCGCCCGATCGAGTATGGCGCAGATATCGTTGTACATTCCGCAACAAAATTCATTGGCGGACATGGTACAACGATCGGTGGTGTGATCGTAGACAGCGGTAAATTTGACTGGACTAAGAGCGATAAATATCCATGGCTTGTTGAGCCAAACGTATCTTATCATGGTGTCAGCTTCGCAAAAGACTGTGCACCGGCTGCTTTTGTGACATACATCCGTGCGATCCTGCTGCGTGATATGGGCGCAACTTTATCACCGGTACATGCGTTCATCTTCTTGCAGGGACTGGAAACATTATCACTGCGTGTAGAGCGTCATGTGGAAAATGCATTGAAGGTAGTACAGTTCTTAAAGAATCAGCCACAGGTAGAAAAGGTAAATCATCCTTCCGTATCCGATGATCCGGAACAGCAGAAGCTTTACAAGAAATATTTCCCGAACGGCGGTGGTTCTATCTTTACCTTCGAGATCAAGGGGGACGCGAAAAAAGCGCAGGATTTTATCGACCAGCTGGAGCTGTTTTCTCTGCTCGCCAATGTAGCAGATGTGAAATCTCTTGCAATCCATCCGGCTTCTACCACACATTCCGAATGCAACGAAGCAGAACTGCTTGATCAGGGAATCAAGCCAAATACGATCCGTCTTTCTATCGGAACGGAAAATATTGATGATATCATCGAAGATCTGGCAGAAGCATTTAAAGCGATCGAGTAGGCAGGCTGCACGGCAGTATAGAGATAAGAATAAGCATATGAGAAACACCGGCAGATGCAAAGCATAAGCCGGTGTTTTAAAATGCTGTGATAGGTATGATCAAAATACCGCAATACAGAAGAAATATGTGCTTTATGATTCAGTCTGAGCCGAAGCAACAAAATTCTTGATCGCCTGAAAGCTTTCTTTGCTGACAACGTGCTCCATCTTGCAGGCATCTTCTGCTGCGATCTCAGGATCCACACCAAGCTTTGTCAGCCAGGAAGTCAGGAATTCGTGTCTTTCGTAGATCATGTCTGCGATTTCGCGACCTGCCTTGGTAAGATTGATAAAGCCTGCATCACTGACTGTGATCAGTTCCTTTTCACGAAGATTTTTCATCGCAATGCTGATGCTGGATTTTTTAAAGCCAAGTTCATTGGCAATATCAACGGAGCGAACAACCGGGAGCTTTCTGCTCAGGATCAGGATCGTCTCTAAATAATTTTCTGCTGATTCATTAGGTGCCATTTTAATTCCCTTTCTTACGCAAAACGTATCAAAATAACGAACTTTTTATATTGACGCAAGTATAGCACATTTCTAAAAAAAAAACAATAAAAGTTGTTGACATCTAATATCCGTTAGAGTATACTAACCTCGAAATGAAAGAAAATTATCGATAAGATGCTAAATGGTAATGAAAAAGAAAGAAAGGGATGAGTATGATGCCTCTGTCAATGGCAAAAGAAGGAGAGCCTAATGTTATTAAAAAAGTAGGCGGCAAGGAAGAGACCAGACAGTTTCTGGAAAATCTTGGTTTTGTAACGGGCGGTATGGTTACGGTAATATCTCAGATGGGTGGTAATCTGATCGTGAATATCAAGGAATCCCGTGTTGCCATAGGAAAAGATATGGCAAATAAGATCATGGTCTGATAAGTTTAAAATGTCAGGCATCTAACGGTGCATGATAATAAAATAAAGAAAAGGAGCATAAACATGGCAAACGAGTCAAAAACACTGAAAAACGCTGCTGTTGGTGCAACTGTCAAAGTTAAAAAGCTGACAGGTGACGGTCCTGTCAAAAGAAGAATCATGGACATGGGTATCACAAAAGGCGTAGAGGTCTATGTAAGAAAGGTAGCACCACTTGGTGATCCGGTGGAAGTTACAGTAAGAGGCTATGAGTTGTCGCTGCGTAAAGCAGATGCAGAAATGATTGTTATTGAATAACAATTTTTTTTGCCATCACGTTAGTAAACACTAACAAAAGTAAGCAAAGAGCTATTCTAATTAGTTGTATAAAATAAGAAAGAGGAGTAGAGAAAATGGCAATTAAAATCGCATTAGCAGGTAACCCAAACTGCGGTAAAACAACTCTGTTTAACGCATTGACAGGTTCCAATCAGTTCGTTGGAAACTGGCCGGGCGTTACGGTTGAGAAAAAGGAAGGTAAGCTGAAAAAAGCTTACAGCGGCAAGGAATCGGATGTCGTTATCATGGATCTTCCGGGTATTTATTCTCTGTCACCATACACACTGGAGGAGGTAGTTGCCCGTAACTATCTGATCACAGAGAGACCGGATGCAATCATCAATATCATTGATGGTACGAATATCGAAAGAAACCTGTATCTGTCTACACAGATCATGGAACTGGGTATTCCGGTTGTTATGGCTGTTAACATGTCAGACCTTGTTGAAAAGTCAGGCGACAAGATACATGTCGATAAATTAAGTGCAAAGCTCGGCTGTGAAGCATGTGAGATTTCAGCACTGAAAGGAACAGGCATTGATGTAGCGGTAAAAAAAGCAATCGCAGCAGCAAAGGCTAACAAGTCTGTAGCTCCTGTTCATGAATTCGGTGAAGAGGTTGAGAAGTATATCACAGCAGCAAGCAATAAGCTTGGCGCTGATGTCAAAGAAGAGCAGAAGCGTTTCTTTGCAATCAAGCTTCTGGAAAAAGATGATAAGATCATTGAGCAGATGCAGTCCAAAGTAGATGTGTCTGCAGAGATCGAAGATATGGAGAAAGAATTTGATGATGATACAGAAAGTATTATCACAAATGAAAGATATGTATATATCTCTTCTATCATTGATGCCTGCTACACAAAGAACAAAAAGAGAACAATGTCTACATCGGATAAGATCGATAAGTGGGTAACAAACAGATGGTTAGCACTCCCTATCTTTGCACTGGTCATGTTCATTGTATATTATGTATCCGTTACAACAGTAGGCGCTATTTTAACAGACTGGACAAATGATACATTGTTCGGCGAGTGGATCGTTCCGGGTGTTCAGTCAGCACTGGAATCTGTCAATTGTGCAGATTGGCTTACAACCCTGATCGCAGCATTTGTGCTTTATCTGAAGGGCTCCGGTACGATCAAAGGATTTGCTACGACATTGGCAATTGGTATTATCTTGTCTATGTTTACGGCTCTTGTTATTACAAAGCTTCTTCTTCAGGCAATGTATGTTCTTGGTATTGATGATGTGAAATACTTTGGTGTTGAGGGTGCAAGAAAGCGTATCCCATTTGTTGCCAACAGAATGAAATTCTTTGTGATTTCCGGCGTGCTGATCCTGGCATGCGTCGTTATGCTTGTTGTCAACAAGACAGGAAGGATCGGTTATATCCTGAATTATGGTCTTGATTTCCTGGGTGGTACTACTTACAATGTTACTTTTGACAGTGGAGAGAAGATTGATGATGATCTGAAGAAGCAGGTAGAGAGTATCTTCAGTAAGACGAGTGGATCAAATGATGTTATTATTTCTGATGTAGCAGGAAGCAACACTCTGTCCGTTAAGACGGTAGAGCTTTCAGATGATCAGAGAGCAGAGCTGACCAATCAGTTAGTAGATAAGTTTAAGGTACAGGAAAAGAATATCCAGTACGATAGCATCAGTGCAGCGGTATCGGATGAGATGAAAACGAATGCGATTGTATCCGTGATCATTGCAGCAATCTGTATGCTGATCTATATCTGGTTCCGGTTCAAGGATGTAATCTTTGCAAGCAGTGCCGTGTTAGCATTGCTTCACGACTGTGCGATCGTGTTGCTGGTATATGCAGCTTCCAAGATTTCCGTTGGTAATACATTCATCGCATGTATGCTTACTATTGTAGGTTACTCTATCAACGCAACTATCGTTATCTTTGACCGTATCCGTGAGAACCTGAACGGACGTAAGGATTCCTCTGTTCTGGATCAGATCGTAGATGACAGTATCACACAGACATTGACCAGAAGTATCAATACTTCGATCACCACGTTCATCATGGTATTTATGCTGGCGATTCTCGGTGTAGATTCCGTAAAGGATTTTGCAATCCCTCTGATGGCAGGTATCATTTGTGGTGCATACTCTTCTGTATGTATTACAGGTACTCTGTGGTATACAATGAAAAGAAAGCTTGGTAAAAAGAACGCCTAAAGGTGTTTATCCAATGCCAAAGAATATCGGATAGAAATTAAAAGGTGTCACATAATTGTGACACCTTTTAAGCTTTATGGTTTTGCTACAAAGGAGATCCATTCTCCCAGTGTGTTTTCCTCGATGATCGTGAAATGATTATCCGCCAGTGCTTTACGGACATCATCGCCGCGGCTGGTGAGAATGCCGGAGGAGATAAATACACCGTCCGGCTTGAGGAATGGACGGATCATACCGGCAAGAGGGATGATCACATCGGCAAGGATATTTGCCACAACAACATCAAAAGGTTCCGGACAAGCTGCCTTGATCGAGGCGCTGTCCTCCAGAATGTTGCCGTGAATGGCACGGATGCGGTCGCCTGCAATATGATTCCGCTCTGCGTTTTCCAGTGTGCCGGTAACGGCAGAAGGATCAATGTCCAGACAAAATGCACTTTTCGCACCGTAGAGGAGTGCTGCAATCGCCAGAATGCCGCTGCCGCAGCCGGCGTCCAGTATGGTTGTTTCCTGGGAAATGTATTTCTTCAGAGAAGTCATACAGAGCCGCGTGGTTTCATGGGTGCCGGTAATGTCACGGTTTCTTTTGCAATGAAATCCGGTAAAAAGACTTACAAGATTGACGAGACAACAAAGATACGAAATGGTCTGGTAGTCTATCCGTAATGGGTAGGCTGCCCTTGGACGTTATAATGAAGTAAGAAGATCGGTTTGCGGTGTGAAGCCGTGGAAATGGAGGCTGTATCTATGAAAAGAAGTTTAAGAAATTTATCGAAAGGAAAGCTTGCGGCGGCACTTGTATTGATGTGTGCGTTGGTATTCGGTGGATATTTCGGGTATCATAAGTTTGTGGTTCATGCGGGAAGCACAGAGAACAAAGCGGTTGTAAACACACTGGAAGAATATAATGCTATGTGTGAGAGCGGCAAGGTGAACTGTAATCAGGAAGCGGGGGATAAGGATAATCCGTTTCTGATCCTGGAGATTGTTCCATATTATGGACAGGCGGAGATCGGTTATCTGCTTACTGGCTGCGAGCCGATTGATTTCACGAAGAATGATCCATCTCTGTATGCTGCATCTGTTGACCGGACACGTTCCGTGGCAACAACGGTATTTGCCGATGAGTATCGTAGAGATGCGAATGGAGACGGTCAGGTAGATGAGAC
>ENA-ORMN01003585-ORMN01003585.1-human-gut-metagenome-genome-assembly--contig:-NODE-3585-length-12034-cov-4.649303_pt1 | contig 12034 bp, 6 predicted proteins | sample MGYA00242102_ERZ508993 | MGnify/ENA primary metagenome ERZ508993 (study PRJEB26280, sample SAMEA2338770) | human gut metagenome | biome: human gut; feature: human-associated habitat; material: faeces... | reverse complement strand
AAAGTCTTTTGAAAGGGGTCCGGGGGAAACTTTTCTTCAGAAAAGTTTCCCCCGTTTAAATCCATCTTTCTTACAAAGTTGAAACGCCGTGATCGTCTACGGTGACTTTCACGTTGACAAGCGCACCGACGGCGACCAGCTTTTGCCGGAAGCCTTCGTCCGCACGCTCTTCATCGGTAGCGGAATTCCAGGTGTCGTTCAGAGCCTGGGAAAGTTCAGACTTTTCGGTGTCGGAAAGCTGGCGCCCGGAATTGAGCGGATCCTGCCGGGCTTCCGTGCCACCGTCGTAAACCTTGTCGGTCACGGTTTTGGAAACCACCTCAGAGTCCATTATGCTGGATACGTATTCGCCGGCGGTAACACCGGTTGCGCTTCCTTCTCCGAACGTCGTGGACGAGGAGGATTTTCCGGCATCCATGGCAATTTTCATGACGTTGTCAACAGCGGCAGTCTCACGGTTCAGCTCCTCTTCGCTCATCTGGTTCTCCTTGGCATCCGAGAGATTGCCGAACAGATCGGATACAAGCCCTGCTGTAGCGTCAGCACTCCGATCGGGAACCCCATAGTTGCGCATCATGCCCGGCGTGGAAATGTTCTGAATGGTCCTGGCGGCTTCCGGCGTCAGGTCCTTCAGCAGTGCTTCCACCGCTTCCAGCGTGTTCTGACCGTCAGAGGCGTTCCGGAGCATCGTCAGCGTGTGGCTCAGCGAGAGCATGAGCGGCGTGTACCCCTTGGTCTGCGCACCGTCGTTGACCGAATCGGCTACCGAGCTTGCATCCCAAAGGCTCAGACGTGAGCTTTCGGTTACCCGGTCGCTCTGCATGACCGCCCTCAGAAAGAGCGCCGTATTTTTCTTGCCGACCGTTTCGGATGCCGCAAAGGAATCCAGAAGCGGTCCCATACCGACAACCATGTCCTCGGTGCGGAAAGCGTCTCCCGCAGCGTTTACATCTTTATAGATCTGCGCAACCGAACTGAGCGAGAGCGCAAGAAGATCCGCTTCCCGCCGGGTATCCGTCGGCTTTTCGTCGGAGAATTTCAACTGGTCGGCAGTCACAATCCGGCATTTTTCTTCCATGTCCTCCTGCGAGGAGACGACGCCACGCTCTTTCATGAACTGCACCATGTCCTGACCGCCTTGTGCGGCAATTGCCGCCTCGTAGGGCAGGTCGTCTTCAAAGGGCAGGGCATAGTCTTTCAGAAGCTGGCGGTAGCTTTCGGCGCAGAGCGCAATCTCTTCCACGTCGGCGTGCTCGCCGGGAGCGGGAATTGTCTCCAGATCCCGGGTGAAGGAAAGATACATCGACGGGTCATAAGATTCTTTGGCGCCGAGAAGCAGACAGAAGCGGCGGGTGCCGTACTCGGATACGCCGCCCACCAGCAGATACATCCGGTCGGTGGAGAGCAGGTCATAGAGGACGTCAGAGGTCAGCTCCTCATCCGAGAAAAGGGCAAGCGGATCTTCCCGAAGCCCGGATACGGCGTTTTTCTCCACCAGGGTCGCCACAGCGTCGGTGAGAGCGGAAACGTCCTCTTTCAGCGTCTGGGAATCCGAGCCTTTGAAAGCCCGCAGAACGCTGTCGGTCAGCGGTTTTATGTCTCCGCCAAAGTTCGGCGCCTTGATGCCGCAGTATTCTTTTCCGTCCAGCCAGGAATCGGTGGCGGCGGCGAGAAGCTCGGAGGTGACGGTGGGGATTAGCGTGGAGCGCTCAAAACGATAGGAGACGTCCCGGATAGCGCTTGCCGCCGCCGACCGTTCCACCGTGCTGTCCATCGTGCAGTAAACGGCGTTGCCGAGAGAGGCAAGCACGGCGCTTTCACGGGGCATGGTGACTCTTTGCCCGTTGATCCGGGCGCTGGTAAGGCAGGAATAAACGGCGTCACCGCCCACCGCACGGACGGTCAGTATACCGAGGTTGTTTGCCATGCCGTCCGAAACCTCTGCCGCCATACGGACGGCGGGCTGATCGGAGTTTGCGGTGAAGGTCGCCACGGCGCTGCAGGTCGTGCGGGTACCGCCCACGGCAGGAAACAGGAAAGCGCAGAACGTCAGAAACGCACAAACGGCGCCGCAGACCGCACCCGCTACGTTGGGTCCCTCTGTCTGCATTGCCAGTAAAGCCGCTTTCTTTCCGTGGGGAGCTTTTCCTGCAGGAGAATCCGGGACATCCCCGGTGCTTTCCGCCGGGGCAGTGCTCTTTTTGCCGGTCAGCTTTTGCAGAAGCCGGGCAAGCGGGATGTCCAGAAGCCCGAGGAGCTTGCGCACAATGGGGAAAAGAATGTAGAAGATGATCGGTGCGATCACCATGGAGACGAGCGCACGGACGACCTGAGCGGCAGAGGGCAGGGAGTCGAGCAACTCGTGAAAGTTTTCGGATTTTACCGACGGCAACAGCGTGTTGTAGACCAGCCCGGACAAGCCACGGGCGATCAGCACGGAGAGCAGGGTGGCAAGTATGACCGAAGCCACAATGCCAACGATGCGGACAGCGGAATATCCCCAGAAATATTTTTTGCCACGCCGGAAGCCCAGAAAGCAGAACAGGGCGGCAAAAAGCAGGAATATCACCGAAAGAATAATGGCAACCATAAAAAGTCCTCCTTAATATCTTTGACGGTACGATTTGCTACTTATTATTATAAACTATTTTTCATGAATTGTCAAATGCAAATTATTCTTGTAAAAAATGGTACAAATGACAGAAAAGCAGGCAGTGCGACAGAATGGAACGCTATGTCAATAAACGACAGAATAATTTGGGATAAAACTAAATAAAATAAGATTTTTTGAAAATATAAATTGAAAAATCAACATAAAAACGGCGTTTTATAATATTTTGTGGCACTGTATTTTACAGCGCATCGCCATAGAAGCTGTCCTCGGTGACGGCGCATATGCCGATGGTGCGGTAACTGCCCTTTACAAAGAGCGCATCCCGCAAATAGCCCTCCAGCGACATTCCAAGCTTTTCCATAACGTGGAGCGAGGACGTGTTTCCCTCCATGAATTTCGCTTCGATGCGGTGAAGCTCCAGCGTGTCAAAGCCGAACTGCAACACCTTTTTTGCCGCTTCGGTCCCGTAGCCGCATCCGTGATAGGCGGGATTGAGAACATAGCCGATCTCGCCCAGCCGGTTTGCCGGGTCGATGCGGGTGAAGCCGCAGGTGCCGATCATTTTTCCGCTGTCGGCAAGCAGAACCGACCAGTCGTAAAAATCTCCCAGACGGTAGCGGCTTTCAATGTATTGCAGATAATCCTGTGTGTAGGCGGCGGAGGGGTGCGGAGACCAGAGAAGATACCGGGTAACTTCCTCGCCACGGGCGTATTCAAACATATCGTTGGTGTCCTCCGTGCTCATGGGATGGAGGATCAGACGCTCGGTCCTTAACGTGGGCATATGGGAAAAAATGCGGTACAGCTTTTCTTTTTTCATGGCGGATCTCCTCCGGACTTCAGTGATCGGGCGCCTTTTGGGGCGTCTTTCTTCATTATAAACATTCTGCGCTCTTTTTGCAAGGCTTTTTGGCAAAAAAAGAAAAAATCGTGAAAAATGTTGTAAATTCATTCAAAGTAAATTTACAAAGCCGTATTTAATACGAAATGTATCTATATTATAATAATAAACAAAGCGCTTTGCGGAATCTGCGTGCAAAAGAAAAGCACAGAATCTGCCGCACGGGCGCCTGTCGGACGTTCCAAGCCCCATGTCGGGGCTGTTTTTTCCAAAAGGGGAAAGAACGGAAAGTCTTTGGAAAACCGATACCGGAGGAACAACAAGGAAAATGCTGAAAACACTGATGCGAAGTGTGAGGGAGTATAAGAAGCCGGCGATTCTGACTCCTGTTTTTATCGCCGGAGAAGTCATTATCGAGTGCCTGATCCCGTTTGTCACGGCTTTGCTGGTGAATGAGATTCAGAACGACTGCACCATGCAGACCATTCTGCGGTACGGACTGATTCTGATCGTCATGGCAGGGCTTTCTTTGCTTTGCGGGGCAATGGCGGGACGTTTTGCGGCAACCGCCGCCTGCGGTTTTGCCAAAAATCTGCGCCACGATATGTTCGGGGCGATCCAGGACTATTCTTTTTCCAACATCGACAAATTTTCCACGTCCAGTCTTGTCACCCGTATGACGACCGACGTTTCCAACGTGCAGATGGCGTTCATGATGATTATCCGCACGGCGGTGCGATGTCCGATGATGCTGGTATTCGCCCTGATTATGGCGATCATTACCAGCCCGAAAATGTCGATCGCATTTGCGGTAATTATTCCTATCCTGGCAATCGGACTTGCGCTGATCATGACCAAGGCGGCGCCCATGTTCCGCTCGGTGTTCAAAAAATACGATAAGCTCAACAGCTCGGTGCAGGAAAACGTCAGCGGCATCCGTGTGGTCAAGGCATACGTGCGGGAGGACTTTGAAAAGAAAAAGCTGAAAAGGGCGGCGGACGAGGTCTGCATGGACTTTACCAAGGCGGAAAAGATCCTTGCTTTCAATACGCCTCTAATGCAGCTTTGCTTCAATCTGCTTATCTTTTCCATTTGCTGTTTCGGCTCCCGGCTGATCATCAACTCCGCCGGCTCCGATCTGGACGTGGCGGGTATGGCGGCGCTCCAGACCTACGGCGCACAGATTCTGATGAGTCTGATGATGGTTTCCATGATTATCGTCATGATCTCCATGTCTGCCGCTTCCGCAAACCGGATTGCGGAGGTTTTGCAGGAGAAAAGCTCGATCGTCAATCCTGACAGCCCGGTAAACGAGGTGCAGGACGGCAGTGTGATCTTCGACCACGTGGGCTTTTCCTATTCCGCCAACGCCGAAAAAGAGGCACTGCGGGATATCAATCTATTTATTGCGTCGGGCGAGACAGTGGGCATCATCGGCGGCACCGGAAGCGGAAAGACCAGCCTGATCCAGTTGATCTCCCGCCTGTACGACGTGACCGAGGGTTCGGTCAAGGTTGGCGGCGTGGACGTCCGGGATTACGATATCGAAGTGCTCCGGAACCAGGTTTCGGTGGTGCTTCAGAAAAATCTGCTGTTTTCGGGCAGTATCCGGGACAATCTCCGCTGGGGCAATCCAGATGCGAACGATGCGGAGATGGAGCGCATCTGCCGGCTTGCGCAGGCGGACGAATTCATCCGCAGCTTCCCGGACGGGTACGATACACACATTGAACAGGGCGGCAGCAACGTGTCGGGCGGACAGAAGCAGAGACTTTGCATTGCCCGTGCTCTGCTGAAAAAGCCGAAGATCCTGATTCTGGACGACTCCACCAGTGCGGTGGACACCAAGACCGACGCCCTGATCCGCCGGGCGTTTGCACAGGAGATTCCGGATACCACCAAGATCATCATTGCACAGCGGATTTCCTCGGTGGAGCACGCCGATAAGATCGTGGTCATGGATGGCGGAAGAATCGAATCGGTGGGCACGCATGAGGAGCTGCTGAAATCCAGCCCGATCTACCGTGAAGTTTATGAATCGCAGAACCGGGGAGGTGACGAGCAATGAAAAAAGCCACTGAAAACAGGGCGAAGGCTCCCCGTATGCACCAGCACAAGGGCGTGATCAAACGGGTCTTTGAGCTTTTGTTCCGGTATTACCGGGGAAAACTGATCGTCGTGATCATCTGCATCGTGCTTGCTTCGGCAACGGCGACGGTTGCCAGCCTGTTCATGAACCAACTCATCCGTTTCATTGAGGACGGACTGGAGCTTGGCTGGTCTGCGGTCAGCTCCAAAATTGCCGTGATGCTTGTCATCATGGTCTCCATTTATCTTGTGGGACTTTTGGCGTCCTTTATCTACACCCGCCTGATGGCGGTGGTGACGCAGGGATTTCTGAACCGGGTGCGGCAGGATATGTTCGCAAAAATGGAAAGCCTGCCCCTGCGGTTTTTCGACACCCACCCCCACGGGGACATTATGTCCTATTATACCAACGATATCGACACGCTCCGGGAGCTGGTTTCGATCAGTTTCCCGCACATTCTGAACTCCGGTTTGATTATCATCATGCTGGTGTTCAATATGATCTACCTCAACCTCTGGATGGCTCTGGTGATCTGTCTTGGCGTTACGGCGATGGTGCTGGTGACCCGGAAGATCGGCGGCAACAGCGCAAAGCATTTTATGGCAATGCAGAAGTCGATTGCCGAGTCCGAGGGCTTTATTGAGGAGATGATGAACGGTCAGAAGGTCGTCAAGGTGTTCTGCCACGAGGAGCAGAGCAAGCAGGACTTTGACCGGGTGAACCGGAAGCTGTGCGAGGATGCGACCAATGCGCACCACTTTGCCAATATTCTGATGCCGATCATGGGCAACATCGGCAATATCATGTACGTGTTGCTTGCCTTTGTGGGTGGTATCCTGATTATCAACAAGGTGCCCAACATCTCGCTTTCGGGGCAGGCGATGGGCATTGCCGTGGTGGTGCCGTTCCTCAATATGGCACGGCAGTTCACCAACAACGTAAGCCAGGTGTCTCAGCAGATGAACTCTGTGGTCATGGCAATGGCGGGCGCTCACCGTATCTTTGAGCTGATGGACGAGGAGCCGGAAGTAGACGACGGATACGTGACGCTGGTCAACGCCAAAGAGGTGGACGGCAAACTGGTTGAGTGTGAGGAGCGCACCGGGCTGTGGGCATGGAAGCATCCCCACGCAGACGGCAGTCTGACCTATACCCGGCTGTGCGGCGACGTGCGCATTGAGCATATGGATTTCGGTTACGTGCCGGATAAGCTGGTGCTTCACGACATCACGCTGTACGCCGAACCGGGGCAAAAGGTGGCGTTCGTAGGCGCAACCGGTGCCGGAAAAACCACGATCACCAACCTCATCAACCGGTTTTACGACATTGACGACGGAAAGATCCGGTATGACGGCATCAACATCAACAAGATCAAAAAGGCAGATCTGCGGCGATCTCTCGGCATCGTGCTTCAGGACACCAACCTGTTTACGGGCACGGTGATGGACAACATCCGCTACGGCAGGCTGGACGCCACCGATGAGGAATGTATCGCCGCCGCCAAGCTTGCCAATGCCGACGACTTTATCACCCGTCTGCCGGAGGGCTATCAGACCATGCTGACCTCCAACGGCGCCAACCTGTCGCAGGGTCAGCGTCAGCTGATCTCCATTGCCCGTGCGGCGGTGGCGGATCCGCCGGTCATGATCCTGGACGAGGCGACCTCCTCCATTGATACCCGCACCGAGGCAATCGTTCAGCGGGGCATGGACGCCCTGATGAAGGGAAGGACGGTGTTTGTCATCGCCCACAGGCTTTCCACGGTCCGGAATTCGGACGTTATCATGGTGCTGGAGCACGGATGTATCATCGAGCGTGGCAGTCATGAAAAGCTGATTGCCGACCACGGAAAATATTATCAGCTTTATACCGGCGCCTTTGAGCTGGAATAAGCTTTTTGAAAACTCCGCCGCACTTTTGGGGTAGCGGAGAAAACGACATTTGAGCAGAGGCTGACAGCGCCGGATCTCAGGGCAGAGCTTTTCTGCCGGAAAGGATGGTGAAGATGGAACAAAAACAACCCCTTTCTTTGGGAATTGATATCGGTTCCACTACGGTCAAGACCGTTTTGCGGGAAGGTGACCGTGTCATTTACGAAAAATACGAGCGGCATATGTCCCGTGTCCGCCTGAAAACGCTGGAAATGCTGGAGGAGCTTCGCCCTTACGTCGGGGAGAGGGAATTCTTTGCGGCGCTCTCCGGTTCGGCGGGGCTTGGGCTTGCCAATGCCTGCGGACTGCCTTTTGTACAGGAGGTCTTTGCGACCGGCGAGGTGGTGAAAAAGCTGGAGCCGGACGCATCCGCCGTGATCGAGCTTGGCGGAGAGGATGCCAAGATCATCTTCTTTGAGGGCGGAACCGACGAGCGGATGAACGGAACCTGTGCCGGCGGCACGGGTGCGTTTATCGACCAGATGGCAACGCTTCTGGACCTGAGTGTGGACGAAATGGACGCTCTCAGCATGAAGCATACGAGGATATACCCCATTGCCTCCCGTTGCGGTGTGTTTGCAAAAACCGACATTCAGCCGCTTCTGAATCAGGGAGCGAAAAAAGAGGACGTTGCCGCCAGCGTATATCAGGCGGTGGTCAACCAGACGGTGGCGGGACTGGCGCAGGGCAGAAGGATCCGGGGCAAGGTGCTTTTCCTCGGCGGTCCGCTCTACTACTGCCACGGCTTGCGGGAGCGCTTCTGCGAGACGTTGAAGTTGTCTCCGCAGGAGGCGATCTTCCCGGAGTACGGACGGTTTGCCGTCGCTCTCGGCGCCGCTATTTACGCCGAAAAGACCGGCGAGGTCACAACGCTTGACACCCTTTGCGAAAAGGTGCGGGCAAGCCTTTCGGCAAAGGTTTCCAACAACCGTCTGCCGGCGCTTTTTGCCAATCAGGATGAATACGAGGAGTTCTGCCGCCGCCATGCGGAGGCAAACGTCTCTTATCGGGAGCTTTCGGATTACAGCGGCAGGGCGTGGCTCGGCATCGACTGCGGCAGTACCACGACCAAGCTGGTCCTGCTCTCGGAGGATCGGGAGATCCTCTATACGTATTACAGCTCCAACCGGGGCAATCCGGTGGAGATCGTCAAGGAACAGTTGCAGGAGATCTATCGCCTGTGCGGCGACCGGGTGCGGATCTGCGGCTCTGCCGTTACCGGGTACGGGGAGGACCTGATCCGGTGCGCCTTCGGTGTGGATTTCGGCGTGGTGGAGACGATTGCTCACTATACCGCCGCAAAATATTTTCAGCCCGACGTGGACTTTATTCTGGACATCGGCGGGCAGGATATCAAGTGCTTCCGTATCCGTGGCGGCGCAATCGACAGCATCATGCTCAACGAGGCGTGTTCCTCCGGGTGCGGCTCGTTTATCGAAACCTTTGCCCGTTCCATGGGCTATTCGGTGGAGGAGTTTGCCAAAAAGGGAATGTTCAGTCCTGCACCGGTCAACCTCGGAAGCCGTTGCACCGTGTTTATGAATTCCTCGGTCAAGGAGTCTCAGCGAGACGGAGCCACCGTGGAGGACATTTCGGCGGGGCTTTCGGTCAGCGTGGTGAAAAATGCGATCTACAAGGTCATCCGTGCCGCCAATGCGGACGACCTCGGAAAAAATATCGTGGTGCAGGGCGGAACCTTTTACAACGACGCCGTGCTCCGTTCCTTTGAAAAGGAGCTGGGGCGCAACGTTATCCGCCCCGCCATTGCGGGTCTGATGGGGGCTTACGGTGCAGCGCTGTACGCTATGAAATCCGAAAAGAGCACGCTGATCGCCCCGGCGGAGCTGGCGCATTTTTCGCACACCTCCCGCTCGGCGGTCTGCCAGGGGTGCACCAACCATTGCCACCTTACGGTCAACATCTTTTCGGACGGCAAAAAATTCATCTCCGGAAACCAGTGCGAAAAAGGGCTGGGGATCTCGGCGGTTTCGACGGAGGTGCCGAACCTGCATGAGTTCAAGCGCCGGCGCCTTATCTCCATTGCCCGTGGCGAGGACGATACCGAGGCAAAGGTCGTCGTGCCGTCAAAGCAGAAACGGGGAAGTCTCGGACTGCCGCTTGCGCTTGGAATGTACGAGCTTTTGCCGCTGTGGCACGGAATTTTCACCTCGCTCGGCTTTGACGTCATGGTTTCGCAGATGTCTACCAAGCATACCTATGAGCTGGGGCAGTTTTCCATTCCGTCCGACACGGCGTGCTATCCGGCAAAGCTGATGCACGGACATATTGAGGAGCTGGTGGAGCGTGGTGCAGAGGCAATCTTCTATCCCTGCCTTACCTACAACATCAACGAGAAGGAATCGGACAACTACTATAACTGCCCGGTGGTGGCGTATTATTCCGAGCTTTTGAATGGAAATCTGGATTCGCTTTCGGGCGTGAAGTTTCTGTATCCGTATCTCAACATCAACAACCGTCGGGAGCTGGCAAACGGGCTGTACCGCTATCTGGTTACCTTTTATCCCGACATCCGCCGGGAGGAGGTGTCACGTGCGGTCAGAGAGGGTTTTGCCTGCTACCGTGCGTATATGGACTCGGTGAGAGCCGAGGGCGAGCGGGCGCTTGCCTATGCGAGAGCGAACGGAAAGCGCATTATGATCCTTGCCGGCAGACCGTATCACGCCGATGCGGAGATCGGGCACGGGATTGACAAGCTGGCGGTGTCGCTTGGCTTTGTGGTGGTCAGCGAGGACAGCGTGTGTCATCTGGCGGAGCGCCAGAAGGTGCGTGTGCTGAACCAGTGGACCTACCATGCAAGGCTTTACCGTGCGGCACGCTATGCGGCGGAGCATTCGGATACCGAGCTGGTTCAGCTGGTTTCGTTCGGGTGCGGCGTGGACGCTATCACGACCGACGAGGTTCGCTCGATTCTGGAGCGTGCGGGCAAATATTACACCCAGATCAAAATTGACGAGATCACCAATCTCGGAGCGGTGAAGATCCGCCTGCGAAGCCTTATCGGGGCGCTGGAGCAGGAGGAAACGACGGCGGGGAAAAAGACGGAGTAAAGTCTTGAAATTCGGAAAGAAAGGATGCGGGTGCCGGTCAGGCAGATAAATACCGGTGCTTTGCAGTGGCAAAAAGAAATGGAAAAAGGTTATGTTTCTTTTACCAAGGAAATGAAAAAGGACTATACGATCCTGATTCCCAATATGCTTCCCATGCACTTTACGCTGTTGGATAAGGTCTTTCGCAATTACGGGTTGCATACCGAGCTGTTGCTGACGCAGGGGCAGAAGATCAAGGACACGGGTCTGAAATACGTACATAACGACACCTGTTATCCGGCGCTTCTGATTATCGGGCAGTTCATAGACGCTTTGCAGAGCGGGAAGTACGACCCGCACAAAGTGGCGCTGATGATGTTCCAGACCGGCGGCGGTTGCCGGGCTTCCAATTATATCAATCTGATCCGGAAAGCGGTGGAGAAAGCGGGTTACGGATACGTTCCGGTAATCTCTTTCAGCTTTGCGGGGCTGGAAAAGCATCCGGGCTTTCAGCTCTCTTTGCCGATGCTTCATCGGATGATGTATGCGGTGCTGTACGGGGATCTTTTGCTGATGCTTCGCAATCAGTGCCGACCGTATGAGATCAAGAGCGGGGAAAGCGATCGGTTGGCGCAGGAGTGGATCGACCGCCTGGCAAAGGAAATGGGAGAGCACCGCCTGACCTATCGTGGCGTCCGGGAAAATTACCGGCGGATCATCCGGGATTTCGACGCCATCGCACGAGCCGAGGTCAAAAAGCCCCGTGTCGGAGTGGTGGGAGAAATTTACGTCAAGTATTCTCCGCTTGCCAACAACAACCTGGAGGATTTTCTGGTCAGCGAGGGGGCGGAGGTCGATACGCCGGGATTTCTGGACTTCTGTATGTACTGTGTGTACGATAATCTGATGGACACCCGGCTGTACGGTATGAAAAAGTGGCAGTATCCCGCCGTAAAGCTGGCGTACCGGATTCTGCTGAAAAAGCAGAGGGATATTATCGAGGATATTGAAAACAATTCGCAGTTCGACCCGCCGACGCCGTTTGACCATACGGTGTCGCTGATCAAGGGCTATATCGGCGCAGGCGCAAAAATGGGCGAGGGCTGGCTCCTGACGGCGGAAATGCTGGAGCTTGCCGAGCGGGGAATCAAGAATATCGTGTGCACCCAGCCGTTCGGCTGCCTGCCAAACCACATCTGCGGAAAAGGCATGATGCGCCCGATCAAGGAGAGAAACCCCGATATCAACATCGTAGCGATCGACTACGACCCCGGCGCTACGGCGGTCAATCAGGAGAACCGTATCAAGCTGATGCTTGCTAATTCTAAGTGAGGGGAGAGCGGGGGAAACTTTTCTGGAGAAAAGTTTCCTCCGGCCCCCTTTCAAAAGACTTTTGGGCAAGGGAAAGGGTTAAGTGTTGCCGGATAGTTCTACCGTTACGATAGTTGGTAAGTGGGTCTGTGCGCTCGACGATTGGAGATCCCGACCTGCGGTCGCCCTCCGGGTTCGACT
>ENA-ORMN01003584-ORMN01003584.1-human-gut-metagenome-genome-assembly--contig:-NODE-3584-length-12035-cov-6.239733_pt1 | contig 12035 bp, 10 predicted proteins | sample MGYA00242102_ERZ508993 | MGnify/ENA primary metagenome ERZ508993 (study PRJEB26280, sample SAMEA2338770) | human gut metagenome | biome: human gut; feature: human-associated habitat; material: faeces... | reverse complement strand
TAATGCTTACTATTATGGTTATGATAGTATATAAATTAAACAAATATATATATAAATTTTTAATATTACTTGTATTAATAGTACCTTTTATATGGGTAACATATTATTTTTTAGCAAAATATTTAAAACATTTAGAAAGGAAGAGTGAAGAAAATGTATAATTTTAAAGAAATAGAAAAAAAATGGCAAAATAAGTGGGAGAGGGAAGAAACTTTTAAAGTAACAGAAGATAAGAGTAAGAAAAAGTTTTATATGCTTGTTGAATTTCCATATCCATCAGGAGCAGGTTTACATGTTGGGCATGCAAGATGTTTTACAGCAAGTGATGTACAAGCAAGATTTAAAAGAAGTAAAGGATTAAATGTATTATTTCCATTTGGATTTGATTCATTTGGTAATCCAGCAGAACAATATGCGATAAAAAATCATGAACATCCATCTATAATGACACATAAATGTATTGATGTATTTAGAAGTCAAGCAAAAAGCCTTGGACTTTCTGTTGATTGGTCAAGAGAAATAAGTACTTGTGAACCAGAATATTATAAGTGGACACAGTGGCAATTTATAAAATTCTTTAATGCAGGACTTGCATATAAAGATGAAAAAGAAATAAATTGGTGCCCTAAATGTAAAATGGGTCTATCTAATGAAGATTCACAAGGTGGAAAATGTGTTAGATGTGATACACCTGTTGAGAAAAAATTAAAAAATCAATGGATGCTAAAAATGAAAGATTATTCAGAAAAATTAATTGATGGACTTAAAGACACAGAAATACTAGATAAAGTAAAAACAGCTCAAATTAACTGGATAGGTAAATCAGTAGGTGCACATGTTGATTTTAATATAAAAGGAATAGATGAAAAAATAACAGTATTTACAACAAGATGTGATACATTATTTGGCGCAACATTTATGGTAATTTCACCAGAACATCCAATACTTTCAAAATATGAAGATAAAATAAACAATATTTCAGAAGTAAAAGAATATCAAAAAGAAGCAAGAAGTAAATCAGATATAGAAAGAACTGATATGACTAAAGAAAAAACTGGTGTAAAAATTGATGGATTAACAGCGATTAACCCAATTAATAATAAAGAAATACCAATATATATTAGTGATTATGTTCTTATGGGTTATGGAACAGGCGCAATTATGGCAGTCCCAGCACATGATACTAGAGATTATGAATTTGCTAAAAAATTTGGTATTGAAATTATACCAGTATTAGATGGTGGAGATACATCAAAAGAAGCCTTTACAGGTGATGGAGTACATATTAATTCTGGATTCCTTGATGGTCTTAATAAAGAAGAAGCATTAAATAAAATGTACGAATATTTAGAAGAAAATAAAATAGGTTCTAAATTTACAAATTATAAACTTCAAGACTGGATATTTAGTAGACAAAGATTCTGGGGTGAACCAATTCCTATGGTACACTGTGAAAAATGTGGATGGGTACCAGTAGATGAAAAAGATTTACCAGTAGTTTTACCAAATGTTGAAAGTTATGAACCAACAAAAGATGGTGAAAGTCCATTATCACTTCTTGATGATTTTGTAAATACTACTTGTCCAAAATGTGGTGGACATGCTAAAAGAGAAACAGATACAATGCCAAACTGGGCAGGATCTTGTTGGTATTTCTTAAGATATATGGATGCGCATAATGATAAAGAATTTGTTTCAATGGATAAAATGAAATATTGGGGACAAGTTGATTTATATGATGGAGGTATGGAACACGCAACAAGACATTTACTTTATGCAAGATTCTGGAATATATTCCTTCATGAACAAGGACTAGTTCCTTATAGTGAACCATTTTACAAAAGAATTGCTCACGGTATGATACTTGCGAGTGATGGAAGTAAAATGAGTAAAAGTAAAGGTAATGTTGTAAATCCAACTGAAATGGTTGAAAAATATGGTGCAGATGCATTAAGACTTTATGAAATGTTTATAGGTGATTATTCAAAGGATGCAGCTTGGAATGAAGATTCACTTAATGGATGTGCTAAATTCCTAGATAGAGTATATAATTTAGGTGAAACAATAATAGATGAAGATATTATTTCTAAAGAAAATGAAAAAATTATAAATAAAGGTATTAAAAAGGTTTCAGAAGATATTGAAAACTTAAAATATAATACAGCGGTTAGTACACTTATGACTATGTTAAATGAATTTAATGCAAATAAAAAGATTACTAAAAAAGAATATAGAATTTTCTTACAATTACTAAATCCATTTGCGCCTCATATAACAGAAGAATTAAATGAAAAATATAATTTAGGTGAAGAATTATCTAAATCATTATTAGAGGATTACGATGAGAGTAAAATTATTGATGAAACATTTACAATGGTTGTACAAGTAAATGGTAAAGTAAGAGGTAAAATAGAAGTAAATGCTAATACTAGTGATGATGAAATGAAAGAACTTGCTAAATCAATAGAAAATGTAAAAAATTATATTGATGGTAAAGAAATAGTAAAAGAAGTAATTGTTCCTAAAAAACTAGTAAGCATTGTAGTTAAATAAAAAAATTAACAAAAAAACTTACACAAAAAAATTTTTTGTGTTATAATTACTCACGGCTGAGCAGTTAAAACGTAAGTCCAAGCTTTTGGATTTACGTTATTTTTTGCTCAAAAAAGGAAGGAGTTTTTATGAAAAAAGAGTTAGATTTAGGAAAAGAAAAGATAGGAAAATTACTTTTAGCATTTTCAGTACCTTGTATTATAAGTATGATTATAAATTCAATTTATAATATAGTTGATCAAATATTTATAGGTAAAGGTGTTGGAATAATAGGAAATGCCGCAACAAATGTTATATTTCCTATTGTAATAATATGTAATGCATTAGCGGGTTTAGTAGGTAATGGTGCTGCTGCAAATCTTAGTTTAAGACTAGGAGAAGGTAAAAAAGATGAGGCTAAAAAAAGTATTGGTTCATCTATAACATTACTTTTTATAATATCAATATTAGTAGTAATTATATTTGAGTTATTACTTCCAAATCTAGTATATGTTTTTGGATGCACTAAAAATGTTTATTCATCTGCAATGACATATGGAAGAATAATTGTATTTGGTTCATTTTTTATGATTATTTATTCAGGATTATCTCAAATAATTAGAGCAGATGGTTCACCAAAATATTCAATGATTTGTTTACTTGTAGGAGCAATTTTAAATATTATATTAGACCCAATATTTATATTTACATTTAATATGGGTGTCGCAGGAGGTGCTATAGCAACCGTAATAGGACAAATAGTATCATTTGTAATAGCACTCTTCTATATTCCAAAAATAAAAAGTGCAAAATTATCTAAAAAAGATTTTAAAATAGGAAAATACACATTAAAAACATTATCACTTGGGTTATCTTCATTTATAACTCAAATGACAGTACTTGCGCTTTTTGTAGTTATGAATAATATAATGAATAAGTATGCATTAACTAGTAAATTTGGAGAAGATATTCCACTTTCTGTATATGGTGTAATATCTAAAATAAATAGTTTATATGTATCGCTTATATTAGGACTTGCAATAGGTGCACAACCAATAATAGGATTTAACTATGGTGCTGGTAACTATAAAAGAGTAAAAGAAACATTAAGAAAAGTAATGATTACTGGATTTATTATAGGCATAATATTCAATTTATGTATCTATATTTTTCCAGAAAAGATAGTATCAATATTTATAAATAAATCATCAGATGATTATAAATTGTTTATGGAGTTTGCAATTGACTTCTGTAGAATATTCTTATTAGTATGTGCACTTAATTCATTTGAAATGTGTTCATCAATAACTATTCAATCATTAGGTAATGTAAAGAAAGCAACAATGGTTTCCTTTGCAAGACAAATAATATTATTTATTCCACTTGCGCTTATATTATGTCAATTTTATGGACTTTATGGTGCATTATATGCAGGTCCAATCGCAGATACAATATGTTTTATATTTGTAATATTTGTATTTACTTCAGAATATAAGAAAATTACAAAACTAGAAAATATTAAAGCAAAAAATGAAATAATATATAATAATGAAAATTTAAAACCAGTTCTAAACAAAAGGGTAGTAGTCGCAATATCAAGAGAATATGGTAGTGGCGGAAGATATGTTGGTGAAATAATTTCTAAAAAATTAGGTATTAAATTTTATGATAAAGCATTTATTAGTGAAGTAAATAAAGAAACAGGTTTATCAGAAGAATTTATTAAAGAAAATGAACAAAAGCATAGAGTACTTGGAAGTTTTGAATATAACAATGATGACAAATTATTTATTGCAGAAGAAAAAGTAATAAAAAATATATCAAAAGAGTCATGTGTAATTGTTGGTAGATGTGCATCATATGTATTAAAAGATAATAAAGATACAGTTAAAATATTCTTATATAGTAGTGAAGAAGATAAAATTAAAAGAGCAATAAAGTACTATAATATTCCTAAAAATAAAGCTAAAAAGGAAATAGAAAAAATAAATAAAATGAGAGATAAACATTATAGTTATTATACAGGTTCTTCATTATATAATCCATCTAATTATGATTTAATGATTAATGTTGATTCATTAGGTGTAGAAGGTACTGCAGACTATATAATAGAGTACATCATGCAAAAAAAATAAAAAAAAATAAAAAAATCATGTTGACAAAAACGAATAGTAATGATATCATTGTTATTGTCAACTGATAAGTGCTCGATTAGCTCAGTTGGTAGAGCAAACGGCTGTTAACCGTTGGGTCGTAGGTTCGAGTCCTACATCGAGCGCCATTTGATAATTAAAACAATCTTTATAGATTGTTTTTTCTTTTATATTATTATATAATGTTACTTGAAAATAAAATTAATGATATAGTATCAAGATTAGATTTAAATAGCGATGAAATTAATTTAAATAATTATTCTTGGTATGAACAAGGGGATACAAAAGAATTAGCACTTAAAAGATAAACCATCTGTTTATAATAAATTATGTTATATTATCATAAGTTTTAGGAGGTTTTATGAAAAATAAAGAAAATAACTTAATTATATCTAATTCTATTTTAGATGATGTAAAAAATATAGTTAAAAAAGAAAAAGATAAAAAGATTATAAGACCGTGTACAGATGCTTTTAAAAATAATCTTGTAGAATTAGAGAAGTATAAAGGAAAGGCAAGTTATTTTTATAATTAATAATTACTTACAAAAAAATAATAAAAATTTCTGTAAATACATATACTATATATGATTGACAATGATTTTTACTTATGATAATATATATTTGCAAACAAAAAAACGTTGATGAAGAAAAGTAATATTAAGATGCTTTAAAAGAGAGTCCTAGATGGTGAGAATGGATACTGATATTAATATGAAAGAACACTTCGGAGTTCTTTTTCTGAAATAATAGTAGGAAAAAGCGCAAGGAAAAAGATGCGTTATTCTTTAATGAGTGATCATAGAAATATGATAAACTGGGTGGTACCACGGATATAACAGTTATTCGTCCCTTTATTTTTAGGGATGATAACTGTTTTTTTATTTTATAGGAGGAGAATGAAAATGAAAGTAAATAAGTATAGAACTAACACTTGTGGTGAACTTACAATTAATGACTTAGGTAAAAATGTAGTTTTATCTGGTTTTGTACAAACAATAAGAGACCATGGTGGAGTAATGTTCTTAGATTTAAGAGATCATGCTGGAATTACACAAGTTGTAGTACATGATGAAAGTATGCTAGAAGGAGTAAGCAAAGAAACTGTTATAAAAGTAACTGGTGAAGTAATAAGAAGAGATGAAGAAACAGTTAATACAAAACTATTAACAGGTGAAATAGAAATAAAATGTGAAAGCTTAGAAGTATTATCACCAAAAGCACATACATTACCGTTTGAAATAGATGGAATGCAGGAAGTAAATGAAGAAGTTAGACTTAAATATCGTTATCTTGATATGAGAAGTAAAAAAATATCAAATAATATTAAACTTAGAAGTGATGTACTTCATTATTTAAGAAATAAAATGTATGATTTAGGTTTTACAGAAGTACAAACACCAATACTTACTGTATCATCACCAGAAGGAGCAAGAGACTTTGTAGTACCATCTAGAAAGTTTAAAGGTAAATTTTATGCATTACCACAAGCACCACAAATATATAAAGAATTATTAATGGTTGGTGGAGTAGATAAATATTTCCAAGTCGCACCTTGTTTTAGAGATGAAGATAGTAGAAAAGATAGAACACTAGAATTTTATCAATTAGATATGGAAATGAGTTATGTAACAGAAGATGACGTTTTAGAAGTTGGTGAAGAAATATTCTATGATGTATTTTCTAAATTTTCTAATAAAGAAGTATCACCTCGTCCATTTAGAAGAATAGCTTACAAAGAAGCAATGGATTCATATGGTTCAGACAAACCAGATCTTAGAAATCCACTTATAATAAAAGATGCTAGTAAAGTATTAGAACATACTAGTTTTGGACCATTTAAAGGAAGTATTATTAAGGTAATAGTAGTAGATGATATAGGAACAAAGCCAAATAGTTGGTTTAATGAAATAGTTGATTATGCTAGTAGTATAGGAATGCCTGGTATTGGATATATCACACTTATGAGTGATGGAAGTCTAAAAGGACCTATTGATAAATTCTTAAGTGAAGAAGAAAGAGAAAACTTAATAAAAGAATTTAATATGAAAGAAAACAGCGTAATGTTCTTTATTGCAAATAAGAGACTTAATGTAGCAAGAAAATTTGCTGGACTTATTCGTGATGAACTAGGAAGAAAATTAGAATTAATTGATCCTAATAAATTAGAATTATGTATTGTTAATGATTTTCCTATGTTTGAATATGATGACAAAACTAAAAAATATGAATTCTGTCATAATCCATTCTCACTTCCACATAATGGTATAAAAGAATATGAGAAAGAAAATATTGATGATATACTTGCTTACCAATATGACTTTGTATGTAATGGTAATGAAATGGCATCAGGAGCAATTAGAAATACTGATTTAGATTCATTAGTAAAAGGATTTGAAGTAGTAGGATATACAAAAGAAGATGTTGAAAAGAGATTTAATAGTTTATTTACAGCATTTAAATATGGTGTACCACCTCATGGAGGTATGGCTCCTGGAATAGATAGAATATTAATGCTTATAAATGATGAACCTAACCTTAGAGAAGTTCAAGCATTCCCAGCAAGTGCATCAGGTGCAGATAATATGATGGGTTCACCAAGCGTACTTGATGATGAACAATTAGAGGAATTAGGAATAAAAATCGATATAGAGGAGGACTAATATGAAAAAAGAAAAGCATTTAGAAATAAATGAGAATAATTATAAGGGGTATGTTGAGTTATATGCAGCAAATGAAAAAGGGTGGATAAGTGATAAAACAACATGGAAGATATTAACTGTTTTTGGAGTTTCATTTCCTATATTTTTGTCTATTGCTGCAGTTATTTCTCTATCAATAGATAATGTTCCACTTGCAGTAGCTTCTATACCTGTTGTGGGTATTTCAGAATTTGTATATTTATTTTTATCAAGAAAAAGTAGCGAAAAAAAAGCAAAGTTGCAGATAAAAGAAAAATATCCATATGTAGATTTATCTTTAGATATGAATGAGGTTATAAATGCACTAAAAGAAGCAAAAATATTAGTTTATAAAGAAAATTATTTATTATTAGATGTTAAATCATATGAACAAAGATTAAAATTTGAAAAAGAAATAAGAAAAGATTTAGAAAAACAAGACAATAATGAAAATCTTGATGAACTTATAAGTGATAGTGAACAAAATATTATAGATAATACTTTTAGCATATTTGAATATGAAAATCAGATAGAACAAGAAAAAATTAGATTAGAAGTCTTAAAAAGAATAAAACAAGAAATAGAAAATCAAGTCTTTTCTGAAGAAACAGATAATATTGAAATGCAAAGTCAAAAAAAGGGCTTAGTATTAATAAAACAAAAGAAGGATTAATATGACAATAAGAGAAGAGTTATTAAGCGAAGGTTATACAGATGAATATATTGATAAAGCATCAAAAATGGAATATCAAAAAATAGTAGATGAAATACAGAATAGAAAAAAATCTAGATTAACTAGGATAAGTAACCATTTAAAAATAAGTTATTATATTAATCGTTTAATTAAGTTATCAGCATGGAAATCAACATTGAAAAGTGGCAATAATGATAGAGATGATAACGATATAAATAAAATTGATTCAATGAGTTTACAGGATGAAGAAATTATAAAAATGCTTCAAAGATATTTTAATGGTGAATATATTGGGAATTTGACAGTAACTTTCCAAGATGAGGAAATTGAAGAAGAATTTAAAAAATATCTAAGTGGTGATAAAAATATTTCTCTTGAATTCAATTATGAAACTGTTCTTTCAACTCCACAATTTGATATAGCAAGTGCTGTAAAGAATGTTGATATATATTCAAAAAGATTACTTGCTGATTATTTAAACATGAATGAAGAAGAAATAATTAATATGGATAGTGAAGAAATTTTAATTGTTGTTAAAAAAAGAAACAAGGCTTTGAAATTTACAAAATAGTGTTAAAAAAGGAGGATTAGCATGAGTACAAAATTTACAAAAGAAATGGTAGATGACTATGCAGATAAATTACTAATTGGTTTAACGAGCGAAGAAAACCAAATGGTATTAGATGAATTTGAGATAATAGATGAAACAATAAATACAATAAATGAAATAGAAGGTATTGAAAAAGTTGAACCAATGACACATACTTTAGATGATTTCGTTTATGAACTTAGAGAAGATGTAGCTGAAGAATCAATACCAATAGATGACTTATTATCAAACTGTGATATGCATAATGGTAGAGAAGTAGAAGTTCCAAAGGTGGTGGAATAAAATGAAATATATGAATAAGAGTATTGAAGAATTACATGAACTTTTAATAAAGGATAAAGTAACAGAAAGAGAATTAATAGATGAATCATTAGAATTATCTAAAAAAGTAGAAGAAGAAAATAATGCATTTGTAACAATATTAGATAATATTGAAGAAAAAGAAGTAACTGATAATTTATTAAGTGGTATTCCATATGGTCTTAAAGATAACTACTCTACAAAAGGAATATTATCAACTGGATCATCTAATACACTTAAAGATTATGTACCATTTTTTAATGCAACTGCTGTAGAAAAGTTAAATAATGCAGGAGCTGTACTTATAAATAAAACAGCCATGGATGAATTTGGTATGGGTGGAACAGGAACAACATGTCATACTGGTGTAGTAACTAATCCATGGGATAAAACAAGAATGTGTGCAGGATCTTCATCTGGATCTGCAGCAGCAGTAGCTGCAGGCGTTTATCCATATGCAACAGGATCAGATACAGGAGATTCAATAAGAAAACCAGCGGCTTACTGTGGTATAGTAGGATATAAACCAACATATGGAATGATTAGTAGATATGGATTATTCCCATTCGCATCATCTTTAGATCACCTTGGAGTACTTACAAGATGCGTAAAAGATGCTGCAATAGTAGTTGATGAAATGAAAGGTATAGATAAAAATGATATGACTAGTTGGGATTCAAGTGATATACATTTAAGAGAATCTATAACTGGTAACGTAAAGGGTAAAAAATTATGTTATGTAAAAGAAATATGTGATATAAATAATTATCCAAATGCAACTGATGAATTAAAAGAACATTTAAGTAATTTCATGAAGACAATTGAAAAAGCAAAAGAACTAGGTTTTGAAGTAGATGAAGTATCAGTAGATAAAACATTATTAAGTGCTGTACCAGCAGTATATGTTGTTATATCATGTGCTGAAGCAACAAGTAATATGTCTAACTTAACAGGTATAATATTTGGACCTAGAGCAGAAGGTAAAAACTGGATAGAAATGGTAAAAAATTATCGTACACAAGGTTTTTCACCACTTATAAAAAGAAGATTTGTAATTGGTTCATATGTACTTCAATCACAAAATCAAGAAAGATATTTTAGAAATGCACAAAGAGTAAGAAGACTTGTTGTAGATGAATGGAAGAAATTATTTAAAGATTATGATGCTGTAATCCTTCCAGTTGGATCAGGTCCAGCAAAACATTTAGATGGTTCAAAAGATATCTTAACTAAAGATACAGAAATATTAGAAGAACACCTTCAAATAGGTAATTTTGGTGGATTCCCATCTATAACAATACCAAATGGATTTGTAAGTAATATGCCAGTAGGTGTAAATATTACAGGTAATTGTTATGATGATGCTAATGTTTTAAATATTGCATATGCTTTAGAAAGCGCAATGCCTTATAAAGGACAAATCGCAGGAGGTGAAAAGAATGAGTAAGTATTTAGCAAAAATAGGTTTAGAGATGCACTGTGAAATAAGTGAAACAAATTCAAAAGTATTTTCAAGTGCAAAAAATGATTACTCACAAATACCTAACTCTAATATAAGACCAGTAGATATGGCTTTTCCTGGAATTCTTCCAGTTGTAAATAAAGAAGCTGTAAGAATGGCTTTAATGACAAGTATGGTACTTAATTGTTCACAACCTGAATATATGTATTTTGAAAGAAAAAATTACTATTATCCAGATTTACCAAAAGGATTTCAATTAACACAAGAAACAAAACCAATTCCAGTAGGTATTTATGGACATGTAGAATATGAATGTAATGGTGAAGAAAAAAGTGTTAGAGTAAATAATTTACACTTAGAAGAAGATGCTGCATCTTCAGAACACTTATTTGATACAACTACAATAGATTATAATAGAGCAGGTGTACCACTTCTTGAACTTGTAACAGAACCAGATTTTCATTCATCAGATGAAGCAGTTGCTTTTCTAGAACATATGAGAAGTGTTTATCAATACTTAGATATATCTGAAGCAGATAGTAAAAAAGGACAACTTAGATGTGATGTAAACGTATCTATTATGGATCCTGATAAAGATGAAAATGATCCTAATAATTGGGGAACAAAAGTAGAAATTAAAAATGTTAACTCATTTGGTGGAGTAAGAGATGCAATTAATTATGAAATCAAAAGACAAAGCCATTTAAAAGATAATGGAGAATATGATAAAGTTGTTCAAGAAACAAGAAGATGGGACGAAGAATCAGGTACAACAATTTCAATGAGAAGTAAAGTTGATGCTGTTGATTATAAGTATTTTGTTGAACCAAATATACCAAAATTTAAATTAAATAAAGAATGGCTTGATGAAATAAGAAAAAGTATTCCAATGCTTGCTTATGACAGAAAGAAAAAATATATGAATGAATATGGTCTTAGTGAATATGATTCAAATATATTAGTTAAAGAAAGACCAATTAGTGATTATTTTGAAAAAACAGTAGAAATTGGTTGTGATGTAAAACAAGCAGCAAACTGGATAAATGGTATGATACTTTCATATTTAAATACAAATGAAATATCAATTAAAGATTTTTCTATGACAGAAGAAGATTTAAAAGAATTAATTGATTTAATAGAATCAAAAACAATATCTAGTAAACAAGGTAAAGATGTATTCTATAAATGTTTAGAAGATAAAAAATCACCTAAACAAGTAGTTAAGGATGAAGGTATGATGCAAATAACAGATTCATCAGAAATTGAAAGTGTTATTGATGAAGTTATTAATGAAAATTTAAATCAAGCAAAAACTTATGATCCAGAAAATCCTAGAATATTAGACTTCTTTGTAGGACAAGTAATGAAGAAAACTAGAGGTAAAGCAAATCCAGCTATGAGCAGAGAAATGCTTGCTAAAAAATTAGAAGAATTAGTAAAATAATTTTAAAAATGAATTTTGATTAAAAGTTCATTTTTTTCTTTAATTTTATACTATAATATGTTATCATTAATGATAGGTGGTATAAGTGGAAAAAGGGGAAAAGAAAAATATTATTGTTATTAAGATTTTAATAATACTTCTTTTTTTTATTTTATTTTTT
>ENA-ORMN01003583-ORMN01003583.1-human-gut-metagenome-genome-assembly--contig:-NODE-3583-length-12045-cov-3.082736_pt1 | contig 12045 bp, 9 predicted proteins | sample MGYA00242102_ERZ508993 | MGnify/ENA primary metagenome ERZ508993 (study PRJEB26280, sample SAMEA2338770) | human gut metagenome | biome: human gut; feature: human-associated habitat; material: faeces... | reverse complement strand
GGGGCTTTAGTTTATTTGCCCTTTTCCACCGGCTCACCCGTAAACGGGTCAATCAGTTCTTTCATCGTTAATTGCTCGTATTGCTTGTCTTCTGCCAGTTGATTATGGATATACTCTTCAATCGCCTTTTTATTCCGCCCTACTGTATCCACATAGTATCCTCTGCACCAAAATTCTCGGTTCCGGTACTTGTATTTCAACTCGCCGAATTGCTCATACAGCATTGTGCTGCTCTTCCCTGTGAGATATCTTATGAAACCCGATACCTTAGTCGACATTTCTGAAAACATATGCAAAACGTATTGAGGTTCTTGATGCGAAAGAGCTTGGCTTATCCACAATTGATGCATCAGTAGTAGATTACTTTAACCATGCACTGTTTAATAATGTATATCCGATTTACAACCACGCACTGGCAGTAAAGCGTGAACATCCGTTAACAACCCGCCGCTATATGTGGAAGGTAGAATATTAAACAAATAATATGACAGATAATAGAATCATTCGTATACTCACGACATTATGTGATTTCCTTATTTTGAATATTTTGTGGTTGGTATGTTCAGTACCTGTTATTACAGCAGGGGCATCCACAACTGCATTATATTCTGTAATGTTTAAAATTATAAAGAAGGAAGAAGGGTATATTATAAAAAGCTTTTTAAAAGCATTTCGTCAAAATTTTAAGCAAAGTACAATTATCTGGCTTCTGTTAATTGGGACAGGATGTATTGTTGGATATGACTGGTATATAGCAGTAACATATATCAAGTTGAATCGACAAATAATAAATATTGTGGTAGCAGGAATCATCATATTTTTATTATGGGGATGGATATTTGTATTTCCGTTGATAGCTTGTTTTGAAAATGCAATAAAGAATATGATAAAAAATGCTTTTTTAATACCAATATCACAACTGCCGTATGCAGTAATTATTATATTATTTGATATTGTGTGTATTGGAGGAACACTTTATAATTACAGAACACTTTTTTATGGAAGTATATTCTGGAGTAGTATAGGCGGAAGCCTTCTGGTATATGTGAATTCTATTTTTATGAGTAAAATATTTGAACCATATAGGTAATAAAACTCTCTTATGAAAGATCGTTAAATCATTCATAAGAGAGTTTTTTAATGTAAATGTAAAAGACAAGTACTTCTATATTTACATAATCTTCGTCTCTTCCAGCTTCTCAGAGAACGCTTCATTCACCTTAATGATCGGCTTCCTAAGCACCAGTCCCACGATCAGGGACACCATAAGGAAGATACAAAGCTTTCCAAGATCGATCCAGTAATCCATACCGTAAAGACCACCGACAGCTTCACGCAGGGCTGCCATACTGTGGGTAAACGGCAGTAGCGGATATACCGCTTTGAAGAATCCCGGGGCAACCTCGATCGGGAAAGTTCCGCCGGTTCCGGCTACCTGCATAACCAGAAGTACGATACTGACCGCTTTTCCGATATCTCCGAAGGAGACAGTCAGCGTGTAAATGATGTTGACATATACGATGCTGGATACCCATCCGGCAAGGAGGAAGAGGAACGGGTGCTTGCACTGGATGCCAAGATAGAACAGATCACCGAGGCAGATCAGGGTGCTTTGCAAAAGCCCCAGGATCAGGAAGATAAGGTATCTTCCAAGATAAATCTGATGGAGCTTCAGATGTTTAAGTCCGGTGGTGCCGTTTTCGGATACAGTGACCTTGAGCATGGCAACCAGGACAATTCCGCCGATCCAGATGGAAAGTGTAGAGTAGAATGGGGCCATGGAAGAACCGTAATTTTCAATCGGGTACACTTTGTTGGTCTTAAGCTCTACCGGTGCGGCGAGGAAAGAACTGATACTGTCCTTATCGCCGGAAATCAGATCTTCCAGTTCGGAGAAATCGCCGGTTGCTTCCATTTGACCAAGTCTGGAGATGGTATCTGTGATCTTTGAGGCAGCCGTTTTCAAAAGCTCAGAAGAGGTTTCCAGAGCCTTCTGAATCTGCGACAGATCAGAGCCAGCTGAAGAAGCAAGGGTATAGATTCCATCTGCACTTACACCGAGCTGGGAGAGCAGTCCGGACAGATCATTTTTGGTGGAACCAAGAGAGACGGACAGCTGTTTTAAAGAAGCAGATACATTGGTTTCATAGTCGGATTTGACAGCTGCAATTCCGGAAATACTGGAGCTGATCAGATCATCCAGCTCTTTTTTAGAGGTTGTTACATTGCCTGCTGTATCCCGCAGAGAGGAAGCAGCGTTCGTGAGTTTATCACGAAGTTCTTCCTGAACAGCAATGGAATCGTCTAATTTAGCAAGAATCGATGCGGTAAGATCAGACAGCTCCGGGTGTGCATCTGCAATCTGTGCAATGCTGTCACAGATTCCCTGGTAAGACTGTACGATCGCATTGACGCGGTTTCCAAGAAGATCAAGGGTGCTGGCAACAGAAGAAGCATCCTGTGACTGCGACTGGAATGCCTGATCGATCGTCTGTGACATCTGTTCGTAAAAGCTTTTGGTAGAGGTCAGTGCAGCATTGATTCCGTCTGTAGCTCCGTCCAGAGTTTCCTGAATCCCGGAGAAGGACTGCTGTGTACCGGAAAGCGTATCTGCATTTGCAGAAGCCTGTTCTTTCGTTGCTTTTAAGAATTCGGCAGTTGTGTCCAAAAGCTGCTGCGCAGAATCGGTCATCTGTGAGAAGGAATGCAGGGTAGTCGAAGAGGCAGACAGATCAGAACCGATTTTATTCAGATTTGTGATCAGTGTGCCTGTAAGCTCATCCGAATCCCTGGAGTCTGCGGTATTTGCAACAGTCTGGAGCGCGGTCAGCACCGTATCGGAAATGGTTTCGATAAATACTTCGTTGACCTGTGTCTGGACTGCGGTTGCTCCTTTGTCTGTTACCTTCGGCGCAATGGCATTTTCTTTTGCATTGGAGTAATAGGTAATTTCTGGTTTCTTAATATCACTGGAAAATACACTCATCAGGTTCGTACTGAAATCTTCCGGGATTACGATTGCTGCGTAATATTCTCCGGATTTTACACCCTTCATTGCTTTGCTTTTGGTCATAAATACCCAGTTGAGCTGTGTATTCTCCCGAAGAGCAGACAATACCTGATCGCCAAGATTCAGCTGGAGCGGGATCAGGTTTCCGGTATAGCCTTCATCTACGCTTGCTACGGCAACCTTCAGATTCCCCGTATTCCCATAGGGATCCCAGCTTGCCGCAATGTTGAACCATGCATAAAGGCAGGGAACCACTGTGACGCCGAGAACGACGATCAGCGCAATGACATTTGTTCTTATTTTCCGGATATCTCTTGTGAAGATGGTCCACATATTTCTCATTCGTCTTTTCCCTCCTTTACTTTTTTAAGAAATTCTTCTTCAGACAGATGGATATAGGAAAGCTGTCTGGAGGTCTTGTCGTGAATATATTCTACACAGATCAGATAGACGGCGAGTACGATCAGGGAAATGATCCACAGTGTCAGGTATACGATCTTGGATTCCAGGCCGAACATCAGAAGAAGAAAGATCAGCGGAATTACAAGAATCAGGATAAAACCGGTACGGATCAGCTTTGGATACCGTTTTTCGAACCGGTTGGCACGTTGGATAAAATCAGCCCGTCCGTCTTCGTCCTGCATCATGGTTTTCATCATCAGTGTAAGCTGTGGGCGGGAGAGCTCACCGGTTGCAGTCTCTCCCAGCATCAGGTCTGTCTTGGCAAGACGTTTGTCGAACAGATGGTTCAGATTCATCAGAAGTGGTCTCAGTACCAGTCCGATGAAGAATGCAAGGAGAAGGAAAAGCAGCAGGGTCAGCAGATCCTTTGCGTAGTTATTTTTGTAAAATCCGGCAATACACTCACGCATAGCGCCAATTCCGTAAGAGAACGGCAGAAGCGGATGCAGTCTCTGGAAAAAGACCGGTGTCATCTCGATCGGATAGGTTCCGGAAGAACCAGGGATCTGCAGGATGACCAGGACAACGGCAAGCGCTTTTCCAATGTGCTTGAAGGTCAGCGCCATTGCATAGATCAGATTGACATACACAAAGGAGCAGAGCATACCAGCGCACACAAATGCAACCGGGTGGACACACTGTACTTTCAGAAGCAGCAGATCTCCTATGCACACAATAAATCCCTGGATCAGTCCGACCACGACAAAGAGCATCCAACGTCCGAAATAAGCAGTTGTCGGAGTAAAACGGGAAATGGTTTCGTCTTTGTCTACTTCCTGTTTCAGGATGGATACCAGGATCAGTCCGCCAACCCAGAGTGCCAGATTAGTGTAGAACGGAGTCATTCCGGAACCGTAATTTTCCACGTCATAAAGTACCTTTGAATTGATCGAAACCGGTGAGGACATAAAATCAGAAATGGAATCTGAGTCGATGCCTTCCAGTGAGATCAGATGCTGGTAGGTTTCGGAGCTCTGCAGAGCTTTTAGGTCAGCGGCAATATTTTCCAGAGCAGTATCTACGCTTTCAAGAGTTCCTCCGGTCTGACCAAGTGCGTCTGCACTTTCGTTTAAACTGCTCTTTAATTGGGTAAGGATCACCTTTAACTGTGTGATCGTCGGATTTACCCCGGTTAAAGTAGAAGAAAGGTTTCCGCTTAATGTGGCAAGCCCGTCAAGTGACTGGTTCAGCTGTGGCAGAAGCGACTGGTTCAGACTGCTTCTGTAATTCTGCAGAGACTGTCGGTTCTGGGCAGTGAGTGTCTCAAGAGAACTTCTGGTATTACTTGCTGTAGTCAGTGCATTTCCTATGCTGGAATTGCTGTTCCCAAGAGAATCAATGAGTTCCTGAAGAGAAGCATTCTGTGCCTGGAGTTCTGCAATTTTTTCGCTGACGATACCGGACAGGGAAGAATCACTTCCAATCTGCTGCTGAAGGGCGGCAAGCTTTTCCAGAATTTCTGCATTTTTCTTATTTAAAGAGCTGGCAGAAGAAATACTGTCTCCGATCGCAGTGTTGACCTGTGTGGCTTTTGTCTCAAAAGTTCCGAGCTTTAAGGCTGCGGAAGTATAGACATTATTTAAAAGTGTTTCGCCATCTGACAGGCTGGTAGAAAATTCTGTGGAAAAGGTTCCGATTGCTGTCCGGCTGGTGGCAAGCAGATCTGATGAATCTGCAAGGGCAGCAGAACTGGAAGAGGCAACAGCATTTACAGAGTCCAGTGTTTTCAGAGTGTCATCGATCAAAGAACCGGAATCTTTTACCGTAGCCTGGAAATCCTTCAGGGCGTTCTGATAGTCAGCAAGATTCTTACGGGTATCGGTAAGCGCCTGCATCAGCGTAGAATTTGTTCCGTCAAGCTTGCCGGTCAGTGTACCGGCCGATTTCTGCACGATCTTCGCAATGGAGTCAGCGGCAACGGACGAAAAGGTGTCATTGATCTGCTGCTGGATCGTGCTTGCGCCGGTGGCGGTGATCTTCGGAGCAATCGCGTTTTTCTTTTCATTAATATAATAGTCGAGCTGCGGCTGTTTTAAATCCCCGGAAAGGATGCTGAGGAGAGACTCGCTGAAATCCTCTGGGATTACAATGGCAGCGTAGTATTTGCCGGAACGGACACCGCTTTTGGCTTTCTTTTCATCAATAAAGGTCCAGCCAAGCTGGTGATTTTTTTTCAGATTCTGTACGATGGTGTCTCCGGCATTCAGATCCATGGAGTCTGTATGACCACCGGTGTCACAGTTGGCAATCGCCACTTTTACATTTTTTGTATTGCCGTAGGGATCCATGTTGGCGGCAATGTTGAACCATGCATAGAGAGAAGGGAGAATGCAGACTCCCACCATGACGAGAGCAGCAGCAGGGCTACGTAAGAGTCTCTTTAAATCTCTCTGAAATATTTGAAGCACTTTCTTCATGTGAACCTCCTGTGTAATGTCGTTAATAGTGCCAGTATTGAGAATAGTATAGCAAAAAGTGTGGAAAAAATCCATGAGAAAAAATGACGTTTGGTCAGAAATGCAATCTGGATAAAGTTAAGCGTAAGATGATATTTGAAAAAACAGTGTTTTATGATATTCTATATTTATCTATAATACAAATAAAAAAGGGTGGAATAGAAAGTGTCAATAAAAGTAAAAGAGGTATTAGAGCTGGCACAGTCGAAAGGATGTACATTAGCAGCCGGAGAAGGTGGAATGGATAGGATTGTTCGCTTTGTGGATTGTATGGAAATACCAGATATGAAAGCATGGATGCGCCCAAATGTTTTGTATATTACAACTGGATATGCATATAGTGACACAAAAGAAGAAATAATGAATCTGATAAGAAATTTGTATGAAGCAAAGGCAGCTGCGCTCGCGACAAAATATAGATATATTGGTTGTTTTTTGGATGATGCGATCAAACTGGCTAATGAATTACAGTTCCCAATCATTTTGTGGCCGGAAGATCTGCCTTTCATAGAAATGAATTATCTTGTGATGGAGGCATTGATAAAATCACAGAACAATTTGATGGATACCATTTATTCTCGAATTGAAAAATATAACCGTCGGGAAATGGATAAAAGATTGTTTATTGATCTTTTGACAGGAAATATCACATGTAATGAAGAAGGAAACTATCGGATCGAAGAACAAAAATGGCCATCACCTCCGTACCAGATCGTTTATATTGAAATTGATGGAATTAAACAAAAATTACGTGAACTACAGGAAGAGATTGTTCATGAAAAAATTGAGAAAATCGAAAATATGATAAAAGAATCTTTTGGCGAGGAAAAAGTAATTGTTTTGTCGAATAATGATAATTTTCAATGCATATTAAAACGGACAAAAGAGAAAACTATAACGAAAGAGTATTTCGAGAAGATTCAGAAAAATATTTCGGAAAAGACAGGATATACTGCAGCGATAGGTGTTTCGAGAGTAGAAAATTCCTACCAACGTTTCGGAAAGGCTTATCAGGATGCAAGGGATGCAGTAGAAATTGCAGTGTGCCAGGAATTCAATTCAAAAGTACTTTGTATAGAAGATGCAGGCTTTTGGAGAATCATGAAAGAAATCAGTAAGCATGAGATGTGTCAGGAGTTTATGGAGGACAAGTTGAATGCATTTATTGAATATGATCAAGAAAATGAAAGTGAACTTTTAGAAACGCTGGAAGTTCTCGTGAATAATTTAGGGGCAAGAAATGTAACAGCAAATGCACTTCATTTGCATCGAAATACTTTGATATACAGAATTAAAAAAATTGAAAACCAGACAGGATATGATTTGTCAGATCCGAATAGTATTCTTGAGATAGCGCTTGCGCTTCGAATAAAGAAATTTTTGAAATAAAAGATGCCTTTTCAGGGCATCTTTTATTTCAAAATAGTATGTATCTATTACGAGAAAGGATTCAGTTTTTGAAAATGATTCATTGAACCGTATAAACTTTGTAATTTTTCGAATTCTTCTTCGTCGTATAATTTAAGAGAACGACGGCCAAAGGATTTGGCAACTTCTAACATAAAGCGTGCAGCTTCATCAAGATCCGTCATATGACTGGCTCCGGTTGCACAACCGGGAACAGTTGTTTCTGTTGTGATGGCAATCCCGACTACAGGTGCATTAGTAGCAGTTGCCGGTTGCAGAATACTGTTTAGATGATGAAGATCATTGCCATAAGGAGTGATATCCTGCTGTGTTAATGGAAATACTTTTGGAAGTTTTCCCGTAGTAATCTGCATTAAATCAAGAAGATCTTCGGAAGTACGAAGGATGTAGCCTTCTTTTACTGTAGGTGAGATTGCAAATCCATTGTGATTGATCACGCGATTTCCTTTAGTAGTATCTACAGAGAGAACTGCGTCAAGTTCCGGTGTGAGCTCTTCGGCATTTACCTGTGCCATTTCTACAGGTGATCCCATAAATGGAACCGGAACATGTGGCGCGGTCGGTGCATCCGGACAAATATGTGTAGAAATGAATACGTCACCTTCCAAAAAATCCCCTTTATTCTGCATATCTAATAATTTGGCAGCAAGAGCAATTGCAACGAGGGCACCATCACCGTCAGATACATACCCGATTCGCTCAGGACGAGCACCAAGTCCGCCTAATCTCCCAAGAAGTCCAATTGTCGGAGCATCGCCTCCGGAAGTCTTTCCGTGAAGACCCGGGATGCGAATTTTTAACATATCTGTAGAACCTTTTGGTCCAACTAAAGGATAAACCTGAATATCCGCATCTTGTTTTATGGATTTTAAATAAGATGCGACAGAGTTGCCGTTTACGTTCTTACTGTCTATAATGTCGAAAGCTTCTATTAATTGTTTGAATAACATCTTAAATCCTCTCTTTCTAACTAAAATAGTTTTTTAATTGACAAGCAAAGTTTAGCATTACTAAATAGGAAAGTCGATATTGTGCGTGCCTAAAAAGAAAGAAAATAGTTGGGCGAAATGCACATGCTATATTTTTGGAAGAATAATAAATGTGCAAAGTGCATAAAAAACAGGGACATTATGGTGCATGGAGAGCGTCGACACTTTAGGAAGTCAATGTTATACTGTAGTCAAATAAGAATTCGGAAGAAACGGAGGAATAAAATGTGAAAGAAAGAACAGGGACTGTAAATTGCATGATCGCAACTATTATTATTTGCATTATTGCGGAGCTGATTGGTCCACTTCAATTTAAGGTGATGGGGATTGACGTGAAGATATTGACGATGATTTGGGTTATCATCATGGGAATTCTTTTATCTCCAACATTATTAGGAAAAGTGATTCCCCCACTGAAGAAATTTATTAGTAAAGCAGAAATTAAACGGGCACCGTTTTTGTTGTCGCTTACATTATATCCGCTTGGAATTATGTTTGGTATCAATGCAGGTCCAAAGGTTGGAATTGTTTTACAGGCAGGTCCTGCTTTACTGTTTCAGGAAGCGGGAAATATGATGACGATGCTGATTGCATTACCACTTGGCTTACTCCTTGGATTAGGAAGAAGTGCTGTGGGTGGAACGTTCTCTCTTTGCAGAGATACGGCACTTGGTATTATCGGAGATGAATATGGTCTGGAATCCAGAGAAGGAATGGGAACACTTGGAACTTATATTAGCGGAAGTGTATTTGGTACTCTCTTCTATTCTTTCCTGGCACCGGTCGGGTTAGCAATCGGATTTCATCCTTATGCACTTGCGATGGCATCAGGTATGGGAAGTGCATCTATGATGAATGCGGCTACTGCAGCGTTGACAAATGCAGCGGCACCTATGTATGCAGAACAAATTCTTGCATATTCTGCAACCAGTGGACTTTTAACTGCAGTAACAGGTGTGTATGTGGAAATGTTTTTGGCATTGCCATTAGCGAACTGGTATTATAATCGTGTTAATCCAGGTATTGAAAAATTAAGGGCTAAATTATTTAAAAAAGCATCTGAGGAGGCATAAGATGGAAAATACAAAACAAACTCCACAAGAAAAATCGACATTAAGTAATATTTTAGAACAAATTAAAATAGTATTGGTGATTTATGGAATTGTCATAATTATACATATGGTTTCTATTGGAAGCAAACTCCCGGATTTAGCAAAGTCGACAGTGGTAAGCTTTGTAATGGTAGTGATTGCGATTACCTTGAAAAATGTTGTGAAAAAACCTAATCTTCCAGGATTTGCGTGGGCTACACTGGTATCCTTTGTTTTGACATTGCCGATATCTCCGATTTCAGATTTTATCGTAAATGCAATGAGTGCATATAGTTTTGGACTTGTAGGACTTCCGCTACTTGCTTTTGCTGGAATTGCTGTAGGAGACCAGCTTGAGGTTTTCAAAAAACTCAGCTGGAAAATCGTAATTGTATCCTTTGTGGTTATGGCATCTACTTATTTTGGATCAGCAGCAATTTCAAATATTATCTTATCTTTAAAAGGAATGATCTAAAACCATACAGATAAAATTAAGAGGTGAAGAATATGGATAATTTAGAATTAATGAAACAGGAAATCAGTAATCTTGCAAAAGAGAAAAAGGAAGAATTTGAAAAAGTAAGTGATTATATTTTTGCAAACCCTGAACTGGCATTTAAAGAATATAAATCACAGGAAGCACTTTGCAAACTGTTGGAAAGCCATGGCTTTGTTGTTAAACGAGGAATTGCAGAAATGCCGACGTCTTTTGAAGCAGTTTTTGATTCTGGAAAACCAGGGAAAACAGTAGCACTTATGGGAGAATATGATTGTCTTCCAGAAATCGGACATGGTTGTGGACATAATCTGATCGGAACATCAGCAGCCGGTGCAGGAATTGTATTAAAGGAAGTTATGGAAAAGCATGAGATAGGTGGCGTGTTAAAAGTATTAGGTACTCCGGCCGAAGAAAAGGGCAGTGGCAAAGCGATTATGGTTCGCCATGGAGTATTTGAAGGAATTGATGCTGCACTTCTGATGCATCCGTGTGATGAATCTATGCCAGATGATATTTCTTTTGCAGCAATTACATTGGAATTCACCTTTAAAGGAAAACCGGCCCATGCGGCAGCTTGCCCATGGAAGGGAGCAAATGCACTGAGTGGAGTTCAGTTAATGTTCCATGCGGTTGATATGATGCGTTTACATTTTAAAGATTACAGCAGAGTACACGGAATTATTACAGAAGGCGGAGTAGCTCATAATACTATAACAGATGAAGCGAAAGCAGTATTTAATATTCGTTCACTGGAATATGATTATATGATGGAAATGGTTGATGCTATTCGTGATTGTGCGAAAGGAGCGGCAATTGCAACCAGGACAGAAGTTGAAGAAAGACAAGTGGATGAAGTTGTCAAAGATGTGCGTAATGATAAGAAACTGGTTCAGTATGTTCGTAAGAACATGGACTTTATTGGTGAAGAGTATATAGAGCGTGACCTGACTCAGGGAATCGGTTCGACTGATGTTGGAAATGTAACCCATGAAATACCGGCAATTCAGTTTTATGTGAAATTGAAAGAGCATGTAGGGACACATACAAAAGAGTTTGCAGTAGCAGCAGGCGGAGAAGAAGGAAAAAGAAATCTGCATGCTTCTGTTCAGCTCTTGGCAATGAGTGCATTGGATGTATTAAGTGAGTAAATAGAAAGTGTATCATTTTTTAGAGAGTTCTAAAAAGTGATACACTTTTTTTGAAATATTGTCTTGACTGAATATTTCGCATTTGTTTAAAAATTCTTTAGAAATGTCTTTTCCATATCTTAACAATCTCCTGTTAAACTATGCTCATAAAAAGATAACGGGAGGAATTAATAAATGAGAGTATTGATTACAACAGACTGGTACGAACCGGTTATAAACGGTGTTGTTACTTCAGTTATGAATCTTTCCAGACAGCTAAGAGAAAGAGGACATGAAGTAAAAATTCTTACATTATCAAGAACATTTCATTCTTATATAGAAGGCGATGTGGTTTATGCAGGATCAATTGGACTTGGATGCATTTATCCGCAGGCAAGATTAAAAATTCCAAAGGCAGCAGGTGACTATATGGAAATGTTGCTTGAGTGGAAACCGGATATTGTGCATTCACAGTGTGAATTTTCCACATTTTTCTTAGCGAAAAGGATCGCATCTGAACTTCACGTTCCGATTGTACATACGTACCATACAGTTTACGAGGACTATACCCATTATTTTTCACCGCAGAAAGTATGGGGAAGAAATATTGTGCAGTTGATGACAAAGAAACTTGCAAATGTGGTAGAAACCCTAATTGCACCCAGTGATAAGATCCGTAAGATATTGGAAGGATACCAGGTGTCTTGTCCGGTGGAAGTTATTCCATCTGGAATCCATCTGGAAAAATATCAGCTATGTAAAAAAGAAGACTGGCGTAAAAAAATCCGTATGCAGCTTGGTATATCACAGGATGCACTGGTGTTGGTATATGTAGGCAGAATGGCAAAGGAAAAAAACATTGAAGAGCTTCTGGAATATCAGCAAGATGCAGGAAAATCCGGGGTGATTTTAGTCCTTGTAGGGGATGGACCATATCTTCCGGAGCTGAAAAAAAAGGTCGAAGAGCTAAAGCTTGCTAAAAA
>ENA-ORMN01003579-ORMN01003579.1-human-gut-metagenome-genome-assembly--contig:-NODE-3579-length-12058-cov-2.946597_pt1 | contig 12058 bp, 9 predicted proteins | sample MGYA00242102_ERZ508993 | MGnify/ENA primary metagenome ERZ508993 (study PRJEB26280, sample SAMEA2338770) | human gut metagenome | biome: human gut; feature: human-associated habitat; material: faeces... | reverse complement strand
GGAACCACCGCATTCTGCATTTTCGGCGTGGCCTCTGCGCTGGCTGCCTTGTATGTATCGGCGTGTGCGACAAGGGAACGGTATTTCTACATCGAGAAAGACAAGCTCAAGTTCATAGCCAAAGCCAAAGAAATGTTCGGCTGGCTGAAGAATTCTAAGCCCGCAATTGGCTGCTTTGCAGCGGCAGGAGCGTTCATAATAATGGCAATATCTCTTATCGCTGATATCGGCATCTTTGATTCCGGTCTCAGTCGCGAAACGCTCGGTGCTCTCATCAATGTTGCAGTTCTGATGCTTCACATCGCCGGTGGCTGTATCGTTGCTTCGGTGGCTTGTGCGGTTTGGGACAGCAATAAAATATAGGACTCAAAATTTTAGACCTGCGTATATTAACCAGAGCTGCCTGTCTTCGGATTGGCAGCTTTTTTGCTGCGCCATAGAGGCTCTCGGCATCCCTATTGACATTAGAGACACGGTCATCGAAAAGGTAGCTGAAAAGCTCACCAAAAGGCAGTAATAGCATTCATCGCCGCTTTCCTTTTTAGGTAGGCGGCATTTTTGTTGCCCAAATTTGCGAATTGCGGACAATTAAGACAGCGAATAAAAACTGGAGGAATCATTATGCTTGCACTCAAAGCCAAAAGGTCAAATAAAACACTCTATCTATTTGCGGCCGTCATTGTAACCGCTATTGCCGTCATTATGGCAGAAAGGCAAGGAGTCGTTGACAGCGATTATTTCTGGCATATCACCCTGGGAAAAAGTATCTGGCAAAATAAAGCTATTCCAACTCAGGACACTTTCTCCTGGCTTGGTCCGGAACTCAATTTGCAGGAAACCGCTCATTCCTGGCTCAGCAGCCTGATTCTTTACGCATTTTCCTGTATTTCTGTGAATCCTGTTTACGGGATGCTTGCGTTCATCGCAGTGACAGTCTTTGCCTACTGTCTGTTCATTGAATATATCTGGGGCAGACAAATTAAAGACCCTTTCATGAATGTCTTGGCTTTGGCCCTTGTCACGCTGCCGCTCGACTGGGCAGGAAGACCGCAAAACATCGGCTTAACGCTCTTTGCAATCGGATTCTATCTGCTGAACAAAGTCTATGAAGAACCTGACACAAAGCTTCGCTGGCTGCTTCCTGTTGTGAGCGTTCTTTGGGCAAACTTGCACGGTGGGGCACTGCCAATCCTGTTCGCGTTCAATCTGCTATTCCTGGTCCTGTGCTTTGCTCCTAACATCAATGCCTTTGATATCTATAACGAAAAGGGCGACTCGAAAAAACGGTTCCGTGCTCTGTTCCAAGTCTTTCTTTCCGATATTCTGGCCGGACTCCTGAATCCATACGGCATCAAGCTCTATATCTATTTCTTTGTGACAAACAATGAAACGACCAAGAAACATGTTTCTGAATGGATGCCGAGCCATCTTGCCAATGAAGTTGTGTTTCTGTGCCTTGCCTTCTTGTTTCTGATTGTAGCTTACCGAATGAAGGTAAAGCTCACAGAATTTGCCCCGTATCTCTGCTGCCTGTTCATGACAGCAATGTATGTCCGAATCCGCAGCTATTGGGTTATCGTCATGGCTCCCCTCATTTACCGGTTCCTCACTTCTCTTATCTCCGCACAGGAAAACCGGATGTGGAAAGCTGGCGGCAGGCCCAACAGTTCCTGGGCGGGAAACACCAAGAAATACACTATCGCTGCAGCTGCCGTGCTCGTTCTTGTATCTGCTGTCTATGCACCTTCCATGGCCAACGACCCCGATAAGACAGGGGATTACATCACAGCTGACCTTGTCTCATACATCCAAGACCTCAACCCGCAGCGCCTCTACACCTCCTACAACGACGGCGGATATTGCATCTATCATGGCATCAAAAGCTTCGCGGATTCCAGAGCAGACCTATTCCCGGACGATGTCATCGAAGCAAGTGTGAATTTTGCATTCATGAGCTATTCCACCGACACTGGCATGGAAGACTGTTTGAATCAATTTGACTTTGATGCTATCCTTTTGCGACGCTCTCAAAGTGGACCCTGTATTGAATTTATGAACCAGCTTTCTGGCTGGACACAAGGATATAAAGACGATTATTTCGTTGTTTTTGTTCCATCTGAGAGCTAAAAAACAGAACCCTTGACCGATATTTTCGGTCAGGGGCATTTTTTGTACATGTGTTCAGCTGAATCTAAAGTGCTGACTGCTTTATGGATAAATCTTTGGAGTGCCCCAATCGTTGCTGGATTTTGTTCCAGATTTGTTTTGTGCAATATATACAAAACATTCTTTCGAAGCCGGCATCAATTCTACCGTTTGATGCCTGGCGAAGGTGTGCGAATTGCAGACAATGAAAGTATGAGTCAAAATCCCAACACCTGAATACAAAATCAGAAGGACACATCAATGTTGAATAACAGCTTTACGAAAACGAATACCATCTTCGGACAGGCACTTGGCTGCACTGCCCTTGATGACGCATTTGTAAAGCTGCTGAGCGATGTAAATGCCGATGGCGTGACTCAGTTTTTGGTTCGGACAAATGGCGAAGAGAAAATGAAGACCGTTGCCCAAATCAATTCTGAGTCTCTGGAAGCGGGTGTTCGTGAGCGCATCTTTGATAAAGTCAGCCCGAAATATGGGACCCCGACTTATTGGGATACCTCTACCAACATCTACTTCTCCATCAATACGTTCCATCCTCAGAAATCTCTGCGCGGAAAAGGTATCCGTCGTAAGGCGGATGTCGAAAAGCTGCGCGTTCTGTTCTTTGACATTGATTGCCACGGCGAAAACGCACCAGCTGACATCAGCGACCGCATCGGTGAACTTGTACTGGATGCCGTGAATCATCATGAGATTCCGGACTGTGCAGTTTCTAACAGTGGCCGTGGTGTTGGCTTGTTTGTGTTTCTTGAACCCTGCAACCCAAACACACTCTCTTACGGCTTGGCCTACAGCGGCGTACATAGAGCAATTTCTCTCAAGCTGAATGAGTTGATTGAGAAGGCCCAGTTCACGGCAAATGTTGAGCTGGATAAGGCGGTTCATGAAACCAATCGCGTTGCTCGTCTGCCTGGTACTTACAACACCAAGGCAAAACGCTGCTGCCATTGTATTCGGGTCCCTGAAGGAAAGCCCTTCAACCTGCTGAAGCTCGCCGACCAGTATGAAGTCCCTTATCGGTTTGCTGATGAGAAAGTTGCTCCGTCTGACGCGAATTTCAACAAGACTGAGGACGAAATCCTTGACTGGGCTAAAAAGCGCTTCGCGGCAATGTGCATGCGCTATCCGCATCTTCTTGAAGTTCTGAACAATTACAAGAAGAAGGAAGAACGGAAAGCAAACTTCGTCTGCCGCTTTGAGCTGGCGCTTCGTTACCTTCAGGCAAATCCGTGTGGTGAAGGAAACCGCCACAACACCCTCTTGGCTGTACTTTCCACCTGCTATGACCGTGGCGGTCATCCGGATATGGATAAGGCACAGCTCATCAACCGCACTTTTTCTCAGCCACTTTCTGACAAGGAAGTTGCGCATCTCGTTTCCACCTGCAAATACCCTTGCAAGAACTCGACGATTGAAGCACTCTCCGGCATTCCCGCAAGTGCTCTCAAGAATCCCAAAGCTAAGGCGGAAGGGAAGAACGAAAGCAAATCTAAGCCAAAGCGTTACGAAAAAGGCGAAATTCCGCCTCCGATTGCAAGCTCCAAGGCTGACCGTTACATGCTCGGTGTTCTCATCAACCACGGCATCATTCCCGACCTCCGCATCCGGAACCATCGTCAGAAGTACGAGGCTCAGGAACGCCGGAAACAGCGCATGGTCATCTATGACCGTATCCCGGAACTCTATGCTTCCGGAATGTCCGTTCGTGCCATTGCAAAGGAACTGAAAATCTCGGTTCCCACTGTATATGAGCAGGCTAAAGTGCGTGGTCTTGATATCGTGGAGAAGGAACAGCAGGCATTCCGCGTCAAGAACCTGACAGCTCAGCGACTCGTTGAGATGGGATATCAGAAGCAGAAAGTTGCTGAACTGATGGGCGTTAACCGGAACACGGTGTTCAACGCTCTGAACCGGACTTTTGATTCTGTGTCTGAAGAAGACCTTATGCTCATTGACAAGGCGGTTAATAAGCTCATTGGTCGTGTCGAGGTTATCGTGGAGACTCCCGAACCACAGACGGCTGACGAGCTGGAAACGGCAAAGCCGCAGGAAGCTAATGAAACTACTGTGACTGCTGAATCCGCTGAAACTGCTGAGACGGTTGCGACCGCCAAGGCTGCGGACAGTACCGAGACCGTCACTACCGAGAAGGAGTGTTCTTCTAAGGATGACAACAAGCCAGACGACAATGTACCTTTTGCTCCATTCAGTGATGCGTACAATCAGCTGTGCTTTGAACCTCAATCCCACAAAGGTTGGCACTCAGTCAAGGATGCGTTGAACAACTACGCGACCAGCTGCTGCTCTGCGATAAGTCAGCTCTGGGATGGCGTTGGCAAAGTTCAAAGGCACTTTGACTACGGTCGAGCGCAGCAAGCCGCAACCTGAACCTTTTTAGTACCTTCACAATTTGATACTATCTCTTTTGCGCGAATCGAACCTTAAAAAGCTATATGCTGGAAGTCATTTCTAATTGAACCTGTATCTCTGGTCGGCAAACGGACACACTCATTCATGAGCGAGAACACAAGTTTGCCGGGTTGATGTGCAGGATTTGAAGCGAATCTCTTCCTTTTGTGCAAAGTTCAATTCACTATTGACAGTCCCGGTGAGGCAAAATTTAGACTCACACGTTCGAGAAGGACACGCCCATTTATGAGTGAGAACAAAATTCCCGAACAGGCTGCGGCTCAGGAGTCACGCTCGCAATGCCGGGATGCTGGTAGAGGATTTCACGGACCACAAATGCTGGCAAACGCTACAGTATTTTCGCGTTCATGCTGTTGTTTCAAAACCAAAACCACAGGATAAGTGTATCCTTTCGGAGGACACGCCCGCTTGCGAGTGAGAACGAAATCTAAAGGGACCTGACACAAATCCCGCATTTTTGGCGCTGATAGCTGAACTGCGGACGGATGAAGTGGCCCACGTGGCGGCCATGACGGCTTTCCTGACCCGAAAAAAATTTGTCGGCTGGACTGGTAATAGGAGTCCAGGAGCCCGATTTCTCCTGAAAAACGGACCCTGCCCAAGAATGTCAAACGAGTTGGCAATGTTTTTCAGGCTTTTGTACGCGTCCCCTGTAGTAGAGCTCTATATATTATATATAAAGGGCATTGATAAATAAGAGAGACTCCTAGATTTGAACTGAGAAGGATTGGCTTAGAGTTAGCTTAGGATTGCTTAGGATTAGCTTTGAGTTCCTTGGGATTGGCTTTGTCATAGCTTTGCCTTAGGAAACCCACTATTCCTTAGCTGCAATTTGGCGGCCGTTGCGGGTTGTTGCGAGTTGTGTCCACTGCCGTCTGGAGCGTAGCTGCCTTGCTTTTGGGCTGGTGCTTCTTTGCTCCCTGGCATTCGCGTAGCTGCTTGTTTCTCATCCCTCCACATTCCGGGTCTTAGCTTGCGTAGCTGCTCATTGGGCTTTGGCCGCCTGAATTCCTTGCTCCTTGTATTTGTGTCTAAAGTGCTAACAATTCGCCCTTCGCATTGAGGGCATGTTCGGCTCATGGTATAATTAAATCATAGCAGGAGGAGCTGGACATGAAGCGATATCGGTACTTGTGCATCTGCAAGGCAAACAAACCTGACTGCCAATATGCCTGCCTTTGCCGTATCGCATCTGCCAGATTCCCATTGTGGCGGGTTCCGAAATTTTGCTGCTTGAAGCGGCTTGGGACCTGTACGTACCAAAGCGTGCGGAAGGTGATTGTGTGAGCAGCAGCATGATTCTTGAACATCTCGATGCCTGGCAGGGACAATGCCTTGTCTTAACCATTGTGGTGATTCTTGCTATCGAATGGCTTGGCCGAAACTTGAGTCTCTGGCTTGTCATGAAAGCGTTCGGCACTAAGACGGCAAGGTTCTACGATACCCGCATTACGGCAATCGGCGTTATCCACCACGAGCTTTCCCATCTCCTGGTTGCCATCTTCACCGGTGCTCGAATCGATGGCGTGAAGCTGTACAAGATTTTCCAGAAACAGGATGACGAAGTTCTCGGCTATGTGAACTACACGCCACGCGGCCTTTATCCGTTCCGCTGCATCCAACAGACCCTCATCGGCATTGCACCGGGAATCCTCGGCATGGTTCAGATTTGCACTATGAGCCAGCTGCTTCTTGGGTTCTGGTCGAGTCTTGGCAATGACTGCTTCAAGCATCCTGCCATCTGGATACTCGCAATCGTCATGAGCCAGATAGCATATCATTCCTGCCCGAGCCGGTACGACATCCAGGGCTCGTGGTTCTGCATTGGCCTTGTGGTCCTTGCATTCTGTCTGTTCCGGGACAATATCTTTCCTACCTGGTTCGCCTTGCAGGTCATCCAGTGTGTGGCATTCGCCGTTATCCTTGCATCCGCACCCGTGATGCTCCTGAGCGTCATCGTGATGGTTGCTAAACTCATAAAGCACCTTGTCTTTGCTGGAGGTAAACAAATCTTTGAAGTTCGATAAACTCTATCTTCGCGTTACGGCTCTGCTCAATGGCCGCGAAGTTCATTACGACTATGTCATCAGCCCGAACGCCGATGACCTGACTGATGAAAAGGCCGACTTGATGAAACAGGAACTCTCGGAATCTCTGCTCAAAGACCTTCCGGCTGGCACCAAAATCCTTAGCACTGAGTTCATCCCGGAAACGGAGATGATTGCTCCGATTTTCGACGGAGACCGGGTCACTTCATGGCGGTTTCTCGATTACGTTGCAAACATCCTTTCTCCCGAACCTGACATGAACGGAAACCTGCATCCGAAATTCACCCCGCTCGCTGTTGTGCGCGTGATGGTGGACAAGGATGTTTCGTTGATTCAGTTGGAAGAACGGGAACGAATCCGAATCATGGTCGGGAACTATGTCATGGAATTGACCAAAGCTCCGATTTACGCCATACAGCAAATTACGCCGGACGATTACTGGCGTATCCTGAAAGGCATCGGTGTGATGCGAAACTTCCCGACCTCTCAGAGAATCCTCGTGAAGGTCGTCTCCTTGGCGGAACTCAAACGCTGCACGGAACGGCGCAGGAAACGGTTCGAGGAAAACGGAAAGGGCTGAATCAACAGCTTGCCCCTTGCCTGTACATTCGCCGGAACCCTCACACCCCGCCCACCAATGCATCGTTCAGAACGTCTGCAGTAACCTTGGTGAGCCTGGTTGCTAAATCTTTTGGCAGATACTTGTATTCCATTGCGAATCCCGTACACTGTGAAGTATCGTGAATACCCACAAACCTGAAAGGCGGTTTTTATCATGCTGAAAAATATTCTTGCCGTGATTGGTGCTGTGACGGTTGCTGCTGTTGCTTATGTGGCTTTCAGCGACCACGTGATTGTGAAAATCGAACCCGATGAAGAAGGCCCTGAGGACCCCGAAGAGCCGGAAGAATCCGAAGAGCCTACAAAGCCTTCTGAACTACAGGAAGAAGAGCACAAGCTGACCTTCGATGAGCTGGTTAGCAAGATGAATGAGTCCGAAGAACGCCTTGCTGAAGCCGAAGCAGCAGCCACCGCCAAAGACAACGATGAGGATGACGAGCCGGAAACCAAAGTCGAAAAAATCAAGGTTGAAAACGAACCCACTGAGTGACAAGGAGTGAAACACATGGATACTGATACTCGTATTTCCGTGATTGCTGGACGGCCCGGAGCCGGTAAGACTCGCTGGGCTGCCAGGGAAGTGGTTGAGACGCTTCGCGACGTGAACAACGTCGTCATTTACATCGGCTTTGACCGGGAGTTTGAGCGTATCTGCCGGATGGTTTCGGACACCTATGGCAGCAAACCTCACGGCAAGCTCCTCTTTGCGTTGCAGGATGGCGCTGGCGAAGCAATCGGGAAGGCCGTCGATATCGCCAATAACGGGGAGCCCCGCATGTATCTCGGCAATGAGGACGATGACGAGTACCAGAACAATCGGCGGATGGTGTTTGTGTTCTATGACCAGTGCCGCCACGATATCTTCAACGGTCGCCGCGACCTCCTGAGAGCTGCTGCCAGGGCCGGGGTCCATGTCAATGTCCTTTGCCAGATTTTCAGCCAAATTGACCGTGGTGATGTGGATTGGCTGAACGAATACTGCACGCCTTTCGTCATCTCGAAATCCCGCGAACCGCGCCCGGCAACACAGGAAGAGATTCAGGAAAAGTACCGCTGACATTATCCGTTCCCGGAACCAACCGGGAACTTTTTGCTGAAAACTATAAGCCGGAAAGGAAACAGCTATGTGCTTTGAGTATTTTCTAAAACCGCAGCTCTCTCCTTCAGCCTCCGGTCTTATAGGTTTTATTCTTGGCGAACAAGCTGCTTTGAATCCAAGTCTGAATCCTAGCAAAGCATCTCCGGACGCTCTGAATCAAGCATTGGGCCTTGACAGCAAAGTTCTCTTGGCCACGATGAAGGGCATTGAATCCCGTCACGGGCTCGTTTCATGTGATGCCATCAGGAATCAAATTCTTCTAACCCTGAGTAATTCCGAAAAGAGCTGCACGGAAGCACAAGTCATTGCTCGAATCCTACCGCTTGCATTCCTGCCGGTCTATGATATCCAGCTGCTCAATACCGTGACGGATGTTGCCGCCATGACGCACAGCACGAACAACGCGGTGCTGTGTTCGTGTATTTATGCAGAAATTATACGTCAACTTGTGCAGGGAGAAAGAAACAAACAAAAGGCCGTTGAAATGGCCGCTATAACGGTCGGCGGCAGGTATTCCGTCGCGGCTCTTGGCGAACAGCTTGACCAGATTTTGAATTCTGAAAAAGTCGATAACAGTGGGGATATCGCATCGACTCTGATTCTGGCTCTGTATTGTTTTGGGAAATCTAAGAGCTTCGATTCCTGCATCCACATAGTGCGGCAGGATATTGCCGGAGAAAAGAAGCTCATTTCGGCTGTCGCGGGAAGTTTTGCTGGCGTATATTACAAGCTGTACGGGCGGCCGATAAGGATGTCAGCCGGTATGAGACAGTCATCAATGGCTTAGACTAGAGAGGACGACAATGGCAAAGACACTGGTTATTGCTGAGAAGCCTTCGCTTGGACGCAGCATTGCGTCGGGACTCACCTGGTGGAAGAACGAACAGTTCACACGGCAGGGAAAAGACCGGAATACATGGCTGGAAAGCCAGAATTATATCGTGGCTTCCTCCGTTGGACATCTGTACGAACTCATTGACCTGGATGCGTATTTTCCGGATTATGAGCCGGGGAAAAAACATTCCTGGACGATGGAACGGCTTCCGTTCTTTCCCGACAACTGGAATTTTAAGTTCGAGGGGAAGGACAATGTCAAGGGCCTGATTCGAACTATCAATAGCCTGATGAACCGCACAGACGTTGATAAGATTTATAATGCCGGAGACCCTGACCGGGAAGGTCAGCGGTTGGTTGATGAAATCATCCATTACGGCCTCAAAAAGCCGAAACCTATCTATCGACTTTGGCTGCCTGATACGACCAATAAGACCGTCAAGCAGGCGTTTGAGACGGCAAAACCCAATGACGGGTATGCGGATTTTTCCTCCTCCGCAGAGACCCGCAGCGAGATGGACTGGCTCTTGGGAATTGAGCTGACTCGGTATGCGTCCGTCAAGGCAGGCACTTTTATCCGCATCGGACGCTGCGTCTGCCCGATTGTTGCCCATGTCATTGAACGCGAAAAGGCAATTCGAGATTTTGTTCCGAAACCGTACTCCGCCGTTTCCAGCAAGGAGAAGACGAACGGTGAGGACATTGAACTGACCAGTAAACGGACGTTCGAGGAAGGCCATGAAGCCGAAGCTCAGACGTTGGCGGATGCCTTCAACCAGGCGGGCGCGACCGTGACGAGCGTCAAGACCGAACGCAAGACTGTCAATCCCGGTAAGCTCTTCTCGATGAGCGACTTGCAGAGCTTTGCCTGTAAGGCCGATAAGACCCTGTCTCCGGCAGATGTTCTCGCCGCAACGCAGGCACTCTATGAAGGCGGATTCGTCACCTATCCGCGTACTAACAGCAGCTACCTTGCCACGAATGAAACCGTCAAGGTGGACGCAGCCATCAAAGGTTTAGCGCAGAACGGAATTACGGGCCTTGTCAATAAGCCGGGCCTTAAATCGATTTATGACGACAGTAAAATCGAGGCTCACTCTGCTATCACCCCGACAGGTAAATGGCCTGGAGCATTGGCTGGAGCACAGAAAACGGTTTTTGAATGTATCTTGAATCGATTCTGTGCCGTTTTCTGTGCGGAGGATTGCACCGTGGACCGAACCACGATTGTCATTCATTGCTACGATGAAGATTTCACGCTGAAAGGCGATGTGCAAGTCACTCCCGGATGGCGGAAATTTGAGAAACCGTCAAATGGCGACAAGATGCTCCCGAAGCTCAACAAGGGTGATGCGGTGAATATCAACTTCCAGCTGGTCGGGAAGATGACAACACCTCCGAAACGGTATACGGTCGAGGCTCTCAACAACTGGATGGTCGCCCCGATGCGCGGTGCTGAGAAAGAAGATACCGAGTACACGGACGCTGAATGGAAAGAGATTCTTTCTGACGCTACCATCTGCACCGAAGCAACCCGTGCTGATACGGTAGACCGATGCGTCAAGAGCCAGTACATTTCCCTCAAAAAGGGCGTGTATTACGGTGAACCTGCAGGATTCCAGCTGGTCGATATCATGGATAAGCTCGGCATTGTTTTGGATGTTCCCGTGACCGTTAACCTTTCCAAGCAGCTGCACTCCATCAAGGACGGAAACCTGACCCGCGTTCAGGTTTTGGAGTTCACCAAACAGACCCTTGAGAGCATCATGTCAAAGGATGTGACGATTGAAGCTGCACAGGGAGCCAGCAGCAAGTATCCAGTTCTCTGCCAGTGCCCAAAATGCGGCAAGGATGTTGTGGAAACAAAGCTTGCCTATGCATGTACCGGGAAAGACTCTGATGGGAAACGATGCCCGGTCGCAATCTGGAAGAAGAACAAGTTCCTTGAAGCGCTCGGCAAAGAAATGACCAAAACAACAGCAAAGGCTCTGCTCACAAAAGGCAAAGCTCCGCTCAAAGGATGCACAAGCGCCAAGACCGGCAAGAAATACGACTGCATTCTAACATGCGACTTTTCCGGAGACCGACTAGCTTATCACATCGAATTTGACGGCGCTCCTATATCGTTTGGAAGCAAAGTCGGAAAATGCCCGTTCTGCGGAAAGCCTGTGGCAGAGACGGCAAAAGCCTTCACCTGCACGAACAAGTCTTGCGGCGCGGCGCTCTGGAAGGAATCGAAGCTGTATGGCAATGAGCTTGATGTTGATGCCGATATTGCCAAGACTCTTCTCTCCGGGAAAACCGTCGAAGCCACGATTCAGAACAAAGAGAGAACCGGCACACAGGATGTTGAGGTTGGGATTGAACCGTATACGGCACCCAATGGCAGAAAATATATCGGCCTTTGCATCATGAAAACCAAATAGTTAATTTGCCTCATCGCCTGCCCATTTTGGGTGGGCGTTTTTTGTTGCCAAGCTGTGCGAATTGCGTATGATTAAGAACAGTGATACGAAACTAAAAAATCAACGGTAGAGGGATAAAAACATTGAAGCCATATTTTATAAAAGTCGGGTATTTCCTGATATTTATTTTCGCAATCCTCAATTTTTTGGGGCTGAAGCAAACGGAATTCGAAATCCGGCAGCTGGATAGCACGGCAAGAATCCTGACAACTCATGCGGAAGCGATACAGGCAGCACAAGAACAGCCAACGCTGAACGCGGCGGCCGCCGCCGAAAGCGCGCAATAGCAAAATGGCCGCCGAAAAACGCGCGGCGACAATCCTGCTGCTAAGCGGAATCGAGCGCGCCCTCACATACTCCGTTCCCGAAAACCTCGAACCCCTCGCGGTAGGGTC
>ENA-ORMN01003578-ORMN01003578.1-human-gut-metagenome-genome-assembly--contig:-NODE-3578-length-12062-cov-7.725577_pt1 | contig 12062 bp, 10 predicted proteins | sample MGYA00242102_ERZ508993 | MGnify/ENA primary metagenome ERZ508993 (study PRJEB26280, sample SAMEA2338770) | human gut metagenome | biome: human gut; feature: human-associated habitat; material: faeces... | reverse complement strand
TACCGCACCAAAAGGCGCCACCATTTATTGGGGAGCTGCTGAGCGTAGGCGAAGCTGAGGGGGAACATCTCGCTTCACTTGGCGGCTTTGAGTTGTTCCCCTTTCGTCACGGCTACGCCGCGACACTTTCCCCGCCGGCGGGGAAAGCTTTTGGGTTAGCATAATTAAGTTTCTTCTTGCATATCGGATTGAATTTGCATATAATAAAGATAGAAAACCGCGCCCGCCGGAGACGGTTGGCCGTGATATTTGGTTAAAAGAAAGTAACCGTTACCTTAGCCCGGAGCGGTTACTTTTCTTTTTGCTCATCTTTATTACGAAACGTAATACTCTGAAGAAGAACTTGAAAAGTTCAATGAGTATTGCCAAGAATCCGAAGAATTCTGACCATGTCATCATGAAGCCACCCCCTTTCCTTATCAGGATTTGGGTATGGCCAACCGTCCCCTTTTCTGCGTCAGGGCAGGCGCTTAAATTAAGTATAATGTAGAATAGTGTCGAATTGCAAGCAAAAACTTAATAGCACTAACCAAAATGCTCCTCTTTACTGGGAACTGTCGGCAAAGCCGAATGAGGGGTTATCAACAAACAAAAGGGACGCAATGCGTCCCTTCATCCGTTCTTCATTATTTTATTATCTCAAGGTACTCCCCTGCCGCCTTCTTCCAGGAGAAGTCCTTTGCCATGCCGCGGCTTATAAGGCCGTTCCACAGGGGCTTGTTTTGATAATCCTTAGCGGCGGTTTCGGCGGCGTAAAGCAGCTCGTGCGCATTATAATTGGCGAAGGAGTAGCCGCAGCCGGTGTTGTCGCAGCGGTTGAAGGGAACAACGGTGTCCTTCAGGCCGCCTGTTTCGCGCACTATGGGAACGGTGCCGTAGCGCATGGCTATCATCTGCGTAAGGCCGCAGGGCTCAAACAGGCTCGGCACAAGGAATATGTCCGCGCCGGCAAATATGCGGCGGGCAAGCGCATCGTTATATTCTATACGGGCGGCAAGCCTGCCGGGATAGGTTCTCTGCGCGTATCTGAAAAGGTTTTCGTAGCGGCTCTCTCCCGTCCCCAGCACAACAAGCTGAATCGGAATGTTCATCATTTCCTTCAGTACCCGCTCAACAAGGTCAAGCCCCTTCTGCCCGGTAAGGCGGGACACTATCGCCGCAACGGGAATGCTTGGGTCAACGTCAAGATCAAGCTCGTTTTGCAGCGCGGCCTTGCATTCCGCCTTGCCGCTCATATTTTCCGGGCAATAGTTGCGGCGCAGCACTTCGTCCGTAAACGGATCGTAGGAAACGGTGTCTATGCCGTTGAGTATGCCCACAACGTCCCCCGCGCGCTCCGCAAGCACGCCTTCGAGCGATTCGCCGTAGAATTTGGTCATTATCTCCTTTGCATATGTGGGGGATACGGTGGTAACCTTGTCCGCGTATACTATGCCGCCCTTGAGATAGTTCACGTTGCCGTAGAACTCCAGCTTATGCATGTCGAACGCCGCTTCGCCGAGGGAGAGCAGTTCGTCGCAGAAGCCGCGGTCGAACACTCCTTGAAACCGCAGGTTATGTATTGTAAGTATTGTTTTTATGCGGGAGAAATACGGCATTTTAGCATAGTGCAGCTTCATAAGCGCGGCGGCCATTGCCGTTTGCCAGTCGTTCAGGTGCAGCGCATCGGGCATAAAGCCTATGTGCGGCAGCATCTCTATTATGGCCTTGGAGAAAAAGCCGAAGCGCTCCGCCTCGTCGCAATTGAACACGCCGTAAATATAATCCCGCCCGAAATAGTATTCGTTATCTATGAAGTAATATGTTATGCCGCGCTGAACAAGGCTTTCAACCCCGCAGTATTGATTGCGCCAGCCAAGCTTTATGTTAAAATCGCACTCGTGGCGCATATGCATGCCGAACTGCGCCTTTATCTTGGCGTATAGCGGCAGCACAACCCTTATGTCCGCGCCCATTTCCCTAAGCTGAACGGGCAGCGCGGCGGCAACGTCCGCAAGGCCGCCGGTTTTTACGAAGGGAGCGCATTCGCTGGCGGCAAAGAGTATCTTTTTGCTCATACCAGCGCCCCTTTCCTTATCGTCACGGGGAAGCCTTCGTATCCGGCAAGGTGCCTGCCCGGGCGCACCTGCACGCCCTTATCGAGTATAACGTAATCCAGCGCGCAGTTTTCGCGTATTTCGCTTGCCTGCATAACTATGCAGTTTTTAAGCCTTGTCCCCTGCCCAACGTGTACCCCGCGGAACAGTATGCAGTTTTCAACGCTGCCTTCAACTATGCAGCCGTCCGCAAGCAGGCTGTTTTTAACCTTCGCCTCCGCGCCGTAGCGGGTTGGGGCTTCGTCCTTTACCTTTGTGTAAATAGGATGCTCCGCATTGAATAAATCCGCGCGCACGGCTTCGTTGAAAAGATCCATATTGTGCTTAAAATAGCTCGGCACGGAGTCAAGCCGCGCAACGTAGCCATCGTAACGGTAGCCGTTGAGCTTAAGCTTTGAAACGTTCCTCACCAGCACATCCCGCATAAAGTCCGTATAGGCGTGGACTGCCGCGTCCTCAATAAGGTATTCGAGCATGCTCTTTTCCATTATGTATGCATCGCAGCAGCGATAGGGCGTTTTGGGCCTGTATGGGTCTATTTCAAGGTCGATTATCCTGCCCCCTTCGCCAAGGGTAAGCCTTAAATCATCGTAACGCACGGCGTCGCCCCAGTCCTTTTCCTCGCTGTACATTATGGTAACGTCCGCGCCGCTTTCAATGTGGCTTTTTAGCATGGCATCGTAGGTGCAGTTATATATTGTGTGGCTGCCGGTAAGTATAACGTAGCGCTGGGCGCTGCGGCGAACGTAGCCCATAACGGAGCGTATGGCGTCCACCGTGCCGCGGTAAAGGCCGGTATTGTCCCGCGTTAAAAACGGCGGCAGTATAAAAAGCCCGTCGCGCTTGCGGTGCAAATCCCATTCCTTGCCGCTGCCCAGGTGATCCATAAGCGAATGGTAGTTCCTTTGCGCAATAACGCCAACGTTGGTAACGCCCGTGTTCACAAGGTTGCTCAAAATAAAATCTATGCAGCGGTATCTTCCGCCGAAGGGCACCGCGGCGATGGAGCGGCTGTATGTTATGTCCCTGAGCTGGTTGTTGGATTCGCCCGTGTAAATAAGTCCGAATGCTTTTTCGTTCATGCCGCGCCTCCTTATTTGCTCACTACCATGCCCGCGGGTATCATGGCGCATTCGGCTATGCGCGCCCCGCTGGCAACAAGGGTTATGTCGCCTGTAAGCGTAGTGTCATATGCGTTCGTGCCGTCCGGCTCAATGCCTATCTGCGCTCCGGCGGCAACGCATGCGTTTTCGCCCAGTATGGCCTTTCGTATAACCGCGCCCTCGCCTATGCGCGCGCCGGGCATAACAACGCTGTTTTCTATAACGGCGTTCCTGCCTACCCTTACCCCCGTGAAAAGCACGCTCCTGTTAACGCAGCCGTATATTTCGCAGCCTTCGCTCACTATGCTGTTTTCTGCGTGCGCATCCGCGCCTATGTAATGCGCGGGCATTATGGGGCTGCGGCTGTATATGCGCCATTCGCTGTCGTTAAGGTCAAGCGCTGAGGGATTGTCTATCAAATCCATGTTTGCTTCCCAAAGGCTCTTAACCGTGCCCACGTCCTTCCAATACCCGTTGAAGCCGTATGCCGCAAGGCGCTTGCCGTCGCTCAAAAGCTTGGGTATTATATCCTTGCCGAAATCGTGGCTTGAGGAATCGTTCTTCTCGTCCTCGGTAAGGTATTTTTCAAGCACGTCGAAGCCGAATATGTATATGCCCATGGAGGCGTTGTTGCTTACGGGGTTTTTGGGCTTTTCCCAGAATGCTGTTATCATGCCCGCGTCATCGGTCTGCATTATGCCGAAGCGGTGCGCCTCCTCCATGGGAACCTGCAAAACGGCAATGGTAGCATCCGCCTGCTTTTCAATATGGCAGCGGAGCATTGCGGCGTAGTTCATTTTGTATATATGGTCGCCGCTCAAAATGAGCACATATTTGGGCGAATACTGCCTGAGAAACGCAAGGTTTTGATATATTGCGTTCGCGGTGCCCGAATACCATTTGCCGCGGCTGCCGCTTACATACGGCGGGAGCACATATACGCCGCCGCTGTTGCGGTCAAGGTCCCACGCGGAGCCGTTGCCGAGATATGCGTTCAGCTCCAGCGGGGAATACTGCGTAAGCACGCCCACGGTATCAATGTCCGAATTTACGCAGTTTGAAAGCGGAAAGTCAATTATCCTGTATTTCCCGCCGAATGGAACGGCGGGCTTTGCCGTGCGGTCGGTAAGCACGCCAAGGCGCGTGCCCTGCCCGCCGGCAAGCAGCATTGCAACCATTTTTTTTGTTACCATAGGCATTTGTTCTCCTTTTGTAGTAGTGAAAATTTATGTTCTTCCATATGTAACAGAAGTTTGTATATCGTCCCAAAAGGCTCCCCGGCCGGGGAGCTGGCAATACGCCGTAAGGCGGATTGACTGAAGGGTTGACGTAAATAGGTGAAGCCTCTTTCTTTTTTAACCCCTCCGTCTGCTCGCTTTGCTCGCATCCACCTCCCCTTTCAGGGCAGGCTTAATGTGAGAGTTTGTGCGGCGCACCAAAAGGCTCCCCACACGGGGAGATGTCGAACGAAGTGAGACTGAGGGGTTGCAATAAATAAAAAAGGAACGACCTACATCGTTCCTTTTTGCGTCTTTATTCGTTTACCTTACTTCGTTTTCAGCTCGTATCCGGCGGCGAGTACGGCGTTCTTGGCAAGCACGCGCGTGGGATCGACCGTGGGGAAGTCCAGCTCAAAATCATCGAAGGCTATGGGCAGCTCCGTGCAGCCCAGCACGAATGCGTCCGCGCCGCGCTGCTGCATGGCGCGAAGCGCCGCCTTTATCGGCTCCGTGTCGAAATACTGCTCGTTGTCCGCCTTTATGCCGTCGTAAATCATGCTCATAACAAGCTTCTGCTCCTCCGGCTCCGGCAGCATATAATCTATGCCGTATTCTTCAAACAGCTTTGCGTATATGCCGGTTTTCACCGTGCCGTCGGTCGCAAGCAGGGCCACCTTTATATGCCCGCGGCTCTTTATCTCCTCCGCGGTAAGGCGCAGCATGTGCAGTATGGGGCATTTGGTGGACGCCTGTATTGCTGGGTAAAAATAGTGCGCCGTGTTGCAGGGCATAAGCAATATGTCAGCGCCCGCGTTCTCAAGCCGCTTCGCCGCCGCCTTCAGCTCGTCCGTAGGATCCGGCCCCAGTCCCAGTATTGCCGCCGTGCGGTCGGGTATGCTGGTATCGGAGTCTATTATAACGTGGATATGCTTTGAATCCGCGTCTGCCTTTGTAAGGTGCGTTATTTTTTCAAACAGATCGGCCGTGGCAAGCGGGCCCATGCCGCCTATTATGCCGATCTTTTTATGTTGCGTCTGTTCCATGGTTCTCCCTTATTTAACGTCCTTGGGGTCAACTGCGAAAAGGGACGCCGTGCCGCCGCTGTGAAGGAACAGCACCGTTTCGTTTTCGCCTATTTTGCCCGTGCGGATAAGGTGCATAAGTCCGGCGAATGCCTTACCCGTGTATACGGGGTCAAGTATAAGCCCTTCCTGCTGCGCCATGAGCGTTATGGCCTCAAGCCCTTCCTTGGAAGGCTGCGCATAGCCCGCGCCGTAGTAGCGGAGAATGTCTATATCCTTCGGCTCAACGTGCACGTCCGCGCCTAGTATTTCCGCCGCGCCGTTAACAAGCTCCGCCGTTATTTCTTCAAACGGATCGTCGCACACGGCAACGCCGGTCACCTTGCAGCCGTCGCCGTAAAGCATTGCGCCAAGCACCAGTCCCGCAAGCGTTCCGCCGCTGCCCGCGGTTGAAACTATGTGGTTTATCTTTATGTCCTGCTCAAGGGCTTCGGCAAAAATTTCGCGCGCGCAGTCGACGTAGCCAACCGTGCCGAGCGGCACGCTGCCGCCAACCGGCACAAGGTAAGGATTATGCCCCGCTGCGCGCAGCTCGTCCGCAATGCGGTCCATTTCCTTATATACGTCGTCGTAGCTGTCCGTATCGACAAAGCGCACGTCCGCGCCCAGCAGTTCGTTTATAAGCAGATTGCCAACTCTTCCCTGCACGCCGCGCTGCTTTAGCACAAGTATCGCCTTTATGCCTATTTTGTTGCAGCATGCCGCGGTAAGCATGGCGTGGTTGCTCTGCGCCCCGCCGGTGGTCAGCACGTAGTCCGCGCCCTTTTCCTTTGCATCATAAAGCAGATATTCAAGCTTGCGCACCTTGTTGCCGCCGGTGCTTACGCCGGTCATATCGTCGCGCTTGATATATATATTGCGGCCAAGCACGCGGCTCATGTTGTCAAGCCTGTGCACGGGGGTGGGGAACTGGCCAAGATGCAGTTTATTGGGTCTATTCATGGTTATCTTTCCTCCTTCAGCCTGGGCATGTCAAGAAAATCGAACGTGGCAAAATAATCCTTGTTGGTTTCTGCGCGGCGTATAAGCTGAGTGCTTCCGTCCTCCTTCAGCAGCACCTCCGCGCTTTTAAGCTTGCCGTTGTAGTTATAGCCCATGGAGAAGCCGTGCGCGCCGGTATCGTGAATAACCAGTATGTCGCCTTCGTTTATTTCGGGCAGGGGACGATCTATTGCAAAGCGGTCGTTGCTTTCGCAAAGGGAGCCGGTAATATCATAAACGTGGTCATGCGGGGCGTTTTCCTTGCCCAGCACCGTAACGTGATGATACGCGCCGTACATTGCCGGGCGCAGCAGATTCGCGGCGCAGGCGTCCGTGCCTATAAAGTGCTTGTGGGTATCCTTGTGGTGTATAACCGTGGTAACAAGGTAGCCCGCGGGGCCGGTCATGTAGCGGCCAAGCTCGGTGAATATTTTGGGATGCATATCCGTGCCGCCGAACACTTCGTCGTAAACCTCGTGCACCTTTTCGCCCACGAACGCTATGTCCGTTGCGGTATCCTCGGGCTTATAGGGTATGCCTATGCCGCCGGAGAGGTTGATGAACGCTATTTCAACGCCAACTTCCTCGTGCAGTTCCTTTGCAACGGTAAAGAGGAGCTTTGCAAGCGTGGGATAATACATGTTATCCGTATTGCAGGAGGAAAGGAAGGAGTGCAGGCCAAAATGCTTTACGCCCAGCGCCTTGAGCTGCTTAAAGCCTTCGGTAAGCTGTTCGCGGGTGAAGCCGTATTTCGCGTCCGCAGGGTTGCCCATTATGGCGGTGCCGATGCGGAACTCGCCGCCGGGATTGAAGCGGCAGGATATGGTTTCGGGTATGCCGCCGTGCTCCTTAAGGAAGTCTATATGCGTAATATCGTCCAAATTTATGGTGGCGTTAAGCCTGCGCGCATATTCAAAATCCTCCGCCGGCGTATCGTTGGAGGAGAACATTATTCCGTCGCCAACGACGCCTATCGCTTCGCAAAGCATAAGCTCGGCATAGCTTGAGCAGTCCATGCCGCAGCCTTCGTCGCGGAGTATGCTCATTATAATGGGGTTGGGGCAGGCCTTAACGGCATAGTATTCCTTGTATCCTTCGTTCCAGCTGAAGGCCTGGCGCAGCGCGCGGGCGCGGTGGCGAATGTCCTTCTCGTCATAAATATGGAAAGGAGTCGGGAACTTTTCGATTATCTTTTCCATCTGTGCCTTGTTAAAGGGCAGTTTCTTGTCCGTCACGTGATTTATCCTCCGTTTATGAATCGGGCTTAAATTTCCCTGAGGTCTATGATCTGCTCGCCCTTTGTTACGCTGCTTGCGGATATCGCCGCATCGTCGTATTCAATCTCGCCGCCCTGGTTATCATAGGGGTCGTGGCGCCAGAAGGTTTCCGCGGGGTCGAGCGGGTGCTGGAATTCGCTGTTGGCAACCATTCTGTACGGATCGAGATTGCCGAAATAGTGCTTGCGGCGGGCGGAATTATTGATGCGGTGCGCGCTGCCGCCAAAGGAGGGATCTGCAAACAGCCAGCCGTGGGGGGCAATGTAGAACTGCGCCCAGTCATGGTAGCCGATATCGCCGGGAGCGGAGTAGAAGCCGCTCTGCCATTTTGCGGGTATGCCCGCGCAGCGGCACAGCGTTATGAACAGCAGCGCCTGAACGCCGCAGTCTCCCTTCAGGTTGCGCGCGCAGCCTTCCGCTATGCTTTCAAGGCAGAAGTATTCCGGCATGAAGGAGTACGTTACCCTTGTTGTAACAAAATCATAGAAATTGCGGGCCTTTTCAAGGTTGTTAGCGCAGCCTGCGCCAAGCTCCTTCACAAGCTCCCTTATATACGGCGTGAAAACAATGTGCGGGGACTGCTCCTGCGTATCGAAATCGTTGGGCTGCTCCGCATCGGGGATAAGCTTGTAGGTATCGCAGTAGGGGGCAATATTGTCGTATTCGTATTCAACGAAGAATTCCGTGTTCTCATAAAGCTTTTCTTCAAAGTACACGGTGCGTATGGGCGCATCCTCGGGGCAGATGTGCTTAGGCTCATGCGAAAAGGCAATAAGCTTTATGTTGCTCTGCTGTATGCACTTGGCGGGTATCGGCAAATGCACCTTGACCACCTTGCCGGGCACGAACGCATCGTCGTTTATGCGTATGGAGGCGCGTATGCGCAGGTGTACGCCGAAGCTGCCGCGCTCACGCATAATGTTCATGGAGCGATCCAGCATGCTTACGGCCTCGGTGGGCTTATCCTCGCCCTGGCTCGTGCCGGTATCCTTAATGTTGGCGCGCGCGGCGTAGTCGGCGTTGACCTTGAGCAGGGTTTGATGGAAGCGCTTGAAATAGCGCCTTTCGCCGTTTATGAATATCCAGCCTATTTTGTTCATATCCTCAAGCGCGTGGAACTCATCCTCCGTAAAATCGGGAATATCCTTGCGTATGCACGCCATGGCAGTTTCAAACGTGTAAGGATAGTTCCTTGGCAGGCGCAGCATTATTTCGCGCTGCACCCTCATGCAGGCGGCAAGGGGCGCGGTGGTATTGGGGTCGGCAAGGTGCATGTCGATAAGGCGCAGGGCGTTGTCAATATCGCCCACGGCCTTCAGCCGTGCAATATCCTCCGGCAAGCCGATGTCAAGATAGCGGATGTCGTCGTTCTGGTTCATGCTCATAATAATATCCTCCTAAAAAATGCTGCCTACGGCAAGCACGCCGTTGGCAAGATCCTCACGGTAATCGGGATCGCAGGGGCAAAGGCTGTTTATAACCACGCCGTCGCTGCCTGCGCGGCTGGTGGAATGGATATATTTGCCATCGCCAATATACATTGCAACATGGCCCTTGAAGAACAGCATATCGCCCTTCTTCATGTCCTTGCGCTCTATTTCGTGTACGCAGAAGCCTTCCTTTATGTCCGCATTGCGGTACATGTCCACGCCGTACATAAGATAGCAGCTGCCGACCAGGCCGGAGCAGTCTATGCCAAGCGGGCTCTTGCCGCCCCAGCGGTACTGCGTGCCCATATACTGCTTTGCAAGGCTTACGACCGCGTTCCGCATCTCCTCCTCGCCAAGAGCAGGCTTATCATAATACGCGCCAAGCTGCAGCGAACGCATATAGCCTTCCGCGCCGCCGTACAGGCGAACATGGGTCCAGCCCGCGCGCACGTTTTCATCTTCTATTTTTTCAACTATCGCGCCGCGGTAAAGGGTTATGAGCACGTTGCCGTTATGTGTGGCCTCGGTATGCACATCGCCGGCCAGCGCCCAAACGCGCAGCAGCTTGGTGTCCTCGCCTTCGCGGCGGGCTATTTCCGCCTTATCGAAAAGCATGTCGTCCTTATGGGCATAGGTTTCGTAACGGTAAGGGGTAACTATTTTGTACCAGCCGCCGTCCAGCTTTTCCGTGCAGGTGATGACGTGGCCGTACCAGCCTTCGTCGTCGGGCTCGGCATCGAATGCGGGTGCGCACACATACAGCGCGCGGGGAGCGATAATGATGGCCTTTTTGTTCATTGGTATCTCCTTCTTTTGCCTTTTGCTGCTAAATAAACGTGTTTTGGCGAAATTTTTCCGTTAATGGAATATTTAACGGAAAAACCTTTATATATTGTATACTTTTCGGCGCTCTTTAGCAATCAATTTATGCATGGAACGCCTTGGGATTTTAATGCAGATTTATTACAGCAGCTCTGCAAGGCATTCTTTTTCGTGCCCGCGGAAGCCTTTGGTATGCTCGGCATGGGTAAGGCTGCTTATAACGCTTTCCTCAACGCACTCTATCGCCGCGCGGAACATAAGGTCCATATCGTCCTCAAAGAGCACGTCCGCGGCGATGGGCTTTTTGGGCGAATAGTGCGGTATGCGGTTGGCCGTTGTGAACGCGAGGGCAATTTCGCCCGAGCCGTTGCCGGATATGCTGCCGGTGCGGGCTATGCCGCTCTGCGCCCGGCGGGCAACGCGCTGAAGCTGCCTTGCGGATACGGGGGCGTCGGTAGCTATTATGATTATAACGCTGCCCTTGTCCTGCTGCTCCGCGGCGGCCTTTTCGGCCTCCTTCTTTTGGTAAAGCCTTTCGCCCACGCGCTCGCCGCCTATGGTAAGGTCCCTTAGCGTGCCGAAGTTGGTAAGCAGCAGCGCGCCCACGGTGTATTTGTTGCCGTAAAGCTCAAATACACGGCTGGCGGAGCCTATGCCGCCCTTGAGCGAATAGCAGCTCATGCCGCTGCCCGCGCCCACTGCGCCTTCCTCAAAATCGTCCGCGGCGTTTGCAAGCGCGTCAAGCGCGTTCTGCTCGGTAACGTGCAGGCCGCGTATGTCGTTAAGATGGCCGTCGTTGCATTCAAATACCATTGGGTTGACCGTACCCGTGTCGCAGCCTATATCCTCATTGCGCTCCAGCATATATTTCACCAGCGCCGTAGCCGCCGTGCCCACGGAAAGGGTGTTGGTCAAAAGCAGGGGAGTTTCGATGGTGCCAAGCTCGTTCACCTGCACAAGGCCTATGCTTTTGCCGAAGCCGTTTATAACGTGGCACGCGGCGGGGCATTTATCGTGGAACATATCGCCCGTATGCGGCAGTATTGCGGTTACGCCCGTGTTTATGCCGCCCTCGTGCCGCGTAACGTGGCCGACCCTTACGCCGGGAACGTCGGTAATCTTATTCAGCCTGCCCTTTTCCATCCTGCCCAGCGTGAAGCCGAAGCTGCTCTGTACACCCATTGTCATTCCTCCAATATGAATATATTTTCTCGCTTTGCACGTTTCGGCAAATTGCGCCGAAACCCGACCTATATTATATACTATTTTTCTCCGCAGCGCCATCGCAATATGAGCGGGAAGGGGCAGAATACGGAATCGGCAAATTTTGCCGCAAAAAGATTATATAGTAACTCACAGCTGTTTGTTTACGTCAACCCCTCAGTCAAACCTTCGGTTTGCCAGCTCCCCGGCCGGGGAGCCTTTTGGTGTGCTATACAAGCTCAAACGATAACCCCGCGAAGCGGGATTTCACATTGCGAAAGCAATATTTCACTGCGCGTCAGCGCAATTTCACCCTGCGTCAGCAGGATTTCATCGCGCGTAAGCGCGCTTCCCCCTACCTCCTCCTGCTATTCCCGCGGCAGCGGTTGCGGCACGAGGGCTGCTGCTCGATGGGCGGTATCGGCTTAGGCGCGGCTGCGGGCTGCTCATTGCGCACATATGGGCGGGGCACGAACGGCTCCGCATTTGCGTCCGGCGGGGTGAAAAGGCGGTTCGCGCGCTCAAGCAGGGCGCGGCTGTACTCGCAGAGGAAGCTGGTCATGTAATAGGTCGCCATTTCCATGGAACCGGTGCGCGGTGCGCGCAGACGCGTGGAAAACGCGCCCGGCAGGTTCAGCAGCGGCTCGGGTGTGTTCTCGCAGACGTATGCCACGCAGACCTTCCCCTCGCTCTGCGCCTGCAGGATAAGCTCATTCTGAGCTTCCTGCAGGAGATTTTCAAAATAGAGCAGGTGCTTGAGATCTTTCATATCTTCTCTTCTCCAATCGCCGGGAGCCGACAGCTTCCGGCACAAGAATCCAGCCGCCGCGGGCGGCCGTCATTATTTT
>ENA-ORMN01003574-ORMN01003574.1-human-gut-metagenome-genome-assembly--contig:-NODE-3574-length-12072-cov-7.296913_pt1 | contig 12072 bp, 3 predicted proteins | sample MGYA00242102_ERZ508993 | MGnify/ENA primary metagenome ERZ508993 (study PRJEB26280, sample SAMEA2338770) | human gut metagenome | biome: human gut; feature: human-associated habitat; material: faeces... | reverse complement strand
TCAGTCATGACGGAAAGACATTTCATTATTATGAAGGTAACCCGGTTCTGGACCTTTGGAGTACGGAATTCAGGGACCCTACCGTCTTCTGGCACGAGCCGACCCGAAAATGGGTGATGGTTGTAGCCAAGGCCCTGGAGAAGAAAATAAAGTTTTATACCTCTCCTGATTTGAAGAGCTGGACTTGGACCAGTGATTTCGGCCCTGCCGGTGACAGTGAAAAGTCTTGGGAGTGCCCGGATTTATTCCAGTTGCCGGTTGACGGGGATTCTGACAAGAAAAGGTGGGTGATGGTCGTATCTGTAAACTGGGCGCAAGAACAATACTTTATAGGAGACTTCGACGGCACTTCTTTTAAGCTGATGGAGAACCATCCTGCAGAGCCTCTATATGTGGACAAAGGGCTGGACTTTTATGCATCCCGCACATTTCAGGATTTTGACGGAACGTTGGATTCCAAAATTTCGATGGGCTGGGTTGCAACCTGGGACTATGCACCGGTAGCTCCATCGAAGTATGGGAAGGGCTTCTGGTCCATTCCCCGTAATCTGGAACTGAAGACATACAAGGAAGGCGTGAGGCTGGTGCAGAAACCGGTGGAACAGTTGCAAACACTTCGCCATAAGCCTGCATCGGTGAAACGTGCTTTATCGGTGGGAACACAGAGGTTACCCGGCTTTGTTCCCGATGAGAATGTCTACGAACTCGATGCTTCGTTTTCTACTGACGTATCCAACACCTTTGGCTTGAATTTGTGTGTGGGTGAAGGGCGCAAAGTGGTGGTCAGCTATGATACGGATTCACATAATCTGGTGATTGACCGCACCCATTGCTCCGATGTGCAGATTCCTAAATTCAGCCGTATGGCATATACCAGGGTGGAACCGGTAGATAATAAGATACGTTTGCATATATTTGTAGACAAATCGAGTATTGAAATCTTTGCCAATGACGGGAAGGATGTATTCACATTATTAACCTATCCGGGCGAGGCTCAAACCGGTATCGAACTTTTTGCGCAGAAGAAGGGGACGAAGATGGAGTTGGATGCCTGGATGCTTAAATCAATATGGAGATGAGGAATTTAATTTGTATTATTTTAGACTGAATGTAACATTTGTAGTATGCTTTGAAACAAAAAAGATAGTCTCCTGCTGCTTGGTGGCGTATCTTTGCATGGTAGAAAAACATAATTAATTTAATACCAACGGAAACATGATTCATTTAAAAGACTTTTGGCGGACAATCAGAAGGACGCTTACCGTATTTATATTAGGAACTACCGTGGCTGTCTTCACATGCCAGGCCATAAATCCTCCTTTCGTGATTAAACATCTGGGTGACGGACAGAGTATCGTCCAAATTGACGAGCAGAAGAAGTTTTTGCTGCTGCCGGTGGAAGAGGCTTCTCCGGAGGCAAAATTGTATATGATAGCGGACAATGATGTTGTACGCAGTATGAACGTGCGATTGGCAGTCAATAAGGTTGACTATTTTGTTCCGGTCGATTTGACCGGCTTCGATAATAAACATCTCTCTTTCAACTTCCAGCTTATTCCGGATTCGGCCTTATGCTGGGAAGAAATGAAACTGTCGGATGAATTCGATGTTTCGAACCGGGAGAAATTCCGTCCGGTGTATCATTTCAGCCCGGCTTACGGTTGGATGAATGATCCTAACGGAATGTTCTACAAAGACGGGGTCTACCATTTGTTCTACCAGCATAATCCCTACGGCTCCATGTGGGGGAACATGCATTGGGGACATGCCACCAGTACGGACCTCGTCACTTGGGAGCATCACGGAGATGCCATTTCGCCCGATGCGTTGGGAACAATTTTCAGTGGCTCTTGTGTTGTCGACAAGGATAATACGGCCGGGTTCGGTGCCGGTGCCGTCATTGCCTTCTATACATCGGCAAGCGACCGTCAAGTGCAGAGCATGGCCTATAGCCTTGACAACGGAAAAACCTTCAAGAAGTATGCGCGAAATCCCATCCTGACTTCCACGCAGCGCGACTTCCGTGACCCTAAAGTCATCTGGCACGAAGATACCAAGAAATGGATCATGGTTCTTGCCGTAGGGCAGGAAATGGAAATATACTCTTCTGCCGACCTGAAGAGCTGGACGTTGGAGAGCAAATTCGGTGAAGGACAAGGTGCTCACGGCGGAGTCTGGGAGTGTCCCGACCTGCTTGAACTGCCGGTTGAAGGTACGGAACTGAAGAAGTGGGTACTCGTCTGTAACCTCAATCCGGGTGGACCGTTCGGTGGCTCTGCCACACAATATTTCGTAGGGACATTTGACGGTAAGAAATTCGTGAACGAGTCTCCCGCAGTGACGAAATGGATGGACTGGGGAAAAGACCATTATGCAACTGTCACTTGGAGCAATGCCCCTGCAGGACGTGCCATTGCATTGGCATGGATGAGCAACTGGCAATATGCCAATGATGTGCCCACCCGTCAATACCGTAGTGCCAACTCCGTGCCGCGCGACCTTTCGCTCTATACCTCGGAGGGTGAAACCTATGTAAAGGTAACCCCGTCTCCCGAATTGCTGAAACTGAGGGATAAGGGCAGCAAGAAGCGTGCTTTCAAGGTAGACCGCACGTATAATCTGGACAAACTGCTGAATGACAATTCCGGAACGTATGAAATCGAAATGACCATCAAGAACAAGGATGCGGATGTGATAGGATTCCAGCTCTTTAACTCGAAAGGCGAGGAGGTGGAGATGTACTATAACCTGGCGGAAAAGACGTTCACCATGGACCGTACCAAGAGTGGTGAGGTGTCGTTCAGCAAGGACTTCCCTGCAGTGACCGTGGCTCCTGTCGAGGATGGCAATGAAATGAAACTCCGCTTGTTCGTAGACAAGTCGAGCATTGAAGCGTTTGGCAACGACGGACGTTTTGCCATGACAAATCTTGTATTCCCGTCGGAACCTTACAACCGCATCAGTTTCTATGCTAAAGGTGGAAGCTGCAATGTCACCTCGTTTACTGTGTACAAACTCGGATTAAAATAACAGATAATAATCTTCAGCATGGAAAATACTAAGAATTCTTCCTTGGCAAAGCTCTTTCCGGTCATGCTTTGCTTCTTCGCCATGGGCTTTGTGGATTTGGTGGGCATCGCCTCCAACTACGTGAAGGCCGACTTGAACCTGACCGACTCGCAAGCCAACATATTCCCGTCTCTGGTGTTCTTCTGGTTCCTCATCTTCTCCGTACCTACGGGTATGCTGATGAACCGCATCGGACGCAAGAAGACGGTGCTTCTCAGCCTTGTCATCACGTTTGCCTCTTTGCTTCTCCCGGTTTTCGGAGACGGCTACGTGCTGATGCTGCTCTCGTTCTCATTGCTGGGCATCGGCAATGCGCTGATGCAAACGTCGCTCAACCCGCTGCTTTCCAATATCGTAAGCGGCGAGCGGCTGGCAAGTTCGCTCACCTTCGGACAGTTTGTAAAAGCCATTGCTTCGTTTCTGGCTCCATACATCGCCATGTGGGGAGCTACGCAGGCCATTCCGTCTCTGGGCATGGGCTGGAGGGTGCTGTTCCCGGTCTATATGGTCATTGCGGTGATTGCCATTCTCTGGCTGAGCGGTACTTCCATCCGCGAGGAAAAGGAAGAGGGACGCCCTTCCACCTTCGGGGAGTGCCTCGCCCTGCTGGGCAAGCCGTTTATCTTTCTCTGCTTCCTGGGCATCATGTGCCATGTGGGCATTGATGTAGGTACGAATACCACAGCGCCCAAAATCCTGATGGAGCGTCTGGGCATGACGCTGGCCGATGCCGGCTTTGCCACCAGCCTTTACTTCATTTTCCGCACGGCGGGTTGCTTTCTCGGCGCCTTCATTCTTCAGAAGATGGCTCCCCGAACCTTCTTCGGCATCAGCGTGTTATGTATGTTGGCTGCGATGGTAGGGTTGTTCGTTTTCCATGAAAAGACAATGATATACATTTGCATTGCCCTTATCGGTTTCGGCAATTCGAACATCTTTCCGGTTATCTTCTCTCAGGCGTTGCTTGCTATGCCACAAAAGAAGAACGAGGTTTCCGGTTTGATGATTATGGGGCTCTTCGGCGGTACGGTATTTCCGATAGCAATGGGCTTGGCAAGTGATGCTGTAGGACAAAGCGGTGCCGTGGCTGTGATGACGGTAGGGGTAGTGTACTTGTTCTTCTATATGCTGCGTATGAAGCGGTAATCTTTGTTCGCAGGCTGCGGACACATATCCCAAGGCTGCGGATATCTGTCCCAAGGTTGCGGATGTCTATCCCAAGCCTTGGGATAGAGATAATCCTTAGTTCTTAGAGACTTTTTAATAGATAATTGGCAACTTTTCATTCTATAGTTAGGAACTTTTTTATTAGGTTTGCAGTGGGTAGGACATTGAGTTTGCCGTGAATAAAATATATCATTCATTAAACAATATAATATTATGAATAAGATAATAGTAGGTATGGGCGAGGCTCTGTGGGACTGCCTCCCCGAAGGAAAGAAGATAGGCGGTGCTCCGGCAAACTTTGCTTACCATGCATCGCAGTTTGGTTTCGACAGCCGTGTGGTCAGTGCCGTAGGTGCCGATGCGGATGGGGACGAGATTCTGGATGTGTTCGCCCGGAAGGGGCTGCGCACGCAGATTGAGCGCGTGCCTTACCCCACGGGAACGGTGCAGGTGACGCTCGATGCCGTGGGCGTGCCGTGCTATGAGATAAAAGAAGGCGTGGCCTGGGACAACATTCCCTTTACCGACGAACTGAAGCGTCTGGCACTGAACACGCGTGCCGTATGTTTCGGCTCTTTGGCGCAACGCAGTGAAACAAGCCGCATCACCATCAACCGTTTTCTCGACACGATGCCCGATGCGGAGGGGCAACTGAAGATATTCGACATCAATCTCCGCCAAGGGTTCTATACCAAAGAGATACTCTGCGAATCCATGCGCCGCTGCAACATCCTCAAGATAAACGATGAGGAGCTGGTGACCATCAGCCGTATTTTCGGCTACCCGGGCATCGACTTGCAGGACAAATGCTGGATTCTGCTGGCTAAATATAACCTGAAAATGCTTATCTTGACTTGTGGAACGAACGGCAGCTATGTGTTCACTCCGGGAGTGGTTTCCTTCCAGGAGACGCCCAAGGTACCGGTGGCGGACACCGTTGGAGCCGGTGACTCGTTCACGGCAGCCTTCACCGCTGCCATTCTCAGCGGGAAGCAGGTGCCCGATGCCCATAAACTGGCGGTGGAAGTCTCTGCCTATGTATGTACCCAGAGCGGTGCCATGCCGGAATTGCCGGTGGCCTTGAAAGAAAGGCTGGCATAGATTTTTCTTATTCTTTTCACATTTTTCGTTATCTTTGCTCATCTGCAATCTTAAATCAGAGGAAAGTGAAGATGAGACAGCATAACCTTCGGATTTTATTCTTTCTGCTCGTGCTTTGGGGAGTGGCGGTTGCCTGCTCCCGGCGCGAGGCACGTTTCCGTATCGGCGTTTCCCAATGTAGCGAGGATGAATGGCGGCGCCAGATGAACAGTGAGATACTCCGTGAAGCCCATTTCTACGAGGATGTGGAGGTGGACATCCGTACTGCCGTCGACGATAATGACCGTCAGGCAAAAGACATTCGTGAGCTGATAGCCGAAGGGGTGGATCTGCTGATTGTGGCCCCTAATGAAGCCACTCCGATAACTCCGGTTGTGGAGGAGGCATACAACCGGGGCATTCCGGTGATTGTAGTGGACCGTAAAATCCTTTCGGACAAATACACGGCCTACGTCGGTGCAGACAACTACGAGATAGGGAAAGCTGTGGGAGAGTATGTGGCCAATGTGCTGCATGGGCAGGGAGATGTGGTGGAAATCTCAGGTTTGGTGGGCTCCACACCTGCCGTAGACCGTCATCAAGGATTTGTGAAGGCTATATCCGCTTATCCCGGTATCCGGTTGCTGGCCGTTGAAGACGGTGCCTGGTTGCAACTCAAGGCCGGAGAGAAAATGGATACCCTGCTGAGCCGCTTTCCGCATATCGACCTGGTGTATGCGCAGAATGACCGTATGGCGGCCGGAGCCTATGCTGCCGCTGCCCGAGAGGGGCGGGAAAAGGATATGCGGTTCATCGGTATAGACGCCCTGTCCGGCAAAGACTATGGAGTGGAGAAAGTGCTTGCCGGCGAACTGGATGCCACGTTTATATATCCTACCGGTGGCGACCGCGTGATGCAGATTGCCATGGATATCCTGAACAAGCGTGATTTCCCCCGTGAAACTATCCTGGGCACTTCCGTCGTCGACCGCGACAATGCTCTCATCATGAAGATGCAGACCGCCCACATCGGCACCCTGGATGGAAAGATAGAAACCCTGAACGGAAAGATAAACCAGTATTTGGCCAGTTATGCCACGCAGCAGGTTGTCTTGTACGGCAGTCTGTCCGCCCTATTGTTGCTGGTCGGTTTGTTGGTGGCTGTCTACCTCTCCTTGCGTGCCAAGAACCGGTTGAACCGTGAGCTGTCCATGCAGAAAAAGAAACTGGAGGAACAGAAAACCCAGTTGATACAGCAGAAGGAACTGTTGGAAGTGCAGAAGTCGCAGTTGGAACAGCTTTCCCATGAACTGGAGGAGGCTACGCACGCCAAGCTGGTGTTCTTCACGAATATTTCACACGATTTCCGTACTCCGCTGACGCTGATAGCCGATCCCATAGAGCAGCTTCTTGCCAACCGCACCCTCGACGGACAGCCGCGCCAGCTCCTCGAGCTGATGAAAAAGAATGTGCATATCCTGCTTCGCCTGGTCAACCAGATACTTGATTTCCGGAAGGTGGAGAACGGGCGCATGGAGCTCCATCTCGAACCTTTTGATTTGCTCGACAGCTTCCGGGGCTGGAACGACTCTTTCCGCATGGCGTTGCTGAAGAAACATATTGCTTTCAGCTTTGAGGCATCTCCCGATACGGACTTCCGGATGATGGCGGATGCGGAGAAGATGGAGCGCATTTACTTCAATCTCTTCTCCAATGCCGTGAAGTATACGCCGGAGAATGGGAAGATAGCTATACGCTTGTCAATGACAGAGCAGAACTATAGCTTGTCTGTTTTCAATTCCGGCAGTTACATTTCTTCGACCGATGTGGAAGCTATCTTCGAGCGTTTTTATCAAGTGGACGGACATCAGGCAGGTACCGGTATCGGCCTTGCGCTGGTACGTGCTTTTGTAGAGATGCATGGTGGCAACATTGCGGCACACAGTGATGATAAGGGTACTACCTTCACCGTCACTTTCCCAAAGCAGGATGTTTCGCAGTACCATCCCACCATAGTGACGTTGCCTGCCGAAGAGAAGGACGTGTCGTCCACCCTGATAGATACGGAAGTGAAGGCATGCGAAGAGGTGGTTGAGGCTGATTGTCCTACTGTGCTGGTAATTGACGATAATGCGGATATTCGCAACTATGTGAAGTCACTGTTGACGCAAGAATTTCGCGTGCTGGATGCTGCAGACGGGACAGAGGGTATCCGGCTGGCCATGAAGTATGTGCCGGATGTGGTTATTTCGGATGTAATGATGCCCGGTATGGATGGTGTGGAATGTTGCCGCCGCTTGAAGGGGGAGTTACAGACATGCCATATCCCGGTGATTCTGCTGACGGCCTGCTCGCTGGACGAACAGCGTATCCAGGGCTATGATGGCGGTGCCGATTCTTATATTTCCAAACCATTCAATTCGCAGTTGCTCTTGTCTCGTGTCCGTAATCTTATTGCAAACCGCCGTCAGTTGAGGCAGTTCTTCGGAGATAACCAGACTATCGAGAAGGAAGCCATCAGTGATTTGGATAAGGGTTTCGTCTCCCGCTTCAAATCGCTTGTCGAGGAGAGGATGAAAGATGCGGAACTCAATGTGGAGGATTTGGGACGGAATATGGGTATGAGCCGTGTGCAGCTTTACCGTAAGCTGAAATCGCTGACCAACTATTCGCCGAATGAGCTGCTGCGCCAGATGAGGTTGAAAAAGGCTGCCTCACTGCTTGCCTCCTCTGACATGACGGTAGCGGAGATTGCCTATGAAGTGGGCTTTTCGTCACCTTCCTATTTCACGAAATGCTATAAGGAACAGTTTGGGGAGAGTCCTACCGAGTTTCTGAAAAGAAGGGGATAGCTGTTGTCTATCCCCCTTGTTCTTAATACACGTCTGTTTACTTCTGTAAATGATACTGGAACTTATTTCAGTATTTGAGGCAGGTTTTCCCTTCCCCAGAAGTAGTAAACACAGATTCCAATCCAGCTTGTGAGCAGGATGATAATTGCAACTAATAGTTTCTTCACGCCGTCTACCGGCCACTTCATGATTTCAAGTACGGCTTTGACACACAGAACCACACCGATAATCTAAATGATAAATCCAATCATAACCTGTGATATTTAGTATTGTTAATTAAAAACAAATAGAGACTACGCCTTATTCAGGAGCAGCCTCTATTCTTTATTTAGTAATCGGAATTACTCTGTAACTTCAGCGCCCCAATTTTCTTTGGAAAGACGCTTGTAGCTGTTGTAACGCCATTTAGCGTTTTCTTCAGCAGCCTTGAACAGCTCGTCGGCCTCCTGCGGATATTGCTTCATTACGGATGCGTAACGAACTTCACCCTTCAGGAAGTCTTGGAATCCGCTCCAATCCGGTTCCTTGCTATCCAGCGTGAACGGATTCTTGCCTTCAGCCTCCAGAGCCGGGTTGTAACGCCACAAGTGCCAGTAACCGCACTTAACGGCCTTTTCTTCCTCTGCCTGGCTCTTGCCCATACCTGCCTTCAGACCGTGGTTGATACACGGAGCGTAAGCGATGATGAGTGACGGACCGGGATATGCTTCTGCTTCACGGATAGCCTTTAAAGTCTGAGCCTGGTCGGCACCCATAGCGATTTGGGCAACGTATACGTAACCGTAAGTAGTAGCCATCAGACCGAGGTCTTTCTTGCGTACACGCTTACCGGCAGCGGCAAACTTGGCGATAGCGCCTACCGGGGTAGCCTTGGAAGACTGACCGCCTGTGTTGGAGTAAACCTCAGTATCCAGTACGAGGATGTTGACATCCTTACCGCTTGCGATTACATGGTCGAGACCACCGTAACCGATGTCGTAAGAGGCACCGTCGCCACCGATAATCCACTGGCTGCGTTTTACCAGGTATTGAGACAGACTGGCGATAGTCTTGCAGCTGTCGCACTTGTCTTTGGCAGCTTCTACCATCGGAATAATCTTTTCAGCCAGTTCCTTGCTCTTGTCTGCATCGTACATGTTTTCAATCCAAGCCTGGAATACTTCTTTGTATTCAGCCGGAGTTCCTTCTGCTGCGATGGCATCTTCCATAGCCTTCACGATACGTGCGCGCATCTTTTCGTTGGCAAGCTCCATACCCAGACCGAATTCGCAGAAGTCCTCGAACAATGAGTTTGCCCAAGCAGGACCGTGACCCTTTTCGTTCTTGGTATAAGGAGTAGAAGGTACTGAACCGGAGTAGATGGAAGAACATCCTGTTGCGTTGGCTACCATTTCGCGGTCACCGAACAACTGGGAAATCAGTTTAACGTACGGAGTTTCACCACAACCGGAGCAAGCGCCTGAGAACTCGAACAACGGAGTAGCGAACTGGGAGTTCTTCACGTTGGCCTTGATGTCAACCAAGTGTTGTTTGCTCTTCACGTTTTCAGCACAGTAGGTCCAGTTGGCAGCTTCCGGCAATTGGCTTTCGAGGTGTTTCATAGTCAGAGCCTTGCCACCCTTCTTCGGGTTGCCCGGACAAACATCGGCACAGTTGCCACAACCCAGACAGTCGAGAACGTCTACCTGAATACGGAATGTCATACCGTCGAATGCTTTACCTACAGCCTTCAGTTGAGTGAAGTTGGCACCCTTCTGCTCTTCAGCATCGAGTACGAACGGACGGATGGAAGCGTGAGGACAAACGTATGCACACTTGTTACACTGGATACAGTTTTCAGCGTTCCATTCGGGAACGAATGCAGCTACACCACGTTTCTCATATTTGGCAGTACCTTGTTCCCAAGTACCGTCTTCAATACCCTTGAATGCAGATACCGGCAATAAGTCACCGTCTTGTGCGTTGATAGGACGAACCACTTCGTTGATGAATGCAGGATCGTTGTTTTCAGCCTTGGCGTCGTCTGCCAAATTGGCCCAAGCCGGGTCAACGGTCAGTTGCTTGTATTCGCCGCCACGGTCAACTGCTGCGTAGTTCTTGTTGACAACGTCTTCACCCTTCTTGCCGTAAGACTTAACGATGAACTTCTTCATCTGTTCTACAGCCAGGTCAACCGGAATAACGCCGGTGATACGGAAGAATGCGGATTGCAGGATGGTGTTGGTACGGTTGCCCAAACCGATTTCTTGTGCAATCTGAGTAGCATTGATATAGTAAACAGTGATATTGTTCTGTGCAAAGTACTTCTTCACCTTGTTAGGCAGGTTCTTGGCCAGCTCTTCGCCTTCCCAGATGGTGTTCAGCAAGAAAGAGCCGTTCTTACGCAAGCCGCGGGTTACGTCGTACATGTGCAGGTAAGCCTGAACGTGGCAAGCCACGAAGTTAGGCGTGTTTACCAGGTATGTAGAGCGGATAGGAGTATCACCGAAACGCAAGTGTGAGCAGGTGAAACCGCCTGATTTCTTGGAGTCGTAAGAGAAATAAGCCTGGCAGTGCTTGTCGGTATTGTCACCGATAATCTTCACAGAGTTCTTGTTGGCACCTACTGTACCGTCAGCGCCCAAACCGTAGAATTTGGCTTCGAACATGCCTTCGCCGCCCAATGCGATTTCTTCTTCCTGGGGCAGAGAAGTGAAGGTAACGTCGTCTACGATACCGATAGTGAAGTGGTTCTTCGGCATCGGCATAGCCAGGTTCTTGTAAACGGCGAGGATTTGCGCGGGAGTAGTGTCCTTGGATCCCAAACCGTAACGGCCGCCTACGATAACCGGAGCATTCTCTGCACCGTAGAAGCAGTCTTTTACGTCGAGGTACAACGGTTCGCCGTTAGCACCCGGTTCTTTCGTACGGTCCAGTACGGCAATCTTCTTGGCTGTCTTGGGAACGGCGGCAAGGAAGTGCTTGGCAGAGAACGGACGATACAAGTGAACGGCAACCAAACCAACCTTTTCGCCATTGGCAACGAGGTGGTCGATAGCTTCGCGGGCAGCTTCCGTTACAGAACCCATGGCGATGATAACGCGTTCTGCATCTTCTGCACCGTAGTAATCGAACAAACCGTACTTGCGGCCTGTGATTTTGGAAATCTCGTTCATGTATTCCTCAACGATAGCCGGAACTGCTTCATAGTAGTTGTTGCAAGATTCACGGTGTTGGAAGAAGTGGTCAGGATTTTCGGCCATACCACGGGCAACCGGGTTCATCGGGTTCAATGCACGTGCGCGGAATTCAGCCAAAGCTTCCTGGTCGATAAGCGGAGCGAGGTCTTCGTTCTCCAGCATCTCAATCTTCTGGATTTCGTGAGAAGTACGGAAACCGTCGAAGAAGTTCATAAACGGAACACGGGCCTTGATGGTGGCCAGGTGGGCAACACCTGCCAAGTCCATAACTTCTTGTACAGAACCTTCGGCCAACATGGCGAAACCGGTCTGGCGTGCAGACATAACGTCCTGGTGGTCACCGAAGATACACAGTGCATGGCTTGCCAATGTACGTGCTGATACGTGGAATACACAAGGCAGGAATTCACCGGCAATCTTGTACATGTTCGGGATCATCAGCAACAGACCTTGTGAAGCTGTGTAAGTAGTAGTCAGCGCACCGGCTTGCAGAGAGCCGTGGACGGCACCTGCAGCACCGCCTTCTGACTGCATTTCCTGTACCAATACTGTTTCGCCGAAGATGTTCTTGCGACCTGCGGCAGCCCATTCGTCTACGTATTCAGCCATCGTAGAAGAGGGGGTGATGGGGTAGATGGCAGCTACTTCGGAGAACATATACGAGATATGTGCAGCAGCCTGGTTACCATCACAAGTAATGAATTTCTTCTGTTTAGTCATAACTA
>ENA-ORMN01003573-ORMN01003573.1-human-gut-metagenome-genome-assembly--contig:-NODE-3573-length-12088-cov-3.068977_pt1 | contig 12088 bp, 5 predicted proteins | sample MGYA00242102_ERZ508993 | MGnify/ENA primary metagenome ERZ508993 (study PRJEB26280, sample SAMEA2338770) | human gut metagenome | biome: human gut; feature: human-associated habitat; material: faeces... | reverse complement strand
CTGGTTTGCGGCTTTAGTTAATTTCGTCGATGAAGGCAATATAATCCAGCGTCCGCAGAGCCTCGATAATCTGGCTGTGCCGCTTATATTTTTTCAGCTCTTGGCTGCTGATGGTGAAGGAGACGGTGTACACGCTCAGCCCCGAATTGCGGTAAGCAGGATTTAGCTCGATGTCATCGATGCGCATTCCCAGCCGACGGATGGTGGCAGAAAAGATTTGCAGGTCGGCTTTGTTCTTCAGCTCCAGATGCACCTCGAAATGGTTGGATTTATCCTTGAGGTACATTTCCAGCACCGGGAACAGCGACAGCCCACACAGCAGAGCAACCCATGCAGTCAGCGCAACGGTGTACATTCCCAGCCCGATGGCAAGCCCGATGATGCCGCAGCTCCATAAGCCAGCCGAGGTGGTCAAGCCCTTGATCTGTCCCTTGGAGCTAAAAAAGATGGAATAGCCCGACAGCATGGCGATGCCGATGATGACCGACGCGCTGATGAAAGCGGTGTCCAAGCAAAGCTCAATCATGGCTGCGGTGGTGGCTGCCAGCGAAATGATGATGAAGGTTCGCAGACCGGCGGAGTGCCGCTTGCTGGAACGCTCGAATCCGATGATGGCAGAGAGCAGCACCGACAGCCCGATTCGCAGCAGGATGGACCCGCTGTTGAGCTGGGCTGCCCACGGCCCCAGCAGGGATACCAAAAAGTCGTTTGTCATATCATTCTCCTCCTGTAATTGTGGTAGTTGTCGTACTCGTCAGCCGCCTCCTGAAAGGCCTGCTCCTCCTCGGTGGGCAGGTCTTTTTCTTTTTGCAGCTGCGTCTGGATGATCTGGATGCGCTGAATCAGCTGCTCGACTGCGTTGGATTCCGCCTGCTTCGGCAGCTGCTCCTCCGGGATGATGTCCTCGAGCTTGGAGGAATACGACCCGGACAGATACAGCGACAGCTTGGCGCAGGCAGGGCCGACCAGCTCATACAGCACGCTGGAAGCCAGAATCACCGTTTCCAGCGCAACACCCATTTCGCCGCCCAAGGTGCGGGCGCCCATCGCGGCAAGTCCGATGGCAACGCCTGCCTGCGGGATGAGGGCAAGGCCGAGGTAATCGCTGACCTTTTTGGGCTTTTTGACCAGACGGCAGCCCAGCCATGCACCGGCATATTTTCCCACGATGCGGACGAAGAAATAGGCAATTCCCACCACCAACAGAGGAGTTTGACCCACTGCTGCTGCGGTGTCGGTCAGGGTGTCCAGCTGGAAATTGAGCCCCGAGCGGACAAAGAACAGCAGAAGAATCGGTGGTGTGAAGTAGTTGAGCTGCTTAAAGAGCTTCTCGTCGTCGGTGATGTTGATGTAAACGGTTCCCATGCTCATGCAGCCCAACAGCGGCGAAACGTCCATCATGGCGCAGATGCCGCAGAATGCAAACAGCAGGGAGATGGAGATGATGAGCCGGTTGTCCTTGGAGCATTTCTTCGGCATGAGCCACTTGAGAAATAGGCCGAACAGCCCGCCCAGCAGGAAAACATCGATGTTCATGATGACCGGCTTCACAATGCTGCCGATGCTGACAGAGGAGCTGCCGGTCTGGACGGTCAGCGCCAGCGAGATTGCCACGCTGTATGCAATCAGTCCAACCACATCGTCCAGAGCCACCACCTGCAACAGGGTGTCGACAAAATCGCCCTGAGCGCCGGTCTGGCGGATGGTCATGACGGTGGAGGCAGGAGCGGTGGCGGCTGCCAGAGCTGCCAGCACAACCGAGAAGGCAAGGTCAATCCCTAATAAGAAATAGGTAACGATAAACACCACCAGCGTGGCCATCAGGGATTCCAGCACGGTGATGAGGACGACCTTTGCGCCGTTTTTTCGCAAGGTGGACATCCGGAAAAATTCACCGGTGCTGAAGGCGATAAAGGCCAGCGCGATGTCCGACAGAAAGTCCATCCCGTCGATGACCGTCCGGGGAATGAGGTTCAGGCAGAACGGGCCGATGAGGATGCCGGTGACGATGTAGGCGGTCACATTGGGGAGCCGCAGCCGCTTGGTCAGCCGCGTCATCGAAAATCCCAAGAACAGCATCAGGGCAATTGAGATGATGGTGGTGGCAACATGGTTGCTGTCCATCACAGCTTGAATGGTTTGAATCAAGAGTATTCGCCTCCTCTGGTCGCTGCGGCTTGCAACGACCGTAATCAATCGGCAAGGAGCAAACCGCCGTCCGAATTGCCACCGGACGGGTCGCTTCCTTGCAATTTCGATGAGGATATGATACACTGTTTTTATCATAAAGTAAAATGATTCTTTGTTCTGGATTCATAAAGAAATGGAATAGGAGGCCCGTATGATCAGTCCAAAACTTCGGACACTGCTGGCAGTAGCGGAGTGTCAAAATTTTACCAAGGCCGCGGCAGAGTTGTCCTTGACACAACCGGCGGTCAGCCATCATATCAGTCAGCTCGAGGAGGAACTCGGCGTCACCCTGTTTATTCGGGGAAAGGGCGGCCTGAAGCTGACGGCGGAGGGTGAGATTGTCGTGAAATATGCCCGTCGGATGGCGGCGCTCTATGACCGGATTCGGGCGGATCTGGCAGACCGCGAACGGAAAATCCGTACCCTTCGGGTGGGCATCACCCACACCGCCGAGAGCAATATCACCGCAGAGGCACTGGCAAAGTGCAGCGGGAAAGATGATGGGTTTAGTATAACGATTATTACCGATACCATAAATAATCTTTATAATATGCTGGGAAATTATGAGCTGGATTTGGCAATTGTCGAGGGAAATTCCAACGACCCGGCGTTCAGCTCGCTGGTGCTGGATACCGATTATCTGGTGTGTGTTATGGCGCCCGACCACCCTCTGGCAAAGAATGCGATGATTACCCTCCAGCAGCTCCGCCGCGAGCGGATGATTCTGCGTCTGCCGACCTCCGCCACCAGAGTGCTGTTTGACTCCACCCTGCGGAGCTTGGACGACAGCCCGGAAAATTATAATATCGTGATGGAGGTGGACAACATCGCCACCATCAAGGAGCTGATTCGCAAGGATTTGGGCGTGTCGGTGCTGGCAAAAAGCGCCTGCGCCGATGAGTTGCGCAAAAAGAAGCTCGTCGCTCTGCCCATTGAAAACCTGACAATGGCGCGCGAGACGCGAATCGTCTACAACAAGGACTTCACCAGCCACGACATTTTGCAGACCATCCTTCGGGTCTATCAGGAAACCCTGCGCGAAAACCGATAACCCCCGAAAACGAGTGAACCGAAAAGCACCCCCAGCCGCATCGTGCGGCTGGGGGTGTCTTATGGATTGGGTATCGTGCGCTCAAGAGATTGCATACAAAAAAGCGTAGGGAAGCATTTGCAGGACAGGATTCGGCGGGGAAAACTTCAGGTCAGATTAGGAATGATACGAACGAGTTATCTCGGAAAATATAGTGAAATTCACTACAAACAGAGGTGAAATAAAACGGAATTGACAGAATTCATAACAAAATGATAAATACTTGTCGAATTTTCTGTGAAGAATTGCGTTGTTTTGGGGCTGATTTGTTTGGACTTTTCTATTGAAAGTGTTATAATAAAATTAATTTCCAGCATATTTCCATATCGACAGAGAGCCTGCAACTTGGCAGGTCTGAAAACTAGCCTGCTCTGTTAGAGGAACCGCAGGAATTTTCATGTATTTTGTTAGATTGAAGGAGCGTATCGGCAGGAAAATCTTGCCGATACAAGGAATAGTATGACAATTTATCCGGATGAACGAAATCAAGAATTAACCACAAAACAAAACGAAATCACCTTAAAGACATCGAGGCTCTTTGGCGTTATCCTTGCGGTGCTATCGGCGATCTTTGTGTTTGCAGTCATCAAGCTTGGTATCAACGAAAGCACAAACGAACTGGCGTGCGCGGAGGTGGAGGCGAACGCGCTGCTCCAGACGACCATATTAAAAACGCATATGAACGACCAGTATGAGCCGCTGATGGCAGCCTCCATGATGTTGGAAGATGGAGAAACCTTTGGCGGCGAGAGTGCGCGTGTTGCATTAAATGCCATTAAGCAAACGCATGAGCTTTGCATTTTTGGATTCGCCAACCTAGAAGGCGATGTAACCAACTGCATTGGAGAATACATTGGAAATATCTGGCACCGTGACTACTTCCAGAATATCATAAACGGAACCAGCACCTGGGAATGCGAGTATGTGGAGTCGACCGTAAAATCCAAAGAGCCCAGAATTATATTTTCCTGCCCTGCCTATGATCAGAAGGGGAACCTGATCGGAGCGCTGTTTTCCAGCAAGGAGCTGAACGTTTTGAAGCGCGCACTCTTTGAGAATGATTTGTTCGGTACAGGCTCCAGCTATTTTATCTGTGATGAGGAAGGCAAGGTTCTGGTTGACAGCATTGACAGCGCGAAAGAGTGCGGTTCGGACTTGCTCCATCGTTCGCCTGATTCTATTTTTGATACAATACCGGAATTAAAGGGGCTCGGCGCTGAGAATGGAAAGAGCCGGGAAATTGAGGTGGATGGCAAACCGTACTTTACCTCCATGATACCTTTGGGTGTGAATGATTGGAAGGTTGGCTGTATCGTGGATGGCGATGCGGTTGCCAAGGAGTATGCCGGTACCGCCCAAACGATTCGGAAAATAACCTACGAAGCGCTGGCAATCTCCGGAATCGCCATCGGGTATATTTTGGTTCTTGCGCTGCAAAGCATCTCTCGAAAGCGTCACGAGCTGTATGTCATCAAAAAATATAATCACAACTACAGAACCCTGCTGCGTGAGCTGAACTGTACAGTCGTTGAATATTCTCCCGAGGATTCTTCTGTCAATTTAATCCATGATTCCTGTCAGGCCTTTAACCTGCAAAAATTGATAGAATCGGACACTGCCTGTCAGGAGTATGTGAACCAGCATCCGGAATTTGGCTTTGAGCAGCTGAAGGATTACACCAAGGAAGCAATCAGAAAAAAGGAACCACAGACCTTTGAATCGATTCTTCGGGATAAGGATGAAAAGCCGCATTGGCTGAAGGTGATTTTGATTCCGATGATTTCTGATACCGGCTACATCAAGATTTTGGGTACGACCCTTGATGTCACGAGTATGCACGAGGAATTTTTCAAGATGGCGGAGACATACGCTCAAGTTCCGGGTGGCATCCATCGAGTTCGTCTCAGCAGTCCAAAACACATTGAATTTTATAGTGAGGGTCTGTGCGAAATGCTGGGCTATACCCACCACGAGGTCGGCGAGATCCTTGGACCTGAGATGAACTATCTGAAATTGATTCATCCGGAAGATCGAAAAACCTTTTCGGAATTTTGCCGAAGGCTGTCTGAGTCCGAAAGAAAAGAAATGCTTGAGTATCGGATGCTCTGCAAGGATGGCTCCGTGATTACTGTCGTAGATACTGCGGAGTCAAAGAGAAGCTCGACAGGTATCATGTACGGTTATTCTGTGGTCGTCGATTCGAAGATGTATAAACAGGCACAGGCAGCGCTGGAAAAAGAACTGGCAGAAACCAAGGCGGATTTGGAGGAGCTTAAAATCAAAAACTTTACCAGCCAGATGCAGCCGCATTTCTTATATAATACGCTGGCCTCCATCCGTGAAATCGTTCTGGATGACCCTGAATATGCGTCGGAGCTGCTTTGCGACTTCACGACACACCTTCGGGCCTGCCTACGCTCGGTTACTTCCGACACCTTGGTTCCGTTTTCGCGGGAACTCGAAAACATCGAGGCCTATGTGCGGATTGAGAAAATGCGCTTTGGCGACAGACTTGAGATTCGGTACGAGTGCGAGGAGCAGGACTTTCTCGTGATTCCGCTGGGGATTCAGCCACTGGTGGAGAATGCGATTCGGCATGGCGTCTATAAACGCGGCAAGCAGGGCGGAACGGTCATTGTGCGGACAGCCCGCAAGCAAGATAATATCGAAGTTGTTGTGGAAGATAACGGTGTCGGCTTTGACTATGATTCCATCATGCAGGAAATCAAGGCGGGCACACGGGATTCTACAGGAATGTTCAACCTGATTTTCCGGTTCGAAAGAATCTTAAATGCAAAGGTTAAGGTGGAAAGCCAGCCTGGCGTTGGCACCCGGATTACAATTTTGATACCTATCAAGGAGGAAGAACGATGAGAGCGATCTTGGTTGACGATGAGTATTTGATGCTGAAGAGCTTTATGCGATGCAGCGCGGATATTCCGGAAATCAATGTCATTGGGCAGTTTGATGATGCAGAGAGTGCGCTCGCGTTTGCCAAAGAAAATCCATTTGAACTGGCGTTGCTGGACATCGAAATGCCTAAGATGAACGGAATCGAGCTGGCCGTCAAGTTGCGGGAGCTTGACCCGGATTTGCTGGTGGTGTTTATCTCCGCCTACGGTGAGTATTTAAGAGACTCCAATATTATCGGTGGGGATGATTATATCGTCAAGCCCTATAAAAAGGAAACCATTGAACGCATGGCAAAGAAGATGGTCCTGCTCTCAAAACGGCAGCAAAAGGACATCTATCTGCAAATGTTCGGAAAATTTAATGTCCTGAAGCATGGCGTTCCTCTCCCGCTGACCGGAAAAACAAAGGAAATCCTGGCACTGATTGCCTGCAAGCGAGGCAAGGAAATCAGCAACGAGGAGATTTACACCGTTGTCTGGGAGGGAAGAGAGTACAGCAACGAGCACATGAAAACCTATTATAATGCAATCAGCCGCCTCAAGCGGATTCTTGCGGATAGCGGGGTTGAGAATCTTCTCATCTCGACCGCCCGAGGACAGATGCTGAATATGGAGATGTGCGACTGCGACTACTTTGATTGGCTGGACAAAAAGAGCAACAGCCAAAGCCGCTTTGAAGGAGAGTTCCTTTCGGAATACTCCTGGGGCGAAAGCACCTTGGCCGGATTGCTGAATATGGATTGCAGCAGTTTTTGATTTGAAGACAAAATGAAACAGGTGTCTGTCATCGATGAGGATGGCAGGCACCTGTTTTTGGTTTTGAAGAAATATGAAAATAGGAGTCGAAGCAGCTACCGAGATGCCAGCATCACGGAGACGCAAAAGATGCCGTCCTTCCATTCGAACCGATCATGCAGAATTTTGACATCTCATGCAAAACATATTGACAAAGGGCCGAAAGGTGATATCTTTAATAGTAGACGATTCTGTGGCAGAGTCGGATTTTTATGTTATGTTTTACCTGTTGCCGAAAGCCTTGGGACAGGCCGTAAGCCGGACAGGATATTTTTGGCAGTCACCGCGCTGCCGAAAAAAAGAATCAAACATAAAAGGAAACGGGAGATCAATCCCTTCCGATGATAAGGAGGAAGACAATGAGAAACAAAGCAAGAAGGTCGTTGGCACTGATTTTGTCGGTGGCGATGACGGTTACCCTGTGGAAAACGCCGGTTTATGCGGTGATGGAAAGTGGACAGTCGGACACCGGTCTGTGCGAGCACCACACCGTCCACACAGAGGACTGCGGCTACACGGAGGAAACACCCTGTCGCTATGTCTGCGAAATCTGCAACTCTCAGAACGGCGGCGAGAACGAACAGCAGCCGGATACCGAAGACAGCGCACAGAAGAAATGTTCCTGCACAATCCGCTGTGAAGAGGGAAAGGTCAACACTGAGTGCCCAATCTGTGGAGCAGAGGGTGCAGAGCTCTCAGTCTGCAAAGGCACACAGGAGAATGAACAGCAGCCGGACACCGAAGACAGCGCACAGGAGAGCGTTGCCAGCGTAACGGCGGCGGACGGCACAGAAATATTCTACAACAGCTTTGACGAGGCGTGGGCGGCAGCCATCGAAAACCAAGGCTCGACCTTAACACTACAGCGCGATGTTGAACTTGCGGAGAAAGATCATGGCCCTTCGGTTAGCGAGGGAACCTTCACCCTCGACCTGAACGGCAAAACGCTGAAGCAGAATGCTTTTGAAGAACTGATTCTTGTGGAAGGTTCAGCAAATATCACCATCAAAAACGGCAACCTAGTCAACACATTAAACATAAGCCGGTCGGATGTGACAGTAACTCAGGGGGTTGCACTGAAGATTTCCGGCGGAACCGTTGCTCTGGACGGGGTAGAGCTGACCAGTGGCAGAGGGGATAACGGGAAGAAGTCCGCTGCACTTTATATGGAGGGCGGAAATCTTACGGTAAAAGACTGCAACTTTTTGGGTGAGTTCGATGCGCGCTACTCACCTAACGAACGCCCGAAATTAAAGGTCGAAAATACGCGCATTTCTGACGGAATTTTTCTCCTTTTCGAAGCTTCCGATCAACCTGATTATGATGCGGTAAAGGCAATCTTTGCCGAGGGCAACTGGATAGAACACCCTCACGGACTTGCAATCGACATCACCGCCCAAAGCTATTGGGAGTCTGGAGATAGTGCGTCTATCTTTTGCTTTCCCACTACCTGTCGCATCGTGCCCCACACCCACAAATTCTTGAATGGCAGATGCCCATGTGGCCTGACCTGTGTTGCCAGCGTAATGGGGGACGGCGAGACAACCTACTACACAGAGATACAGAGCGCGCTTGCTCAGGCAGAAGGCAAGACGCTGACGCTGCTGAGACCCGTGTCCGATGAAGTGACCATCGACAAGGCGCTCACCCTCGATTTGAACGGACAGAATATCGAGAGCCTGACGGTGAATGCCAAAGCGACCATCAAGGACTCCGGCGCGACAAAGGGCATCATTGGTACGCTGAAGATTTCTGACAACCTGAAACCCAAGGACTTGACGGAAAATGGTTATGCCATCAAGAAGGGCAACGGGGACTGGTTTACTTATGGCACACAGGCAACCAATGCCACGGTGCAGCAAGTGCCCATCAAGAGCGTGACCATCACGAAAGACAAGGACTCCTACCGTCCCGGCGAGCAGATTACCCTGACCGCCACAGCGGAGACGCTCGATGGAAAAGAGGTTAATCACTATATCTGGGTTCAGGACGGTAGCATGATGGAAGTGCCTCCTGCCACTCCGGGACAGCCAAATCCACCGACGAATGTACACACTCTGACTGCCAAAGGCGGTACCCATACCTACCAGTGCGTCGCTTATTGCGAGGATTACGGCTTCGCCAGCAATACGATAACCATAACGGTGGATCAGATTAATCTTGTCAACAACGCGGAGCTGGTGGTAGAGCAGTTGACCTACAACGGCCAGCCGCAGACTCCGGATGTCGTAGTTAAGCTGAACGGAGAAACACTGAAAGACGGTTACGAGCTGAACAGAACACTAGAGACCAACGCAGGCACATACACACTCAGCGTTACTGGTACTGGAAACTACACCGGTACAATCAAGAAAGAGTGGAAGATTGACCCCGCAGAGCTGACCGTCAATCTGCCAAAAACCTACGAAAAGCAGTATGACGGAACTGCTGCCGTGCATATCAAACCGACTTTCAGCGGCCTTCAGGGAGAAGAAACGCTCACTTCGGAGGACTTCACTGTTACAGCTTCCTTTAATGATGCCACTCCGGGCGAGAACAAGCCCCTTGACATCACAGTGAATCTGGTAGAAAACGCCAAGACAAAAAACTATAAACTGAAAAATGGCACAGCCCACATCAACGGCACCATCACCAAAGCTCCGCTCAATTCGGAGGGATATGCCTATGCTGACCAGTCGATTGAGATTGTGAACAAGCAAATTGATACCTATGAGTTTGAGATGAGTTCCTTCCTGCCGAAACTGGATGAGGGAAAGACCTATGGTACTGTGACTTACTCTGATCTGAAAGTCGACATTGGCGGTTATTATTCCCTTATCCCGAAAGAAGCCGAAATTATAAACGGCAAGCTGAGCCTTCCGATCTTGTACAACAACACGGAAAAGACGGGTTCTGTCGGCGATGTTTCGGTGCAAGTCGATTCCACAAACTATGAGCCATTTACCCTGCTCATCGATGTCAATGCAAAGAACAAGAACGTCCCCGTTGTGACAGCCCCTGTGGCAAACACCCTGACCTACAACGGCGAGGAACAGACTTTGGTTACGGCAGGCATGACCAGTGCCGGCACGATGTACTATAAGATTGGTGAACTCGACGAACTCGATGACATCGAATGGAGCGAGCAGCTTCCTACCGCGAAAAACGCAGGGACCTACACCGTCTGGTACCAGGTGGAGGGAAACAAAGAATACGCAGATGTGGAGCCGCAGGGTGTGGATGTGACCATAGCGAAAAAAGCAGTTACCGTGACAGCGCTGGACAAGAGTGCCTACACCGGCAGCGATGCACCTGACCTGAGCAACCCGGAAGCAAACAAGGACTACAAGGTGGAAGGACTGCTTGATGCAGATGCCTTGAACTGCAAAGTGACACTGACCTATGAGCAGACACCGGATATGAATAAATCCGGCACAACGGCAATCATCGCCACCAGCACGCTGTCAAAAGACAACTACGAGATTACCTATCTTCCTGGTACGCTGACCGTTTCCATGAAGCCTTCCAGTGGCGGCAACGGGGATACCTCCTCCGGTAGCTCGTCCTCTAACAATCGGGATGATTCTGTTGGCAATCAGACCACCAGCACCCAGCGCCCCGATGAGGACAGACCGAATATCCCTGCTGAGAAGCAGAACAAGAAGCTCAAGGCAGACAGCAAGGGTAATGTGACCATTACCAAGTCGGATCTGTCGGATGCCATCAAAGCAGCGAAGAATGACGCGAAAAAGCAGGGCAACCGGAAAAATGGGATTGCGGTGAAAATTCCGATGGAGCTGAATCAGAAGCTGGATGGAGCGCAGATCACTCTGAAAGCGGATATGATAGACACCTTGGTAAGAAAAAGAGTCAAGAGCTTCACCATCGGCACAGACCAGATGATGGACCTCGGCTTCACCTTGGACACCATCAAGGAGCTGAACCGCCAGACCAACGGCGATATTATCCTGAAGATGAAGAATAGTACAGTCTCCTCTGGTGAGGCAAAGTCCGCTATCGGCAATCGTCCTGTTTATGACATCTCCCTGTGGACGGTGAAAAACAACAAAGAAATTCGGCTGACCGACCTGAACAAAAAGAGCATCCGCATTGCGATTCCTTATGTTCCGGCGAAGGGTGAACAGACCGGAAACCTCTATGCACTTTCTGTGGATGCTGCGGGCAAGGTACAGCGGATCACCAAATCCAGCTATGATGCCGACCAGAAGGCAGTCATCTTCTATGTAGATCAGCCCGGCATTTACGGCATAGGCTACGATGCAAAAGGTGCTAACTTCACCGATATTGCCAACCACTGGGCAAAGGACAACATTCTCTTTGCTGTTAGCCGTGGACTGCTCTCCGGCACCAGCGAGACCACATTCAGCCCTGACGACGCGATGACCAAAGGAATGTTCATCGCCGCATTGGGACGGTTGGCAGGTGTTGACCCGGCTGGTTATCAGACCGGAACCTTCACCGATGTCAAAGCCGATGCCGACTATGCTCCTTATGTCAACTGGGCGGTAAGCAAGGGCATTGTGGACGGCACAAGTGACACCACCTTTAGCCCGGATAGCAGTATCACCCGCGAGCAGATGGCGGTTATCATGAAAAACTATGCTGCCAAGTTGGGCTACGCGGTTCCGAAAACTCTGGAAGCTGCGACCTTTGCGGACAACGAAAATATCAGCAGCTGGGCAAAGAAAGCGGTCAAGTCCATGCAGCAGGCAGGAGTCCTGGCAGGTAAGACGAATAACCGCTTTGACCCCAAGGGAACGGCTACCCGCGCCGAAGTTGCTGCCGTTCTGCGGCGGTTTGTGGAAATTGACATTGACCCCCAGACCGCAAACGGATGGACACAGAATGACAGCGGCGAGTGGAGCTACTACAAAAATGGAAAGCAGGTCAAAGACGGGCTTTCCAACGATAAGAAGTAGTACTGGCCTGTAAGCAGAATGTGTCCCTGTTTTGTTGAACTGAAAGATTACAAGAAAAATCCTGTCGAAATTTGAAGTGACCCCCAAAAGTTAGACAATATTTTGAAGTAAAAATTGTTCAAGCAGTCGAAAGGGCTTGCTGTCTGTGAATTGCAGGCGGCAAGCCCTTTAGCTTTGCCTTG
>ENA-ORMN01003570-ORMN01003570.1-human-gut-metagenome-genome-assembly--contig:-NODE-3570-length-12092-cov-15.254050_pt1 | contig 12092 bp, 10 predicted proteins | sample MGYA00242102_ERZ508993 | MGnify/ENA primary metagenome ERZ508993 (study PRJEB26280, sample SAMEA2338770) | human gut metagenome | biome: human gut; feature: human-associated habitat; material: faeces... | reverse complement strand
GCGATGTACTCCTCGCACAGGGTACGCATGGTCGTCGGGTCCAGCGTTGCCACTTCTGCGTGTGCAAAGTTCATAGGAGTGCTCCTTTCCGTCTCTTATTTCTTATACTTTCCGATCCCGTCCATCCTACGCTCTGATGGACATACTTTTATAATATCGCTTTTGTGCAGTAAATTCAAGCGCTAAGTGCGCACTTCTCACCGTAAAGCGCAAAAATGCAGGTTTTTCTCTGCGCATTTCCCGCCGGTTTGCACGCTGCCGGGCGTATGATGCTTCTGAAGCTTGCGTCCCGGGAGGAGATCTAGTATGAAACGTTCCTTTTTGCTGCTGTGCGCCGTTCTGCTGGTGCTGGGCTGCGCCCTGCCGTGTGCCGCCTACCGTCTTGCCCGCATGACCCTTGCGCAGAGTACCGCTCCGTCCGCAGCCGAAGCGGCCTCTGCCGCCTCGGAGGAAAGCAGCGAGCAAGAAGCTCCCTCCCCTGCTGACATGACCGCTACCGTCTGCTTTATGGATCAGAGTACCGGGCAGACGGTAACACTGCCGCTGCGAGAGTACCTGATTGGAGCCGTTGCCGCCGAGATGCCAGTCAGCTGGCCGGACGAGGCGCTGAAAGCACAGGCAGTGGCCGCGCACAGTTACGCCCTTTACCGCCGGGACCACAGCACCGAGGAAAACGGCGCATGGTTCACCGCAGACCCCGCCCGGCGGCAAGGCTGCCTGACCGATGCAGTGCTGCACAGTTACTGGGGCACCGCATACGCGGCCAGCTACGCCCGGCTTTCTGCGCTGGTGGATGCAGTACAGACGCAGGTGCTATATTACGAGGATGCTCCCGCCGGGACAAGCTACTTTGCCATGTCCAACGGCCGCACCGAAGCCAGCGAGAAGGTGTGGGGCACCGCCCTGCCCTATCTGGTGCCGGTGGACAGCAGCACTGACACCGCCGCCGACAACTACGAATATACCCTGAACCTTTCCGCCGCCCAGTTACAGCAGCTGCTAGCTGAGCGTCTGGGCATTACCGCCGACCTCTCCCAACAGGCGCAGTGGTTTGGCACGCCGGTGCTCACTCCCTCCGGCTATGTGGACAGCCTGCCGGTCTGCGGGCAGACGGTGCAGGGTACCGCCCTGCGCAAAGCGCTGGGGCTGCGCAGCGCCTGCTTTACGGTGGTCTGCCAGAGCGGCACCTTCTCCTTTACCACAAGGGGCTACGGCCACGGCGTAGGCATGAGCCAGTGGGGTGCAAAGGCACTGGCAGAGCAGGGCGCAGACTACCGCGCCATTCTGGCGCACTACTACCCCGGCACAGAACTGCGGAGGTAATAGCCGCGGAAAAATCATTTTAAATTTTGTGGTTCAGAACCGCCTGCGGGCGGTTCTGAACTACTTTTTTGCAGAAAAATCCTAAATTACACAAATAGGGCTGCTGCACAAAGCAATGTGCAGCAGCCCTGAATTATTTCTTTTTATCAGTCGAACAGCTTTGCAAACCAGCTTACGGTGGTCTCAGCAGCAGTTTCTACCGTGGTCTCCATCTGCTGGACCGTCTGCTGCAGCTTGGTGCCCTCGGCATCCTTGACCGACCAGTAGGTCTGGGTGCTGCTTGCGCTGCCGGACACCGTGAAGTCCGAGGCAAAGCACAGGCTCTCGCCCGTAGAGTCGGTCACCAGCACCATATAGCTGTAGCTGCCCTCCGGCAGCTCCCCGAAGCGGATCTGACTGTCCAGCGTGTTCAGAGAGAAAGCGGCGGCGTTCGCCTGCGCCGCCGCACTCTGCACGGTCTGATCTGCCGCATCCAGAATGGCCACCTGTACACTGGTCAAGGTAGTGCCGGTAGCGCTGTTAGCCGTACCGGTCAGCGTCATGCCGCTGCCGGTGCGGATATTCACCGGGTAGCGCACGCCCTCCAGCCGCAGACCATCGGCCTGTGCCGCCACGCTGTTGTGATCTGCAGTGACGTACCAGTAACAGGACGCTCTTGCAATGGACACGCTGGAGCTGGTAATGGGGATGCGGCCGTAGCCGATGTTCCCCGCCGGGTCGGAGCAATAGAAAATACCGTTGGTGTAGTCAGTCAGCAGCACCGCATGGGGCTGGGTGCGGTCGTAGAGGACGATGCCCTCCGGGTGCTGCTCCAGCAGGGAAATCAGCACCGCCGTTTTGCTTTGCAGCCCGGAAGGCAGAGTGGCGTAGCCCACCTGCATCTCCTTATATGTAAAGCTGTGCGCAAGGCCGTTGGCCCATGCTGTGGAGCGCACACTGTTCTCGGTCACGTTCGTCCAGTCGCTCAGCCCGTCAAAGTAGGCACGGCGGCGCAGCATCATGGCTGCGGAGGCCAGCGTACAGGTGCCGCCCCGGCTCTGCTTGAAGTAGAAGCCTGCGTCCACATTCAGATCCACTGCCAGTGCAGCGGGCAGACAGGTAAGCAGGAAAGCAAGGCTCAGTGCTAGGGTCAGCAATCGTTTTTTCAGGGCGTGCGGTGCGGCGGTATTCACGGTTCGGTATTTCCTTTCTTATTTCTTTGCGGATCTCATAGGGATCTACCGTTATAAAGTATACCAGCCTGTCATTCTTTTGTAAACAATCCTCCGTCTTTTTTCTCAATATCAACACGTTTAGGGGATATTCATTGGTCGCCTTTCACAAATTTTTCTGTAATATTCCACGCATTTGACAAAGTTTCGTCCTACCCACCGCAGGACTATGAAAAGAAATTTCTTTTTTGCCCGGTGCGCAAGGGCGCAAAAAAGTCCGGTACGCCTGCGCATTCGTCCCAGCATTTCACAAAATAATACCCTTCTTGGCAATGCCGCAGTCAGTCCGTCGTTGTCTGCCGCAGTTTGGGCAGCAGAGGACAGCGCCTCTGCAAAGGGCTGGCAATTCAAGGCCTTCGGCACCTCCTCCGCAGCAAACGTTAACACCCTTGCAGACGGTGCAGACATTCACGGTAAGGTCGCCCTGAACGCCTGCACCGTGAAGGAGGACGGCACCATCTTCCCCTTCTGAGTAAGGCGAATGCTGCCGCATAACCATTAAAAAACAGAAAACCGGAACCTTTTTGTGAGCCCTTGCGGCTCTGAAAAGGTTCCGGTTTTTTTGCGATCTTTTTTCAGTGGGCTATCGCCCACCGACTATACTGCTTTTTGCTCAGCCCAGTGCCTGCTGGATCTTGGCAAAGTCCTCCAGCGTCAGGGCTTCCGGGCGGATGCGGGCATCAAAGCCTGCGGATTCGATGGCAGCAATGACCTTCTCCTTGGGCAGGTTCAGCCCACCTGCAATGGCATTGGCAGCAGTCTTGCGGCGCTGCCCAAAGGCGGCGCGCACCAGCGCAAAGTAGCCCGCCTCGTCCTCCACCTGCACGGCGGGGGTGGGGCGGATATCCATGCGCACCACAGCGCTGGTCACCTTGGGGGCGGGGTAAAAGCTGCCCGGTGCAGCGGTGAACATCAGCTTGGAGGTGGCGTAGTAGTTCACCGCGCAGCTGATGGCGCTGGAAGCGCGTGTGCCGGGCACGGCGGCCAGACGGTCGGCGGCTTCCTTCTGCACCATAACGGTCAGGCTCTCGATGGGCAGACGGTCGCCCAGCAGCTTCATCACGATAGGGCTGGTGATGTAGTAGGGCAGGTTTGCGCACACTGCCACCGGCATCCCCGGGAACTCCTCGGCAATGAGGGCTTTCAGGTCCACCTTCAGCACATCCTGTAGCACCAACTTGAAGTTGTCCACCCCGGCCATGGTCTCGGCCAGCAGGGGCGGCAAACGCTCGTCTACCTCGATGGACACCACCTTGGCGGCGCGCTTAGCCAGCTCCTTGGTCAGCACACCGATGCCGGGGCCGATCTCGATGACACCGTAGCGCTTGTCTACCCCGCTGGCATCCACGATCTTGGTGGGGATGCCCGGGTTGATGATAAAGTTCTGCCCAAAGCCCTTGGAAAGTGCAAAATCGTATTTTTCGCACAGGGCACGGATCACAGAAAGGTCGGTCAGTTCCGGCATAGGGTCATTTCCTTTCTCAGAAAAAGGCTGTTGCAGAACGCAGCAGCCTTTTTGGTGTTTATGGTTCAGGATCGTGAGGTTCACTCCGCTGCGCTTGCAGCTGTTTCCGGCTCAGACGCGGCAGTCTCCCCTTCCGCAGCTTCTGCGGGGGCGGTATCGTCTGCTGCGGCAGAGGAAGCAGCGCTGTCCGCTGCGGCTGCAGAGCTTGCGCCTGCCAGCGTAGTGGTGCCGCTCAGCTGCTGGGCAGCGCTGACAGCGCGCTGTACCTGCGGGTCGGTCTGGGGGGTATAGTCGTAGAAGTTCGTCGCTTCCTCTGTGCTCAAAGCGCGCTCCACATCCACCGTCAGGCCGGTGCCGTCAAAGCAGCTGCCGTCGCCGCAGACCAGCTTTGCCACCGTGATGACCACGGCACTGCCGTCCGACAGGCGCTGCGGACTGCTTTGAATCGTGCCCTTGCCCATGGTGGTGGTACCCACCAGACGGGCTCCGTTCATGGTGCGCAGGGTGGCTGCGAACAGCTCGGCTGCGCTGGCGGTGTTGCCGTTGACCAGACAGACCATCGGCAGGCTGACGGCACTTTCGGCATCGCTGCTGCCGATGACGGTGCGGTTGCCGTTTTTATCCTCGGCGTAGGCCACAGTGCCCTCCGGGGCGATCAGGTCAATGCAGTTGACAGCATCTTCCAGAATGCCGCCGCCGTTGTCCCGCAGGTCAAACACCAGACTGGCCGCGCCGTTTGCGGTCAGGGTGCGCAGGGCATAGTCCAGCTCGCTGGGCGTAGTGCCGTCGAACTGGCGGATGCGGATATAGCCCACATTGTCCAGCAGCTGGTAATCCACGGTGGTGCTGGTGTAGCCGGAATGGGTCAGCTCAGCCGTTTTACTGGCGGCAGTGCTGTCCAGCCATGTCACGGTAACGGTAGTGCCGGCCTCGCCCTGCAGGGCTTTGTACACGGCATCTGCACCGGACAGGCTCTTGATATCGGTATCGCCCACGGTGGTAATGTAGTCGCCCACGGCGATGCCTGCTTCCTGTGCGGGAGATCCGTCGTAAACACGGGTCACCTTGGCGTAACCGGTCTGGTCGATGCCAAGCTCCACGCCGATACCCAAAATCTTGCCGCTCTGGATGTTCATCAGCTCGGTGTAGGCGTTGGCGGTATAGTAGCGGGCGTACTTGTCGCCCGTACCCAGCAGATAACCGGCGGTCAGGCGGTCATACAGGGTGGCCTCGTCAATGGTGTAGTAATCGTTGCTGCGGACATAGCGGTCCACCTCAGCGATCTTGTTGTACATACTTTCCTTTTCTTTTACGCTGTTGACCGTGCTGTCGAACAGACGCATGGCGATGAGCATCGTGATGGAAAAGGTCACGGTCATGGCAAGGATCACGATAGTGACCGCCATACCCAAAGAAATTTTACGGTTCATGGTTTGTTTCCTCCGGTCAGAGCAGCAGCATCATAAGGATGCTGCCCAGCAGCGAGAGTACAAACACCCCTGCCAGAACCAGACAGCCGATGCGCAGCACGCGCTTGCGTTTTTGTTCGTTCATAGATCAACCAGACTCCTTGCGTTGCTTGTTAGTTAGTTATGGGGGATGGGGATGCAGCTGCGGGGGTTCACGGCGTTGGCCTTGGAGCCGCCCTTCCACACCTCCAGATGCAGGTGGTTGCCAGTGGAATTGCCGGTGGTGCCCACATAACCGATCAGTTCACCCTGCTTCACATACTTGCCTGCACTGGTAGCCACCGAGCGCATGTGCGCGTACAGGGTGGAATAGGTATTGCCATCGGACATTTTGCCGTGGTAGATGATAACGTAGTTGCCATAGCCGCCGGTAGACCAGCCTGCCACCTGCACATAGCCGCTGGCGGCTGCGTAGATAGGCGTGCCGCCGGCTGCCGCAAAGTCGATACCGGCATGGAGCTTGTTTACGCCGGAGACCGGGTTCTTGCGCCAGCCGTACTCGCTGGAGATGCGGCTATAACTCTTCAGCGGGCAGGCAAAGCCGCTAAAGCTCAGCTGCGGCTTGCTGGCAGAGGCTGCGGCGATCATCTTCTGGATCTCCTTTTTCACGGCCTCGTAGTTCAACTCGTCGGATTCAATGGCTGCCTGTGCCTTCTGCTGCGCCGCCTGTGCCTCGGCAGCGGAAAGCTTTGCCGCAGAGATGCTGTTGTTCAGCTCGCTCTGCTTGCCCTTCATCTGGGCATTCTGGCTGTCCAACTCACTCTTCTGGCTTTGCAGCTCTGCCCTTTCGGCTTCCAGACCGGCCTTCTGCTCTTCCAGCGCGGCCTTATCGTCCTCCAGCTCCTGCTTGGCAGACTTCATGTTGTTCATGATCTCGGTGTCCTTGATGGAGATATCCTGCATCACCTCGTTAAAGGTAAGCAGCTCGTACAGGTCGTTCACCGCGCTGAGCATGGCTACGCTGCCGCCGTCCCGCAGCTCCTGCATGGCGGCCATGTGCTTTTTGAAATCATCCCACTGACCGTCGATCTCGTTCTGCTTTTGCTCGATCTGGGTCTGCTTGTCCGTGATCTGGGTCTGCATCACACCGATCTGCTGTTCCTTCTCGCCAATGCTGTTCTGCACCGCAGCGATCTGGCCGCCGAGCACACTGATCTGATCCTGTAGGACGGTGACCCGCTCTTTCAGCTCACTTTCCAGCGCCTTTGCGGCAGATTCCTTCTTTTTTGCGTCCGACAGCTCTTTTTTGTGCTGATTGATAGACTGGGAAAGCTTGTCCAGCTTGGTCTGCAAACTAGCCATGCTGGTGCTATTGGTAGCTGCCGAGGCCGGGTACACTGTGGCTGTCAGCAGCAGGCAGACACAGGCCAGCCCAAGGCTGACCACACGGATCAGCTTGCTGCGGGGGCTTTCCGGCCGGGCGTGCCGGGCGGTATAAGGGCCTGTGAGCCGGAAGGGCTTTGCGTGCATTGCTTTACTCATAAAACGCGGCTCCTTTCGGTCACACATTCAGATGTTTGCGGATAGAGAACATACTGCCCACGCCGCCTACGATAGCACCGCTGAGCAGGCTTGTTACCACGATGGTCGGCAGCACGTTTGCCACCGGCACCAGTGCGCGGCCCATAAGCATCTGCCAGATGCCGCCCAGACCACCGGCGGCGTTGACCACATAGGTGTAACAGCCAAGGCTGACCGCTGCGGTCAGGATACCGGAGATCAGACCCATAGTCAGGCCCTCCACAAAGAAAGGCAGGGTGACCATGCGGTTGGTAGCACCCACATACTTCATGATCTCGATCTCGCGGCGGCGGGCAAAAACGCTCAGACGGATGGTGCTGCCCACCGTGATGATGCTGACCACCATCAACACCAGCACGATCATGCGGCCACCCTTGGTGACTGCCTTCTGGATCTCCACAAAGACATTGGTCATCTCCACCGGGGCAGTAACGCTGACAACGCCCGGGATGGCCTGCATCTTCACGCTCATGCGCTCCATCTGGGTCAGGTCGCTCAGGGTGACCCGGTAGTTGGCCTTAAAGGGGTTGTCGGTCTCAAATTCATCCCACAGGGAGGAATAATCCTGCATATAGCCGCGGTAGGTGTCGAGCACGTCCTGCTTGGAAACGTACTGCACCCCGCTGACCCCCGGCATAGCCGAAAGGGTCTCGCCTACCTGCGCGGCGGTGGCATCATCACATTCGGGGTCCAGATAGACCACCGTCTCGTTCTGGCTGCCCAGATAGGCCACCATGCTGCCCACATTCACCTCGGCCAGACTGGCAAAGATATTCAGGGTCATACAAACACTCAAAGAAGCGATGCAGGCAATGGTCATGGCCCAGTGCTTGCCCAAGTTGCGCACACCGCGCCGGGTAAGGAAAAAGAAGGTAGAGGGACGCATCATACGGCAGCCACCTCCTTCTTTGCAGCGGCCGCATCGTCCGCATCAAAGGCGGCAACATCCAGCGAAAGATCATCCTCGGCGGCGGCCACGGGGTCTGCGGGCACGTCCGAGACGATGCGGCCATGGCTCAGGGTAACCACACGCTGATGGAAGCGGTGCACCAGCTCGTGCTCGTGGGTGACCACCAGCACCGTGATGCCCATTTTGCTCACCCGCTCCAGCAGCTGCATCATTTCCAGACTCAGCTCCGGGTCAATGTTGCCGGTGGGCTCGTCCGCGATGACCAGCTTGGGGTTATGCACCAGCGCACGCGCCACAGCCACACGCTGCTGCTCGCCGCCGGAAAGGGTATCCGGGTAGCACTTGGCCTTATCCTCCAGATGCACCAGCTCCAGAATGTACTCCACGCGGGGACGGATCTCCTTGTGGGGCACGTTGAGGACGTGCATGGCAAAGGCCACATTCTCGTACACGGTCATACTGGGGATCAGCCGGAAGTCCTGAAAGATGATGCCCATCTGACGGCGCAGGTAAGGGATCTTGTGGCGGCGCAGCTTGGCTACGTCCTTGCCCAGTACAGTCACCTTGCCGGAGGTAGGCAGCGCCTCCCGCAAAATCAGCTTGAGCAGGGTGGATTTGCCTGCGCCGGAGTGACCCAGCAGAAAGACGAACTCGCCTTCATCCACATGGAAGTTGATATCCTCCAGTGCAAGGCGGCCACCCTTTTTATATTCTTTGGAAACGTGTTCAAAATCGATCATGGAATCGTATTAGCTCCTGACATCAAGATTTTTGACGGTCAAGACAGCCCGTCCGCAGCCCGTACTGCAAAAAGAACCGGCCAGCATCGGTTTCGAGCGGCCGGTTCGGCGCCGGCGGGGCAAAACCCGCACAGCGGAATATCAGTATTTGGCCGGGTTGTTGGACAGGTACTTCTTTACCATCAGCGCTACCTTAAAGACGATAGCGTCGTCGAACTCACGCAGATCCAGACCGGTCAGCTTTTTGATCTTTTCCAGACGATACACCAGCGTATTGCGGTGCACAAACAGGCCGCGGCTGGTCTCGGACACATTCAGGTTGTTCTCGAAGAAGCGCTGGATGGTGAACAAAGTCTCCTGATCCAGACTTTCAATGCTGCCCTGCTTGAACACCTCGCGCAGGAACATCTCGCACACGGTGGTAGGCAGCTGGTAGATCAGACGAGCAATGCCCAGGTTATCGTAGCGGATGATCTGCTTTTCGGTATCGAACACCTTGCTCACTTCCATGGCGATCTGAGCTTCCTTAAAGGAGGTAGCCAGATCCTTCACGTTGGCAATGGGGGTGCCAATGCCTACCACGGCCTTGATGTAGTGCTCGCCGGAGAGGGTATCCACAATGCTGGCAGCCAGCTTTTCCATATCGGTGCGGTCGATGCCCTTGCGGATTTCCTTGACCAGCACGGTGTCGGTCTCGCTGATATTGAACACAAAGTCCTTCTGCTTATCGGGGAACAGGCTGCTGACCACATCGTAGGCAGAGATATCGCCGCCGCTGATCACCCGCACGATGAACACCACGCGGGAAACATCGGTGGCAAAGTGCAGTTCCCGTGCCTTAGCGTAGATATCGCCGGGCAGGATGTTGTCCAGCACCACGTTCTTGATAAAGTTGGACTTATCGAACTTTTCGTCGTGGTACTGCTTGATGCTCTGCAGGCTGATGGCCAGTACACCGGCAAACTGCCCTGCAGTCTCGTCGGCGCCCTCCACGAACACGGCATAATCGTTATGCTTGGCGTTGGAGAACTGCTGGTAAGTATAGCCGTCGCGCACAAAGCGGTCGCCTGCGGTCAGACGCTCGGCCATATAGCCCTCGCGCACTTCGCCGATCAGGTTCAGCTCCGAGCAGGAAATGACAGCGCCAGTCTCATCCACAACGCCGACCACCCGATTGATTGCGTCCTTCATCTGGTAGATCACGCTTTGAAATACTCTATTGGCCATAAATGGATACCCCTTTTCCTCGTTTGTGCAAGCCGCGGCGGCATGGGTTGTGATTTTAAACAATTTAGCCGCATTACAATCTATATTTTACACAAAAGAATTTACTTTTGCAACAGATTTCAACAAAAAAAATAATTCTTTCTTGTTGAAATTATCTTTCGGGGCCATTTTTTGCCAAAAAAGTGCCTTTTTGCGTGGTTCTTACCGTTATTTTACCGGTAAATTGTGATACATTTTTGAAAGTCGCGTGAAAAGTGCAGTGTTTTATCTGGTAATTTTTGCCACTTCTTCGTCAGAAAGCTCCCGCCACTGCCCCGGGGCAAGCTGTGCATCCAGTGCAAGGCCGCCAATCGCCTCCCGGTGCAAAGCATTCACCCCGGCACCGTACACACCGAACATCCGTTTGATCTGGTGGTACACCCCCTGCCGCAGCACTACCCGCACGGTGCATCCGTCCGGGGAAAGGGCGGTCACCTCGGCGGGCGAAAGAGCAGTGCCGTCTGCCAGCGTGACCCCCGCCGCAAAGCCGGTGCGCATCTCCTGCGTGAGCGGGGTGTCGATGGTCACGGTGTAGGTCTTGGAAACATGGTGCCGGGGGGACAGAATATCGTGGGCAAAGCCGCCGTCATCGGTCAGCAGCACAAAGCCGGTGCTGGTCTTATCCAGCCGCCCGGCCGGAAACAGCTCCCGCCGGGGGTAGGCGTCCCCTACCAGGTCCACCACGGTGGTGTCCCGTTTATCGGTAGAGGCGCTCACCACCCCCTCGGGCTTATTGAGCATGAGGTAGACGAACTTCTGATAGCGCAGCGGCGCGCCGTCCACCGTCACCGTGTCGTTATCCTTCAGCTGGGTGTCCCCTTTTTTGCACACCGCGCCGTTTACCTGCACGCGCCCCTTTGCCAGCATGGTTTTGGCCTCGCTGCGGGTGCACTGGGCAGTCTCGGCCAGATATTTATCCAAACGCATAAGCGGTTCTCCTTTGTTGATGATGCCCTCAGTGTAACATGACAGACAAAATCGTGCAAGGCACAAACGCAAAAAGGAGAAGCCCGTGGGCTTCTCCTTTTTGCAATTGATCTTGTTATCAGACGCTCAGGGAGGCGTGCTGCTCCACATCCTCGGGGTCAGCATCGAAGATGGGCTGCAGGACGTTGGCGATAAACTCCTCCACCTGCTGGGGTGCACGGCCCACAAAGTTCTCCGGCACAAGCCCTGCCACGATCTCCTCGCGGGTCAGGCCAAAGGCCGGGTCTGCGGCAATGCGGTCCACCATATCGTTGGGCAGACCCTCTTCCTTGACCTGCTTGCCGGCGGCGATGGCGTGCTGGCGCAGGCGCTCGTGCAGCTCCTGACGGTTGCCGCCCTTTTCCACAGCCTGCATCATGATGTTCTCGCTGGCCATGAAGGGCAGCTCGGCCATCAGGCGGCTGCGCACCACCTTGGGGTACACCACCAGACCATCGGTGACGTTGAGCATAATGTTCAGGATGGCATCGGTGGCAAGGAAGCCCTCGGCCATAGCCACGCGCTTGTTGGCGCTGTCGTCCAGCGTGCGCTCAAACCACTGGGTGCCGGTGGTAAAGCTGGGGTTCAGCACATCCACCATCAGGTAGCGGGCAAGGGCGCAGATGCGCTCGCAGCGCATGGGGTTGCGCTTGTAGGGCATAGCGGAGGAACCGATCTGGTTCTTCTCAAAGGGCTCCTCCATCTCCTTGAAGTTTGCCAGCAGGCGCAGGTCGGTGGCAAACTTCATGCAGCTCTGGCCAATACCCGCCAGTGCATTCAGGATAAAGGCATCCACCTTGCGGCTGTAGGTCTGGCCGGACACCGGCACAACGGCCTTGGGGTCAAAGCCCATCTCCTTTGCAATGGAAGCATCCACAGCGCGGATCTTGTCGGCATCGCCCTTGAACAGCTCCATAAAGGAAGCCTGCGTACCGGTGGTGCCCTTGACACCGCGCAGCTGCAGGGTAGCCAGACGATGGTCGATCTCGGCCAGATCCATCACCAGTTCGTTGGCCCACAGGGTAGCACGCTTGCCCACGGTGGTGGGCTGTGCGGGCTGGCAGTGGGTGTAGGCCATGCAGGGCATATCCTTGTACTCCTTGGCAAAGTGTGCCAGCTTTGCCAGCACACCCACCAGCTTTTTGCGCACCAGCTCCAGACCCTGCCGCATCACGATGATGTCGGTGTTGTCGCCCACATAGCAGCTGGTGGCACCCAGAT
>ENA-ORMN01003569-ORMN01003569.1-human-gut-metagenome-genome-assembly--contig:-NODE-3569-length-12093-cov-4.456305_pt1 | contig 12093 bp, 9 predicted proteins | sample MGYA00242102_ERZ508993 | MGnify/ENA primary metagenome ERZ508993 (study PRJEB26280, sample SAMEA2338770) | human gut metagenome | biome: human gut; feature: human-associated habitat; material: faeces... | reverse complement strand
CCTGCAGATTTTTTCTACAGACATAATTATTTTTTATTCAATTTCAGTTTTTACTTCATAGCCCCCCTTGAAAATAACCAGAATCTCGTTCTTGCTAAGAACCTTTACACACTCAATCAATTTGCGAATCAGCACGTTATCAAATGTTTCCAACTCAAACTTTTCATGCTCTATCATATCCATGATTTTATTGAGTTTTGCCTGTGTTTCTGCGGAAGTTTTATTCTGGGATTTTAATATTTCAAGACGTTCACTAAGCTGCTGTTCTTCTTGATATAACCTTGAAAATTCGTTGTCAAGCTTGTCCTCATCGCAGCCATCTGATGCTATTAAATTTACAAGATCGTTTCTCGCCTTATCAATTTCCTTCAGTCTGTTTTCGATACTGATAATTTCCTCCTGTCCCTGACATTCCAGAATCGTTCCGATATTTGCTTTCAGAATTCTGACAATATCATTGCGGCAGGAATAGTAATTATTTATTGCATGAATTATGGCTTTGTGGAGCTGTTCTTCCTTAATCGTAGGCGAATCGGGACAGTACGTTTTACCGTGTTCCAGACGGCTGATGCATCGCCAAACTATCTGTTTTTTGCCCCTTGCTGACCATGTAGCTCTGCGGTATGGAGTACCGCAATGACCGCAGATGAGGAGTTCTGAAAGCGCGTATTTACTGGAATATTTTCCTTGCTCGGTAGTCGTTTTATCGCTGATTTTACGCTTACTGGAACGCCTTGCAAGTTCTTGTTGAACACGGTTGAACGTGTCCCTATCAATGATTGGCGCATGATGTTTTGTCACCAGATACATGGGACGTTCACCGTTATTTTTCACAACCTTTTTGGTAATGCAGTCAGCAGTAAATGTTTTTTGCAGAAGCACATCGCCCACATATTTTTCATTTTTCAGAATGCTTTTGATGTTGGATTCGCTCCAGATCTGATTGCCCATGGCAGTCAGTTTCCCTTTAGATTCAAGAGCATTCTTTATCCTTGTGAAGCTCAATCCGTCCAGAAATAATTCGTATATCAAATGGACTGTTTCCGCTTCATCAGGAACAATTTCCGGCTTGCCATCTGCACCTTTCTGATATCCCAGAAGCTTGGAATATTGAAACGCCACCTTGCCTTCTGCATAAGCTTTTTGCTTGCCCCAGCTGACATTCTTACTGATGGACTCACTCTCCGCCTGAGCAAATGAGCCGTACAGAGCAATCATAAATTCACTTGTCATGGTCATTGTGTTGATGTTTTCCTTCTCGAAGATGACGCCGATTCCAAGGTCTTTTAATTGCCGCACATACTCCAAGCAATCCACAGTGTTTCGGGCGAATCTTGATATTGACTTGGTAATCACAATGTCAATTTTCTGCTTTTTACACAGCCGTATCATTTTCAAAAATTCCGGTCTTTTCTTTGCTTGAGTGCCGGAAATTCCTTCGTCGGCAAATATGCCAGCCAGTGTCCATTCCTTTTTGCGATTGATCAAATCCGTATAATATGCGATCTGAACCTGGTAGCTGTTTTGCTGCTCCTCCTGTTCCGTCGATACACGACAGTATGCCGCCACTCTAAGCTGATGGTATTTATCCCTGTTTTCCGTAGTTTGCGGCTTTGCAGGAATTACCCTGACATTGGGCGCTGTGGTCATTTTGCATCTTCCTTTCTATGATATTTTTGATGACAACGCCATTGATAAATTCGATTTCAACGGTGCAAAAATGGCTTACCAGAATCCGTGAAATACAGGATTGCAGTAAGCCAATGTCAAGCGTATTCAGTTGTTCATGACTTGCAAGAACTTCTCGCAACTGCGTTGTTTTCTGCGGTTTATTGCTGTAGGTACAGCAGTCATATTTCAGTTCTGCAAGCTTGCATATTTCTTCTTTCGCACTTTCAAAATCAACATCAGGAGTTTCCATCAAGCGGCTGATTTCATTCTGCTGACGGGTTATCTCAATACTCGGCGTATATCTGCTGATTTCTGCATCAGCATCAAGCAAATTGGGATTTGCAATCACTGTATTCAGAACAGCGACGATTATTCCAATCAGCATCTGATCTGTAATTCTGTGGCTGAATCGTGAGCATTCCGGATTGCGGCAGTCCCATCTTTCAGAGTGCGTATTGCCGCCGATTCTTGAAATCCGACGACCGCATTCCGCACAATATGTAAGACTGCGGATTGCCTGAAGCTCCTCAGAAATCTCGACGACTGTAGTCGATTTAATTTTCTTCCGCATATTTGCTCTGCAAAACATATCTTCATCAATGATTGCAGGATAGCCGTTTCTGCCCAGATACTTTTCATTTTCCAGAATCCGCTTTATCATGTTTTTGTTCCACACAAAATCGATGCCATTGTAAGGAATGCCTTGACTACTCATCCAATTTGCAATGGCAAGCAGGGAACTGCCGTTCAAGTAAGCCTGAAATATATTCTGCACGGCTTTACTTTCCGTTGGCTTTGGCTGAATTTCTCCGTTCCGCATCATGTAGCCAAATGGGATTGTTCTGTTTTTCATATATTTTACACCAGCCTTTCAGTAAATTTCAGACCGCCGTACAGATGGAATTCCAGTTCATTCTGGTTAATCACAATAATTTTCTCAACCAGACTTTCGAACATGATCTCATTGAATTCCGTCATCAGCTCCATGCCGTTTTCAATGATTGAAGCGATATCCTTGATTTGATCTATCATATCGTCCTCATCATCGGAGCGCACGATTTTATGCTGTTCACGGCTGAGTTTGTTAATCTTGGAATTGAGTTCAGCAATTTGCTCAAGGTACTTTGCTTCGTCCAGAAATCCTTTTGTTTTCAGCCGGGCAAGTACGTGATTCTGCTCCTTAAGTTTGGCGATTTCCTTTGCAATCTCCATGTACTGCTGATTGCCGCTGAATTTGCGGTTTTTCAGCTCCTGAAGCTGTGAAATTATAGGAGGAAAAATCATGCTGTATTGCGATTTCAGCTTATTGTAAACCCGCATAAACATTTCATAAATTTTTGATTCTGGCAACCGCTGTCCGCCGCACTTTTCCGCATTCTCATTGTGCGTTCTACATACCCAGTAATATTTTTCACGACAGCGTTTCCTTTTAAAAGTTGCACCGCAAAAAACGCAGATAAGCTTTCTGGACAGCGGATGTTCACAGCATGCAGATTGTGCTTTTTGTCCCCGAATCGCCAGCAATTCCCGCACTTTTTCAAAATCTAACTTATCCACAATGGCGTCATTGATTCCAGAAACATAATATTTTTCATACTCTCCATGATTTATTTTCTTCATATATGGCAAAGTTGTCGTTTTATACGTCTTCTGAAAAACCGCATCGCCAATGTATCTCTCGTTCGTCAAAATATATTTCACGCTGAAAAATGACCACGCCGATTTACTGATACTGCTTGGAATTTTCAAATCATTCAGTATATTTGCGATTTTCGTAATTCCATAGCCGCTTAAGTACCATGTGAAAATATTTCTGACAATTCTTGCTTCTGTTTCATTGATTTCCAATCGTCCATTGCAGATGGAAAAACCATAGGGCGGACAGGAGATTTTATAACTTCCATCTGCCATGCGTTTTCGATTTGCCCACCGCATATTCTGGGAAATCGACACCGACTCTTCCTGTGCTAATCCGCCCATCAGCGTGATCATCATTTCATCTGAAATGTTCGCCGTATCGATATTTTCTTTCTCAAAAAGTACCGTAATTCCAAGTGATTTTAGTTCCCGCAGAACGGTCAGACATTCCTTGGTATTCCGTGCGAAACGACTTATTGATTTTGCTATGATACGATCAATTTTACCTCTGCGGCAGTCTTTGAGCATCCGCTGAAACTCCTCACGTTTATCCATACGAGTTCCGGTTATACCTTCATCAGCGTATACCGAAATCAATGTTTCCGTTTTACTATCAGCAAGGAAATTTTCATAGTACCGCATCTGCGTCATGAACGAGTTCAGCTGATCAGCGGAATCAGAACTGACTCTACAATATGCCGCAACCCGGATTTTCTGCTCCTGTTCTACTGGAATTGTGGGTTGGATTACTGTTACATTTGGATTCACATTAGCACCTCCCATCTGATTTTTTTTCACTACATACAATACCACTTTTTCATGAGAAATGGTATCACCAAATCCAACGAAATCATGCCGCCAAAGCTGTGCAGAACTGACGAAAGCAGCCCTCTTTGTTTAGCGCATTCAGCTGTTTCAGTTGTTCTTCTGTCAGGATTCCCTCGGCAAGCAGTTTCTCTGAAATCTGTCGGAGAATTCCATAGGCATATTCGGCTTGTCCTTACTTGTTCATTTTCCTCTTTCCTTTACACATTTGTACCTGGAACATAAAATTTTTCCCGATCTTGTATCTGCCCAGATACATTTTCGGCAATTTTCGCCGTAATGAAATTTTTTTCTTCTATGCAAAATCAGATTTCTGATTTCGTTCCAGCTTAACTTCTCTTTCAACTTACCACACTCCAATTCATTATATATAACGCAAATGCAGGAAAAAATGCTCCTGCACTTGCGTTATATCCGCACTGATAGATTTGATTTGCCTTAGCAAAAAAACAGTACGGTATAACTTTAACGTTTTGCCTTCGTCTGATTTCTCAGACGATTTCCCGTGATATTTGTCCTTAACACCCGTCACGGCAGAACATCGGAAACGACTGACAGCGTATCAGTCTCATGGAAATTTCATCCCTTCGAGGATCTCCCGAAGCTGCCCTCATTGCCTGATTCCCCGACCAAGGGGTGCTGTGACTGGACGGAAGTAGCATTATCCTCCTGCGTTTCATCGCCGTTCCGAAAAGCTATTCCGGATTTGGAAGCTGCATATTTCTCGCTCGCTCTTTTGAGGTCGTGGCGTATGGCTTCTGCGGCTGACGGGGTTTATTCCGCCCGCAGGATTCATGTATTCCCGATGCTGTGTATTCAATTTTCAAGATACATGAAATTCGATTTTTATCTCCTTTCGCTTGTATAGGGGAAGAAGTCGGGAATTTGATACCCTTTATTTTATACTTTCTAAAAGTTTGTGCAGATCGCACAGAATCCTCCTTTTCTTTTTGTTGATATTTTTCTGGCTGATGCCATAGTATGCTGCGCATTCTCGTTCTGTTTTCCCCTCAAAAAACAGCATCTCTATCAGTTGACGATCTGATGCTGATAATAAATTGAGACATTCATAAAGCTTTTCCGTGAAAAGCTTACTTATCACCTCTTTTTCAACGCTGTTTTCAATTCTAAATTCTCTGAAATTCTCAAACGTACCATCATTGCCGCCAATTAACGCTGAAAACTGAATTTCATGCTTATAGAACGAATCATCATTGTCATCCATATTCCATTGTGACCTATTGTAATATGTATAGACTTCCTCACTGACTTCAATGTCAACATATTCTTTTGAAATTGTATCATAAATACGAACTGTGCTTTTCTTCATTTTCTCACCTCCGTTTGATATATAAGGTTTTAAATCAAACGAAGGCTATGGATACTTGGCAATGCTGCACTGCCATACTTGAAAAAAGGGCATAAAAAACTCCATCCCGCTTTTAAAGCAGAACGGAGTTTCTCCGAAAACAAAAAAGAGTAGGAATCGACAATAGCTTCAAAAGCTGCTTGTCAAACTCCTACTCTATATTTTATATACGTGGTGTCTGTACTAAGTCAGAATATATGATTTTGATTTCTTGACGGCACTTCCAGCATTTGATTACAACCATGCAGGACACATAGTGCTGTGCCAAATTTTCATCTGTCACAATATCAAATAACCTGCCATTACAAAACGGACAACGTACCTGATGTTGTGATTTCTGTTGTCTTTCATTCACATTTGTTCGTTCACCTCGATTTTAACTGCTCAGCTAAAACTACCGCAATAATTTTGCGGATTGCTCCGCAAAATTATTGTTCATTTGTTCAGCTGTTCTATGAATTGTTTCCAATCTTCCTCTGTTGCATTGGCATCACGGGCAGTCCGCAGTGCTTGCTGCACCGTTTCACTGGAGGAAATATATACGGCAATATCAGGACTGATCTGCCTGCTTACCTTTGCATACAGATCGTACAACGTTTCTGTTTCAATTTTGTTCAGACACAAAACCATTGCGATTTTGTCCAGAAGCTCTGTGCTGGGATTCGTCCGGACACCTCGTTCCAATTGAGAAAGATAGGCACCCGAAATTCCAAGCGCTTTTGCAAGCTCCTGACTTTCCATAGAATGCTTTTGTCTTTGTTCGGAAATGAACTGACCGAAGGTTAGATCGTTGGTCATGTTTTTCCTTTTGAGTTGATTCAATCGGTAGAATTCGCTTGAAGAAGCTGATCTTTCACCTCAGATTTGCGACTAACTTGCGCTTATTGAACAAGTCACCGCACACATATTGTGAATCAACATGCCCCTTTTGACGTTTTCAGCAATTGTCCAGATCACCTCAGAATTGGAAGGCCGACCGAAGGAATGTGGAAAGAAGTGATTCAATTTGTTTTTGTCATAGGTGATTTCAATGGCATAACGTATGGTGTGTTCTATGCTGGCGGCACTTTTGTTGTGTTTTTTCTGATATGGTTTGATACATCTGTATTACATGCTTGGATTTCGAAGTGCTAATAGTGGTATCATCGTCAGAATCGCTCCACATCAACTAAGGTAAATATCATACATGAAATGATCAGTATTTGTAACAATTAATAAAATTTATGATTGCTCATCGAATTCTATCGGATATGGATATTTCCCAGAAATATAAATGTTATAATATTCTTCGCATGTCTTTATAATAAAAATATAAAAATAATAATCCACTTCATTAATACCATCATTTATATCATATCTGCAAGTTCCATATTGTGTGTTTATGTATTGAATTTCATCTTCTTCAATTTCGTATGTTTCTTTTAAGTGTTTTATATTTTGACAAATCTCATAATTAGATGTTTTCTCGTCTGTAATAGAGTCGAATTTTAATGAATAATAACTGCGTTCATCAATCAGATTTGATGATATTGTATACATTATTTTAACTTGAGTAAATGAAGCATATTCGTCACTTGATGCGTTTTCGATTTTTGTACTAACATTTAAAATGTTAGTGGCATCTTTTGAATAATTAATCCCAATTATTGATTCTATATCTTGATAAGTGACAAATCGAATTGAGTAACCATTTGATGATTCATCTATAGAATTTGTGTGCTTATTATTCATTTCATATTTCTTGCAAACAACAGACACTGTACAAACAATTGTTATGACGAAAGCAAATATCACAATAAAAGTAATGCACAATTTACACACTTTGAATCTATTCATCCTTTCTGCTTCTCCTTGTGGCAGCAATAAGTGCACTCACTCCTTTAAAACTATTGCCTATTGACTTTACTTCTACACTACCAGAAGAATTTTTTGAATATGTGACAAAACCTTTAGATGGAGTAGGAGGACCAATAAACTCATCCGGTAATTTCCGACGAACAGATAAATTTACATACTCATCTGGAATTCCTAGTTGTTTTCTAATTAATGCAAAAATACCTGTAGTTTTTCGTTGTTGTATTCCTCTAAAATGAGTGCCGTCACAAGCCACCATGCAAGAAAAACTATTTGCATTATAAAATCGTTCAGCAAAATTATTGGATGTGTACTGATCTCCAGCACTACATGATAATAAATATACATAATCTGCGTTTTTACTGTTTATATCATCAAGATTTATATTGGAAACGCTATTTGGACTACCATGCATATTAATAATAATTGAATCTTCCTCTGTAGTATTCATTTCGTTCCAATTATTGGTGAAACCAGATTCGCTTGTTATTAAATAAGGATGAACTGTTTGTCCAAATGCCTCGAGTTCCTCAATATTTATTGCAGCAGCTTTTGCTTGATCTTCGCCATAATAATAGTAGTAATCTAGACCCTGAGGATCAGTAAATATAACAGGATTATTAGCGCAGTAAGTATACTTATTCAGACTCAGCGGATCTTCTTTTCTTCCTACGAAAGTATCTCTCGAAATAAATCTACCAGTAGTCGGACTATAGTATCTTGCCCGCAGATAAATCGTACCCGTTTCCGCATCATAGTATTCCCCACAATACCGGAACGCATTCGTATCTGCATCATCAATATTCTGCTCCACACCAAATGCATCGTAGGTATACGACTTTGTGACAGCACCATCTGCATCCGTCAGATTCACCACATCGCCATGGGCATTCTGTGTATAATACTGATAATCCGTCTTGACATTGCCACTCTGCTTGCTGAATTTCGCCAGCAGATTTGTGCCACGAACATAAACCTCAGCGCTGTACCAGTCACTGTCATCCATGTCCACAACAATCTGCTTGTTGCCATCCCAGATATGATTGATTGTCTTGCCGTCGACTGTCTTACTCGTCCGCAGTCCATCTGCGTTATATTTATAACTCGCTGTTGTCTCTCCATCGGTAAATCCAATCAGCTGATTCAAACCGTCGTAAGTATTTGTCTCTGTCTTACTCTCTGCGGTTTTTGTGATCTGATTTCCGTTGGCATCATAGGCATACTCATTGTTTTCAACACCAGTATCTTCATAAAAAACATTTGCCAAATCCAATGAGCTACTAGCTAAATCATTTGCAGTTGCAGCATCGAAATCATTTTCAAATATTTTAGTTTCTTTCCGAAGCAAGTCTGTATATCATTTACTGTTTTTAATGCTATTTCTATGATTTTACAACATTTTATTAAAACGGTAAATCAAAATAAGGTCACATATCAATGGGAGCAAGTACATGTAAATCAATCCACTGCAAATCATTTTGATATTTTCAGTAGTAACATTCTCAAATAATGATCCAATAAAAACGATTCCTATAGCAGGGCACATAAAGCTTTTAATAACCATTATTATTTTCTTCTTGTAGTCAATTTCGGAAAAAGTGATTTTGAAAATCAAAACAATCATTAAAATTAAATTTACTACCGGAACAAATGCCATTTTTGTCTTTTTCAACACAAATATCACCATCTCAATTCAAGATTTACTCCAAACACATCAGCAACACCAACTTTAACGCCCTTTTTACTTGCAGTTAATGTTGCCCCTGCAGCCATCCAATTTAAACCTAATGTAATGTCTAGATCACCTAGTTTCAATGTCGCAGAAGGAGACCAAAAAGATACCATTGCTGAAGCTTCAATTCCATCTGTTGACACACCAGCAGCAGCTTCTGCTGTCCCCATATCAAATAAGGAAAGTTCAAAGTGCTCCCATTCCCAACCACCTGTCATTGCTGAAAAGCTATGTTTACCAGCACTTAGCCCCCAACTATTAGAATCTGGAGAATATCCTAACACTGGACTGCTTTCCTGCTCATAAGCAAATACTTGACTATGAAAAGGACCGTCATATATTTTTCCCCTTTGATCATCATACAATGAATATGTTCCATCATCATTATAATAATCTTTAAGAGCAGGATAAGGGCCGTATTGATCAGGATATTCCATGTAGACATCCTGTGGCATTGCTTCTATACTTGTTGGAGGTAGATATTCTGCTGGATTAGAAACATCATAATTATATATGTTATAAGACGAGTTCCATTCTTGTGCCCATTCCGGAATATATTTGTTTCCACTTGGATCAATTAAAAAAATAGGATTATTACAACAGTATGTATAAAGATTCAAACTCAAAGGGTCTGTATTTTTACCTGTATAACTATCCCTTGAAATAAACCGTCCAATAGAAGCCTGATAGTATCTTGCTCTGAGGTAGATTGTTCCGGTTTCTGTATCGAAATACTCACCGCAGAATCGGAATACATTTACATCTCCTGTGTCCGGATTTATCTCCACGCCAAACGCATCATACGTATACGACTTCGCAACCGCACCAGTTTCATCGGTCAGGTTCACAATATCGCCATGGGCATTCTGCGTATAGTACTGATAATCCGTCTTGACATTGCCGCTCTGCTTGCTGAATTTCGCCAGCAGATTTGTACCACGAACATAAACCTCAGCGCTGTACCAGTCGCTGTCATCCATGTCCACAACAATCTGCTTGTTGCCGTCCCAGATATGATTGATTGTCTTGCCGTCGACTGTCTTACTCGTCCGCAGTCCATCTGCGTTATATTTATAACTCGCTGTTGTCTCTCCATCGGTAAATCCAATCAGCTGATTCAAACCGTCGTAAGTATTTGTCTCTGTCTTACTCTCTGCGGTTTTTGTGATCTGATTTCCGTTGGCATCATAGGAATATACCGTTTCTTTTGTACCGGTGTCTGCGGTAGAGTTGGTAATCAGCTCTGTGGGGCTGGCTGCCAGTCCATTGGCAGTTGTAGCACTGGAAGTTTCCTCGACTGTCTTGGTTTCCTTTTGCAGCAAGGCGGTATAATTACCGTTTGCATCATTGTAATCATAAACAGTCTCATATTCTTCCGTACCAGTAGCCGTCATCTTGGAACGGTTGCCGTAGTCATCATACTCATACGCATAGGTGTCCATTGTTGTGCCATTGGAAACTGATTCTTCCGTCAGCCGTTTCAACCCATCATACTCGTAGGATGTTGTCTCTATTATACCACTTTCATTGCGTACTTTGCAAGCATCTGAACCATCTAAATAGTACGAATATTCATAACTGGATATGTCGGAGTTTCCAGACTTGGTAACAAGTTTTGTCACCTTGTTGCATCCATTATAAGAATAGGTCGATACCACACCATTTGCAAGTGTTTCAGAAACCTTATTGCCATTTGCATCATAGGTATAAGTTGCAGTCAAATTACCGCTTTCCTTTACCTGAGCAATACGCATTTCAGCATCGTATTCATATTGCGTGGAGGAATACATTGTTTGATGATTAATACCAACCAGCTGCTCCTTCGCATACTGAGATACACCCTCGTAGAAATAGCCCTTAAAAGATTTTGGGCTAAGTTCCTGATAAACACGTCCCAAGGAATCGTACTGATAACTTGTCTGTACACCATTGGCAGTTTTACTCCGCACTCTTCCCATATTGTCGTAAACATAAGATTTCGATACATTTTTGGAAGTATCACTGCAAACAGTATTTGCTGTCAACACACGATTCAGAGCGTCATAGGTGTTGGTCGTCACATTGCCGTTGGCATCAGTTGATGTCAGCACATTGCCATTCAGATCATAGGTTGTTGCACCAGAGTTATAGCCTGTGCTGTCAGTCGTTCTTACCAAATGTCCCCACGCATCATATTCATAATTCGTGGTCATGTAGTCAGAATCATTTGCACTGTTCAGACCGGTTTCCATCTTGGTTTGAATACCGCCATTGTTGTAGAAATACTTGGTGATATTCTTTTCAGAAGATCCTGTTCCGCTGAGTGTTACCTGTGTCAGCAACCCCTGTGCATTGTACTGATTTTCAGTTACACTATACTTTACTGTATCCGAATCCTGCTTTTGAACAGTTTGCTTTGCCAGCGTTACATTGCCATTCTTGTCATACTGATTTTCCGTTACAGAGTAGTTGACAGAACCATCTGATTTAGTGTTGAACGGTGTGTAAGTCTTAGTAACCTTGTTCAGATAACCGTATTCATATTTCGTGATGTTGCCCAATGCATCTGTCTGACGAGCAAGCTGCCCGTTGGCATAGTATGCACTAGTCCGCTTAGTTTCACCATTTGTTTTTTCGTAAATTGTATGTTCCTTGATATCGGTCAGCGTTTCGGAAATAACCTGTTTGTCCTCGGTAATGTAGGTTGTTTTGGTTGTTTTCAGTCCCTTACAGGAGTGAGAAGCTGATGTATCAAGAGCCGTATAAATGTCGAAATTGTACCCTGCAAATTCATAGGATGTTGCAGTAAGAATCTGCTTGATTCCGTTTTCGCCTGCTTGGAAATAGGTTGCCTTTTCTCTTTGAAGACCATCATACGCCGTCAGATTCATTGTGCCGTCTGGATTGGTTTTCTTGATTACCTGTCCATACGCATCATACACATAAGAGGTAACATTACCTTCTGCATTTGTTTCTGATTTTTTGTTTCCGTCCGGATAATAAGTTGTCAAGCTGCCGTGGCTCT
>ENA-ORMN01003566-ORMN01003566.1-human-gut-metagenome-genome-assembly--contig:-NODE-3566-length-12103-cov-2.822792_pt1 | contig 12103 bp, 6 predicted proteins | sample MGYA00242102_ERZ508993 | MGnify/ENA primary metagenome ERZ508993 (study PRJEB26280, sample SAMEA2338770) | human gut metagenome | biome: human gut; feature: human-associated habitat; material: faeces... | reverse complement strand
GGGGGCCCGGGAGCTTTGCCTGGCTTCCCTGAAAGGCTATTTCAACGGAAACGTGCCGGAGGAAGCTTTTGAAGCGGTGCACCGGGGATTCATGCGTGAATACCCGCACACCTGGCAGGAGGGCACGGTTCCGTACCCCGGCATCCGGGGAATGCTGTTGTCCCTGGCCGGAGAAGGCCATCCTCTGGGCGTTTTATCCAACAAGCCCCATGCGGTTACGGTGCCGCTGGTGCGCCATATCCTGCCTGAAATTCCCTTCCGGGAGGTGATGGGTTTTTCCGAACGCTTTCCGCGCAAGCCGGAACCTGACTCCCTGCTGTCCATCGTCCGTTCCTGGGGCAGGGAGCCGGCGCAGGTGTGCATGGTGGGGGACTCCGCCCATGACGGCAACACGGCCGTGAACGCCGGAACACGGCTTATTCTGGTGGGGTGGGGCTACAGTTCCCGTTCCGCTCTGGATGCCTTCCGGGTGCCGGTGTGCGCCGCCGCGGGGGAATTATCTGCCCGGCTGCATGATGAAAGCAGCCTGCCGTTTCCCGTTGCCGCGCATAGGAATTGTTGAAAATTCCGGGAAGGGCAGGGCCGCCGGAGGCTGAATTCCTCTACATCTCCAAGATGCTTCCAGGCGCAGGAAAGCGTTTGCGGGGGATGCCTTAGAGCTGTATTTTCCCGGCTCGGAAATGGGCAGGAAGGGAAAAAGACGTATTGTTGCCGCTCTTTCAGGACGTAGTATCCGGAACATCCGCAGATTTGGCCTGTTCGGTAATGTCTTCCAGGGAGCGGGGAAGCTCCTTCGTGGAGGTGACGCCCAAGTTTTTCAACTTCTGGGCCCGGGGGATGAACCGGTGTTCAAAAGAGGAAACGGTTTTGTTGTACTGGGCTACCGCCTGATTCAGGCTCTTGCCCAGAGAGGAAAAATGACCGGAAAGGATAGAGCAGGTATTGTACAGGTCTGCTCCCGCTTCCGAAATTTTCTTGGCATTATCCGCCAGCTGCTCCTGCTTCCATCCGTAAGCGACGGCTTTCAGCAGGGCAATCAGGGTGGATGGGGTGGAAAGAATGACTTTATTCTCCGCGCCGAATTCAATCAGGGAGGGGTCTGCTTCCAGAGCCGCCTGGAAAAAGGATTCCCCGGGCAGGAACATAATGACGAATTCGGGGCATGGGGAAAACTGGGCAAAGTAATTCTTGGCGCTTAATTGCTGCAAATGCCTCTTGACGTCCGCGGCATGGCGGGCCATCCACTGGCTGCGCTCTTCCGGATTCTCCGTCTGCCCGGCATTCAGGTAGGATGCCATGGGCGCTTTCGCGTCAATGATGATGGAACGGCCTCCAGGAAGGTGAATAACCATGTCCGGCCGCACCCGTTCCTCCTCCCTGGAACGGGTTTCCTGAGTCGTGAAATCGCAGTACTCCACCATTCCCGCCAGTTCCACCACGCGGCGCAGTTGGAGTTCTCCCCATTGGCCGCGAACGCTGTTGTGGTGCAGAGCCTGGGAAAGCCTGGCGGTTTCATTTTTCAGGGCTTCATTGCCGGAAAGGATATAGCGGATTTGCGTTTTCAGGTCCGTATAGGCACCCACGCGTTCCTTTTCCATCTCTCCCAGCCGGGATTGGACCAGTTTCAGGGATTCGCTCACCGGCTTCAGCATGGACTCGATGGCCTGTTTGCGGGAATCCAGGTCATGGTTGGCCTGCTGGCGCTGGCTTTGCAGCCGCGTTTCCGCCAGGTTCAGAAACTGTTTCTCCGAGTTCCGGAGAACTTCCGCGCTGATGCCGGCGAAGGAATCTTTCAGCACCTCTTCCGCCCGGCGGAGCATCTGGGTTCTGTCCTCCGCCCGTTCCTGCCAGGAGCGGGATTCCGCTTCGAGGCGGACGGAGCGGTCCCGGTACCGCAGCAGCAGAACCAGCAGCGCCACGCAGGCGATCAGCAGCAAAAAGGCCAGGAACCAGGGAAAAAATGGGGAAATCATAAGGAAAAAATAAGCAATCAGATGGGGGTGGCGTAGGGGATGCCGTCCGTTTCTTCCACGGGTTCGGCCAGGGGGATGTTATCGTCGCTGCCGTCCAGCGGTTCCGCATAGGGAATGCTCTCTTCCGAATCCGGTTCCGCCATGGGAATGTGCCGTTCACACATGTTGGCGGGGGCCTGGTAGCCTGCGGAGGTTTCAAAATACGCAGTCTTGGCGTACTGGCAGCCGGAATGGGCCAGTTGATTGGATTCCCGGCAGACGAGTACGGCCTGCCCTTCCGAACCGGGACGCGTACGGATGGCGTTGGCGGGATAGCCTTCCTTCTGGGCGGCAAGCATAATGTCCACCCAGACGGGCAGGGCCAGGGTGCCTCCGTAGCCTTTTTCCAGAATTTTGGTGGAGGAATCAAACCCCACCCAGACACTGCAGGTGAGGTTGGACGTATATCCGGCGAACCATGCGTTCGTATAATTATTCGTGGTTCCGGTTTTGCCGCCGCAGGGGGATTTAAAGCCCAGCGTGGTAATTTTGCCTGCCGTGCCTCCGGGCTTGCAGACCTGCTGGAGGATGGAAGAGGTAATGTTCGCCGCCCGCTGGGAATAGACGGTGCGCTTGCTCTTGGTGATGGCGAAGCGCGGCTGGCCCTGGGAATCCGTAATATGGTCAATGATGTACGGTGTGGGGCGTACGCCCCCGTTGGCAAAAACGCTGTAGGCGCTGGCAATGTCCAGAGGGGACGCTTCCCACGTGCCCAGATAAAGGGCCGGGGTACGGGAAATATTTCCGTGGAAGCCCGCCAGTTGTGCGGATTGAATGACATTGGACAAACCGGCGCGGTTGCCGATGCGCACGGACATGGTGTTGCGGGAAAGGATGAGGCCGAAGGAGGCTGGCTTCATGCCCCGGTACGTTCCGTCCGAATTGCGGGGGGACCAGTTGGCGGCTCCGCGTATTTCCCCATAGGCAATCCTGTCATCCGAAATGCGGGTATCCGCAGAATTGCCCTGCTGGAAAAACGTGGCGTAAATGAAAGGTTTGAACAGGGAGCCGGTCTGCCGCCTGGACTGAATGGCGCGGTTCAGCTTGGATTCTTCCGCGTCCCGGCCGCCGACGACGGCCAGAAGAGCCCCCGTGGCATTGTCCATGACTACGGCGGCGGATTGGATGTAGTTGGGCATCGGCGGCTGCGTCTTTTCCTTCTGTTCCGCAGGGAGCGCCTTCCAGGCGGCCAGGGAGGCCTCATATTCCGCCTTGGTGGTCAGCTTGTTTTTCAGAATTCCTCTCTTCTCCCGCCTGGCCTGCAGGGAAGCCAGGTGCTTCTTGAAATCCTTGCGGGCTTCCAGCGCGTCCATGTGCTTATTGATGGCGTCCAGCGTGGCGTTCTGCAGATCAAGGTCCAATGTGGTATGCACCACCAGCCCTCCCAGGCGGATGTCTTCTTCCTCCAGAATGGCGTCCAGCTCCCGGCGCACGAGACCCATGGCGTAATTTTCCTCAGACCGGGACTGGGGCGTCCGGGTGGCGATAGGCTCCGCCAGGGCCGCCTGATACTGCACTTCCGTAATCTTGCCTTCGTTTTTCAGCAGGCCAAGGACAATATCGCGCACTTTTTTTGCTTCCTCCGGATGTTTGATGGGGGAAAAATCATTTGGGCCGTAAATAATGCCGGCCAGGGTGGCGCATTCCGCCAAGGATAAATCCCGGGGTTCTTTGTCGTAATATCCCCGCGCCGCCGCCGCTATCCCCAGGAAGGTGTGCCCCCAGAAAATACGGTTGATGTAAGTCTCCAGAATTTCGTCCTTCGTGTAAGTGGCTTCAATGCGTTTCGCCAGGGCCACTTCCGTCAGTTTGGAATGGAGGTTGCGCTCCCGGTGGTTATATGTAATTTTAGCAAGCTGCATCGTCAGGGTGGAAGCCCCCTGCGTGGCTCTCTTGTGCTTGAGCACCTGCGCAAAGGCGCGGCCCACGCCTATCCAGTCCACGCCGCCATGGTCGTAAAAGCGGTTGTCTTCGCGCAGGAGCAGGGCATCAATAAAAACGGGAGGAACTTCCTGAAGGGATACCCGCTTGCGGTTTTCCCCGTGCAGGGTTCCGATGGTCCGGTTTTTACGGTCCAGAATCACCGTGCGTTCCGGGATGTTGCTCTTTACCTCGGAAATGTCATAGCGGTTGGAAATGGTGCCGTAAAGAAATACCAGGATGGCTCCGATCACGATGCCGACGAAGCAGCATCCCAGAAGGATGCGCAGGGGCCAGCAAATGAACCAGCGGATATTCCGCGTCAGGGAGCCGATGAAGCGGAACGGCATCAGCAGGACAAACAGCAGGGCTCCGAAAATCGTGAAACGCGGCCTGCGCATGGTTCCTGCGCGTGCGGGGCGGTTTTCTTCTTCTCTTTCCGGATTGCCTTCGTACTCTTCCTTCGGAGACGGGCGGGAGGCCCGTCGCTGGGGCGGCGTGTCATACCGGGAAGGGCCGTTGCGGGAATTCCCCGTTCTGCGGGTAGGGCCGGGAATGACGGCCGGATCAGAATTCTCCTGCGGCAACCCGGGATAGGATGGACGGGGAAGGGGCCTTTTTTTGCGTTCCGTCTGGGAACGGGAAGACATTTCTCCATCTTGGATGCGTTCCCTCCAGGAGGCGGCATTTCGTTTCCTTGATTTGTCGTTTAAACCCATCCGTGGGCCGGACTTTATCATAAATAATCGAAATGGTCTAAGCAAAAGATGGGGCGCCATGTCGCAATCCATAGACAAAATTCTGCCGTTTTGAACGTTTATACAGTAGGGTATGTCCTATCATTCGATTATCGGTAATTTCATGATATCACTATTGAGAATGACGAGTTTTTGTTGCTTGGTCGTTGGGGGGCTTGTGTCCCTGCTGTCAGGGGGGGCGAGCCTTGCGGGGAATGTTTCTTCCATGGCGGATTTGCAGAAACATGTGCATGAGGTGGCCTCCAGGGTTACGGCTGCTACGGTGGCTCTGGTTTCCGACGGGGGAGAGACGGGCAGCGGCGTCATTGTCTCTCCGCAGGGCCTGATTTTGACGGCGGCCCACGTCGTGGGCGGCGATGAAATCATGCGTGTGGTCTTTGCCGACGGGCGTGTGGTAAAGGGACGGGTGCTGGGCGCCAACTTCACGCGGGATGCCGCCATGGTGCAAATCATGGACGGAGGAAAGTATCCTCATGTGGAACTGGGGGAATCCGACGGTCTTCATGTGGGGGATTTTGTGGTGGCTCTGGGCCATTCCAAGGGATTTGACCCGGAACGCCGCGCGCCCATCCGCATGGGAAGATTGTGCACGGACGGAAAGCAGCGCTTCCTTATTTCGGAATGTACGCTGATTGGCGGAGATTCCGGCGGTCCCCTCTTTGACCTGTCCGGCAAGTTGGTTGGCATCCATTCCTCCATTGGCCCTATGTTGAAAATCAACAACCATGTCCCTGTTTCCGTTTTCAGGAGAGACTGGGACAAACTGCTCTCCGGCAGGCATTGGGGCCAGCTGGGCCTTCATCCCATGGCGGACCCCGAATCTCCTGTGCTCGGGTTTGCCATGATGGATGTGCTGGGCGTGGACGGCGTGGTGGTGGAAGACGTTGTGGTGAATTCTCCGGCGGATACCGCCGGCATCCAGCCGGGGGACGTCATTACCCACATGGACAGCCGGAGCCTGCGTTCCGTGCGGGATATGCTCCGTGAACTGGGCAGGCACCGTCCGGGGGAAACCGTTCCATTGGTGGTGGTGAGGAAAGGTACGGCTTACAAGGCGGATCTTACATTCGGCAGGCGCGGCGACCTGATGTCCGGCCTGAAATACCAGGAACAAACTCAAGGATGATGATGAAATATTTATGGGCGGCATTTGCGGCGGCTTCCGCGTATGCCCAGGAAATAGCTTCCCCGCTGCCTCCGGAGCAGATGATTGCCCCGGAGGACAAAAGCGTGCTGGACAGCCAGGCCAAGGAGATTTTCCGGGAATGGGACAAGGTGGCTGTTCCGGTGGGGCAGTCCGTAGTAGCTCTGGTTGCCGGCAATACCCAGGTGGCTTTGGGAACAGTAGTGGGGAAGGGAAAAGTCCTCACCAAGCTGAGCGATCTCCAGAAGGAACGGCGTCCGGTCATGCTGGTGGATTCTTCCGGGCGGGTTTATGACGCCAAGGTGCTCTTTGCCCTTCCGGAGCATGATCTGCTGATGATGGATGTGCCGGGGCTTCCCGCTCCTCCCATTGACCTGGATTCCTATGTGCAGGCGAAGGAAGGGGACGTGATTGCAGCCGTATCGCCCACGGGGCATGTGAGCGACTTCGGAGTCGTTTCCGTGGCTCAGCGCAGCCTGCGGGCGGATGACCAGCCTTATCTCGGCATTGTTTCCGATCCCCGCTGGGACGGGGAAGGGGTCATGATAGGCGGCGTGGAAGCCGGAAGCGGCGCGCACCGCAGCGGATTGACGGCCGGCGATGTGCTGATGAAGCTGAATGGTAAGCCGGTGGACGGAATGTACTCCATCCGTGCCGCCATGGTCGGGGTGCGTCCCGGTGAGACGGTTCCCGTGGAAGTAAGGCGGCGGAACCAGGTGATAGAAGGAAAACTCCTCACGGGGCCCAGGCCCAGGGTGATGAAATTCCCGCAAAAGCGTCTCGACATGATGAACTCCATGGGCAACCGGATGAGCTTGAAAAGGGATGAATTCCCTTTGGTTATCCAGTCGGACATGACCTTGTTCCCGGAACGGGCCGGATGCCCGGTCATTGACGTCAACGGAAAATTTGTTGGGCTGGCCCTGAGCCGGGCCGGACGCACGGAGACCTATATCCTGCCTTCCTGGATATGCAGGGAACTGGTGGAAGGAGTGCTCCCGCAGGTGCAGCAATACCGGGCGGGACGCGGGGAAAACATTCCGGAGGCCCAGCCTGTGGATGATTCCTATGACGCCCGGCGTCTGGAGGAAAACCGGCGAAAGGTGGAGGATAAGATGAGCCGTCAGGGCCTGGTACCCAAAGTTTATTAAGCCTGCCCGGATGCCGGAAGGCGGCAGGTGAACTTTTTCGGCAAGCCGCATGGCTTCGAGACCTCTTTCTCCGCCTGCCGCATTGGAGCCGCGGGAAACAGGGCAGACATTGTTCCCGCGCCGGAAAAATGTCCGGAGTGGTTTATTCCCTCAATCCATGGCGTCAGGAGAAGAAAAATAAAAAAACGGGCAGCAATGCCCGTTTTTCTGAATCATCCGGATATACTCCAGAGCAGCTTCCGGCTTCCCGGATATCGGAAGAAAATTTACTTGTCAGAGGAAGCCGCCCCCGGCCTTTCCTTGAAAATCATCAGTTCCGTCAAAACGACGGTGCGGCCGGTGGAATCCGGGGAAATAATCATAACCACTTTTCGTCCCGGGTAGGTCGTCAGCATCATGCCTCTGTCCTTCACCTTGACGACTTTGCCGTTCTTTAAACGGGTCATGTACGTCAAATTGGCGGGGGTGGTGCGGGAAATGTTGCTGTCTGTGGAGTTCTTGCCGAAAATGTAAGTGGATTTGCTGGGCAGTTCGATAGCGCTCTTTTCTCCCGAGGGAGGTTTGGGAAGTTCCAAAGTGAACGTGCGTCCGGTCAGGTTCTGGATGTAAACGCAGTTCAGCGGCAGTTCCGACTCATTAATAAAATCCAGCGTCAATTCCCCTTTGCTGTTTTTGCCGACCAGAGCCAGGGTTTTGGAGCCAAGATCGGGCGGCAGGGGCTTGCTGACGAGTTTATTGGTCGGCATGCCTTTCTGGTCCAGGCCCCCGAACAGGGTAATGATCTTGCTCTTGGGGTAAACGCTGCGGCGCCCCGGAAGGGCGGCGCGGATTTCCACTTTTTCCAGCCTTTTGGAATCAATAGGCATGTAAATGGGAGAAGGAAGAGACATGGGCTCCTTCAGAACGAACCGGATGCCGTTGACGGCGGCTGGCGGCAGGGACTTGTCCACGGTATCGGCCGCCGGAGCATTTGCTGCCGGTTGGGCCGGTTCCGGCCTGGAGGGGGTGCGGCTTTGTCCTTGGGCGAAGGAAATGCTTCCGAAAAGGCAGGTAAAGGCCAGGATGGGTAAAATACGCATATATTCTGGGTTCTGGGGAATGAAAAAGTTTTGATACATTGCATAACCTTTTGGCGGATAACCGCATAGAGGAAATGCGGAAGGGCATGGGCATCAGTCCGCGCAGCGGAGCGCGATGGCAGGCCCCTGACGGGCTTTTATCCCTTGTGAAGTACATGAATGGGAGTAAAGGTGCAAGCGAAAAATAGGGGATTAAGGGATAAAAATCCCTGAGGGGGGCGCCCCCTGTCCAACGGGTGCGCCGGAACTCCTTCTACCGGACACAAAAGCGCCGCTTTCCCGGAAAGGGAAAGCGGCGTGAAACGGAATGGAAACACGCTCCCTCCGCTACACTTCTTCGGGGGACAGCCAGCGGAAGGAAACGATGTTGAACTTTCTTCCAAACGCCTTGTTCACGGCGCTCAGCTCCGTATCCTCCAGCGCGCCGCTCTTCATGTTGACCTGCCGGGCCGGAGTTTCCGGGCTGTTCACCGGATCCACGTAGTTGATCCCCCTCTGCACCACCGCTTCGCACCACGCGCGCGACAGCACCACCCCTTCGCGGTTGGCCAGCTCTCCGTAGGCGCGCACCGTAAACGTATCGTCCCTCGTCGTCAGGATGTTGCCCAGAACCGCCAGCACGTCAGACTGGATCAGGTAGCCGGGGGCGGCCGTATACACCGATCCCCTGGCCGCGTCCTGGTTCGGGTAGCCTCCCTTGGGCGCGATCACCATGTCGGAAAGTTCGTCAAACGTGCTGTTGATGGAGCTCTCGTCAATAGCCGCCTGAAGCGCTCCCTTCACCCCCATTTCCCCGCTCTGCAGACGGCGGTTGACAAAGTCGGACATGTTCAGGAAGGGGCCTCTCTTTTTGACCTCCTTGACCATGTTCCGGGCCAGGGACCTGATTTGCGTGTCGCTCAGGGTTCTCAGGTCCGACCACGCCATAGCCTCCCCGTCCGGGATGCCCTGGGTCACCCCTATCGAACCATAGTCGTCCACGTGGGACTTGTCGCTGCTGGCCACTCCGAAACGGGAAAAGGACGTCTGGGAGTTGTTGAGCACGGAGGGCCTGCCGCTCCTGGAATAGAGAATCTTGCGCTTCTTGAGCCCCAGGAGGGTGGCTTCCCAGGCGCGCTGGGAGGTGGAGTTGACATTGAATCCTCCGGCGACGGTGAGGTACTTGGAGGCATGCTTGTAGCCTTCGTCCGTTCTGGCGAGTTCTTCGACGACAGCTTCCGAGGGTTTGCCCTGAAGGTCGGGCAGGAAGCGGCGGTTGGCGATACCTGAAGCCCTGTTGGATGAGGCGTCCGTAGAGAAAGCCTGCTGAAGCACGGTTTTAAGTTCTTCCCTGCCCGTGCCCCCAAGGCTGGAAGGACGGGCGGCCAGGGAGGAGGCGAACCAGGAGTCCCAGAGGGCGTCGTTGATCATCAGGCCGTGGTCCCAGAAGTCCCCCAGGGCGGCGTCCCCCATGATTTCGTTGTGGGAGAAAACCTTGTCGGCAGGAAGCATGGGATCGGCAAAAGCATTGCCGATGCCTACGCCCGGCACGCCGGACTGGTAGGCGAAGCGTTTGGCGATAGCCGCCCTGGAGTCGCTCCTGTACCATCCCGGGGTGAGGCGGCATCCGGCAAAGCCGGCCAGGCTGGAGGGCTGCTGGAAGGGAAGCTCCGCGGCGACAATTTTGTTGACCTGCTCGGCTCCCGGCCCTCCGAAGGGGGAGAGCCTGGTGCCGTCATTGGAGAGGATGTTGGAGATGGTAATCGGGAAGAAATCGCTGTTGGCGTTCTTGACTTCAAACTGGTACGGGCTGTAGAGGCGCCCCAGTTCGGAGGCGGTGGGCATCTGGCCTCCCCAGAAAAGGGGGCTGGAGTGCTGCCATGTCTTGGCCCGGTAGTCCTTGCCCTCCGGATAGGCTCCTATCACGGGGGGCTTGCCCCATTTTACCGATACTCCATAGTAGGCGATGAAATAGGGGAATGGACCGTTCGGCTCAGGTTCTGCGTATTTGCCGCGTTTCGTGCCATCTTCATCGTCATCTCTTTTGAAGTTAATCCATCCATCTACTGGTATTTTTGTCGCCTGCATGATTTGTTCCTCAAATCCCCAGTTCAGATTGAGCATCGTTGGGGACATCTTAGAAAAAACGACAGGGTCCGGTGTGGAAGCCCCGCTTAAACGTGTATCTTTTCCAATTTGGCTGGCGTCCATAATGCCAGCACCCATCATGAAAGTTCCCAATTTTTTGGAATTGGAGTTGTATTCGTCCGTATACTTATGGCACAGAACATGATTGGGAGGAGTTCCCAAGGAGGTATTTCCTCCATTCCCTATCAGGTCATTATCCGTTTCCGCAAAGCGGGCCCAAAACGTGTACTTATTCTCTGTTGGATAGCCAGATCTTTCAAAGTATTGATATTGAAGACCTGTGTATATATTAACGCCATAAGAAACCATCTCACTCATGTCTTGCGGCCACCCTTCTCTAAAAGCAAAATTATCCGTTCGAATATCATATCCCCCACTTTTAGATTTATATACAGCACCATTTTGAATTTTGTTGGTACGAGTTGTAGATGGTTGGGAAAAAACAACGATTTCTCCTGCTTTAAGAACAGATACCTCTCCTTTCACTACTTCTCCTGTACCGTCGTTCAGCCGGGAAGTTTTCCTGTAAGAGGCACCGAAATCGGCTACCTGCCGATCATGTATAGCTCCGAAAGCCCCTTGCGTATATGGCGTCAGAGGATGCTCCGTATACATTTTTAAGCTGGAAAGAGGTCCAGAGGAAGCGATGTTATCCGCAAAAAGCATGGGTTTAAAACGATGTTCGCCAAAGTAAGAGCCCCATGGATTTCCTCCGGCTCCCTGAAATTTCATGTCCACATTATACGGATTCCACCAGACATAAACAGGAACGACTGATACAGCTGTGTTAATCCAGCCTCCGTTTTGAGATTGCCGATCATTCTTTGTTAAATAAGAACCGATAAAATTGTAATAACGCAGCAGGATGGGATGGCGCATGTACGTGTAGCGGTTGTCCATCATTTCCATGCTGGCTGCGGAGTCCGCCGCAATCAGCGTGCTGGGAGCGCTTCCGTTCCACTGAAGGGTGGCGGAGGCATCCTGGCCTTCCCTCTTCGTGGATGAGTCCCACACGTTCGCCCACAGGTAAAGCTGGTTCCAGGAGCCGATCGGCCGGTTCCGGTCCGACGGGTTGCCGTCCTCGGACGTGTACGGACGCAACCCTATGTCCGCCGTATCGCCGCGAAATTCTTCAGGAAGTTTTTCTTGAGAAAATATGATATTCAAGTCTTTTTTTAATCCACCGAATTTAGAATCCGATTTTTCTATAAAAATCATAATATAAACCTTTAAGAACGGAATTGGATAAAAATGTGATTTTTCTTGCCTTATTTTTCTTTCCAATTGTCCCGGAGCCTGTTTGCTCTGCTCAACGTGTGCCCTGTTGAACCAACTTTGAGCTTGCATGAACTGCCTCTTTTTTGTATTGGCTAGAGTTAAGAATTGGCTCTTCGCACCTTTGTGACAGCAGAGGTTTTTCCTCCTCACACTCGAACGGAAAGGGGCCTGCCGAAACCCATCATTTTCATGAAGATCAAACTTTTCACTAAACGTCCTGTCAGGCATGTCAGCAAGGGGTTTGCCCTGATTGCCACCATTACCCTGATGATGCTTTTAGCCCTCCTCAGCGTCGGCCTTTTAACCATTGCATCTTCACAGGTCCGTATTTCCGAGAAACAGCTTTTTGCGGCGGAGGCCAAATCCCTCGCCAGATTTTCCCTGGAAGTAGCTTTGGGCCAGCTTCAGTGTGAATTGGGCCCTGACCAGCGTGTTTCCGCCAATTCCGGCATTCTTTCTTCCGGAACCAGCGAAGGAAACGCCCCTTATATTCTGGGTGTCTGGAACAGCTGGGATTCCTGGCTCAATACGAATAACTCCGAGGGTATGAACATCTCGGCCACCTATGATACAGGAAGAAAATCCATGTTCCGCCGCTGGCTCATTTCCGACCCTGATTTGCGCAGGCTCAGTT
>ENA-ORMN01003565-ORMN01003565.1-human-gut-metagenome-genome-assembly--contig:-NODE-3565-length-12105-cov-2.939917_pt1 | contig 12105 bp, 9 predicted proteins | sample MGYA00242102_ERZ508993 | MGnify/ENA primary metagenome ERZ508993 (study PRJEB26280, sample SAMEA2338770) | human gut metagenome | biome: human gut; feature: human-associated habitat; material: faeces... | reverse complement strand
TACTTAATCTTATACTTTTTTCAAAGTCATTAAAATTATATTTTTTATATATAATTACGCATACAATAATTGCTATAATCATTATTATATAACTAATTATTTTTCTTGCTTTTTTCATAAGTATTCCCCTTTTTATGAATTATTAATTTAAACATAACTTTGAGACTGTTAGGATTTAATCCTGTTACAGTCTCAATATAACCTTATTTTATAGCTTCTGCACATCTATGGCATAATGTAGGATGTTCTTTATTTTCTCCTACTTCTGTTGAGTATTTCCAACATCTTTCACATTTTTGTCCTTCTGCTACTTCTACTTTTACTCCAATCTTCACATCATCTTTTCTTTCATTTTCCTTAATGTCTAATGCAGAAACTATGAATACCGTAGTTAAAAGTTCTTTGTTTTCTTTTAAGAATTCATATTCTTTTTTATTAGCAAATAGAGTAACTTTTGCATTTAATGAATGTCCTATTACTTTTTCTGCTCTTGCAACTTCTAGTTCTTTAGCTACTAATTCTTTTAATTCTAAAATATGATTCCATTTTTGCTCTAATTCTTCATTGTCATATTCTGCTACTACTTCTGGCCAGTCACTTAGCATAACGCTTTCAACTTGCTCATTTTTAGTATGTGGCATATATTTCCAAATTTCTTCTGCTGTAAAGCAAATCATTGGTGCAACTATTTTTACTAGAGCATTTAAAATTATATACATTGCTGTTTGTGTTGAACGTCTTTCAGTAGAATCTTTCTTTGATGTATATAATCTATCTTTTATAATGTCTAGATAGAAGTTACTCATATCTGTTACACAGAATTGGTTTACATCATGATATACTAAATGGAAATTAAAGTTTTCGTAATTCTCTGTGCAGTCTTTTACTAGTTTATTTAATCTTAATAATGCCCATTTGTCTATTTCTTCCATATCTTTGTATTCTACTTTATTATCAGGATCAAAGTCTGAAGTATTTCCTAAAATATATCTTGCTGTATTTCTTATTTTTCTGTATGCTTCACTAATTTGTTTTAATATATCTCTTGATATACTTACATCTGATTTAAAGTCTGAAGATAATACCCATAATCTTAAGATATCTGCTCCATACTCGTCTATAATTTCTTGTGGGCTAATTCCATTTCCTAAAGATTTAGACATTTTCATTCCTTGTGCATCAACTACCCAACCATGTGTTAGTATTGCTTTATATGGTGCAACACCTTTAGTTGCAACAGATGTTAAAATTGAAGATTGGAACCATCCTCTATATTGGTCATGTCCTTCTAGGTATAAATCTGCTGGGAATGGTAAGCCTCTTTCAACTAGCACTCCTTCATATGTAGAACCTGAATCAAACCAAACATCCATAATATCTGTTTCTTTTTTGAACTCATGGCATCCACAATGTTCGCAAACTGCGCCTTCCGGCATTAATTCTTTTTCATCTAGGTCAAACCAAGCATTTGAACCTTTTTCTCTAAATATTTTTGATACCTTTTCAAAGCTTTCGTTTGTAGCATATTCTTTACCACATTCTTTACAATAGAAAATTGGAATTGGTACACCCCAAGTACGTTGTCTTGAAATACACCAGTCATTTCTATCTTTTACCATGCTAGAAATTCTTTCTTCTCCCCATGTTGGTGTCCATTTAACATCTTTTATAGCTTTTAAAGTTTCTTCTTTAAAGTCATTTACAGATGCAAACCATTGATCTGTTGCTCTAAATATAATTGGATTTTTACATCTCCAGCAATGTGGATATGAGTGGTTTATTTTTTCTTTTCTTAATAGATATCCGTTTTCATCTAGCCAGTTTATAATAGCATCATTTGATTTTTCGTAGTACATACCTGCAAAAGGACCTGCTCCTTCTGTTTGATATCCCTTTCCATCAACTGTAACTATAATATCTAAGCCATTTTTAATTCCACATAAATAGTCTTCTTTACCATAGCTTGGTGCTGTATGAACTGCACCTGTACCAGTATCTAGTTCAACTGCAACTGTATCATCACTTCCTAATACTACTTTTGAAGTTCTATCTAAGAATGGATGCTTACATAAAATTCCTTCTAGTTCTGTTCCATTTACAGTTTTTACAGTTTTGTAATCTGTAATGCCTACTAAATTCATAACCTCATCAACTAAACTTGTAGCCATTAATAATTTGTCTTTTCCAGTATCAACAACACTATATTCATATTCTCCACCAACTGTAATACCTGTGTTACCTGGTAATGTCCATGGAGTTGTAGTCCAAATAACTATAAATGTATCATTATCTAAAACTCCTTTTCCATCTTGTACTGGGAATTTAACATAAATTGACATTGTGTCACAATCTTTATATTCAATTTCTGCTTCTGCTAAAGCTGTCTCACAGTCTGTACACCAATATACTGGTTTTAATCCTTTATAGATATAACCTTTTTTATACATTTCTGCAAATATTTCAATTTGTCTAGCTTCTAGCTCTGGTTGTAAGGTAATGTATGGGTTCTTCCAATCACCTAATACACCTAGTCTTTTGAATCCTTCTGTTTGTTTATCAACATATTTTAAAGCAAATTCTTTACAAGTATCTCTAAATTTAGAAACGCTAATTTCGTCTCTGTTTATTCCTAATGCTTGAATTGCTTTTTTCTCTGTTGGAAGTCCGTGTGTGTCATAACCAGGGATATATATTGTTTGATATCCTTGTAAGCTTTTAAAACGATTTACAGTATCTTTCAATACTTTATTTAAAGCATGACCCATATGAATTTCTCCATTTGCATATGGAGGTCCATCATGTAATATGTATGTTTTATGTCCTTCATTCTTTTTTAACATTTTTTCATACAAATCATTTTCAAAAACCTCTTGCTCTGTTTTAGGTTCATTTTCTGGTAAATTTCCTCTCATAGGAAATTCTGTACTTGGCAAATTCAAAGTTTTGCCATAATCTTGTTTTTCATCTGCCATTTTATTTTCCTCCTTTTAATTCGCATATTTGTCTTCTACTAGGAGTATATTCCTAGAATACAAAAAAGCCATTTCGTCACAATATTATAGGACGAAATGGCTTAAAATTTCCGCGGTACCACCTAATTTAAAAGAATTATTTTCTTTTCTCTTATTAACCTTTAACGCAGGAATACGATTTCTTTTACTATCTTTTCAAAGAAATAGCTAAAAGGTGATAACAATAATTACCAAGTGCTTTCAAACTCTCACCATTATGTTTGATTCTCTGTTAAGTTTTTGCAAAAATTGTGTTGTCCTTTATAATTGCTTTTTATTGATATGTTATATAGTTTATCACTTTTTTTAAAACTTGGCAAGAGTTTAATAGAAATATTTTATTCTTAATTATTAACATTATATCATATCAATTTTTTCTAGTTCATTAAAACATTTGCCAATACTAGTCGACATAAATTATTGTGCGTATGCCATGATCTCCTTTAGTCCCAACCGAACACTCCCCACGGCTGGCTGCCATACGATAAACACAAGAAATAAGATAACTACCATCAGATTCAGGAGAACTTTCTGTAGTCCATTCATCTACATTTCCGGACATATCCCATATATTGCAATATTTATCATTATTTATTCCAGTATTTGCATATGTTATGCTCTTATTTTTGTTGGTATAATTTGATTCTCCTGAATATGTTTGTATAAATATTATTGCTGTATCCCATGCATAGCTATTAGCTAAGTCACTTGCATATACTAATTTATTATTTTCTTTTATTTCTCCATACATTTCTCTTGCTAATTGTGCTGCATTTGGTTGTATTATACTTTTTAATACAGTCTGATTATATTTTGATTCTATTTTTGATGTTGTTCCACTTGCTTCAAATCGTGCTATATAATATCCTCCATTTGCTAAAGTTGTTGATACAAATTCTACTAGATTTCTTGCTGTTGCATTCTCTTGCCTATCATAATTTCCCTCTCTAAATGTTACCAGTTCTTTATAATAGTACTTATCTTTAACCGCTTCTGCAGCTTTTATAACCATTTTATCATTTATTATACCTTCTAATTGAATTGCCTTATTCATTTTTATTGTATTTTCTTTATTATCTTTTATCCCAAGTTTTGCAATTGTATAGTCTTGATTTTGTATATTTCCAAATATCATTATTGTTTCTTTTGTATAATTTTCTGCACTTTGTACAGGTGTATATACTCCACTAGTTGCAGTAAAATCACTATACCTTCCAAGTGTTATTGTATTTGTTGTGTTATCTTTATTTTTTATCTCTCCTACTGGTACCCATACAAATTGATTTCCATCTTTATCTTCTATTACTATTCCATCTTGTACTGCTGGAATATTATCTCCGCTATAAGTATATGTTACTGCTCCTGTACTTGAAGTAGGATTATGTGCTAATACTTTAAATCCTTTTGGTATTGTTATTTTGTTTTCATATGCATCTACCGCTTTTGTGTTTTTAGTTACTGCTTCTTTTCCTACTAATGTTGATATATTTACTTCTTTATCATTGTTGCTTTCTCCTGTATTTTCGTTTAGCCAATTTTCTAGTGCATTTATTTGTTCCATATCCTTTTGTACACTTTCATTTGCTTTATTTTGAGCTTCTTGTGCTTTTTTAATAATTCCACTGTCACTAAATACTGCATTTATTGTTACTCCTGCTAATATTAGTAAAACTACAATGGTTACTACTAATGCTATTAGAGTAATACCTCTTTCTTTTAAATTTTTTTTGTTTTTCATTTTTCTCTTCACCTTTTGTATGATTTTTCATACCCTTTCTTTTACTTTTTTATATATTTTTTAATATTAAAATCTATTTTTATCTTGTTGTATAGAAAACCTTTTGATTTTTCTGCACAACAAAAAAAGGGCAAGTAACCTAAACATTTTCATGTTTAGTACCTGTCCTAAGTATGCTAAATAAAGCTAATTTCTTAGCTTTGTTGTTATTTGTTAATGTTGTAGCTCTCTCTCTCTCTCTCTCTCTCTCTCTACTCTTGCAAGAGTTTTATCGTTTTTCATGTTTTGTGCCTCTTTCCGTATTTTTCCTTTGAATTTATTATGCATTTATAATAATATATTTTTTCGGATTTTGCAATGGTTTTCTGTAATTTTGGTCGATATTTTTATTCTTCCCATTCAAGTTCCCAGTCTGATATTTGAACTAAATCTCCATCTTTTATTCCTAATACTCTAAGTCTATCATTTACACCTAATTCATTTAGTCTCCTATGGAAATAGTGTAATGATTCATTATCTTCCAAATTTACTGTTCTCATAAGTTTAGTTATTATATCACCAGATACTATATACACTCCGCCTTCTTTTTTTACTGTAATATCTTCTTTATCTTCTAATGTATATACCTTCTTTATTTCTTCTATTTCTATCAAATCCTCTTTTGGTAATGTTTTTAATACTTCACTTACTCTTACAAGCAGTTCCTTTACTCCTTGTTTAGTAGCAGCTGATATTTTATATATTTCTAAACCTTTTTCTTTTGCCATTTTTTCTAATTCTAGATATAGGTTTTCGTCTTGCATACTGTCTACTTTGTTTGCTACTATTATTTGTTTTCTTTTACTTAATTTTTCACTATATTTCTTTAACTCTTCATTTATTATTTCAAAGTCTTTTACAGGATTTCTTCCTTCTGTACCTGAAACATCTATTACATGAAGAAGTAATCTTGTTCTTTCAATATGACGTAAAAATTGAATTCCGAGTCCAACTCCTTGGCTTGCTCCTTCAATTATTCCTGGGATATCTGCAATAACAAAGCTGTCTCCATATTCTCCTTTTACTACTCCTAGGTTTGGTTCAAGTGTAGTAAAGTGATAATCCGCAATTTTAGGTGTTGCATCAGTTACAACTGACAATAGTGTTGATTTTCCTACGTTTGGAAATCCTATTAGTCCAACATCAGCTAAAAGCTTTAATTCTAATATTAGTTCTTTTTCTTCGCATTTTTCACCTTCTTGTGAAAATCTAGGTGCTTGTCTAGTAGATGTTGCAAAGTGTGAATTTCCTTTTCCACCTCTGCCACCTTGTAGTATAAGTTCTTTTTGTCCTTTTTCAGATAAGTCGGCTAAAACTTTTCCAGTTTGTGCATCTTTAACAATAGTTCCTATGGGAACTTTTATTGTTAAATCTTCACCACTTCTTCCATATCTATTAGCTCCTTCACCATTTTTTCCGTTTTCAGCTTTAAACTTTTTTTGATATCTAAAGTCTATTAAGGTGTTTGTATCTGGATCAACTTCAAAGTATACGTTTCCGCCTCTTCCTCCATCTCCTCCGTCTGGTCCACCTGCTGCGACATATTTTTCTCTACGAAAAGAAACAGCTCCGTCACCGCCATTTCCTGCTTTTGCAATTATTTTTACATAGTCTGTAAACATTTTATTCTCCTTCAAAATAATCTAGTCTCATTGCTTTTTTAACTTTTCTCATAGTTTCTCTTGCTGTTTGTCTTGTTTTTTCTGTTCCATCTTTTAGTATTTTTTCAACCAATTCTGGTCTTTCTTCATAATATTTTCTTTTTTGTCTAATTGGTGTTAAAAATTCATTTATATTTTTAGCTAATTGTTTTTTACAAGCTACACATCCTCTTGCACCCGCTTTACATTCTTCACAAACGGTTTTTACTTCTTCTTCAGTACTAAATAGTTTGTGATAATATGCGACCATACATACATCTGGATGTCCTTTATCGTCTTTCTTGATTCTAGCTGGGTCTGTTACTGCACTCATTACTTTTTTATTTATTTCTTCTTCAGTATCTGATAAATAAATAGCATTTCCTAAAGACTTACCCATTTTGTCATTTCCATCTAGTCCTTTAATTCTTTTTGCACTTGAAAGTACAGCTTCTGGTTCTGTTAAAACTTCTCCATATATGCTGTTGAATTTTCTAACTATTTCTCTACATTGTTCAATTAACGGCAATTGGTCTTCTCCAACTGGAACTAGCGCTCCATCAACCACAGTAATATCTGCTGCTTGGCTTACAGGATATCCTAAAAATCCATATGTAACACTTTCTCCAAATACATCCCTTTTTTGTGCTAATTCTGTTTTTACAGTTGGGTTCCTTTCTAGCCTTGCTATTGTTACTAAATTAGAATAAAATACTGTAAGTTCTGCTGTCTCTGGTACCATTGATTGAATATATATTGTTGTTTTTTCTGGATCAATTCCAACTGATAAATAGTCTAATATAACTTGCCTTACATTTTGTCTTACTTTTTCTGGATTTTCAAAATTATCAGTTAAAGCTTGAACATCTGCAATTAAAATATATGGGTCATATTTGCCAGTATTTTGCATCTCTACTCTTGTTTTTAAAGATCCAAAATAATGACCAATATGTAATCTTCCTGTTGGTCTGTCTCCTGTTAAAATACGTTTTTTCTTTTCTTCCATTTTTCATCATTCCTTTGTTTAAAAATACATACTTATTATACTTAATTTTACTTAATTTTACAATATATATAACAAAAAAACTCCACTTACGTGGAGTTTTTTATTATTCAGCTTTACTTCCTTCTTCAACAGGATATACGCTAACTTTCTTTTTATCTCTGCCAAGTCTTTCAAATTTAACTTTTCCAGTTACTTTAGCATATAGTGTATCATCACTACCAATACCAACATTAGTACCTGGATGGATTTTTGTTCCTCTTTGTCTTACTAGTATATTACCAGCTGGAACTACTTGACCATCTGCTCTTTTTAGTCCTAAACGTTTAGACTCACTGTCTCTACCGTTCTTAACACTACCTTGACCTTTCTTATGAGCCATCCTATTTCACTCCCTTCAATTTTTGTTTTAGGGTATTTCTATCTTTCTAATAGTTTTTACCATAATATATTCAAATTTTAATTAAGCTTCTTTTTTAGTTGTAGCTTTTTTTGTAGTAGCTTTAGCTGCTGTTTCTTTTACTTCAGCATTTTCTACTTTTGCTTCTGATTTTTCAGTAGGCATTTTTATTTTTGTGATCTCTACTTTAGTGTATGGTTGTCTATGTCCTTGAGTTCTTCTGTAGTTCTTTTTAGCTTTATATTTATAAACTAAAATCTTTTTGCCTTTACCGTGAGAAACTACTTTTCCTTCAACCTTAACACCTTTTACATAAGGAGCTCCAACTTCTACTTTTTTGTCGTCAGATACTAAAACAACATTATCAAATGTTACTTTTTTACCTTCTTCTGCTTCTAATTTTTCGAAGAATACTACATCTCCTTCTGTTACTTTGTATTGTCTTCCACAGCTTTCAATAATTGCGTACATTCTTTGTACACCTCCTATATTCGTATACTCGCTAAGCATAAATAACAAGGCAATTGCTTAAAGCAATATTTAGTTGCCCGACTCAGGCGGCTTACAGTTAAATATTGTACCATATTATGGTATTCATGTCAAGAATTTGACGAATTTTTTTTAGGTCAAGCACTTTAATTTTTCTTTGGCATATAATTTTATATATTAAATCGGAGGTATATATATGTTTGCCTTTTCTATTGGTGGTCTTTTAGCATTTTTAAATTCAGCTGTATTTTTAGTTGGATATATTTCAAATAATACACTTTTTCCAGAGCCTTTGAGTAGTGAAGAAGAACGAAAATATTTAGAACTTATGAAAAACGGAGATGAAGAAGCACGAAATATTTTGATAGAGCGAAATTTAAGATTAGTTGCTCATGTATGTAAAAAATATACTGCTACACGAGTTGAACAAGATGATTTGATTTCTATTGGTAGTATTGGTTTAATTAAGGGAATAAATAGCTTTGATAGTTCAAAAGGAGTACGTTTGGCTACTTATGTTTCTCGTTGTATTGATAATGAAGTACTTATGTATTTAAGAAGCACTAAAAAGTTAGGTGCAGAAGTTTACTTAGATGATCCTATTGGAAAAGACAAGGACGATAATGTTGTCACTTTGCAAGAAGTCTTAGAGAATAATGATAAAAATATTGAATTAGTTTTAGGAGATAATTATTTAGATAATTTAGATAAATATGATGTTATTATTAAATCACCTGGTGTTAGATTTAAAAATATCGATATATCAAAATTTGAGGATAAAATAACATCACAACTTGGTTTAGTACTTGATTATTATAAAGATAATATTATTGGAATTACTGGTACTAAAGGTAAAAGTACGACAACTAGTTTGATTACTAAAATTCTAAAAGATCAAGGAATAGATGCCTATTTACTTGGCAATATTGGTATACCAATATTTGATAATATTGATAAAATGAATGAAAAAAGTATGATGGTTATTGAAATGGCCGCCTTACAACTGGAATTTGTGAAAAATTCACCACATATTGGTATAGTATTAAATTTATTTGAAGAACATTTAGATTTCTTTAAAGATAAAAATGCTTATTTTTTAGCTAAAATGAATATGTTTAAATATCAAAATGAAAATGATTATGGTATTTATACTTCATCAAATGATACATTAGAGTCTTATGTTAATCAAAATAATTATAAATCACACTTAATAGACATAAGAAAAGATTTAAAAATAGAAGATAATTATATTGTTAATAATAGTAGGAAATTATATAATATATCTTCAGAAAGACATTTACTTGGTGACCATAATTTAAGTAATATTATGTTTGCACTTGAGGTGAGTAAAATACTTGATTTAGATATTTTAAAAGTATCTAATTCTATCAATGAATTTAAACCTCTTGAACATAGAATGGAATATGTTGACACTATTAATGGAGTAAAGTATTATAATGATTCCATTGCTACTATACCTGCCGCAACTATTAATTGTGTTAATGCTTTAAAAGATGTTGATACTATTATTTTTGGTGGAATGGATAGAGGGATAGATTATAGTGCTTTAATAGAGTTTTTTAATAATAGTGATATAAAAAACTTTATTTGTATGCCAGAAACGGGATATAAAATAGGTAAAGAAATAAAGGGGAAAAATGTTTATTTTATCGAAGATTTAAAAGATGCTGTAAAAAAGGCTAAAGAGGTAACTAAGAAGATATGTGTTATGTCACCTGCCGCTTCTAGTTATAATGCTTTTAAAAATTTTGAAGAAAAAGGAAGAGCATATAAAGCATACGTGAAGGAAAGTTAAACGAGAAAGGAATTATTGTTATGTTAGATATAAAATTTGTAAGAGAAAATAAAGAAATAGTAAAAGAAAATATACGAAAAAAATTTCAAGATGAAAAATTGCCTCTTGTAGATGAGGTTATTGAATTAGATAAAAAAATAAGGGAATTAAAACAAGAAGGTGACAATTTAAGACAAGAAAGAAATAGTGTAAGTGATGCTATTGGATTATTAATGCGTGAGAAAAAAATAGATGAAGCAAATAGTAATAAAGAAAAAGTAGTAGAAATAAATAAAAAACTTGTTTCTATTGAAGAGGAAGAAAATAAATTGTCAGAACAATTAAGAGAAAGAATGCTTGTTATTCCAAATATTATTGATTCATCTGTCCCTATTGGGAAGGATGATACTTTTAATGTCGAAATAGAAAAATTTGGTGAGCCAGTTGTTCCAAATTATGAAATACCATATAATGCTGATATATGTGAGGCATTAAATGGTCTAGATAAAGAAAGTGCTGGTAGAACGAGTGGTAATGGTTTTTATTATTTAATGGGTGATATTGCTAGACTACATTCTGCGATGCTTTCATATGCTAGGGATTTTATGATAGATAAAGGATTTACTTACTGCGTTCCTCCGTTTATGATTAGAAGTGATGTCGTAACAGGCGTTATGTCATTTGCTGAAATGGATGCCATGATGTATAAAATTGAAGGTGAAGATCTTTATTTAATTGGTACATCAGAACATTCTATGATAGGAAGATTTAAAGGGCAAACAGTTAAAGAAGAACAACTTCCTATAACCTTAACATCATATTCTCCTTGCTTTAGAAAAGAAGTTGGAGCACATGGTATTGAAGAGAGAGGCTTATATAGAGTTCATCAATTTGAAAAACAAGAAATGGTAGTTTTATGTAAAATGGAAGATGCTTTTGACTGGTATAATAAAATGTGGCAGTTTACTGTTGAATTCTTTAGAAGTTTAGATGTTCCTGTTAGAACACTTGAATGTTGTAGTGGAGATTTAGCTGATTTAAAAGTAAAATCTTGTGATGTTGAGGCATGGAGTCCAAGACAACAAAAATATTTTGAAGTTGGTTCTTGTTCAACATTAGGTGATGCTCAGGCAAGAAGACTTGGTATTAAGGCTAAAGGACCAAATGGTAATTATTTAGTTGCAACTCTAAATAATACTGTTCTAGCAAGTCCAAGAGGCTTAATTGCTGTAATTGAAAACAATTATAATGAAGATGGTTCAATTAATATTCCAAAAGCATTAAGACCTTATATGGGTGGAAAAGAAATAATTAAATAGGTGATGAAAATGTTAGATAATGACAAAAAGAAAATAAGTAAAACATATACAGAAAGAGAAAATATGATGAATGAACTTGCTTCATCCATTAATCAAGAAAGTGTTTTTGATAAAGAAGATAATGAAAATAAAGTTTATGGTAATATTCCAAATAAAAATGTAGTGCCTACTGAAAGTATAATAAAACCAAAAGTAAAAACTTATACAAGGAAAAAATTTAATTAAAAAAATTTAAAAATGGAGTATGTATGAAAGGTTATAAAGCGTTTAATAAAGATATGCTTGCTATGAACAATATAAAATTTGAAATAGGTAAGCAAATGCATATAGATGGACCAATAAAAGCCGGACCAATAGATGGTAATGGATTTCATTTTTGCACTAATTTTGAAGATACATTTAGATTTGTTTCATTTGAAAGTAATGTTCTTTTATGTGAAATAAAGGCATTTGGAAAGATTAGTCATGAGTACTGTGATGAATATAACGGTTATTATGGAATATATTCATGTAGTGATATAATTTTAGAAAGAATTATTCCAAGAGAAGAAATTATTACTATGGCTAGTAAATTACCAGAATATCGTTTGGAACGCTTTATACAAACATACAAACTTAATAAAGAAGAGTTAGTAGAAATACGTAAAATAATATTAAATAATTCAAATTTA
>ENA-ORMN01003563-ORMN01003563.1-human-gut-metagenome-genome-assembly--contig:-NODE-3563-length-12112-cov-6.185204_pt1 | contig 12112 bp, 9 predicted proteins | sample MGYA00242102_ERZ508993 | MGnify/ENA primary metagenome ERZ508993 (study PRJEB26280, sample SAMEA2338770) | human gut metagenome | biome: human gut; feature: human-associated habitat; material: faeces... | reverse complement strand
CACAAAAGAAACTGGAACCATTGACAGTACGGAGCAGGAAAACCCAGACCTCATTTATTATACCGCTACGCTGGAGACTTGGAAAAGCTATTTTCCTGCTCATAACAAATACAAAGACTGGGATTCCAAAAACGCAAAACAGGTACTGATCGGAGCAAATATCGACAAATATGGTAAACCACATGACGTTAAGATCATCAAAAGCAGTGGTATTAAAGAATTGGATGAAGAGGCCATACGCCTAATACAGGAAGCTCCGATCGTTCCTGCTAAAAATAAGGATGGAAAGAATGTAGAACAAACCAATTGGGGTATCCCGGTCTATTTTCCTCCCAGATAATGTAGTCATGACCCGTATTCGTCTTTATATAGTATTCTTTCGTACGACGTTGCTAACCAGCATTATCATTGGAGTGGCGCTCGATTTTTTGGCTTTTATCCTCCATTCAAGGGATTTTATCGGCAGCATGCTGCTATTCACCCCTACGTTCGGACTGGGGATGGATTTGCTTTATAAAGAAGGATTAATGCTACCTGAAGGAAATAAAAGAAGAATTAATCCCTTACGGTTATTATCGTCCCGGCTAATTTTAGTATCTTTCCGCACATATTAATTCTCAATCATTATGAAAACCTGTTGTATGATTCTTTTAGCGGCTTTCACGTCGCTCGCATCCGCCCAACAGAACGGAATAAACAGCATATTGGAAGTACTGGACGTAACAAACGGCGGGCGCACCGTAGTCAAAGAATTCCCCTACCGTATCGAAGCACCAAACTGGACGCCCGACGGCCGGTGGCTCGTGTATAATAGCGGAGGAAAACTGTACAAACTCTCACCCGATTCGCCCGGCGAACCTGAAATGATAAACACCGGCTTTGCCACCCGCTGCAACAACGACCATGTCATAGCTGCCGACGGCAAGCAGATAGCTATCAGCCACGGGACAAAAGAAGACGGCAAATCACGCATCTATACCCTTCCGATGCAAGGAGGGACACCTCGCCTGATCACCCCGATAGCCCCCAGCTACCTGCACGGTTGGAGTCCGGATGGACGGCAACTCGCCTATTGTGCCGACCGGAAAGGCAATTATGACATTTACGTTATTCCGGTTGAAGGAGGAGAAGAAATACGCCTGACGACAGCAGAAGGATTGGACGATGGTCCCGAATATTCTCCTTGCGGAGAATATATCTGGTTCAATTCTGTACGCACGGGTTTGATGCAGGTATGGAGAATGAAAAAAGACGGCTCCGAACAAACCCAGATGACATTCGACGAAACCCGCAATTCCTGGTTTCCCCACATCTCTCCCGACGGTAAATCCGTCATCTTTATTACCTATTATAAAGGAGACCTGGAACCAGGGCAGCATCTTCCCAACAAGAACGTAGAACTCAGGATTATGCCAGCCACGGGAGGAGAGCCAAAAACATTAGTCAAGCTATTCGGAGGACAGGGAACGATCAATGTCAATTCCTGGGCTCCGGATAGTAAGCACATCGCATTCGTCAGTTACCGCCTCTCCTCTCCTTCCTCCAAATAAACATTCTTGGCGGTGTCAAAACCGCCAAGCTTTTCCATTGATAAACACGACTCCCAAGAAATAAAAAAGGAATGCCATGACGACATTCCTTACCAGACACACATTTACCTCTTATTTCATACCATATTTCTGCATTCCATATTCACCTAATATTTCAAGGCATCTGAGGCACTTTCTAAAAAACTTCTTCATAGCTTCTCTCTTCTTATTTAAAACGATTCATGCAAAACATACTTGCATTAGTATAGCATAATTATGTTTTACAACACAAAAATAGAGCCTTTGTTCAAGATAACAAGCAAAAAACGGATAGAAAACATGTTTTATAACACATTTCTTGACTTAGGTCAATTTTTAGGGAGAAAGTGCAAGGATATTGACATACCATTGTAATAAGTCTGGGACATTCTGGCAGAAAGAGGACAAACTGTCACAGACAAAAAAGGCAGGATACTTAATAAAGCACCCTGCCCCTATTCATTACACAAAGTATTCTCTACTTTTCAGGAGTCTGCTCCAATGTAGCCACCAAGAAATCATAGAACTTGGAAACAGTAGGAATTAACGCACGCTCGTCCGGTGAATGCGGAGAACGCAAAGTGGGACCGAAAGAAATCATATCGAGTCCTGGACAATTGGCACCAATAATACCGCATTCCAGACCTGCATGAATAACCTTCACGGCAGGTTCCACACCAAACTGCTGCTTATAGGACAGCTTCATGGCATGCAGTATAGGAGAATCCACATTAGGCTGCCATCCAGAATAGCCACCACTCAATTCCACCTTCATACCTGCCATAGCGAAACAAGCTGTCAGGCTGTCTGCCAGGAAATCCTTCATCGTATCGCAAGAACTACGCGCCAAAATACGAACTTCGGCCTTACCATCTGCAATGGTTACGATAGCCAAATTAGAGGAGGTTTCTACAGTATCGGGAACAGTAGGAATCATACGCATCACACCATTCTGGCAAGTCATCAACACGTTAATCATATTATCCTGAATTTCTGAAGGAACAACGGCAGTGGGTAGAGTTACCTCTTCTATACTCAGGGTAATACCACTTTCAATCGGAGCATATTCGTCATTCAGTTGTGCCTCGTATTCCTTCATATAATCTTCCAAACCGTCCATATCCTCAGGATTGAACACCAATACCGCATGTGCTTCGCGGGGGATAGCATTACGCATATTACCACCTTCAAAACTTGCCAGCTGGGAGTCAAACTCAATCAGCAAATCATGTACGATGCGTGCCAGCAATTTATTGGCATTACCGCGCCCTTCATTGATTTCCAAACCGGAATGACCGCCACGCAAACCTTTCAACGTAATTTTACGAGCAACGAAATCGACCATAGGCATCTCCTCCTTATATTCCAAAGTAGCAGTAATATCAAGACCACCGGCACAGCCGATATAGAGTTCTCCTTCGTCCTCAGAGTCAAGGTTCAGCAGAATTTCCCCTTGCATAGTTCCCGGTTTCAAACCGAATGCACCATACATTCCCGTTTCTTCATCCTTGGTAATCAGGGCTTCCAATGGGCCATGCTTCAAGTTATTATCTTCGAGCACCGCCATAATGGCAGCTACTCCCAAACCATTATCTGCTCCCAGCGTGGTACCTTTGGCTTTCACCCAATCACCGTCAACATAGGTTTCAATGGGATCTGTTGTAAAATCGTGGATAGTATCGTTGTTCTTCTGGGGCACCATGTCCATATGCGCCTGAAGGATGACGCCCTTGCGGTTTTCCATACCCGGAGTGGCAGGCTTACGAATAATAACATTGCCGACCTCGTCGACAAATGATTCCAACCCCAAGCCTTTTCCAAAATCAATAAGGAATTTGGTAATCTTCTCCATATGTCCTGACGGACGGGGAATCTGGGTCAGTGAATAAAAGTGCTTCCATACATTCTGTGGAGCTAACTGTAAGATTGTACTCATAATTCTAAAAAGTTAGTTTTCGCAAATATAACGGTTTATTCTCGGAAAGTACAATAAACCGGGATTTTTCTAAAGTACTAAATCATCGGCTATCTTAAATATGGCTTTTACATCATTTAGGAATTTCTCCCGCTTCCATATACAAGCAACAATATCGTTTAAAGAAACCAATCTTCCAACAACCTTTAGGCTTCAGTACTTATAAGGAAGTACTGAAGTACTTGCAAAGAAGTATTACAGTACTTTTAAAGGAGTACTCTCTATAAGTACTGTCTCTGTCCTCTAACACAAGAAGTGACAATATAGGAACCCACCACAAGAAACGTCTATTTCTTTGCCCTATTCGCCAATGCCAGGTGCAACGACCCGTAGATGCCTAACACTATCACCAGCAACGTCTGTATGCCATGCACTATCAGAGCAAATATACCCGCATCCGTAGCATTTACCCCATAAAGCATCATCATAGTGATGACAGCAAAGTGCCAGGGACCTGCCCCGTTGGGCGTAGGAACAATGACTGCAAACGTTCCTCCGACAAACATCACCATTCCGGCAAGGAAACTAAGGTGCTCTGTAAACTGGAAGCAATAGAAAGTTATATAGAAATGATAAAAATAGCATAGCCAAATAAGTAAAGTGTAAAGAACAAACAAAGGCACATTCTTCACATTCTTAAGCGACATCACACCTTCCCATATATTCAAGACTACCCCCTTCACCTTTTCAAAAAAAGAGAGCATACGCAACAGAAAATAGAGAAGTACCAGAACACCAATAATAGAAAAAAGAGCCACATAAAACCAAGGAGAAGTCACAAGATGCATCAGTGATGGAATCTTGGTGCCCGTCTCCTCAAAAAAACGGAAAAAAACGGGCATCTGCACCAAAAAAGTAATCCCCGTAATCAGCAGAATGCAAAGCGTATCTACCAACCGCTCTGTCACCACCGTCCCCAAGGACTTCGCAAAGGAAACATTATCATATTTGGCAAGTACTCCACAACGTGAAACCTCTCCCACACGGGGCAGTACCAGATTGGTGGCATAAGATACGAAAATGGCATCGACGCAATCGCTTGTTTTGGGATGAGCATCCAGAGGCTCCAAAGTCTGCTTCCAACGCCAGCCTCGCAACACATGGCTCATCACACCGAAGAACAAGGACAACAACATCCACCACCAGTTCGTCTGATGAAGTAGAACTTCTTCTGCCTTTGAAAAGTCAAAATCACGATATACCCAATAGAAGATAAAACCACCCAATAAAATGGGTAAGATGATTTTCAACGTCTTTTTTAGCAGCTTATTCATACGATATTCCCAAATTCTTCATTCTTCATTCTTCATTCTTCATTGAAAAGAACTACCTTTGCTCCGTGTAAAGATAGGTTGTTGTTCACGTTACAGCCTACGTTTACGGAGCAAAAGTAATGATTTAGTTGATACATGAGAGTAGTTAAACCTAAAAAGTTTCTCGGGCAACACTTCCTGAAAGACCTGAAAGTGGCACAAGACATTGCCGACACGGTAGATGTCTGTCCCGAAATTCCCATCCTCGAAGTTGGTCCGGGAATGGGAGTGCTGACCCAGTTTCTTCTGCCCAAAGAACGCAACGTCAAAGTAGTAGAACTGGACTACGAGTCAGTAGCCTACCTACGGGAAGCCTATCCGCAACTGGAAGACAACATCATTGAGGACGACTTCCTCAAAATGAATCTGCAACGATTGTTTGGCGGGCAACCTTTTGTGCTGACGGGAAACTATCCTTATAATATCTCCAGCCAGATATTCTTCAAAATGCTGGAATATAAGGATCTGATTCCCTGCTGTACGGGTATGATACAAAAGGAAGTAGCCGAGCGCATAGCCGCCGGGCCGGGCAGCAAGACATACGGAATTCTAAGTGTACTGATACAAGCATGGTACAAAGTGGAGTACTTGTTTACGGTACACGAACATGTCTTCAACCCGCCCCCAAAAGTTAAAAGTGCCGTCATCTGCATGATGCGCAATGAAACGCACGATTTAGGCTGCGACGAGAAATTGTTCAAGCAAGTAGTGAAAACCACGTTCAACCAACGACGCAAGACTCTACGGAACTCCATAAAACCGATACTCGGCAAAGACTGTCCACTGACGGAGGACGTATTATTTAATAAACGCCCGGAACAACTGTCCGTACAGGAATTTATTCAGCTGACCAACCAAGTGGAACAGGCATTGAGAACGATTAATGATTAATGGTTAGTGATTAAACACGAACAATCATGGAAATAGACGAAGAATACATAGACAAAGTCAAAAGCCTGATAGAACAGAAAGACGCGGAAAACGTCAAAACACTTTTGACCGACCTTCACCCGGCAGATATTGCAGAACTGTGTAATGACCTCGGCTTGGAGGAAGCCCGCTTCGTTTACCGCCTCCTTGACAACGAAACGGCAGCGGACGTACTGGTTGAAATGGACGAAGACATCCGGAAAGAATTCCTGGAACTTCTTCCTTCGGAGACCATTGCCAAGCGTTTCGTGGATTATATGGACACGGACGATGCCGTAGACCTGATGCGCGAACTCGATGAAGACAAGCAGGAGGAAATACTTTCGCACATCGAAGATATAGAACAAGCCGGTGACATCGTTGACCTGCTGAAATATGATGAAGACACTGCCGGTGGTTTGATGGGTACGGAAATGGTGACTGTCAATGAAAACTGGAGTATGCCGGAGTGCCTGAAGGAAATGCGCCTGCAAGCTGAAAAGCTGGATGAAATTTACTACGTATACGTCATCGACGACGAAGACCGTCTGCAAGGGGTATTCCCATTGAAGAAAATGATAACTTCCCCTTCTGTCTCCAAGGTAAAGCATGTGATGCGGAAAGATCCTATCTCCGTCCATGTAGATACCCCCATTGACGAAGTGGTGCAAATCATCGAAAAGTATGACTTAGTGGCAGTTCCTGTTGTAGACAGCATCGGGCGTCTGGTAGGCCAGATTACCGTAGACGACGTCATGGACGAAGTCCGCGAACAGTCGGAACGTGATTACCAGTTGGCATCCGGTTTGTCCCAAGATGTAGAAACGGACGATAATGTCATGCGCCAGACTTCTGCCCGCCTTCCATGGTTACTTATCGGTATGTTAGGCGGTATAGGCAACTCCATGATATTGGGTAACTTCGACACGACTTTCGCCGCCCATCCGGAAATGGCCCTTTATATTCCGTTGATTGGTGGTACGGGGGGAAACGTGGGAACCCAGTCGTCTGCCATCATCGTGCAAGGCCTTGCCAACAGCTCACTGGATGCCAAAGACACCTTCAAGCAGGTAGCCAAGGAAGCAGTAGTGGCGGTCATCAATGCCACCATCATCTCCCTGCTGGTATACATCTATAATTTTATCCGGTTCGGAGCTACGGCTACGGTCACTTATTCCGTCTCCATCAGCCTCTTTGCAGTCGTCATGTTCGCCTCCATCTTCGGAACGCTAGTCCCCATGACTTTAGAGAAACTGAAGGTTGACCCGGCCATTGCCACCGGCCCGTTTATCTCCATTACCAATGACATTATAGGCATGATGCTGTACATGGGTATCACTGTCTTACTGTCATAAAAACAAGAAAATAGAAAAAAATCAAGGCAAATTGTATGAAGTAATCATTTTATTTCATTAATTTGTAGCCTAATGTAACCCGAACGGGAGGAACCCGTTTCTAAAAAAGTAAATACAATGACGGACACTCATGACACTAATCTCCCCGAAAAGCCGGTGGAATTAGAAGAAGAAAAGAAGACAGCAGAGGTTTCTGAACCGGCAACAACAGAAACTCCCGCTGAAGAAATCGTTTCGGAAAAGCCGGTAGAGCCAGTTCAGAAGCTCACGAAAGAGGAAATACTTGCCAAACTCAAAGAGGTGGTTGCAGACGTGGAGAACGTGGCAAAACCTGAAATAGACGGTTTGAAGCAATCTTTCTACAAGCTGCACAATGCTGAGCAGGATGCGGCCAGAAAACTGTTCATTGAAAACGGAGGCGCCGCGGAGAACTTTGTTCCACAAACAGACAGTGTGGAAGAAGAGTTCAAGAATATCATGTCCGTCATCAAAGAAAAAAGAAGTGCACTCACAGCCGAACTGGAGAAGCAAAAGGAAATGAACCTGCAGGTAAAGCTTTCCATCATCGAAGAGCTGAAGGAGCTGGTTGAATCTCCAGATGACGCCAACAAGAGCTATACGGAGTTCAAGAAACTACAGCAGCAATGGAATGAAGTTAAACTCGTTCCGCAAGCTAAGGTCAACGAGCTTTGGAAAAACTACCAATTGTATGTTGAGAAATTCTATGACCTTCTGAAACTGAACAATGAATTCCGCGAATACGATTTCAAGAAGAATTTGGAAATCAAGACACATCTCTGTGAAGCTGCCGAAAAGCTGGCGGATGAAGCGGATGTAGTTTCAGCTTTCCATCAGTTACAGAAGCTACATCAAGAATTTCGTGATACAGGGCCGGTAGCCAAGGAACTACGCGACGAAATCTGGGCACGTTTCAAAGCTGCCTCTACAACCGTAAATCGACGTCACCAGCAACATTTCGAAGCGTTGAAGGAAGTGGAACAACACAATCTTGACCAAAAGACCGTAATTTGCGAAATCATAGAAGCCATCGACTACAAAGAACTGACAAACTTTGCTTCTTGGGAGAGCAAAACGCAAGAAGTCATCGCACTTCAAAACAAATGGAAGACCATCGGTTTCGCTCCGCAAAAAATGAACGTGAAGATTTTCGAACGTTTCCGCAAAGCGTGCGACGAGTTCTTCCGTAAAAAGGGAGAGTTCTTCAAGACCCTGAAGGAAGGTATGAACGAAAACCTGGAAAAGAAGCGTGCCTTGTGCGAAAAAGCAGAAGCTCTTAAGGACAGTACCGACTGGAAAGTAACTGCCGATGAACTGACCAAACTTCAGAAAGAATGGAAAACCATCGGTCCGGTAGCAAAGAAATATTCGGATGCGGTATGGAAACGTTTCATCTCCGCTTGTGACTACTTCTTCGAACAAAAGAACAAAGCCACTTCTTCACAGCGCAGCGTAGAGCAGGAAAATCTGGAAAAGAAAAAAAACATCATCGAGAAACTGAATGCTATTGATGACCAAATGGATACGGAGGGAGCTACCCAATTGGTACGCGACCTCATGAAAGAGTGGAACGGCGTAGGACATGTACCTTTCAAAGAGAAAGACCGAATCTATAAGCAATACCATAGTCAGATAGACAAATTGTTTGAACGCTTCAACATCAGTGCCTCCAACAAGAAGCTAAGCAACTTCAAGTCGACTATCAGCTCCATTCAGGAAGGTAGTCCACAAGCCCTTTACCGGGAACGTGAGAAGCTGGTACGTGCCTTCGACAATATGAAGAACGAGCTCCAGACATATGAAAACAATCTCGGCTTCCTGACCACTTCTTCCAAGAAGGGAAATAGTCTGCTGACAGAAATCAACCGCAAGGTGGAAAAGCTGAAAGCAGACATCGAGCTTGTGAAAGAAAAGATAAAAGTGGTGGACGAGAACATCAAAAACCAAGGATAACGTAACAAGATAAGACTTAATAAAAAAGGAACCCGCCCCTACAGCTATGCAGCCGTGGGGGCGGGCCTACTTTTATACCCCTTATCAATGATGGAACAGACGGATACCCGTGAACGACATGGCAATGCCATATTTATCGCAAGTTTCAATCACATGGTCATCGCGTACAGAACCACCCGCTTGGGCAATGTAATCTACTCCACTCTTATGGGCACGCTCAATATTGTCTCCAAAAGGGAAGAATGCATCCGAACCCAAAGAAACACCTTTCAATGTATCCAACCAAGCCCGTTTTTCTTCACGGGTCAGCACTTCAGGTTTCTCCGTAAAGAACTGCTGCCAAACACCGTTAGCCAGCACATCGTCATGGTCTTCACTGATATAGACATCAATCGTATTATCACGGTCGGCACGGCGGATTTTCTCTACCCATGGCAAATTCAACACCTTCGGATGCTGGCGTAAATACCAAATGTCGGCCTTGTTGCCCGCCAAGCGAGTACAGTGGATACGGCTCTGCTGGCCGGCACCAATACCGATAGCCTGACCGTCCTTCACATAGCATACAGAATTCGACTGCGTATATTTCAAAGTGATAAGGGCTATCATCAAATCACGTTTCGCTGCTTCCGGGAAATTCTTATTCCGAGTAGGAATATTCGCAAAGAGTTCATCTCCATTCAGCTTTATCTCATTACGTCCCTGCTCAAACGTGATACCAAAGACATCCTTATGTTCAATCGGGGCAGGCTTATAGCCGGGACTTATCTGAATCACATTGTAAGTTCCTTTACGCTTTTCCCTCAAGATAGCCAGTGCTTCGTCCGTATACCCCGGAGCAATAACGCCATCCGAGACCTCGCGGTTAATAAAACGTGCAGTAGCCTCGTCGCACACATCACTCAAAGCGATAAAGTCACCATAGGAAGACATACGGTCGGCACCGCGGGCACGCACATATGCGCAAGCAAGCGGAGAGAGCGGAAGATTATCCACAAAATAAATCTTCTTCATTGTCTCGTTGAGTTCCAAGCCGATGGCGGCACCCGCCGGACTGACGTGCTTGAATGAAGTTGCAGCAGGCATACCGGTCGCCTCTTTCAGTTCCTTTACCAACTGCCATCCATTCAAGGCATCCATAAAATTAATATACCCCGGACGTCCATTCAAAACCTCAATAGGTAACTCCCCCTCCTGCATGAAAATGCGAGCCGGCTTCTGGTTAGGGTTACAGCCGTACTTCAGTGCTAATTCTTTTGCCATAAAATTCTGCTTTAATGTTGAAATGCTACAAATTTACAGAATATTTCCGGCTTACAGAAGCCTTGTCACTGAATTTGCCACCGAATGCCTACACTGAAATTTTCGTACATGGTCGAAAAGCAACAAAAAACCACTAAAACTTGCGATTTTAGTGGTTTTTTGACTTAAATAAGGTAAGTTCGTTGGGCTACCTGGATTCGAACCAGGAATGACAGGACCAGAATCTGTAGTGTTACCATTACACCATAGCCCAATTGTTATTATTTCCGTTTTGCGGTTGCAAAGATACAAAGATTTCTATAAATCAAAACAAAAACGAGTATTTTTTTCGCAAAAAACTGATAAGATACCGTAATCCAAAGGATTATATAACTAAAAAAAATCAAAAATTGAAAGAGTTTTCCTCTTTTGCGTGTTTGATATGAGAAATCAACGTATATTTGTCAACTGTTTTAATATAATAATGTATAATGAACGAAACGAAGAAACTGATTCAACAGATAACAGAAGGTATTCAAGATAAAAAAGGAAAAAAAATCGTCATCGCAGATCTGACAAAAATCGACGATACAATATGCAATTATTTCGTCATCTGCCAAGGAAACTCTCCCAGCCAAGTGACAGCCATTGTAGAATCCATCAGGGACTTCACACGCAAGGGTGCCGATACCAAGCCCTTTGCCGTAGACGGGCTGCGCAATGCCGAATGGGTAGCTATGGACTACTCGGACATATTGGTGCATGTCTTCCTGCCTGAAACAAGGGAATTCTACAATCTGGAGCACCTATGGGCAGACGCCAAATTAACTCAAATTCCTGACCTCGATTAATCAAAACGTATGGACAATAATACCAACAAGAAACCCAATAAAGTGAATATGCCCAAGTTCAACCTGAACTGGCTGTATATGATTATAGCGATGATGTTGCTGGGGTTGTACCTGACCAATGAAAGTGGTACGGCAACTAAAAACATCTCTTATGATGAATTCCAGCAATATGTACGAGACGGTTATATAAGCAAAGTCATCGGCTACGACGACAATTCCGTCGAAGCATACGTCAAACCCCAGCACGTAGGAAACGTATTTCGTCAGGACTCCAGCCGCGTAGGCAAGAATCCGCTTATTACGACCGAGGCCCCCTCACGCGAGAGCCTAGGTAATTTCCTGCAAAAGGAAAGAGACGACGCCCACTTTGACGGCTCCATTAACTACGAAAAAAAGCGGAACTACTTCGGTGCCATTTTGTGGCAGATTCTCCCCTTTGCATTCCTTATCGGTTTCTGGATTTTCATGTCCCGCCGCATGAGCGGTGGTGGAGGCATGGGCGGAGGTGGAGGCATCTTCAGCGTAGGAAAGTCCAAGGCCCAATTGTTTGAAAAAGGTTCCCCCATCAAGATTACATTCAAGGATGTGGCAGGACTTGCTGAAGCCAAGCAAGAGGTAGAAGAAATTGTCGAGTTCTTGAAAGAGCCCCAGAAATATACCGATTTGGGAGGTAAGATACCCAAGGGCGCCTTGCTGGTAGGCCCTCCGGGAACCGGAAAGACCCTGCTTGCAAAGGCCGTGGCCGGAGAAGCCAACGTACCTTTCTTCTCTTTGGCAGGTTCCGACTTTGTGGAAATGTTTGTCGGCGTGGGAGCTTCCCGTGTCCGCGATTTGTTCCGCCAAGCAAAGGAAAAAGCGCCTTGTATCGTGTTTATCGACGAGATTGACGCTGTAGGGCGTGCCCGTGCCAAAGCAGCCGCTATGGGTG
>ENA-ORMN01003560-ORMN01003560.1-human-gut-metagenome-genome-assembly--contig:-NODE-3560-length-12120-cov-6.674016_pt1 | contig 12120 bp, 10 predicted proteins | sample MGYA00242102_ERZ508993 | MGnify/ENA primary metagenome ERZ508993 (study PRJEB26280, sample SAMEA2338770) | human gut metagenome | biome: human gut; feature: human-associated habitat; material: faeces... | reverse complement strand
AAGCATTAGGACTTAAGAAGCTGAACAAAACTGTTGTACTTCCAGATAATGCAGCTGGGTGATGATGCTCAGGGCGGCTTCGTCGTTGATCTCGCCGTTCAGATAAATGGTGCGCTTGGACATCAGATCGCGGCTCAGCACGCTCATGATCTGCTCCTTGCCGTTTACGCTGACGCTTACTTCCGGGATGTGGTACATAAAAAATCGACCTCCTTTTTTTTGCAGGGGTCCGGCCCGGCGGACTTCTGCCCGCCGGGGGAGTCTGTTCTCTGCCTTTCGCTCTCTATAACGCACAGCGACCCGGTTTTATCATCTGAACAGCAAAAAAAGATCCCGCTTCCGGTCGGAAGTGGGATCTTTTGCAAGAAACGGCTCAGATCAGTTGAGCAGATAATTCAGTTCTTCGCAGTCGGAGGGAACGTTGATCTTCGACTTTACGACAAGCCGGATGGCCCGCTGCTTTAAGGTGCTGCGGTAGGTGGAGTTCAGGCCCTGACGCAGGGCGGTTTCAAAGTCGGTATAGATATCCAGCACAGCAGCTTCGGGGTAGCCGTTGGCCTCTTCGTCCAGCAGCAAAATGGCAAACTTGGCAAGGCCGCTCAGGTAGGACAGATGCGCCTCGTTGACGCCCATCTGGGTCTGGATGGAGTCCCTCAATGCGCGCTGTGCGTGGCGCAGAGCCTCCTGATATTCACCGCGCTCAAAGAGCATCACGGCCAGCTGCATGGCGCATTTGGGTGCGACCTTCAACGTTTCCAGTGCTTCCCGCAGGACAGCTTCTTCCCGTCGGTGGTCATTGAAATCCCGGCAGACATCGGCTTCGCAGTCGTAACTGCCCTCGTCATCCGGGAACTGCTGGCGGTACAGCTTCAGCAGCTGATCGATCTCGGCTTTGTATTTTTCCAGCTCTTTTTCGCTTCCGGAAAGGGATAGCTGTGTCTCGTACCCGATCAAGAAGCGATAGCCTCTCCATGTCCAGAAGGACTTGGGAATTTTTACCAGCGTCTTGCAAACGGCTTTGCAGCGTTCTCCCTGACCGCACTCCATGCCGTATTGCAGATAGTCGGCCAGAAGATCGACGCTCTTGGGATAAAAGTCCAGTCCGCGCTCCAGCGTAATGCAGGCTAAGTTATAGAGATCGCACTGTGCCAGAACGACGCATAGATTATGCCACGCATCCGCACTGCCGCTGATCTGGGGCTGACGCAGAAGCTGCTCCAAAAAAGTCGTGAGGTCTTTCAGGATCTGCTGCTTTTCCTCGGGCTCTGCCGTGGAAAAGTCCCGCAGATAACGGCTCTCCACGATATCGGTGGCAAGGCCGAGGGTCAGGCAGGCCGAAGAATCCTCCTGAGGATCAAAGTCGGTGTATTCTGTCTCGTATGCCATGGTTTATACCTCGCTTTCGTTGTCAGATGGATCGGTTTTTTTGGCTTTTTCCTGCGCATCGATCTCCGCAATTTTCCGATCGATGTCTGCCAGCATTGCGTCCAGATCAAGTTTATCGGAGCTGGCAGACTTTGTGTCAGATTCGGGTGTATCGGAATCCGGGGAGAACGGGTCAAATAAAGGATTGCTGGAACCCGAGAACCGGTCTGACCTTTGTTCTTCTTTTTGGATCTCACTGAAATCCAGAGAAACACGAACACCTCTTGTCGGCGTTTTGATGGGAAGCACCGGATAGGCGGGGGCATAGCCCGAAATATCCAGCAGGTTGACGATGGCGGGCTTGCAGCGGGCCGAGAGAAGAAGCACCTGATTCTTTTCTTTGTCCAGCTGCTGGAGATCATAGATGGACAGGTTGGGGGTGTGGTCTTTCTTTTCGCCGCAGAGCGCAGAGATGTCTTTCAGCAGTTCCAGTTCACGCGAGAACAGGTAGATCCAGTTGGTGCAGTTGGCGGTGATGGTCTGCGCATTTTCCTTGTAAGTGTGCACCAGCTGATTTTTGCTCTGGAGACAAAGGATAAAACGCAGATTGCGGGATCTGCCCGCAGCAAGATACTGAACAAAATCGCATCCGCCGATGGAAGGCAGAGAGCTGAACTCATCCAAAACATAATTGACCCGTCCGGGCAGCTTACCGCCGCTGCGGTCCGCAAATTGTACAAGCTGTTGATACGACTGTGAAATATAAAGAGACACAAGACGATGGTAAGTTGTTTTTTCGTCAGGCGTAAGGAGAAAGACGGCGGTCTTTTCCTGCGCAATACGGTCAAAAGAGAAGGTAGTGTGACTCAGCATGTCCACTAGCGAAGGAGAAATGATGAACATTTTCAAGCCGAGATCCAATACGGATAGTATCCCTTTCTGTGTATCGGAGGCCGTTTCTACCGTGCCGGTCATGCTGGCAGCGATGAGCTCGTCTTTCTTGGCCCACTCCCAAATGGGATTGTGGGCAGAAGAAAACCGGGCCTTTTGGGCGAACATTTCGCGGCGTAGCGTGAGTAGGTTTCCGATGTTCACGGCCTCGTCCGGCTTATCGTATTCCTTGCAGTAGCGGAACAGACACAGGATCAGGCCGTACAGACAGGATGCTGCAGAGCTGCTCCAAAAAGGATCATCTGTTCCGGTGTTGGCGGTTATGGTACGGGCAACATCCTCGATGAATTCGCCGGCCTTGTCGAGGTTTCCCTCTTTGTAAAAACGATATGGGATCTCTAGGAAATTCCAGCAGTCGCCCACAGAGGCATCTCGGAAGTTTACCGTGATGATGTTGTAATCCTGATCTTCCAAAAAACGAGCCATGGTACGATATAATTCGCCTTTTGGGTCGTTGATGATCATACTTTCCCCTGCAAAGCCCAGCATTCGGATGGTGGGCATGACGATACATCGCGTTTTTTTACTGCCGGTCGCACCGTAGACCAGGGTGTGGTTATCAGAGCTGTCCACGGCAACGGCACCGCGCTCCCGGTCATAGGCCAGCGGCGGGCCGCCGACGAAGCCGTCGTAGCTTTTGGGGCCGGTGAAGCGGTTCTGCTCCACAAGGAACCGAGAATTTTCACGCAGGATCGCAGACGGCTTTTCAAAATTAGGATTATCGAGATTCAGCATAAAAACTCCTTTTTATTACTTTTTTAGTGTCTGCGAAAGGCTGTTTCGCTGGCTCTCTATTTCGCTCTCCACGTTTTTCTGACCGAGAGATTTGAGCTCATCGTAGAAATTCTTCAAAATCGGTTCCAATTCCGACTGACTATATCCTTTGATGATATCACTAAAGATTATGGAAACCAAGCGACAGAGGTCGTCCTTTGATAGATTTTCTTTGTCTTTTTTGTACTCATCCAGAATAGCGCCCAGAGAGTCCTCAGGTGGAAGCTTTTCCAGAACGCTTGTCTCCAAAGCCGTCCAATAGCGTTCCCTTTTTTCAAAAAAATCTTTCTTGTCTGTTGATTTTGCTGTCGCGTTGTTCAGGCAGAAAAGAACCATTGCCACAATATAGGAGTAAAGAATATCGGGGCCGCGCTTTTGCTCTGCACGCGAGAGATTGGTTTCGAGCTTTAAACTTTTCAAATATTCACCAAATTTTTGCGGAATGTACGCGGCAAGAGTCGTTTTTAAAGCATTGCACCAATTATCCTTCGCTTCTCCTGCAAAAGGATTGCCCACCATATCCACATCTGCCATTGTAAAGGGAATTCGCTTAGCTCCTCCGAGTTTCCAGTGGCTTGCTTGGTAAGAATGCTGAACATTCTCAATAAGAGCGTGTTCAAAATTTTCCCATGCTTTGATCATTCGATTATGATCTGCTTTTTCTGTGTCTGCTTTTTCGGAACTCAGACAGAACGATAAATATTTTTCCGTTATGATATCGTCGGCTTCGTCATAACAGAAAAGTCGCGCAAGCGACTCACAGCAATTCGGTGTCTGCTGCTCTTTTTCTCGAAAACAGTCCCCTGTGAGGAACAACACTTTTTTAGCCAACGATGTACAGTCGGCGTCGTCTTTGAAAAATACCGACTTGAAACAGTCGGATATCCACCCGAAGCCATCGCCGTTGTTTTCAAAGTCTGCGTAATCGCCGGTAAGAGCGGTAAAAAGTTCTGCCAACGTTACAGAGATCGGAAGATAAGTCTCTGTAACGATCAGGCAGTATTCGGAAGAAAAAATATATTTAAATTCGCTGCGCCTGTCCCCTTGTTCGGCTGAAAGAATCCGAGTAGATGGTATTCCCGGATATATCGAACCAAGACAAGTGCGGATTTTAAAAACCTCTTGGGCGACACTGTTTTTGTCCCCGCTTTTGTTGCTGCTTTTTGACCAGACGGTATTCAAAATCTCGGTGGTTGCGATGCCGGCGGCTAGAATACCTTTGGCAGGGGAAATGGAGTGCTTCGCAATGCAGCGCAGAACCTCCAAGGACTTTGGTGTAAGATGAGCTATCATTTGGCCGCTGCAATCATAAGCACTGCCATTTTCAGCATCGATATAGGCGCCATTCTTAAGTCTTATCTGAAGGACCTTTATCTGGACATTCGAGTTCATGGAATCCTCCTTTCTTCATAATTTTGTAACAACTATTAATTTTTAGGCGGTATCGATTAATTTTTGATGTGATTTCTGATTAAATGGGAATTGCCTTAAAATTAATTTCGAATCAACGATATTTTTAATTTTTGAAAAAAGGCAAAAATGGTATTCTGTGGCCATGGTCGAACACACATTGAGTGCTAAGGAGGAACACCATGGCTACATATCATAACGAAAAAACTTTGTCTGAGATCGCCCTCGTCAACTGTTTTAACAAGATCACAGCAAACGGTATCCGCACGGCAGAACAGCTGCGCCAGACGGAATACTATCAGGAGGCCATCGAAGCGATCTATAATTTTGTGCGCGATGCTGCGCTCAAAACGAAGAAGTCCAAAGACATGCTCAAGGCATCGGGGCTGGAGGCTGACGATGTGGCGGTGGGCTTTGTCCTTGAGTGCATGGAGAAGGATGGCAAAATCGATGGCCTTTTGAAATGCCGTGACGCGGGGCATTCCAAATGGCTGGGGCGCTGCCTGGCAAACTACCTCTTTGATCTGATTAGGCATGGAAGGCGCAAAACGACGAAAGACGGTGATGCAGAAAAGATCGTGACGGCAATTGACGATCAGACGCTGGAGCTGGTTTCTGCCGAAATGGAAGCGGACCCTGTTGGCTGCGAGATGATCGAATTTGTGCTGCAGAACGTGAATTTTAGCCCGGCAGAAAAGCTTTGCGGACTGTTGTTTTTGGACAACAGTTTTGGTGAATTGATGGCTGTGCACAACAGTGCACAGAGTGTGGAAGCTTTTGTAGAGGAGCTTGTTTGCGAGGCGAAGGCGATTTATGGAATTAACGTGAGTGATGCAGAGGAGCGCGGCGTGGTCCGTATGCTGAAAAACGCGGCGGATCCGAGGAAGGCGATCCTCTTGGCACGTCACAGGGCGCGGAAGAAGGTCTTGAACGTTTTCGAGAAACGCCGCAGCCTGAAACTGAAAAAAGTGTCCTGACTTATATAGTAAAACAGGCGCGCCATTTTTTCAAGCGTGTTTGATGAATTGTTCTATCCATAGCTGCTTTTTGTCAATAAGAAACAAACCCACATGCCCGCCCACCGTGGTTTTCCACAGATGGGCGGGCATTCTTTTGTGCCTTTTTGGCATAAAAATACCCCCGGAGGATGCAGCGTTTTTTACGCTGTCTACTCTGGGGGCGGTATATCGGGCACTGCGCGGCAGCTCCCGGAAGCGGACACTGTATTGCTGAAAAAGCACTTCCTAGAGCTGCTCCTCCGGCGGGCAGCAGCTCTCCCGGGGGATGAGCTTATGCGGCACGATGATCTTTGTGGCCAGAAGGTTCGGGTTCTCAATGTGGTTGATGGTCTGGCTGGCGGCCTCCATGCCCAGCTGGTAGGGGTTCACGTCCACGGTGGTCAGCTGGGGGCTGGTGATGCGGGAGAACAGCGAGTTGTTGAAGGACACGATGGACAAATCTTTCGGGATGCGCAGTCCCAGCTTGCCGCAGAACTGCTCCAGCACCACGGCAAGGATATCGTCACTGACCAGCATGGCGGTGGGGTGATTCGGGGCGGTGAGCAGGGCTTTCAACGCCTCCTCGTAGGCATCGTTCAGGGTGTTGACCTCCACACAGTCCTCTTCCCGCGGGGTGATGCCGTGCTTGAGCAGAGACATCTGGTAGCCCCGTTTGCGCTCTGCGGAGAACAGCATGGCGTTGCTGACCCCGAAATACGCAATGCGGCGGTGTCCCATTTCGTAAAGGTAATCGGCGGCTTCCTCCCCGGCAAGGGCGTTGTCATTGTCAATGTAGATGGTCTGGTTGGCAGACTGCGCCGCCTTGCCCACAATGACATGGAGCAGCCCTTCATTGCGCAGATACGCCGCCACCGGACAGTCCTTTTTGGAGTAGAGCAGGATAAACCCATCTGCCTGCGCGTTGGCCACCATGCTCTGGATGGCGTCCAGCACCTCGGCGTCGTCCTGCCCGGTGATGACCGTGTTCACATACCGCCGCTGGTTGCAGAACTGCCCGATGCCGCGGATGATCTCCAGATGAAAGGCATTTTCGTAGACATCCCGCTGGGAGGAGGGCAGAATAATGCCGATGGTCTTGGAAAAAGCCTCCACCGGTTCAGCCTCAAAATTCGGCTCGTAGCCCAGCTGTGCCATGATGCGGCGCACCCGCTCCTTGGTCTCCCGGCTGATGGAAGGGCTGTCCTTGCAGGTGCGGGACACCGTGGAAGGCGAAACCCCCGCCGCTGCTGCCACATCCTTGATGGTAACTGCCATAGTCTGTTCCTCCCTGATGTAATAGGTCTATTGTAAAGCGGTTTGCACGCAATGTCAATGATTTGCGCACGAGTTTGCGCAGAGTATGCAACTGCGCCCTTTGCGCACTTTCGATGTTTTCAACAAAGAAACTTGCGGGCTGTTGTGCAAAAAGAAGAAAATATATTTTTGACCTAGAAAACTCTTGTAAAAATTGCAGAGTTGGATTATTCTTGTTGCGTAAAGTTACGCAACTGAAGCGCAACGATTGCGTAAAATGGCGCAAAAGGAAACAAGGAGGAACATTATGGCAACAACACAAGCAGCTCCGGGGAAAAAGGGGCTTATCAACTTTGACTTCTTACAGAAGCTGGGCAAGGTGCTGATGACCGTCATCGCCGTCATGCCTGCTGCCGGCCTGATGATCAGTCTGGGCAAGCTGGTGCAGATGGGCGGCAGCGACATTGCGGCGGTCATGACCGTCGGCACCACGATGGAAAACATCGGCTGGGCGGTCATCAATAACCTGCACATCCTGTTCGCCGTTGCCATCGGCGGCAGCTGGGCAAAGGAGCGTGCGGGCGGTGCCTTTGCCGCCGTGCTGGCGTTCGCCCTCATCAACGTCATCACCGGCAACATCTTCGGCGTCACCAGTGCCATGCTGGCAGACCCCAACGCCGTGACCCACACCATGTTCGGGCAGGAGATCGCCGTCAACGGCTACTTCACCTCCGTGCTGGGTGCACCGGCGCTGAACATGGGCGTGTTCGTGGGTATCATTGCCGGTTTTGTGGGCGGCGTGGCCTACAACAAGTACTACAACTTCCGCAAGCTGCCGGATGCGCTGGCTTTCTTCAACGGCAAGCGCTTCGTGCCCATGGTGGTCATTGCCTACTCGGTGGTCATCTCCATGGTGCTGGCGCTGTTCTGGCCTGTGGTGCAGACCGGCATCAACAACTTTGGCATCTGGATCGCCAACTCTTCCGAGACTTCTCCGGTTCTGGCTCCGTTCATCTATGGTACGCTGGAACGTCTGCTGCTGCCCTTTGGTCTGCACCATATGCTGACCATCCCCATGAACTATACCTCCTTCGGCGGCACCTACACCATCGCCACCGGCGTGAACGCAGGCAGTCAGGTGTTTGGTCAGGACCCGCTGTGGCTGGCATGGGCCAACGACCTCATCAACTTCAAGAAGGCCGGTGACATGGCTGCCTATAACAACCTGCTGGCCACCGTGACCCCGGCCCGCTTCAAGGTTGGTCAGATGATCGGCGCGACCGGCCTGCTGCTGGGCATCGCCCTGGCCATGTTCCGCCGTGTGGACGCTGACAAGCGCAAGAATTACAAATCCATGTTTATTTCCACCGCGCTGGCTGTGTTCCTCACCGGCGTGACCGAGCCGCTGGAGTTCATGTTCATGTTCTGCGCCATGCCGCTGTACATTGTATACGCCATCCTGCAGGGCTGTGCCTTTGCCATGGCCGGTATCATCCATCTGCGCCTGCACTCCTTCGGCAATCTGGAATTCATCACCCGCATCCCCATGTCCCTGCAGGCCGGTCTGGGCGGTGATATCATCAACTTTGTGCTCTGCGTGGTGGCGTTCTTCCTCATCGGCTATTTCGTGGCCTACTTCATGATCGGCAAACTCAATCTGGCTACCCCGGGCCGTCTGGGCAACTACACCGATGACAACGCAAACGATGCCGCAGCTGACACCAAGACCGAGAAGAAGGCCGACAAAAAGGCGGACAACGGTCAGGCCGAGCGCATCATCGCCCTGCTGGGCGGCCGGGAGAACATCGTGCTGGTGGACGCCTGCATGACCCGTCTGTGCGTTACCGTGAAGGACCCCGCCAAGGTGGCCGACCTTGCTGCATGGAAGGCAGAGGGTGCTCTGAGCCTGCTGGTGAAGGGGGACGGCATCCAGGCGGTGTACGGCCCCAAGGCAGACGTTCTGAAATCTGATATTAACGATATTCTGTAAAAAAACTATGAAACTGCTGACATTGAATACCCACAGTCTCATCGAACCGGCATATGAGGCCAAGCGGGATGCTTTTGTGGAGTTTATCCGAAAGGAACAGCCGGATGTGTTCGCCCTGCAGGAGGTGAACCAGATCGCCGCTGCGCCGCTGCTGGGGAATGCCCCGGCAGGGTACTACCCCTGCCCCGGCAATATGGTGCTGCTGAAAGCGGATAACCATGCCGCTGCGGTGGCCCGGATGCTGGAAGAAGCGGACTGTGCCTACCATTGGAGCTGGCTCCCGGCCAAAATCGGCTACGACAGATACGACGAGGGCATGGCGGTATTCAGCCGGGCACCCATCATGCAGGCCGAAAACCTGTTGCTGAGCCAAATCAACGATTACAACAACTGGAAGACCCGCCGGGCGCTGGGCATCTGTGCAGGAGATGTCTGGTACTATACGGTGCACCTGGGATGGTGGAAGGACGAGGAAGAGCCCTTTGCCGACCAGTGGAACATTCTGGCGGCGGCAGCCGGTGCAAAACCGCTGGCGTTCCTGCTGGGCGATTTCAACAGTGAAGCCGATGTGCGGGGTGAGGGCTACGACCTCATTCTGCGCAGCGGCTGGCAGGATACCTACCGGCTGGCCCAGCAGCGGGATGACGGCTATACCGTCGTGCAGGCCATTGACGGCTGGCGGGATGCTCCGGACGCGGCTGCCAAAAAACGCATTGACCAGATCTGGTGCTCCCAGACGGTGCCGGTGCACAGCAGCCGGGTGGTATTCGGCGGAAAACAGGAGCCTCGGGTCTCCGACCATGCGGGCGTTCTGATCGAAGTAGAACGATAAGAAGGGAATCAAGAAACATGCAGAGAAGTGCAGGCATTTTACTGCCCGTCAGCAGTCTGCCGTCCCCCTACGGCATCGGCTGCTTTTCGCAGGAAGCATACGATTTTGTAGACTGGCTGAAGGACGCCGGGCAGACCTACTGGCAGATCCTGCCGCTGGGTGTGACCAGCTACGGCGACAGCCCGTATCAGAGCTTTTCTGCCTTTGCTGGCAACCCCTATTTTATCAGTCTGGATGAGCTGGTCAAAGAGGGTGTGCTCACGGCAGAAGAGTGCAAAAAGGCAAAGTTCGGCCGCAAGGCGGACGATATCGACTACAGCCAGCTCTACAAGGAGCGGGGCCGCCTGCTCCGGCTGGCCTACTCCCGCAGCGACATCGGCCACAATGCGGAGTTTGCGGCCTTCTGTGAACAGAACAAGTGGTGGCTGGATGACTTTGCCCTGTTCATGGCGGTGAAGGATCGCTTTGAGGGCAAGCCGTGGATCGAGTGGGCGGAGGATATCCGCCTGCGCTGGCAGAATGCCATGGACTACTACCGCCGGGAATTGTATTTTGAGGTGGAGTACTACAAATATCTCCAGTTCAAATTCGACCAGCAGTGGCGTGCACTAAAGGCTTACGCCAACGAAAAGGGCATCCGCATCATCGGCGATATCCCCATCTATGTGGCACTGGATTCTGCCGATGCATGGGCGAACCCGCAGATGTTCCAGCTGGGTGAGGACAACATTCCCACCGCTGTGGCAGGTGTTCCGCCGGATGGTTTTTCGCCCACCGGCCAGCTCTGGGGCAATCCGCTCTACCGCTGGGAAAAGCACCGGGAAACGGGCTATCAGTGGTGGATCACCCGCTTGTGGTATTGCTTTGAACTGTACGATGTGGTTCGCATCGACCACTTCCGCGGTTTCGACGAGTATTTTTCCATTCCCTACGGCAGTGAAACTGCGGCACCCGGCCACTGGGAAAAAGGCCCTGGCATCGAGCTGTTCCGTGCGGTGGAGCAGGCACTGAGCAAGCGGGAAATCATTGCCGAGGATCTGGGCTATATGAGCGAGACTGTCCGGCAGCTGGTGCGGGACAGCGGTTTCCCCGGCATGAAGGTGTTGGAATTTGCCTTCGACTCCCGTGACACCAGCAGTGCCAGCGATTACCTGCCCCATAATTACCCGGTGAACAGCGTGGCCTATACTGGCACCCATGACAACGAAACGCTGGCATCGTGGTATCAGACCATCACCTCTGCCGAACGTGCACTGGTGCGGGATTATCTGTACGATTATGCCACGCCGGAAGCGCAGCTCTATAAGAGCATGATCGCCCTTATCTTCTGCAGTGCCGCCGTCACCTGCATCATCCCCATGCAGGACTGGCTGGGGCTGGACAATTCCGCCCGGATCAATAAGCCCTCCACCGTAGGCGAGAACTGGCGCTGGCGGCTAAAAAAGAGCCAGCTGACCCCAAAGCTGCAAAAAGAAATTTGCAGTATCACCACCCGCTATGGCCGGATGAACTGGGCATAACGAGAAGTTCTGTAAAATCTGAAACGAGCAAAACAAAAGTCCCTGTGAACCTTTACGTTCACAGGGACTTTCGTTTTGTCCTGAAATCAGCAGCCCGGGCGGGGGCGTTACAGTTTTTTGATGCCCTCCGGCTCATCGGCTTTAGCACGGCGCTCCATCAGGTAAGTGTCCAGCCAGCGGCCGTGGCAGTCACGCGCAATACGCTCCCGCCGCCCTACCAGACGGAACCCGCATTTAGTATGCAGGGCGCGGCTGGCCGTGTTGTCCTGCAGCACGGTGGACTGCAGGGTCCAGTAGCCTGCCTTCTCGGCGTCAGCGCACAGAGCGTTCAGGAGCTGGGAGCCCAGTCCCTTCCCACGGAAGCGCTCGCCCACATAAATGCTCACCTCGGCCACGCCCCGGTAGCACCAGCGGGGATCTACCCGGTGCAGGGCAGCCCACCCGGCCAGCACGCCGTTGGCCAGAATGACCAGCCGACACTCTTTGGTGTGGGAGGCGTCCCACGCAGCATAGGGCGGACAGTCGGTCTGGAAGGTGGCGTGCTCGGTGGCAATGCCTTCCAGATAGATCCGGGCCACATCGTCCCAGTCCTCCGGCACCATGGGCCGGATCGTTATTTCACTCATGTTCCCATCCCCAATGGGAGCCGCAATGCTCCCTGATTTTGCAAAATGCACTATTTTTAGTATAGCAGAATTTGCGGTGCGGTACAAGCACCGGGCGGGGCGTTGTCAAAGATGTAGCTCAGTTGGTCAGGGGCATGATACTTTCCGGTGCAGCGCACAGGAAATGCGGCGGCACCGGAGCGGGGGAGAAAAGGGTGGATTTGCTTACCTTCCACCACAGGCGGGCCGTGCCGTCCGGAGCGGTACAGATGAGGTTCCAGTCAAAGGGATTTTCACTGGAAGAAAGGGCTGCTACCGGTAAGGCGTTCGGTGCCCCGGCGTCGCAGGGCACAAAGTCGTGGGCGCGGATGCCCACGGCGGTGCAGTCTTCCGGCACCGGAAGCGCCAGCTGCAGCGGCAC